>Ga0207664_10000009_pt1 | contig 299246 bp, 269 predicted proteins | sample LARL83metaG_FD_184349 | JGI IMG/M metagenome (GOLD analysis project Ga0207664, IMG submission 184349) | Corn, switchgrass and miscanthus rhizosphere microbial communities from Kellogg Biological Station, Michigan, USA - LAR L8-3 metaG... | ecosystem: Host-associated > Plants > Roots >...
CTCCACCATCGCCCTGAGCCTGCCGAGCACCACACTGGCCGGCTTCGCCATCACCTCCCACCTCCAAGGCACCGCATCCACAGTCACCCTCGACAACGTGCTCATCGACACCACCCCGATACCGCCGCCGGGGATCTGTCCGTCGGGGTGGACGTGTACCGATGTGGGTGGGGCGTTGCCGGCCGGGCAGGACAACCTGTCGCAGACCGGTACCTGGACCGAATCCGGTGGCGGTGGTGACATCTGGGGTACCGCCGACTCGATGCACCTGGTGAACCAGACACTGGCCGGCGACGGCACGGTCAGCACGCACCTGGTCTCACAGCAACCCACCGATCCCTGGGCCAAAGCCGGCCCGATCCTGCGCGCCGACACCAGCCCAGGATCGCCCTACTACGCCGCGTTCATCACTCCCGGCAACGGCATCGCCGTCCAATGGCGCACCACGGCCGGCGGCAGCACCGGGCAACTGCTGGTCACCGGCACCGCACCGGTGTACCTGCGGGTCAGCCGCTACACCACCACCGGCACCACCCCGCAAACCCTCTACAGCGCCTACACCTCCACCGACGGGCAGAACTGGAACATCATCACCGGCTCCACCATCGCCCTGAGCCTGCCGAGCACCACACTGGCCGGCTTCGCCATCACCTCCCACCTCCAAGGCACCGCATCCACAGTCACCCTCGACAACGTGCTCATCGACACCACCCCGATACCGCCGTCCTGATCCGGTGTGATCACGCCCTGGCCGTGGCGAGTTGCCGCGCGCAATGCCGTCCGGTCGGTCAACCGCGTTGGATCGCGGCGAAGGTGAGTGGAAACGCCGGGCCGATATCGCACTGTCCCGCCTGCCTGCCCCGGTCACGCAGGTTCCAGAACTCCGAACCCACCGCGGGGAACACCGAGGGCGCGGCACCGTGCTGCAGGGCGTACATCTCGCGTGCGTGGGTGGCCATGGATTCGTCAGTGGGCGTGTAGAACGGATAGTCAGGATCGGCGTAGCAAGACGACCATGCCGCCAAGTACCACGGCTTGCCCAGCTGCCGGCAGTACGAGGTGACCTTGTTGACCGTCTCGTTGATGTCGTGCGGGGAATTGACCTCGAACTCGCAGATCGGGTCAGCCCGGTCGGCCATGATTGCCTGCCACGGGATTCCCGAGGCGTCCGCCGAGTTCAGGTTGGAGAAACCACCGGTGCTGATCAGGATGTCGGGCGCCAGCGCGTGCCATTCGCGGAGGCTGCGGTGGTAGAAGTTCCGCAGGTCGGCTGCGGTGCCGCTCGTCCCGGCGGGACAGGTGCGATCGGCTTCGCCGGGGTAGCACGCCTCGCCCCACAACTGGACGAGGGCGATGGTGGGATCGCTCTTGTATCGAACTCCGGTGACGGTGTTGCGGCGATCCGCGATGAAGGCCAGGTAGTTCTTCCAGTCGACCCGAGTCGGTGTGTACCCGGCCTGTTGAAGGGACTGCGCGTAGCCGCTGAGCGTCAATACGATGTGTAGCCCCGCTGCGCCGGCAGCACTGACGAAGCGATCGACCCGGGTCCAGGTCGCCGCGCTCATCGTGTCGGCCAGATCGTGGTAGTGGGTTTCGAATTCGACGACGGCAAGCGTGTTCAGGTGCGCCTTTGAGGCAAGGGCGATCTCGGTAACCGGGTCGCCATAGGTTCCGTACGCCGTGGCGCCGCGGATCCGGAACGGAACTCCGTTGGCACACAACGACATGCCGCACACCCGGACGAAGCGTGACCCGGCTTGTTGCGTCGCCGAATTGGCGGCCACCATCGAAGTGGTCAACAGCAGCAATGCAAGAAGCGAAGCGGGGACGCGAGACCGGTGTTTCCGCCGCTGCCACAGCCGGTTCCGGTAGAGCGCTGCCCGACCGGATCGAGACGTGACGCTCGATGGGCGAATACGGCTCATCCAGGGCTCCGGAGCTCCACCTCGTTGCCCATCGAGCATAAGTTGCAATCACTCCTGTCGGAGCCATCCGCCACGATGGGTCCATGACCGCAACAACCGACCCCCGCGCCACCGCCGAAGCCCAGCTCGCCCGGCTCGCCGGACCAGGCGCCCGGCTGCGCGACGACCAGTGGGCGGCCATCGAGGCGTTGCTGGACGGCCGCCGGGTCGAGGTGGTCCAGCGGACCGGCTGGGGCAAGTCGGCCGTCTACTGGATCGCCGCCGGCCTGCTGCGCGAACGTGGAAGCGGGCCGACGCTGGTCATCTCGCCACTGCTCGCCCTGATGCGCGATCAGGTCGCGGCGGCCGAGCGCTCCGGGCTGCGCGCAGTCACCCTCAACAGCGCCAACATCGACGACTGGTCGACCATCGAATCGCGCATCGCGGCCGACGAGGTCGACGTGCTGCTCATCTCCCCGGAGCGGCTCAACTCGGCCGGCTTCCGAGCCCGGGTGCTGCCGGAGCTGGCACCCCGGATCGGGTTGCTGGTCGTCGACGAGGCGCACTGCCTCTCCGACTGGGGGCACGACTTTCGCCCCGACTACCGCCGGCTGGCGAGCGTGCTGGCCCGGCTGCCGTCCGGCACCCCGGTGCTGGCCACCACCGCGACGGCCAACGAGCGGGTGAGCCACGACGTCGCCGCCCAACTCGGCTCGGAGACGCTGACGCTGCGCGGCACGCTGGACCGGGAGAGCCTTGCCCTGTCGGTGGTCCCGACACCCGATTTGCCGACCGCTTACGCCTGGATCGCCGACGCCCTCACCGGCCCGGATCTGCCCGGCAGCGGCATCATCTACACGCTGACCGTCGACGAGACCACGCAGCTTGCCGAGTTCCTGCGCAGCCGGGGGTTGGCGGTCGATGCCTACTCCTCGGCCACCCCGCCGGAGGATCGGGTGAAGCTCGAAGGCGCGCTGCTCCGCCACGAGATGCGCGCCCTGGTCGCCACCTCGTCGCTCGGCATGGGCTTGGACATGCCCGATCTCGGGTTCGTGGTCCACCTCGGCGCGCCGTCGTCGCCGATCGCGTACTACCAGCAGGTCGGCCGGGCCGGCCGCGCGCTCGACTCGGCCGCCGCGGTGCTGCTGCCGACCGCCGCGCAGGAGCGGATCTGGGCCTACTTCGACTCGACCGCCTTCCCACCGGAGGAGAAGGTGCGCGCCGTTCTTGACCGCCTCGGCTCCGGCCCGATGAGCCTGCCGAAGCTCGAGGTCGAGAGCGGGCTGAGACGCGGCCGTCTCGAATCGTTGCTCAAGGTGCTGGACGTCGACGGTGCGGTCGAGCGGGTAGACGGCGGTTGGACGGCGACCGGGCAGCAGTGGCGGTACGACGCCGAGCGGTACGCCGGCATCGCCGCGGCCCGCCGGCGCGAGCAGCAGGTTATGCGCGAATACCAGTCCGGGGCGACGTGCCTGATGCGCCTGCTGCGCAGCGAGCTGGACGATCCGGGTGCGGACGACTGCGGACGCTGCTGCGTCTGCACCGGCCTGCTGCCAGCACCCGGAACCACGCCCGCGGAGGAGACGGTTCGGGCCGCGTGGCAGCACCTCAAGGCGCAACAGGTGGTGCTGGAACCACGCAAGATGTGGCCCACCGGCGTCGAGCGGCGCGGCCGGATCGCCGAGGGGTTACGCCACGAGCCGGGGCGTGCGCTCGCCCGCGGCGACGATGCCATCTGGGGTGACCCGGTCCGGGCCGCACTCGGTGGCGGTGAGGTTCCCGCCGAGGTGTTCGACGGCCTGGTGGCGACGCTCAAGGCCTGGGGCTGGCCGGCCGGACGGCCGACCTGGGTGACCTGGGTGCCGTCCCGGCGGCGCGAGCCCCTGCTCGAGGAACTCAGCACCAGGCTGGCCACGCTCGGCCGGATGGAGCTCGCCGCGCCGCTCGCCGCCGAGGGACCGGGTTTGCAGGAGGACGCGGCCACCAATGCCGATTCGGCCCGGCTTGCGTTGCGCCGGTTGCGGCTCACCGGCGCCGTGCCGTCGGGACCGGTCCTGCTGGTCGACGACGTGACCCGCAGCGGCTTCACCCTGACCGTCGCGGCGGCGCTGCTGCGCGAGGCCGGGGCCGGCCCGGTCTACCCGCTCGTCCTGCACAAGGCGTTCTGACGAGGGGCCCGCACTTGCCGCAAAGGAGGCGGTGCTGGGAGCACAACCGCGCGTAATATGCGCGAAGGTCTCCGAACTCTCCCGAATACCTGCGGAGTGCGCGTGAGTAATGAGCTTCAGGACCAGCTGAACGGACTTGTTGCCGAGCTCGACGTCACCGGTGCTGCGGTGGGCGTTCTGCTCGACGGGCAGGCCAGCTACGCCTGCTCCGGGGTTACCAGCGTGGAGAACCCGCTCTCGGTGGATGAGAACACGTTGTTCCAGGTGGGCTCAATTACCAAGACCTTTACGGCGACGGCGCTTCTTCGCCTTGTCGATCAGCGTCTGGTCGACTTGCATGCGCCGGTACGCACCTACGTACCGGAATTCCGGACCAAGGAGCCCGAGGTCGGGGATCAGGTCACGACCCTTCATCTGCTCAACCACACAGCTGGCTGGGACGGCGACCTGCTCGCCGATACCGGCAACGGCGACGACAGCCTGGCGCGCTATGTCGAGCTGATGGCCGACCTCGACCAGGTGACGCCACTGGGCGGCCTGGCCAGCTACAACAACGCCTCGCTTTCCCTAGCCGGTCGGGTGATCGAGCGGGTGACGGGTGCGTCGTACGAGCAGGCGGTGCGGGATCTGCTGCTCACCCCGCTCGGGCTTGAGAACAGCTGGTTCTTCCCCACGGACGTGATGACCCGGCGTTTCGCCGTCGGCCATACCCGCCACCAGGACGGCCGGGTCACGATCAACCGGCCGTGGCCGGTGCCCCGCAATGCCAGCCCGGCCGGCGGCCTGTCGGCGAGCGCGGCTGACCAGCTCGCCTGGGCGCGCTTCCAGCTCAGCGATGGCGTGACGGCGAGCGGCGCTCGGCTGTTACCGGCCGCTCTGCTGCGAGGCATGCGGGAACCCACCGTCGACATGGGCTGTAGCGCGTACGGCGAGTATGTCGGCCTCACCTGGATGCTGCGCGATGTCGGCAACACGCGGCTGGTCAGCCACGACGGCGGCACGAATGGGCAGTTCGCCAAGCTCACCTTGGTGCCAGAGCACGGGTTTGCCTTGATCAGCATGACCAACAGCGCCCCCACCGGCCCGTGGCTGAACCACGTACTCACCGAGTGGGCGCTGGAGCACTACCTGGGGCTGGCGGACGTCCGGCCTGAGCCGCTCGTCCCCGCTGGCGATGACCTGGCCAGCTTCGCCGGTGAGTACCAGTCCATCGCCTTCGTCGTCACAGTCGCCGTGGAGCACGGCCATTTGGTGGTGGCCATGCGGCAGAAGCCCTGGGTGGCCGAGTTCCTGGGCGAACCGGAGAACGAGATGAAGGCGCCGGTGGGATTCGTCGCGGGACCGCGCGACCCGTTCGTCATCGCCGAGGGTCCGGCCGCAGGTTTGCCCGGCGGCTATTTCACCCGCGACGCCAGCGGTGCGGTGGCTGGCATTCACTTCGGTGGCCGGCTGGCTCTCCGAACGAAGCCGGGTAACGAACGTGAGAGCGCCCGGTAGGCTCACCGGCACCATGAGTGCGACTGTGCAGGCCGTCGACCTGGCGGCCGGGCACGGCGCGCGGGTGCTGTTCTCCGACCTCGAGCTGGTGATCGCCCCCGGCGACGTGATCGGGCTGGTCGGCGCCAACGGCGCGGGCAAGTCCACGCTGCTGCGCATCCTCGCCGGCGAGCTGGAACCCGAGCACGGCTCGGTCGTGCTGAGCCCGCCCACCGCGACGGTCGGCCACCTGCCACAGGAACCGGAGCGGCGCGAAGGCGAGACGGTGCTCGCCTTCCTCGGCCGGCGGACCGGCGTGACCGCCGCCTCCGATGCGATGGAGAAGGCCGCCGCGGCGCTCGCCGACGGCGACGAGGCCGCGCACGACAGCTACGCCCACGCACTAGAGCGGTGGCTCAACCTCGGCGGTGCCGACCTCGACGAACGGGCCGGCGAGGTAGCGGCAAGCGTCAGGCTGGGCATCGACCTGCAGACGCACATGACGTCACTCTCTGGCGGGCAGGCAGCCCGGGCCGGGCTGGCCGCCCTGCTGCTCTCGCGCTACGACGTGCTGCTGCTCGACGAGCCCACCAACGACCTCGACCTCGACGGCCTGGCCCGGCTGGAGCAGTTCGTCCGCGGCCTGCGCTCACCCGCCGTCATCGTCAGCCACGACCGCGAGTTCCTGGCCCGGACGGTCACCCGGATCGTCGAGCTCGATATAGCCCAACGCACGGTCGGGGTGTACGACGGCGGATACGACAGCTACCTGGCCGAACGCGAGGTTGCCCGCCGGCATGCCCGGGAGGCCTACGACGAGTACGAGGGCCGGGTCGGCGAGCTGAAGGACCGCGCCCTGATGCAGCGCAACTGGATGGCCCAGGGCGTGCGCAACGCGCGCCGCAAGTCCACCGACAACGACAAGATCGGCCGCAACAAGCGGGCCGAGGCCAGCGAGAAGCAGGCCGCGAAGGCGCGCCAGACCCAGCGCATGATCGAGCGCCTCGAGGTGGTGGAGGAACCGCGCAAGGAGTGGGAGCTGCGGATGACGATCGCCGCCGCGCCGCGCTCCGGCACCGTCGTCGCCTCGCTGGCGGGCGCCGTCATCAGGCGCGGGTCGTTCACCCTCGGCCCGATCGACGCCCGGGTCGACTGGGCCGACCGGATCGCGGTGACCGGCGCCAACGGGTCCGGCAAGACCACCCTGCTCGCCGCGCTGCTCGGACGGCTGCCGGTCGACGAGGGCACCGCCGCGCTCGGCCCGGGAGTCCGGGTCGGTGAGATCGACCAGGCACGGGGCCTGTTCGAAGGCCCGCGCTCGCTGGCCCGCGCTTTCGGCGAGGCGGTCCCCGACTGGCCCGACGCCGACGTCCGCACCCTGCTCGCGAAGTTCGGCCTCGGCGGCGACCACGCCACCCGACCGGCGGAATCACTGTCGCCGGGCGAGCGTACCCGGGCCGGATTGGCGCTGCTGCAGGCCCGCGAGGTGAACCTGCTGGTGCTCGACGAGCCCACCAACCACCTCGACCTGCCCGCGATCGAACAGCTCGAACAGGCGCTGGACAGCTTCGACGGCACCGTGCTGCTGGTCACCCACGACCGGCGGATGCTCGAAACGGTAAGGACCACCCGGCACTGGAACATGACCGCGGGCCAGCTCACCGAAAGCTAGGCAGGCAGCGGGGTGTGCTGGTGGATCAGGTTCACCTCGAGCAGCAGGTCGCGCCGGGCCAGCAGCTCGGCCGGGCTGCCCTCGGCGACGATCCGGTGCGCCTCGGAGAACACCACGCAGCGATCGGCCAATCGGTCCAGGCTGTCCAGGTCGTGGGTGGCTAGCACGATCGTCTTGCCGGCCGCCGCCAGATCCTCGATGAGGCCGGTCAGCCACTCCGAGGTGCGCGGGTCGAGCGCGGCGGTCGGCTCATCGAACAGCAGCACCTCGGGGTTCATCGCCAGCACCGTGCCGATCGCCACCCGCTTCTTCTGGCCACCGGACAGCTGGAACGGCGCCCGGTCGGCCAGTTCCCCGATCTCCAGCAAGGCCAGCACATCGTCCACCCGGCGGGTCACCTCCGCGCGGTCCAGGCCGAGCTGCAACGGGCCGAAGCTGAGCTCCTCCCGCACCGTCGGGGAGAACACCTGCGCGTCGCTGTTCTGGAAGACGAAGCCGACCCGGGACCGGAAACCGGCGTGCAGCTGCTCGTCCTCCAGCGCGTCCTCGGTGATCGGCTCACCGAACGCGGTCACCGTGCCCTCGGTCGGAAAGATCAGCCCGTCCAGCACCTTCAGCAGCGTCGACTTGCCGCAGCCGTTCGCGCCGAGCAGCGCCAGCTTCTCGCCGCGGTACACGGTGAGGTCGACCCCGTCCAGGGCCACGAACCGGTCGAGGTAGGAGTACCGCAGCCCCCGGCAGGCGAGTACCGGCTCAGCCACCGAGCTGCCGTTCACCTAGCAGCAGGACGGCGGCCAGCACCGCCGCGGCCAGCACGAAGGCGACGTCGCGGCCGGCGATCCGGGGCTGGGCCAGGGTGCGGACGTTGCCCCGATAACCGCGCGCGGTCATCGCCTGGTGCACCTCCTCCGACATCGCCATGGTGCGGCCCAGCAGCGCGCCGGCCGAGGCCGCCACGAACGCCCGGGCACCGCGGTCGTGCTTCACCGGCCCGATCGTGCGGGACGACCGGGCGGTGTAGAGGTCGGTGACCGCGCCGAGCAGCAGGAACAGGTACCGGTAGGCCATCCCGATCACCAGGATGAAGATCCGCGGCAGCCCGAGGCTGCGCAGCGCGGCCAGCAGCCGGGTCCACGGCGTGGTCAACGCCAGCAGCACCACCAGGCTGATCGAGCCGGCGACCCGGCTGACCACCAGCCCGGCCGAGGTCAGCCCCTGACTGGTGAAGCCTTCCGGACGGCCGTGCCAGTGCCACAGGGTCAGCACCACGTGCCCGCCGGTGACCACGCTGAGGGTGGCCGGGATCAGCACGATGCCGGTGAAGATCGGTACGAACAGCCACACCCGCTTGACGAAGAAGGCCAGCGACAGCCGGCTCGCCACCGCCAGCCCGAGGGTGATCGCGTACAGCGCCAGCAGCGCGGCGATGGTGTGCAGGAACGCGCCGGCCACCAGCAGCCCGAGCAGGCCGACCACCTTGGCCCGTGGGTCCAGCCGCTGCAGCAGGCCGGGCTCGGCGCTCGCATCCTCGGCGAACATCACCTGCCGCAGCAGGTCGGCGCCGCCGGTCAGCGTCTTGCCCAGGTAGGACCCCTTGCGCCGCCGGCCGATGCAGCCGCACGGGCACAGCGCGGCCGGCTGGCTGAGCAGCCAGTCGGGGGTTTGCCGGATCGCCGTCACGACGAGACCCCGGCCAACTCGCGGTCGTCCTCGACCGGCAGCGGGTTCCGGTGCCGACGCAGCCGCTGGGCCAGGTAGGCCAGCACGCCGACGGTCAGCCCGATCACCGCGATGCCGAGCACGGACGAGAGCAGGTAGCCGAGCGCCGGGTGCGCGTCGTGCCGGAAGTCGTAGCCGCCGAGCAGCGCATGGTGCCAGAAGCCGTTGTAGGCGCGCAGCCCGGACGGCACCGCGGTCAGGTGGGCCTTGGCCAGGTCGAGTGAATCCGGCGACGACTCGCCGAACGCGCCGCCCGGGGCAAGCAACCCGAGCGGGGTGAGCAGCACCAGCACCGCGACCGCGATCGCGGCCAGCCGGATCGGACGCACCCCGGACCGAGTAGGCGTTTCGGCCGTCGGCTGGGTTTCACTAGGCAGTTGCGGGTGGTTGGCCCGCAGCAGCGGCAGGTTCGCCCGCTGCAGGTAGCGCAGCACGCCGGCGGTGAGCACCGCCTCGACCAGCCCCGCGACGGTCAGGTGGGCCAGCAGCATCGCCGGGATCGCCTGCGACAGGTGGTAGGGCGAGTAGAGCGGGGTGCCGTTCGCGGTGTGGAAGAGGTCGGGCTGGATGCCGAGTTCGATGCCGGCGGCGAGCGCCGCGGCGTTCAGCCCCAGGTACCCGGCGGCTGCCGCGGCCAGCACCCGGCGTCCCGAGGTGATCGCCGAGCGGCCGGCGATCAGCCGGTAACAGCCGTAGCCGACGAACGGCAGGATGATCGCCATGTTCAGCACGTTGACGCCGTAGACCAGCACCCCGCCGTCGCCGAACAGCAGGGCCTGGAAGGCCAGCGCCACGCTCACCGCGATCAGCGCCGCCCACGGCCCGAGCAGCACCGCGACCAGGGCGCCGCCGATGGCGTGTGCGGTGGTGCCGTCCGGCACCGGGATGTTGAACATCATCACCAGGAAGCACATCGCCGACAGCATCGCCAGCGTCGGGACCTGGCGGGTGCGCACCCGGCGGCCCACCTTGCGGGACGAGACCGCCAGCATCGGCGCGGCCACCGCGTAACCGACCGCGCAGGTCGCCGGCGACAGGTAGCCGTCGGGAATGTGCATCGCTGGACCTCCCCGGATCGGCTTGTTGCAAGTTCTTTGCAATAGCGTAGCCCCGCGGGCCGCCGGGCGTCAGCGCGTCAGCTCGTCCGCCGGGCGCAGCCGCGTCCGGCAGCGCAGAATCGGCCTCTGTGACCACCGACGACGGGTACCTGCTGGCCAACCGGCAGGCCGAGGCCGCCCACCGGTTCGACACCTTCGCCGAGCTGTTCGATCCGGCCAGTTTCCGCCGGCTCGCCGCGCTCGGCCTCGGTTCCGGCTGGCGGGTCTGGGAGATCGGCGCCGGCAGCCTGCACGTCCCACGCTGGCTGGCCGAGCAGGTCGGCCCGGCTGGCCAGGTGCTGACCACCGACATCGACACCCGGTGGCTGGCCGACCCGCCCGCCGGGGTGGAGGTGCGGCGGCACGACGTGGCGGCCGAACCGCCGCCGGCCGGCCCGTTCGACCTGGTGCACGCCCGGCTGGTGCTGGTGCACCTGCCGGACCGGCAGCGAGCGCTGAACTCGATGCTGGCGGCCCTCCGGCCGGGTGGCTGGCTGCTGGTCGAGGACGCCGACCCCGCGCTGCAGCCGCTGGCCTGCCCGGACGAGGCCGGCGAGCCCGAGCGGCTGGCCAACCTGGTGCGCCGGGGCTTCCGGCAGCTGCTTGCCGAGCGGGGCGCGGACCTCGCCTACGGCCGGACGCTGCCCCGCCTGCTGCGCTCGGCCGGCCTGGTTTCGGTCGCTGCCGAAGGGCAGTTCCCGTACGGCGGCCAGGCCAGCCGGGAGTTGGAGGCGGCCACCGTCCGGCAACTGCGCGACCAACTGCTCGCAGCCGGCCTGGTCACCGAGGCGCAGCTGGACGAGCACCTGGCCAACCTGGCCGCCGGCGAGCTGGAGCTGGCTACCGCTCCGATGATCGCGGCGTGGGGACGGAAGCCGGCCTGACCTGGTGCGCCCGGCGCCAGAGCAGTCGCTGCGCCAGCAGGGTGGCCACCCCGGCCACCGTCATACCGATCAGGTTCAGCAGCAACTGGCTGGCCGCCCCGACGATCTGGTGCGGGGCGCCCAGCGCGATCGACAGCGCCAGGTCACCGGCGGCCGGGATGGTGGTCACCGAGATGAACACCCCGACCAGCGCGTTCGTCTTGCCGGCGGTCTGCGACAGCACCCCGGCGCAACCGGCCAGCACCGCGACCACCGCCGACCAGCGGTCCGGCCGCCAGATGAAGCCGGTCAGCGGCCGGGCGGCGGTCACCGAACCGCTGTCGATCCAGCCGAGCAGCCTCACCAGCAGCGCCGCCACGATGGTCAGCGCGATCGCCGTCGCGAAGCCCCGCACCAGCAGCGTCACCGCCCGCCGGGCCAGCAGCCCGCGGCGCAACGCCAGGCCCAGCGCCAGCGCGGCGACCAGCGCGAACTCCGGCCCGACCACCATCGCGCCGACCACCAGGATCGCCGAGTCGGTGATCACCGCGACCGACGCGATCATGGTCGCCAGCGTCATGAACGCGTAGAACGACCAGGAACCGCGTACCTCAGCCTCGGCGCGGGACACCGCCAGGTCCCAGACCACCGCGTCGTCCGGTGCGCCGGGGGCCGACTCCTCGGCCTGCCGGGCGTCCGCCGACAGCGCGTCCACCTCGGACAGGCTGACGCTGCCGGTCTCGAACAGTCCCAGCCCGCGCAGCCAGCCGAGGGTGCCGGAGACCGCCTCCCGGGTGATGTCGCAGGTGACCAGGTCGCCGACCGGTTTTCGCCCGGCGCCGGCTTCGACCACCACCTTGGTCACCGCCGGGTCGGCCAGCAGCCGCCGGCAGACCTCGTCGCTGGCCGGCGGCGGCACGATCAGGCGCAGGTGCATCACCCGTCCGATGATGCCGGACGGCCGCCACTTGCCCGAGCGGCGAACCGCAAGCGTCGTCCGGCGGCGCGGTCGACCGGGTCGGATGCCCGTCGGCACCCAGACAGTCTGCCTATAGAGGGTGACCGGTGTTTACAAGACCACCACCATATTGTTCAATTCCCATAGACCCCTCGAAATCCCCTTAACTCATAAAACACCCGCGCGCAATCGCGCCCCCCTCGCATCACTCCTCTCGTGGCGTATCACCGTTTGCTGTCCCGGCTGGCCTCAGCGCGGGCTTCCCCATCCCCTGATTAAGGAGGTGAACGAACGATGAAGAAGATCACCATTCGCAAGGCTGGCTCGGTCCGGCTGACCAGCCCCGCGACCGCCGCTTACGCCATCTGCGGCGGCGCCCCGGCCCTGCCCTAGCGCCAGGTCGGCGGCAGGCCGGGCTCTGCCGGGCCTGCCGCCGTTCCCGATGCCGTCTCCGCCGCGGTGCCGACCGCACCGTGCCGGGGCACCGGCAGGCAACCAACTTCGAGGCAGTGAGCAGAGATGTCAGTTTCCGGCGACTTGGCCGAGGATCTTCCGGACCTAGGGCGCACCGTGCGCTTCCACCCGCTCAGCCTGCTGCGCGAAGGTGATGAGGTCACCGTCGGCCGGCTCGACGACGAGCGGGCCTTCGTGGTGCTGCCGGTCGACGGCGCCGAACTGATGCTCCGGCTGCGTGAGGGCATGACCCTGGTCGCCGCGGCCGACTGGTACTTCGCCGAGTACGGCGAACGGGTCGACATTGAGGACTTCGTCGCCGACCTGACCGAGCTCGGCTTCATCGCCGACGGCGTCGGGCCGGTCACGATCGCCGACCCGGTGCGCTGGCAGCGGCTCGGCAAAATGGTCTTCTCACCGGCCGGCCTCGGCTGCTACCTGTTGCTGGCGGCGGGGTTCGGCCTAGCGCTGAGTCGCGCTCGCCGACTGGTGCCGACCTACCACAACCTGTTCTTCACGCATTACCTCTCGCTGTTGATCCTGGTCAGCTTCTTCGGACAACTGCCACTGGTGCTGGTCCACGAGGCGGCGCACGCGCTGGCGGGACGACGCCTCGGGCTGCCCTCGCGACTCTCGGTCGGCCGCCGGCTCTACTACGTCGTCTTCCAGACCACGATGGACGGTCTGGTCACGATGCCGCGGGCGAAGCGGGCGCTGCCGATCCTGGCCGGCGTGCTCGCCGACACCGTCGTGCTGATGCTGCTGACCCTGCTCGCCGCGGCGACCGGCAACTCCGGCCCGCTGGCGGAGGTCGGCGCGCTGGCGCTGGCACTGGCCTACCTGACCCTGTTCCGGCTGATCTGGCAGCTCTGGTTCTTCCTGCAGACCGACGTCTACTACCTGGTGGTGACGGTGCTCGGCTGCCTCGACCTGCAGCGGGTGAGCCGGGAACGCCTCGCCAACGCCGTCGGCCGGACGCTCGGCCGCCCCCGCCGGTACGAGCCGGCAGGCTGGCACCCGCGGGACCGGTCGGTATCCCGGTGGTACGCCTGGTTGCTCGTCCTCGGCTACGGATTCTCCATCGCCAGCCTGCTGATCGGAATGGCCCCCGCGGCCAAGCGGGTCTTCACCCAGGCAATCCACCAGCTGGACGGCCAGCACCACGCCAGTGCCGCCGGTATCGCCGACAGCGTGCTCTTCCTGGTCCTGACCGTGGCCGAGCTGCTCATCGCCCTGTTGATCGGGCTGCGCGAGCGGCGCGCCCGGCCCACCTCTCCCGGCGGCTCGACCGCTGCCGATCCTGCCGCCTGACAAGGGAGTTCTCCGATGCCCACAGCCATGTCGTCCGCGCACGTACTGCTCAGCGGCCGCACCAGGGCCGACCGGCTGGCCGGCGCAGCGGCGCTGGACCTGCCGCCGTTGCTGATCGACCCGATCTCGGCTCATCGCAACCAGTCCGGCGCCTACACCGCGGCCGACCAACTGATGCGAGCGATCGTGCCGACCGCGCTGGCCCAGTGGCCCGGTCTGGTGGCGGCCCACGAGATCGAGTTGCTCAGCGTGGCACCGGACCTCGCCGACCTGATCCCGGCCACCCGGGAGACGCTGACCTCGCTGGCGATCCCGAACGAACGCACCCGCTTCTACTCCCGGCTGCGCACCCTGCGGCACAGCCACGGCCTGGCCGATTTCGTCCGGGACCACCTCCGGCTGCTCGGTGCCGGCACCCGATCCCTCGTCGTCAACGAACTGCACGAGGCCGACCCCACCGATCAGGAATTCCTGGCGGTGCTGATCCGGCGGCTCGATCCGGCCGAGCTGACCGTGGTGCTCGCGACCACCCCCGACCACGCCGACAGCCTGCGGAGCCGGCCGGCCGACCCACTCCCGCCGCTGGCGGGTGACCTGGCCGACGCGGTGAACCGCTATTGCGTCTCGCGGCCGGCGCCGCCGGTCGGCGCGGCGTCAACCACCGAGCCCGGCGACCTGGACCTTGCCCGGGAGTACATCGACGGCGACTGCGTCGACGACGATCCCCGCTACCCGGCGGCGCTCGAGCGACTCGACCCGGCGAAGGTCGCGGCACTGCACGACCGGCGAGCCGACGAGCTGGAGAAAGCCGGTACCCGACGGGCGCGCTACGGCGCCCTGCCGATGCACCGCGAGCGTGGCTCCGACCCCCGGGCCGGTGGCCTGCGCGCACTGGCGGTCGCCATGGACCACGCCATGCTGATGGGGTTTTACCACGCCTGCCTGGACTTCTGCGTACGCGGTCGGGCCCTGCTCGTCCCGGAGCGGGACCCCGAGCTGTGGTGGACCTTCACCGCCAAGATGCCCACCTCGCTTTCCATCCTCGACCGCGGCGACGAGGCCGAACTGCTATGCGAGGAGACCCGGGCGCAGTCCCAGCTGCCCGGCCTCCACATCCAGTTCGCTTACGCCACCGCGATGCTGTACACCCGGCACCTGCAGGCCGAGCGCCGCGATCACCTACGCGCGACGGCCTGGATCAACATCGCGATCGCGCTGTCGTCCCAGGTCGCCGATCCGCGCCAGCGCGCCTTCCACTCGGTGTTCAACAACAACGGCCTGGCGCTGATCGAAGCCCACCGCGGCCGGCCGGAACGCGCCCTCGAACTCGTCATGTCCGGCCTGGCGCTGCTGGACGAGGTGCTCGGCCCGGACGAGCACCAGCTGCACCGCTCGGTGCTGCGGTACAACCGGGGCCAGGTGCTCAGCGGCCTCGGCCGTCTAGACGAAGCGGTAGCCGACTACCGGGCCGTGATCGCCGCCGACCCCAACTACCCGGAGTACCACTTCGACCTGGCGAACCTGCTCCACCGGCTGGGCCAGGACGACGCGGCCCTGGTCGAGTACGAGACGGCGATGCGGCTGAGCCCGCCGTTCCCTGAGGTGTACTACAACCGCGGCGACGTCTACGCCGGGCTGGGCATGCTGGCCGAGGCCATCGCCGATTTCGACTACGTCCTCGAGCTGGATCCGCGGTACCTGGACGCCTACATCAACCGTGCCGGACTGCACGCGGCCGTCGGCGAGTACGAGCTGGCCGCCCGGGACGTCCGGACCGGCCTGCAGCTCGATCCCGGCAACGGTTACCTGCTGACACTCCGGGCGCAGTTGGCGATGGAGGAGGCGGACCTGACCGCGGCCCGGGCGGACATCGAGCAGGTGCTGGCCGCCGACCCGGACTCCGCCCCGGCGCACGCGGTGCTCGGGTTGATCGAGTTCGAGGCCGGAGACCCGGCGGCGGCGATCGCGGCGTTCGACCGGTCCCTGGCGCTCGACCCGGATCCGGCCGTCCGGTTCAACCGCGGCCACGCGCACGAGGTAGCGAGCCGGTGGCAGGCCGCCGTCGCGGACTTCGACCAGGTGCTGGCCGCCGACCCCGATGACGTGGACGCGCTGCTGCACCGGGCCCGCTGCCATCGGGCACTCGGCGACCACCGCGCCGCGGCCGAGGACGCGAACCGGCTGCTGGCACTGGAGCCGGAACGGTCCGACGAGCTGGCGACCGAGTTCCCGGAGGCCGGGTTGCCGACCGTTGAAAGAGCGGCCGAGACCGAACCCGAGTCCGAGATGACCGCCGGAGCGAGCGTCTCGTAGTCAGGTCCGTGGGGGTGAACGGTCAGCGGGCCAGTTGGATCGGCGCCACCACCGGCTGCCGGTCCGGGTCGTAGAGCAGCGCGCAATCGCGGCCGGCCCGCTTCGCCTCGAATAGCGCCTGGTCGGCCCGGGCGATCGCCTCGGCCAGCGCCTCCCCGGCCGCCGCCTCGGTGACCCCGAAGCTGCAGGTGAAGGCAGGCAGCCCGTGCTCGCCGACCGCGATGGCCAGCCGGGTGCGGACGTTGTCGGCGACGGTGCGCGCGTCCGGCCCGGAGCAGCCGGGCAGCACCGCGACGAACTCCTCGCCGCCGTGCCGGGACAGCAGGTCCTGCTTGCGCAGCGCACCGGTAAAGGTGCCGGCGAACAGCCGCAGTGCCCGGTCGCCGGTCTCGTGCCCGTAGGTGTCGTTGAGCTGCTTGAAGTTGTCCAGGTCGGCCACGATCACCGCGACCGCGCCGTCGGTCTGGCGCAGCTCACGCACCCGGTTCTGCATCGATCGCCGGTTCAGCAGCCCGGTCAGGCTGTCGGTGGCCGCCTGCAACTGGGACTCCTCGATCACCCGCAACAGCCCGATCCGGGAGCCGAACTTGTCGGCCAGCGCCCCCAGGTCCTCGGTCTGCTCGGCCGACGGCAGCTCCCCCGGCTCGTCCACCGCGTGCAGCACCCCGACCGTCCGGCCCATGATCGAGACCGGCACGCAGATCGCCGAGCACCGGCCGGAATCCCGCCGGCGCAGCTTCGGGCAGGCGTCCAGCGCCTCGCTGTCGATGAACCGCTGGATCTGCGAGCGGCGGGCGGCCGGGCAGTGGTCGGGCGAGTCGACCGAGCAGCCCGGCACGTCGCCGGTCGGCGCCGAGGTGACCACCCGCAGCAGGTGGGCGTGGCTGTTGTCGGCCAGCAGCAGCTCGGCCGACGACCGGGGCAGCACCTGGCCGAGCGCCCGCTGCACCACCTCGAGCACCTCGGGCTCGTTCTCGGCCATCTCCAGCGCGCTGTGCACGCTGCGGTCGAAGTCCTGCCGGCGCACCTGGGCCTGCCGCCGGCCGCTCTCGGACTCCACCTCGGCGATGGCGTGCTTGAGCTGGCTGCGCAGCGTCTTCATCAGGTGGTTGGCCAACCGCTGCTGCCGGTCCATCCGATACCAGACCAGGCCGGTCAGCGGGATCGCGCTGGCCAGCATCAGCACCGCCGTGACGATCGCCGCCACCAGCCCGGACGTGACCCGGTGCGCCAGGTAGGTGGCCGGACCGGCGATGACGGTGATCAGGGTGACCGCCAGCACCGCCGACTGCAGGCCGAGCTGCTTCATCCGGTTGCGGGCCTGGTACCACTGGGCCTCGGTCGCAGCGATGACCTCGGGGTCGACCATGCCGCCTCCCGTCTGGCTCGGTGCGGGTTCACCGGCTCTGAGAGTTCCGATCGGCCGGCCCGCGGCCGGGATGAGGTGCGCGCTGATCAGTCCAGCGCGGTGCGCGCGGTAGCCAATCGGTCGGCCGCCCGGTCGAGCGCCCGGGCCGCCTTGCGGTGCGCCCGTTCGGCAGCCGCGGTGCGGTCGGCGGCTCGGCCCGCGTCGGCCTCCGCGGCCGCCAGCTGGTCGCGCAGCTTGGCCACCCGCTCGGCCAGCTCAGCCTCCCGGGCGCGGGCTGCGTCCAGCTCGCCGACCGCCCCGTCCACCGCGTCCAGCGCCTGCTGGTGCTGCTGCTCGGCTCGCCGCAACGCCCGCTCGGCGGGCGCTCGATCGACCGGCTCCGGTTCGGATTGCGCCTCCCCCGGCAGGTCCGGCACCGCGGCCAGCCGGCGCGGCACCGCCACCGCGTCCGAGACGTCCACCGCGCCGAAGCCGGAGTAGCTGAGCGCGGCGGTCAGCCGTCCGGAGAGCACCGCCTGCTCGGCAGCCTCGTCGGCGATCGCCGCCTCGAAGGTGGCCCGCACCTGATCCAGCACCGGCTCGCCGACCGAGCGACCGGCGACCTTGCCGGCTGCCTTCACCAGGTCACCGAGCATCCGCTGCCGGCGGCCGGAGAGCTCGCGCAGCTCCGGGCCGCGCAGGTGCCGGTGGGCGTCCCGCAGCGCGACCGCGAGCTCGCTGAGGTCGGCCAGCGCCTGGGGCTGCTCCCGTACCAGCAGGTTCACCAGCGCCGCGGCCTGCACCGGCTTGCGCAGCTTGCCGATCTGGCCGGCCAGCTCGCGGTCGCCGTCGGCTCGGGCCTGCTTCGCCAACTCGGTACGCCGGGCGGCGAAGTCGGCCAGCTCGCCCGCCGGCAGCCCGTACAGCTGGTCGGCCGCCTCCTGCAGGTCCACCGCCGGCTAGCCGAGCCGCTTGCCGAGGTGCACCGAGAGCTCGGTGCCGGCGTAGTGACCGAACGGTGGCACGTCGGAGTAGCCGGACGAGCGGTAGAGCTGGAGCGCCTCCGGCTGCTTGGACCCGGTCTCGAGCAGCAGCCAATCGACGCCCTGCCCGGCCGCGCTGCGTTCGAGGTAGGCCAGCATCGCCCGGGCGAAGCCGGCGCCGCGCAGCTCGTCCACCACGTACATCCGCTTCAGCTCGGCGGCTGGGTCGGCCCAGCCGGTCACCGGATCGCCTGCCGGCAGCCGGCGCCAGCCGCCCATCGCAGCGGCCACCCCGTCGCAGTAGCCGACCGCGAACACACCCTGCGGTGGTTCGAACTCGTCGCGGTCGATGCTGGCCTGGTCGGGGCCGCCGTAACGACGGACGTACTCGGCCTGCACCAGCTCGATCAGCCGGGTGGCGTCGGAATGGTGGTAGCCCACCTCGCGGATCTCCAGCGCTGCCATGCCGGCATTCTCTCGCACCGCTCCGACAAGTCCTGGCACGCCCGATTCTCGCGGACGGTGACGAGGCAATTACCTTTGGTTTATAGACAAAAACTCGATTGCCTATCTTCCTCACGAAAGCTTGACATGAAGTCCCCGTTAGGGAATGGTGCGACTACCGCCGCAGCTCGGCGGTCGGGTGAGCGACGATCCGCCGGGCGACCTGGTCGCCACGGCCCGGCGGGGAGCAGAGGCGAAACCGGCACCTGCACCCTCGTCCCGGTCAGGAGTCGGATGTAGCGATGAGGCTCGGGGGGCCGTTGGTGACGGGACGGGCCGCATGGCCCGCACTGTCGGCCACCCTGCTGGCGCTGCTCGGCGTGCTGGGGGTGCTGGCGCTGACCGGCGCCGGCACGCCACCCGGCGGTTACAGCCTGCGGGCCGCGCCGGCCAGCGTCACCCTCGCCGCCGGTGGCCGGGCCAACCTCACCGTGCTGCTGGACGTCCGGGGCAACTTCACCGGCACCGTCTCGCTGGTGCCGTCCGGAGTGCCGGCCGGCATCACGCTGGCCTTGAGCAGGTCCACGGTGCCGCTCGACCGGCACCGGCCGACCGCGGTGGTGATCGGCCGGCTGACCGGCAGCCCGGCGGCCGCGGCCGGCAGCTTCACGCTCAACATCCTCGCCGTGGCCGGCCGCGAACGGCAGATCAGCCTGGTGCAGCTGAAGGTGCAGCGACCGGCCAGCACCCGCCAGATCTCCCCACCGGCCACCGTGCCGTTCGTGCTGTACACCCGGCCGCCGGTGGTGACGCTCGACGCGGTCAGCGCCCGGCGCCCGATCACCGGCACCACCAACGACCGGCGGGACCCGGTGCTGGTGTGGATCTACCGGGCCGGCAAACCGGTGCGCACGCTGACCACCCAGCCGGGCCCGGACGGGCGCTGGCGGGTGTTGCTGCCGAAACTGCCGCCCGGCCGGTACCTGGCGCTGGCCGGCCAGCTCGACACGGCCGGCAAGCTCGGCCGCAGCCTGCGCCGGCCGTTCACCGTGCCGGCAGCGAAGCGTCGGTAATGGCGTAGTGCCGGCAGCGAAGCGTCGGTAATGGCGTAGTGCCGGGGCCAAGCACCGGTAACGCCCGGACCGTCCGGTCGGTTCCCGGTCGGTTCCCTTTTCCGGCCCGGTCAGCTGCCGTGCCGGCCGCCGATGACCGGCTCGGCCGCCACGTCCCGGGTGCAGAACGCGCAGACGGTGGCCGCCTGCGGAATCGAGGACAGGCAGTGCGGGCAGTCGCGCACCGGAGCCGGCTGGTCCGGAGTGGGCTTGTACCGCTCGAGCAATGCCCCGAACGGCAGCACCACCAGGAAGTACATCACCGCGGCCACGATCGCGAAGGTGAGCAACAGGTTCAGGAAGTCGCCGTACCGGAAAACCGACTTGTGCACGGTGAAGGTCAGCCCGCTGAAGTCCGGCTGGCCGCCGACCGCGGCGATCAGCGGGGTGATCAGGTCCTTCACCAGGCCGCTGACCAGCGCGGCGAAAGCGGCGCCGAGCACGAACGCGACCGCCAGGTCGACCAGGTTGCCGCGGAGCAGGAACTTGCGAAAACCACCCATGCCACATCGACCTTTCGATCAGGCAGCCACGGATCAGCCGTTAGCCGGTAATCAACCACACCGGCAGGCCAAAACCCAGACCCCCGCCGGATGCCTAGCCGGCCGGCAGTTCGATCGTCACCACCAGGCCGCCGCCCGGCGCGTCCGAGAGCCGGATGCCGCCGTGCATCGCCTCGACGAAACCGCGCGCGATCGCCAACCCCAGTCCCACCCCGGCGCCGGTGCTGACCGCGCGGTCGTCCCGCCGCTGGAACGGCTCGAACACCGCGGCCCGGGCGGCCGGCGGAATGCCCGGGCCGTGGTCGGTCACCCGCAGTTCCACCATGTTCCTCAGGTTGCCGGCGTCCACTCGCACCAGCGAGCCCGCCGGGTTGTAACGCACCGCGTTCTCCAGCACGTTCGCGATCACCCGCTCGGCCAGGCCGGCGTCCACCAGCACCGGCGGCAGGTCGGCCGGCAGCCTCACCGACACCGCCGCCGGGTCCGGCAGCGTCCGCACCGCGCGGTGCACCAGGTCGTCCACCCCGATCGGCTGGGCCTCCACCGCCAGCACCCCGGCCTGCAGCCGGGACAGGTCCAGCAGGTTAGTCACCAGCGCGGTCAGCCGGTCCAGCGCCTGCTCGGCGGTGGCCAGCAACTCGGCCCGGTCGGTCTCGGTCCAGCACACCTCAGCGCTGCGCAGGCTGGAGACGGCTGCCTTGGCCGAGGCCAGCGGGGTGCGCAGGTCGTGGCTGACCGCGTTCAGCAACGCAGTGCGGGCCCGGTCGGTCTGGGCCAACTCCCGGGCCGCGGCGGCCTGCTCGGCCAGCTGGCGCTGCCGGTACGCAACCGCCACCTCGGTCGCGAAGGCGGCCAGCAGCCGCTGGTCCTCGGCTGCCAGCGGCCGGCCGCGCAGGCTGAGCAGCAGGTCGTCGGCAATCGGCACCTCGGCCGTCGAGAGCCCGTCTCCTTGCTCGCCGGACGAGCCGACCTCGGCCAGCAGCCGCGGTTCCGCCCCGGTCTGGCGCAGGCTGACCCCGCTCGCGGCGAACGTCTCGGCCACCCGCTGCAGCAGCGCCGGCAGCGCCTGCTCGCCGCGCAGCAGGCTGCCGGCCAGGGTGGCCAGCGTCTCGGCCTCGGCATTGGCCCGGTTAGCCTCGGTGGACCGGCGGGCCGCCTGGTCGACCACCCGGGAGACCAGCGCCGCGACCAGCACGAACACCGCCAGCGCCAGCACGTTCTGCGGGGCCGAGATGGTGAGTGTGTGCAGCGGCTCGGTGACGTAGAAGTTGAGCAGCAGGCTGGCCGCGACCGCCGCCCCCAGCGCCGGCCAGAAGCCGCCGACCAGGCTGCAGATCACCACCACCAGCAGGAACAGCAGCAGATCGCTGCCCAAACTCAATCCGGACCGGTACCGCACGCAGACCGGCACCAGCACCGCCAGCAGCAGCACCGCGACCAGCAGCCCGGCCAGCCGGCGGCGTCCGGTCAGCCCACCGGTCAGCCTCGGCCGGCCGCCGCCCCGACCCGGATGCTCGTGCCCGACCACGTGCACATCGATGCTCCCGGCCCGCCGGGTGATGGTCAGGCCGGTGCCCGGCCCGGTGAGCGCGGCCACCGCCGGGTTGCGGCGGCTGGCGCCGATCACCAGCTGGCCGGCCTCGTGCGCCCGGGCGAAGTCCAGCACGGCCTCGGCGACCTGCTCGCCGATCACCGAATGGAAGCTGCCGCCGAGCGACTCGGCCAGCAACCGCTGCGAGTCGAGTTCGGTGACCGAGCTGGCCGCCCGTCCGGTGCTGCGGACGATGTGCACCGCCAGCAGCTCACCGCCCGCCGACCGGGCCGCGATCCGGGCCGCCCGCCGGATCAGCGCGTCCCCCTCCGGGCCGCCGCTGAGCGCCACCACCACGCGTTCCCGGGGTGCCGGGCCGGACGGTTCCGATTCCGGGGAGGCCACCTCTGCCATGCCGGCGCTCCTATCGGCGAACCCGTGTCGGCGTCACTGTAGCGAGCCGGCCGCGGTCCGATCAGGGTTCGCGCCGGACCGTCACGGTGGTGATGTCGTCCAGGAAGCTGGGCTGCGCGGCCGCGTACACCGCTCGGGCGCTGACCGGGCCGGGCATCCCCGACACGGTGGCGACCAGCCGGTTGAGGCTGACGTCGAGGTCCTCGCTGCGCCGCTCGACCAGCCCGTCGGAGAAGAACACCAGCTCGTCCCCCGGCCGCAGCCGCAGCACGGTGGTGTCCGGCAAGACCGAGGCGGCCAGGCCGAGCGGCCGGCCGATGGTGGACCGCACCGGCTCGGCCTGGCCGGCCCGGCGCAGCACCGGCGGCAGGTGGCCGGCGCTGGCAAGGCTGACCAGGCCCTCGTCCAGGTCGATCCGGGCCACGATCGCGGTGGCGAAGGTGGTCGGCAGCAGTTGCTCGGTATAGCGGGACAGCCGCCGCAACCCGGTCGCCGGGTCGGCCGACTCGAGCAGGTAGGCCCGCAGCGCGTTGCGCAGCTGCGCCATCAACCCGGCGGCGGCCAGACCGTGGCCGGCCACATCACCGAGCACCACCAGCGCGGTCCGGCTGCCCGGAACCGCCAGCACGTCGTAGAAGTCGCCACCGACCCGGCCGCCGGCGGCCGGCTCGTACAGCGCGCTGACCGTCCAGCCGGCGAAGCTCGGCAGGCAGTCCGGCAACAGGCTGCGCTGCAGCCGCTCGACCGCCCGCAGGTCGGACTGCGCGCTGCGGTACAGCCCCTCCATCAGGTGGCTGCGCAAGGTGGCCGCGTCGCTGCGCTGCAGCCCGGTCCACGGCTGGCTGCGGTCCCGCACCACCTCGCGCCAGCGGGCGAACGACTTGCGCGGGCTGAGCCGCACCGAGTCGCCCTCCACCACCGCGATCGCCTTGTTGTGCGGGTCGCCGCCCCAGTCCACCGCGCGCCGGGTCTCCGAGCGCAACCAGGCCAGCAGCTGCCGATCTGGCAGCACCACCGCCAGCACGCCGGCGGTGACCGCCGGGTCGATGGCCAGTTCGGGAAAGGTCTCGGTGATGTTGTCGGTCGCGTAGACGCCGTCCGGCTGGTCGGCCAACCGGTCCAGCAGCGCGGTCAGCGCGTCGCCGTCCGGCACCCGGCCCGACTGCCGGGTCGCCTCCCCCAACCGCAGCGCCGCGCCGTCGGCCGGCACCAGGCTGAGCAGGTCGTCCGGGTCGAGCAGCGACTCGACCGGCCCGTCCGCCGCTCCGAACACCTTGCCGGCCAGGCTGGTCAACGCGGTGCTGGTGCGCAGCCGGACGGCTGCCTGTTCCTGCGCCTCCCGGTCCACCAGTCGCAACGACAGCGTCGAGCCGAGGAACTCGGCGGCCGCCCGGGTGGCATACGGCGGGGTGTGCGGGCCGGAGTAGTGGTGGCAGGCGATCAGCCCCCAGAGCCGGTCACCGCGCATCAGCGAGATCGACATCGAGGCCCGGACGCCCATGTTGCGCAGGTACTCGAGGTGGATCGGCGAGACGCTGCGCAGGCTCGAATAGGTGAGGTCGAGCGGTTCCGGCTCGGCGCCGGCGGCCAGCGTGAGCAGCGGCGTCGGCTGGTAGTCGACGTCGTAGATCAGCCGGATCCAGTTCTTCTCGTACAGCGCCCGGGCCTGCACCGGGATGTCGGACGCCGGGTAGTGCAGGCCGAGGAAGGAGTTCAGCTGGTCGGCCTTCGCCTCGGCGACCACCTCGCCGTTGTACTCGTGGTCATAGCGGTAGACCATCACCCGGTCGAAGCCGGTCAGCCGGCGCACCGCGTTGGCGGTGATCTGGTACAGCTCGGTCAACTCGACGGTCCGGTTCAGCTCGCTGACCACCGAGCGCACCGCCTGGTAGGTGTTCGGGAACGAGAACGGACGCGGCCCCTCGGACGGTTCCAGGTCGAGCACCAGCACGCCACCGCCGAGCCGGTGCAGGATCGCGTCGAACCGGCCGGTCTCCACGGTGAGCTCCAGCGGGTTGCGCTCGCGCAGGTCGCCGAACGCCGAGATGTGCTGCGCCAGTTGGCCACCGGCCACCGGGCCGAGCAGCGCCGGCAGCGGCCGGCCGAGCGCGTCGGCCGGCGTCACCGGCAGGTAGTCGGCGAGGTTGGCGGACACCCAGGTGACCAGCAGTTCCGGTTCCAGCACCGCCAGCAGGGCGCCCCGCGGCTGGATGCTGCCCGGGATGTGGATCGGTTCCTTGTCGCAGTTGGTCAGGTCGATCTCGGTGCCCGGCGGCACGAACTCCGGCGGTGGGAACTCCAACTCCTCAGGCACCCCTTCCGGTCAGGCCGGCGGACACTGCCTCGGGCAGGTCATCCACCAGCCGGGCGGTGCTGCCGGTCATTCGCAGGTCCACCCGCCGGAACGCCGCGCTCGCCGCCTCGGCCATCGCCCGGTCCCGGCCGGGAACGGCGGCCGCCCATTCGTCGGCGGCGGCCCGGAACGACCGCCACAGCCGTCCGGTGTCGGCGCCGTAGCCGGTCAGCGACGGCAGCGGGCTCGCCCGGTACCAGGCCTGCCGGCGCAGCTCGCGGTCGATCAGCACGCCGCCCAGCGTGGAACCCTCCAGCACGTACAGCGCGCCGACCAGGCCGGCGGTGTTGCCGGGCAGCCGGCCGGCCGGCGGCTTGCTGGTTTCCGGGCCGAGCGTGCGGCGGTCGGCATCGAGCAGCTCCAACCGCCGGCGGCGGCGCGGCCAGCCGAGCCGGTGCAGCAGGCCGGCCTCGTCGGGGGCGCCCGGCACCCAGCGCTCGGCCAGCCCGGTGACCGCGCCGGCCAGGTCGGCCAGCGCGTCGACCAGCACCCAGACCGCGGACCGCGGCACCTCGGCGGCGGTCAGTTCCAGGTGGGCCTCGACCTTCGAGTGCAGGGCAGCCGTCTCGCGACGAACCAGCGCGCAGGCGGACACACGACTCCCCGGGGCGTTCACACGACCGGCCGCACACTTCCGAACGCCCGAGACGTGCAGACGTTACCCCAGCCGCGGAACGGCGGGGGGCCCGCTGGAACCGTCTGGTTCCAGCGGGCCCCCGCTGTCAGTGCTGGTGGTTCAGGAGACGTTCACTGCGGTGTCGTCGATGACGAACGAGGTCTGCAGCGTGGAGTCCTCGGTGCCGGTGAAGCTGACGCTGGTGGTGCCGGCCGGCAGGGTGAAGCTCTTCTGCACGTAACCCGAGTTGGCGTTGAGGTTGCTGTAGGTCGCCAGGGTGGTCGAGCCGGCCTTGACGCTCAGCGTGTCGTACGCGGTGCTGGTGGTCGTCTCGGCGGTGTCGATGTGCAGGTAGAAGGTGAACGTGCCGGTGCAGCCGGACGGGATTGAGAACGACTGCGACAGGGTGTCAGTGGTCGTGGCGCCGTAGCCGTCCAGCCACGCCTTCCAGCTGCCGGAGTGGGCCGGCTCGCTGGTGGAGTTGTCAATGACGCCGGTCGAGGCCGACCACGGGGCAGCGCTGCCGGTCTCGAAGCCGGGGTTGCCCAGCAGTTGACCGGAGCAACTGCTGGTGGTCGAGCCGATGGTCCAGCTGAAGCTGGTCGAGCCGGTCGCGCCGGTCGAGTCCTTGGCCGTCACCGTCGAGGAGTAGGTGCCGGCGGTGGTCGGGGTGCCCGAGATCAGGCCGGTCGAGGAGTTGATCGACAGGCCGGCCGGCAGCCCGGTTGCGGTCCAGGTGTAGGGCGAGGTGCCGCCGGAGGCCGACATCTGCAGCGACTTGGCGGTGCCCACGGTGCCGGTCTGGTTGCCCGGGTTCGTCACCGAGACCGATCCGGTGCCGCCGCCGCTGGAGGAGCCCGACGCAAGCCACTCGGTGCCGTTCAGCATCACCTTGTCGTCGGTGCCGGCCGGGTCGTTCCAGCCGTTGTAGAGGGTGTTGCCGGACTGGCCGGTGCCGTCGTCGATGGTGGAGGAGTCACCGATGAACATCACCCGGCCACTGCCGAAGGTGGAGGTGGCCACCGCGACCCCGGTGGTGCCGGAGGACGAGTAGCCGGTGCGGTAGATCTCGCCGCGCACCGTCGAGTTGTCCGCCGGGTGCATGGTCACCGTGGTGCCGTTGCGGATGATGGTGCCGGTGGCGGTGCCGAACGGGCCCTTGATGATGGGGTCGCTGGCAGCGGTCGAACCGATCACGTTCGGGTTCTCGCTGGCGATGTTGAGCGAGTCGATGGAGAAGCCGAACGGGTCGGTGGAGTCGACGCTGTTGTTGGTCATCAGGTCGTTGAGCACCTGCACCGAGTCGGCGCCGTCGTTGTTGCGGTCAGAGCCGGTGTGGTCGGAGATCATGAACAGGCCGCCGCCGTTCTTCACGAACGTCATGATCGCGGTCTTCTCCGACGCGGTCAGCAGGATGTTCGGCTCCGGCAGCACGAAGGCGTTGAAGTTCTTCAGGTCCAGCGCGCCGGTGGTGCCGTAGGTGATGCTGCCCGAGCCGAGCGTCTTCAGCGAGTACCGGCCGGTCTGCTGCAGCGCCACGCCCCAGGCCGAGATGGCCCCGGTCCACGAGGTCTCCGAGGTCGGGTTGGCGTTCTGGGCCAGCGGGTCCGGCTGCGAGGTGGAGATGATCCAGTCGGCGTTGCCGGCCGTCTCGGCCAGGGTGTTGTCGAACAGCACCTTGTAGGGCGTGGTGGCGGCGTGTGCCGCCGGGGCGCCGGCGTAGAGCGACGCGGTGGTGAGAGCGGCTGCTCCCGCCAGCACCGCGGCGGCCACCGCGGTGACCTTTCGTAACGGCCGCACAGGGCTCGTTCGCATTACCAACCTCCGGGGGTTAGGGGGTGAGTGTCCGCATTCGTGGACGAGCCGCACTGTAGAGGGTGGTAGGTGCGATATGAGTGAATTACCGGCGGACGTGTGATGAACCGCGCGCCACAACCGTTTTCACCCGACCGATTCAGAGGATTCCCAGAAGTTCGGCTATAGCTGCAGGCTCTCCCCGGCCGCGAGCGGCTGGTAGTCGGTGCCGTACTCCAGGCCCAGCCGCCGGACGTGCGAGCCGTAACCGAACCGTCCGACGTCTGACAGCAGCGCGTCGTGGATGCCGATGGCGCGGGGTGCCCGCAGCGCGACCGCGAAATCGATGGTCTCGGCAATCTTTGCCCAGGGCGCGTTGATCGGCACCAGCGCCAGCTCGACCGGCGCGGTCGGCACCACGTAGGAGTCACCGGGGTGGTAGACCGCGCCCTCGACCAGGTAGCAGACGTTGGCCACCACCGGCAGCGAGGAGTGGATCAGCGCGTGCTGGCCGCCGAACGTCCGGATCGGGAAGCCGCCGGCACTGAACTCCTCACCGGGGCCGACCACGGTCGTCCGGTCGGACAGCGCGGTGCCGGCCAGTTGGTCGACGACCGCCTTCGGCGCCCAGATCCGCAGGTCGGGGTTGCTGGCCGCGACCGCGGCCAGCCGCTCGGCGTCGACATGGTCGGGATGTTCGTGGGTGATCAGCACCGCCGAGACGCCGTCCAGCGCGGTCTCCACCTCCGAGAACGAACCGGGGTCGATGACCAGCGCGCGGTCGCCGTCGGTGATGCGTACGCAGGCATGGGTGAACTTGGTCAGCAGCATGTTTCCACTCCACCACACCCGCCGGTGATCGCCTACCGTCGATCGCATGCCAACCCTGATGTGGTTCCGGCGGGATCTGCGGCTGCACGACAACCCGGCCCTGGTCGAGGCCGCCGAGCTGGACCAGCGGGTGCTGCCGGTGTTCGTGCTCGACCCGGCCCTGGTCAAGCCGTCCGGGGCGCCCCGGCTGGCGGTGCTCTACCGCACGCTGCGCGCACTCGACCAGCAGCTCGGCGGCAAGCTGGTGGTCCGGCACGGCAGCCCGCGGCGGGTGCTGCCGGCGCTGGCCCGGGAGGTGGGTGCCGAGGCGGTGTTCTGCGCCGGCGACTTCGGCCCGTACGGCCGGCGCCGGGACGACCAGGTGGCCGAGGCGCTGGACGGCGTCACACTGCAGGGCGTCGAACTGCACCGCGTGGGCTCGCCGTACGCGGTGCCGCCGGGCTCGGTGCGCAACGGCAGCGGGCAGAACTACAAGGTGTACTCGGCCTTCTACCGGGCCTGGCGGGACCGGGGCTGGCCGGAACCGGTGCGCTCGGTGCGCCCGGACTGGTTCGCCGCCGACGGCGACGGGGTGCCGGACGATCCCGAGCTGCCGGCCGGGCTGCGGCTGCCCCCGGTCGGCGAGCGGGTCGCCCGCCAGGCGTGGCGGGATTACCTGGAGTCGGGCCTGGCCGGCTACCCCGACCAGCGCGACCGGCCGGACCTGGACGCCACCTCCCGGATGTCGGTGCATCTGAAGTGGGGCACCATTCATCCCCGCACCCTGCTCGCCGACCTGACCGCCCGGCACGAGACGTACCGCAGGGAGCTGGCCTGGCGGGAGTTCTACGCCGACGTGCTGTACTCCCGGCCGGAGACCGCGCGGGAGTACTACCAGCCGCTGTTGCGCGGGCTGCGCTACGCCACCGGCCGGACCGCCGCCGACCGGCTGCGGGCCTGGACCGAGGGCCGCACCGGCTACCCGATCGTGGATGCCGGGATGCGCCAGTTGCTCGCCGAGGGCTGGATGCACAACCGGGTCCGGATGGTGGTGGCGTCCTTCCTGGTGAAGGACCTGCACCTGGAGTGGACCGACGGCGCCCGGCACTTCATGCGCCACCTGGTGGACGGCGACCTAGCCAGCAACAACCACAACTGGCAGTGGGTGGCCGGCTCCGGCACCGACGCCGCACCGTTCTTCCGCATCTTCAACCCGGTCGCCCAGGGCAAGAAGTTCGACCCGGACGGCCGCTACGTCCGGCGTTACCTGCCGGAACTGGCCGAGGTGCCGAAGCGGTATCTGCACGAGCCCTGGCAGAACCCGGACGGACTGCCGGACGGCTATCCCGAGCCGATCGTCGACCACGCGGCCGAACGGGACGCCAGCCTGGCCGACTACCAGCGGGTCAAGGGCTGAGCCGTTTCACCACATTCGCGGCCAGCTGCCCGTACGATGTGGCGACTTGCCCGAACGGTGCGGAGGAACCATGCGACATGCGGCGGCGAACCACCGCGACCGGGAGGGCGCACGTCCCGTCCCGGCCGTGAGCCCGCCAGCCGTCGAGGCCGAACCGGCGCCCCGGCCGGTGCCGGTGCCCGGCCTGGCGATCCGCCGGATGACGGTCGGTGGCGCCGCCAAGGCCTCCAGCGTCTCGGGCACCACGATGGCCAAGCACGTGATGGCTGAGGCCGGCCAGGCGGCCGCCGCCCAGGCCGGCTACGGCTCGCGCACCTTCGTCACCGACGCGGCGCTGCTGACCGCCGCGGTGGATGCCGATCCACACGATTTCGCGGCCGGTCCGGCACGCTCGGCCCGGCACGACATCAACGCCATGGTGACCGTCCACCAGTACTCGAAGACCGAGGCACCGCCCGCGGGCTTCGCCGAGGGCAGACCGGTGGCCAAGACCATCGACGGTGTTTCGACCAACTGCGAGATCGGCGCAGTGAAGACCGGTGCCGGCGACGTCTCGATCACCCACTTCAAGAAGGTCTGAGCACGTGCAGAACGAGAATCGGCCGTACGCGCTGGTGGATTCGCCCTGGGCCGGCAAGTACCTGGCCCGCCGGTACGAGTGGGACTGGCATTCGTCCGACGAGGTGGACGTCTTCGCCGCCGACGGCTCGGTGGTGGCGGTGCTCGGCGGCTGGCAGACGCCGCTCTTCCACATCGCGGACGGCAACTACACCCTGCAGGAGTTCGTCTCGGCGATGGCCGACCAGTACGGCGATCCGGCGGCGGTACCGGCCGACCTCAACGTGATGCTGCTGGAGCAGGCCCGAGTGCTGGTCGAGGACCTCGGCGTGATCGAGCTATGGGACCACGCCGACGACCTTGCCGACGAGTACGACCTGCCGCGCGGACAGCGACGGGAGTTGGGAATCGGCCAGCCACCGGCGGAGTAGCCGGTGGCTGGCGGTGTGAGTGGGCGGTTTAGTGGCCGTCCGGACTGGGTACCTTCTCGCCACCCCGCCTTGGGGGCACCGGAGAAAGGGCCAACGTCATGACTATCGGCGTCAGCTTGCTGCTCATTGCCGTGGGAGCCATCCTCAAGTGGGCGGTCACCGCGCACACCAGCGGCCTCAACCTGAACACCGTCGGCGTGATCCTGATGGTGATCGGGGTGGTCGGCCTGGTCCTCGGCCTGATCCTGATGATGACCCGTCGCCGTACCGACATCATCTCGCGGCCGGGCCGCACCACCTACGTCGAGCCGAACGACGTGGTCGACCCGCGCCTGTAGGAGGAATTCGATCTGCTGAGCCGGATCGCCGGGTCCCGTCCCGCGGTCCGGCTCAGTGCTGTCCGGGAGCTTTCGCGAGCCGCCCTCTCACCGGACGGTGATGCCCCAGCTGCCCGTCCAGCCGGCCCCCGGCTCCAGCCGGACCAGGCCGGCGCCGGAGTTGAAGGCGTCGGCCGGGCAGCTCATCGGTTCCACCGCGACCGCGTTGCGGCCGGGCCCGATCTGCGGTGGCGTGTACACCTGCAGGTACTGGAACGCTGCGTCCCAATGCACCTCGACCGTCCGGCGCTCGGTGCGCAGCACCACCGCCGAGCCGGTCAACTCGCCGAAGCCGTGGTCGAGCCGCAGCTCACCCAGGGGCCGCGACCGGCGCAGGTCGAACACGGTCCCGGCGACCGGCAGCCATTCCACCGGCAGCGACCGCTCGTCGGTGCGCAGCACGGTGGCTGCCGGCACCAGCAACTGCGCGGTGTCCAGCGTCTCGGCGGCCAGGTCGAGGTACGGGTGGAAGCCGGCGCCGAACGGGGCGGTGGTCGTCGTCCCGACGTTGCCGGCGGTCAGCGTCACGGCCAACCCGGCGTCCGAGAGCGTGTAGCGCAACCGCAACCGAAGCTGGAACGGGTAGCCGGTCTGCGGCACGAGGTCGTACCCCATCAGCACCGAGTCGGTGGTCTGCTCCAGGCACTGCCAGCGAGCCCACTTCACCAGGCCGTGGCTGGCGTTCAGCGTGGCCGGCTCGGTCAGCGGCAACTGGTAGTCGACGCCGTCGAAGCGGTAGCGGCCGTCCCGCAGCCGGTTCGGCCAGGGCACCAGCACGCAGCCGGTCGACTTGGGCGGCAACTGGTCCGGCGGGCACTCCACGGTGACCGGCTGGCCGTCGAGCCAGAGCCCGGCCAGCGCCGCACCGACCTCGGCGACCTCCGCGGTGTAGCCGCCGCCGCTGACCGAGTAACGCTCGCCCGACATCGTCATGGCAGCACGGTATCGGTGGCAGCCGCGGGCTGGCTGGCCGGAACGGCGGTGTCGTACCGCCAGAACGGCCGGACCAGCAGCGCGGCCACCAGCACCCCGACCGCACACAGCAACCCGCCGCCCACCCAGGAGGCGGTGACCCCGGTGACCGAGGCGGTCGCACCGGCCCGCAGGTCACCGAGCCGCGGGCCGCCGGCCACCACCACCACGAAGACGCCCTGCATCCGGCCGCGCATCTGGTCCGGTGCGTAGGTCTGCAGGATGGTCTGCCGGTACACCGCGCTGACCAGGTCGGCCGCACCAGCCACCGCCAGCATCGCCACCGCCAGCCACAGCGCGTGCGCCAGGCCGGCCACCGTCACGCACAATCCCCAGCCGACGATCGCGCAGGTCAGCGCCACGCCCTGCCGGCGGATCCGGCCGATCCAGCCGCTGGACAGCCCGGCCAGCACCGCGCCGATCGCGATCGCCGCGTACAGCGGGCCGACGTTGCCGTGCCAGCGCTCGTGCGCCACCTCGGGGTAGAGCGCTCGCGGCATCGCCAGCACCATCGCGACGATGTCGACCACGAACGACATCAGCAGCACCGGCCGCACCACGATGAAGGCCAGCCCGTCGAACACCGACCGCAGGCCGGGCGCTCCGGCACCGTGGTCCGGCGGGATCGACGGCAGCCGCAGCGCCGCGTACAGCGCCAGGGTGAACAGGATCGCGTCGACGCCATAGGCGTATTCGAAACCGTGCCGCTGGGTGACCAGTACCCCGGCGATCAGCGGACCGGCCACCTGGCCGACGCTGCCGACCGTGAAGGTGAGGGTGTTCGCGGCCGGCACCAGCTCGACCGGGACGATCCGGGGGATGATCGCGCCGCGTGCCGAGGAGGCCACCGCGAAGAATCCGGACTGCACCGCCACCAGCAGCAGGATCAGCGGCACGTTGCCCAGCCCGAGCGCGGTCTGGCCCAGCAGCCCGACCGTCATCAGCCAGCCACCGACCGAGGCGATCAGGTAGAGCAGCCGGCGATCCACCGCGTCGGCCACCGCGCCGCCCCAGAGCCCGAAGCCGACCAGCGGCAGCAGCCCGACCAGGCCGACCAGGCCGACCTGCAGCGAGGAGCCGGTGAGCGCGTACACCTGCACCGGCACCGCGACCTGGGTCAGCATCGCGCCGATGAACGAGGTGCCCTGACCGAGCACCTGGCGGCGGAACGGCGCGATGGCCATCGGCCGGGTGTCGATCGCGTGCGCGCGCAGCCAGCCCTGCCGAACCGGTGGATCGACGACGGCGGACGGGCCGGTGACCGGTGAGTCAGGTCCCGTCACTGAGTCCGTCCTCTCACGGGGCGAGCCGCTCGACCACCCAGTCGCCGCCCTCGGCCGGCTCCCGGCGGAACCGCAGCCGGTCGTGCAGCCGGAACTGCCGCCCCTGCCAGAACTCCGCCTGCACCACCTCGAGCCGGTAACCACCCCAATGCGGCGGGGCCGGGATGTCGTCATCACCGAACCGGCTGGTCACCTCGCCGAGCAGTTGGTCCAGCTGCTCCCGGTCGGCCAGCACCTCGGACTGCGGCGACGCCCAGGTGGCCAGCTGCGAGCCGCGCGGCCGGCTGGCGAAGTAGGCCTCGGTCTCCTCCCGGCTGACCTTGCGCACCGGGCCGCGCAGCCGGACCTGACGCTCCATCGGCAGCCAGGAGAACAGCGCGGCCGCGTACGGCACCTCGGCCAGCTGGCGTCCCTTGGCGGAGGTGTAGTTGGTGTAGAAGACCACGCCCCGGTCGTCGAAGCCGCGGGCCAGCACGGTCCGCAGGTCCGGCCGGCCGGCGGCGTCCGCGGTGGCCACCTGCAGCGCGTTCGGCTCGCCGATCCGGTCGTCAGCGGCCGCCTGGTCGTACCAGCGGCGCAGCTGCTCCAGCCAGCTGCCGGCCAGCTCCGACTCGGTCAGCTCGCCGAGTTCGTAGGAGCGACGCAAGGCGGCCGGATCGGCATGGGAGTCCACGCGGTCATTGTCGCAGTTGTCACGCCGGTCACCGGCGCGTGGCCGGTGCGCGATCGGATGAGCAAGAATGAAAGGGACCCCACCTCTTTGCAGCAGTGCCGCTCAACAGGAACGGAGTTGCCAGCATGGCCGCCGACTACAGCCCTGGACTCGAGGGCGTCATCGCGTTCGAGACCGAGATCGCCGAGCCCGACAAGGATGGTGGCTCGCTCCGCTACCGCGGCGTCGACATCGAGGATCTGGTCGGTCACGTCACCTTCGGCAACGTTTGGGCGCTGCTGGTGGACGGCAAGTTCGGGCCCGGCCTGCCGCCGGCCGAGCCGTTCCCGATCCCGGTGCACACCGGTGACGTCCGGGTCGACATGCAGGCGGCGCTGGCGATGCTCTCACCGATCTGGGGTTACCGGCCGCTGCTCGACATCAGCGACGACGAGGCCCGCGAGCAGGCCGCTCGCGCCTCGGTGATGGCGCTGTCCTACGTGGCCCAGTCGGCTCGCGGCATCGGCCTGCCGGCGGTGCCGCAGTCCCGGATCGACAAGTCCCGCACCATCGTCGAGCGGTTCATGACCCGTTGGCGGGGCGAGCCGGACCCGAAGCACGTGGACGCGGTGGACGCCTACTTCGTCTCCGCTGCCGAGCACGGCATGAACGCCTCCACGTTCACCGCCCGGGTTATCGCCTCTACCGGTGCGGACGTGGCGGCGGCACTGTCCGGAGCGATCGGCGCGATGTCCGGACCGCTGCACGGTGGCGCGCCGGCGCGGGTGCTGCCGATGATCGAGCAGGTCGAGCGGACCGGGGACGCCCGCAAGGTGGTGCGTGACATCCTGGACCGCAAGGAGCGGCTGATGGGCTTCGGCCACCGGGTCTACCGGGCTGAGGACCCGCGGGCCCGAGTGCTCCGCCGCACCTGCAAGGAGCTGGCCGCACCGCGCTACGAGGTGGCCGCCGCGCTGGAGCAGGCCGCGCTGGCCGAGCTGCGCGAGCGCCGGCCGGACCACCCGATCGAGACCAACGTCGAGTTCTGGGCGGCGGTCACCCTGGACTTCGCCGAGGTGCCGCCGCACATGATGCCGGCGCTGTTCAGCTGCGCCCGGACCGCCGGTTGGTGCGCGCACGTCATGGAGCAGAAGAAGACCGGACGGCTGGTTCGCCCGTCCGCCCGTTACATCGGCCCGGACCCGCGCAGCCCGAAGGACGTCGAGGGCTGGGACAACATCGCCCACAAGAACGGCTGACCCGTTCGCTACTCCGCCGACTGATCGTCGCCCGTCTGCGACCAGCCGCCGCGGACGAGCACCAGCCACACTCCGATCGAGCCGGGGTACGCCTCTTCGACGGCGCGGCGGATGACGGCTGCCCGCTCGTCGCGGTTTGCTGCGCGGGAGGGGTAGTCGCGGGTTTGCACTTCGATGATCACCGGCAGGGCGCCCAGGTCGGTCAGCTCCGCGCTCATCACCAGGTTGAGGTCGCCAGGCTTCAGGATGCCGTCGGCGGGTTCCTCGACACAGGCGAGAGCCTGCGGCACGGCCCCGCGCAATGCCGCCGCGATCGACGCCCGCTGCTCGGCAGTCACTGACGGATGGCTGTACACCTTGACGACCGGCACACCCGCATTCTGGCTGATCAGTCGGCTGGTGTGTGGGTGAGGAGTTCGGGGTGGTGTAGGTAGTTGCGTTGTGGTTGCTGGCTGGGGTGCCAGGTGGGTGGTTGCCAGTGTGGGATGCCGTTGAGCATGACGGTTGACCAGCCTTGTTTGGGTGCGTGGTGGTTGTGGTAGCCGCAGGCGATAGTGAGGTTGTCGAGGTTGGTTTCGCCGCCGGCGGCCCAGTCGGTGGTGTGGTGGATCTGGGATTGGGCGGCGGTGCGGGTGCAGCCGGGGAAGCTGCAGCCGCGGTCTCTGGCGATGAGGGCTTTGCGTTGGCCGGGTGAGGCGAGTCGCCGGCTGCGGCCGTAGGCGAGGATGCCGCCGGTGTCGGTGAGGATGGCGGGCAGCATGGAGCCGGCGGCGGCGAGGTTGAGGGCGTGGTCGATGGTGAGGGTGCCGCCGTGGTGGGTGGTGGCCCGTCGGCGCGGCGTTCCAGGTCACCCAAGGTCATGGTGATGATCAGTTGGGCGGGCAGCCCGGCGTGCTCGGGTAGCTCGCCGGTGGCCAGCAGTCGCCGGCCGGCTTCTTCGAAGGCGTCGTGCCGGCGTTGGCCGGGGTTGCGCTCGTCCGGTCCGAGGGCGTCGTCGGGACGGCCGGCGGCTAGCGGGATGAGGATGGCTTCCCAGATCGCCCGGCAGGTCGGTGACGACCTCCCCTCCACCAGCGCCGCACCGTCCGGCAGTGGCGTGAGGGTGAGTCGGCGGTGGGTGTGGGCCAGCCGCCGCTCGCTCGGGGTGGGTCCGTCGGGGTCGAGGTGGGCCAGAATCCGCCGGCCGAGCAGCCGAACCGCCTGAGGGTCGACCGAATGGGCCTGCTCCAGCAAGGCGGCCTCGACGGGTCCGGCGTGCCCGGCCCGATCGGCGGCTGGGAGAGCCTCGACCACGGCCGCGATCTCCGCGCCATGCTCGGGGCTGAGCTGACCGTCGGCCAGCGCCGCCGCGGTCGCGGCGAACACCGGTTCCAACGCCTCGCCGGTCAGCCCGCGCCGGGCGCCGAAGCGTTCCACCGCCAGCGCTCGCCGCCGGCCCTCGGCCGGGGTGCACCGCAGCTGCGCGCTGATCAGCCCGGCCAGGCCTCGATAGCCAAGAACGCCGGCGGTGTTGCGGGCGTGCAGTTCGGCCAGCACCGTCACCTGCCGGTGCCGCAGCCGGGAGAGCTCGACCTCCAACTCGGCCACCGCAGCCAACAACTCGGCGTCTGTCGCACTGCCGACCTGTTCGTTCACGTGTTCGATTCTACCGAGCCAAGCAAGACCGCGACAACGCCTGTGAACAACCAACACCCTTATCCACAAAGCCAAAACTCGACTTGACAGAACCCAAACCAAGGCGCGCGGCACAGACCTCAGCCGAAGTTGCGCCCCTCACCCCGGTAGGACGGCACTGTCTCCACCACCGTCCCGTCCGGACCGACCAGATGCACCTGGTTGAACCGTTCCAGCATCTCCCCCGCCTTGGCGTGCCGGAACCACACCCGGTCACCGATCCGCAGCCGGTCGGCACCTGGCCCGCGCACCGGGGTCTGCGCCTCGCCGGCACCCTCGGTGCCGAGCAGTGTCAAGCCGGGCAGCGCCGGCCGGGGCAACCGGGACTTCGTGGCCGGACCGGAAGCGACATAGCCACCGGTGAACAGCGTCGCGATGCCGGGCGCCGGGCGCCGCACCACCGGCAGCGCGAACAGCAGCGCTGGCTCACCCCGAATGACCCGGTAGTGGTCGAACAGGGTCGGCTGGTAGAGCCCGCTGCCGGCGGTCACCTCGGTAACCGAGGGGTCGCCGGCCGAGAGCTCGAGGCTGCCAGTGCCGCCGGAGTTGACGAACCGCAGCGCCGCGCCGGTCGCCCGAACCGCCTGCACCACGGCCGTCCGCCGGGTGTCCAACTCGGCAGCAGAGCGCCTCTTCACCATGCGCACCGCCGGTGAGCTGTCCGGCAGCCCTGCGATCTGAGCCTCGTAGAACATCAGCCCGACCAGCTCGCCGTCCGGCAGCGCGGCCACCGTCCGGGCCAGCGCCGCGGCCTGCTCCGGGGTGCGCACCGGCGAGCGGCGTACCCCCAGGTGCAGCCGGCCCACCCGCAGCGAGGCATCGACGTCCAGGCACACCTGCACCGGACGCACCGGGCTGCCGGCCACCTGGCGGATGAAGTCCAGCTGCGCCGGGTCGTCCACCATCAGGGTTATCTCCGCAAGCAGCGAAGGCTCGCCGACCAGCTCCCGCAGCGCGCTCCGGTCCGCGGTCGGGTAGCCGACCAGCACGTCGGAGAAGCCGCCGCGCACCAGCCAGATCGCCTCCGCCAGCGAGTACGCCATCAGCCCCGAGTAGCCCGGCTGGGCCAGGACGTTGGCCAGCACCCAGCGGCACCGCACCGACTTGGCGGCGACCCGGATCGGGGTGCCGCCGGCCCGCCGGACCAGCTCCGCGGCGTTGCGGTCCAGCGACGCCAGGTCGAGCGCGGCCAGCGGCGGGTCGAGCTCGGCGGTGGCCGCCTCGAGTCGCTCGACGGTGCCTGCCAGGCTCATCGGACCACCTCCCCACCGTTCGGCGACGGGCCTGCGGCTGCCGACCCGACCGTCCTATAGTCAGTGCATCATGGCGCAAAGCGGTCCATCCAGCTGGCACAACTGGTCCCGTACATACTCGGTGACACCTGCCCGGATCGTCCGCCCGCGCACTGCCGAGCAGGTCGCCGACGAGGTGTGCCGCGCGGTAACCGACAACCTATCGGTGAAGGCAGTCGGCTCCGGCCACAGCTTCACCGACATCGCGGTCACCCGCGGCGTGCTGGTCGACCTCAGCCTGCTGACCGGCATCATCGCCGCCGACCGGGCCACCGGCCTGGTCACGGTCGCGGCCGGCACCACGCTGCGCGAGCTGAACGTGGCGCTCTGGAAGATGGGCCTGTCGCTGGCGAACCTCGGCGACATCGACGGCCAGACCATCAGCGGCGCCATCTCTACCGGCACCCACGGCACCGGCCGGGCGTTCGGCGGCCTGGCCACCCAGGTGCGCGGTTTGGAACTGGTGACCGCCGACGGCGAGCTGATCGAATGCTCCAGCGAGCGCAATCCGGAGATCTTCACCGCGGCCCGGGTCGGCCTGGGCGCGCTCGGCATCATCACCGCGGTCACCCTGCACTGCGAGCCGGCGTTCCTGCTGCACGCGGTCGAGGCACCGGCCGACCTGGACGACCTGCTCGAGGCGCTGCCGGCCCTGGAGGCCAGCGACCACTTCGAGTTCTACTGGTTCCCGCACACCCGGCGGGCGCTGACCAAGACCAACACCCGGCTGCCCGGGCACGCCGAGCCGAAACCGCTCGGCCGGTTCAAGGGCTGGCTGGACGACGAGTTCCTGGCGAACACGGTGTTCGAGGGGGTCAACCGGATCACCTCGGCCCGTCCGTCGCTGGTCGGGACGGCGAACCGGGTAGCCGCCCGGGCGCTGACCGAGCGCAGCTACACCGACCGGGCGTACCGGGTGTTCACGTCGCCCCGCCGGGTGGTGTTCCGCGAGATGGAGTACGCCATTCCGCGCAAGGCGCTGCCGCACGTGCTGGACGAGATCGACGGCTGGCTGCAGCATTCCGGCGAGCGGGTCGGCTTTCCGATCGAGGTCCGGTTCGCCGCCGCGGACAACATCCCGCTGTCCACCGGCTACGGCCGTGACACCTGCTACGTCGCCGTGCACCAGTACCACCGGCGCCCGCACGAGCGGTACTTCCTGGCGGTCGAGGCGATCGCGCGCGGGGTGGCCGGCCGGCCGCACTGGGGCAAATTGCACTACCGGTCGGCCGACGACCTGGCACCGGCGTACCCGCGTTTCGAGGACTTCGTCCGGCTTCGCGACCGGCTCGATCCCGAGCGTAGATTCGGAAACGACTACCTGCGGCGGGTGCTGGGCAGCTGAGCGCTCGACCGCCCGTCCTAGTTTGGAGTGCCGGGTGAGCTTTGCCTTCGATCCCAAGTCGGAACTGCCGCTGGTGCTGGGCGGCAACGTGTTCGGCTGGTCGGCCGACCGGCAGCAGTCGTTCGCGGTGCTGGACGCGTTCGTCGAGGCCGGCGGCAGCCAGGTCGACACCGCCGACGTCTACTCGGAATGGGCACCCGGCAACTCCGGCGGCGAGTCCGAGACCATCATCGGTGACTGGCTGGCCGAGCGCGGCAACCGGGACCGGATCTTCCTGGCCACGAAGGTCGGCGCGCTGGCGCCGCTGGACGACCTGCGCGCCGACACCATCACCGAGGCGGTGGAGAACTCGCTGCGCCGGCTGCGCACCGACTACCTGGACCTGTACTGGGCGCACAAGGACGACGCCGGAACGCCGCAGGAGGAGACGCTGACCGCCTTCGACCGGCTGGTCCGGGACGGCAAGGTGCGCTACCTGGGCGCGTCCAACTTCTCCGCCGACCGGCTGCAGTCGGCGCTCGACATCTCCGCCGAGCACGGGCTGGCCTCCTACGTCGCGGTGCAACCGCACTACAACCTGCTCGAACACGCCGACTGGGAGGACGGCGCCGGCAAGGTGGCGATCGCCAACGAGCTGGCCACCTGGCCGTACTACGGGCTGGCGTCCGGGTTCCTCTCCGGCAAGTACCGGCGCGGGGCCGAGGTGGACTCGGTGCGGTCGAAGGCGGTCGGCCGGTACCTCAACGACCGCGGTTTCGGAGTGCTCGACCTGCTGGACGAGGTCGCCGCCGCGCACCGGGTGTCGGTGGCCGCGGTGGCGCTGCGCTGGCTGGCGCAACAGCCCGGCGTGCTGGCCCCGATCGCCTCGGCCCGCACCCCGGAGCAGCTCGCCGACCTGGTTCAGGTGGGCAGCTTCAAACTGTCCGAGGATGAGCTGGCCGCGCTGCGGGCGGCGGCCTCCTGACATACTTCCTCGGGTGACCGAGCCGTCCCTGCGCCTGCCTTCCGAGCTGCTGCCCCGGGACGGCCGGTTCGGCTCCGGCCCGTCCAAGGTGCCTGCCTCGCTACTGGACGGCTTCGCCGCTCGCGGCCGGCAACTGCTCGGCACGTCGCACCGCCAGCCGCCGGTCAAGCAGCTGGTCCGGCGGATCCGGGACGGGCTCGCCGCGCTGTACGAACTGCCGGACGGCTACCAGGTGGTGCTCGGCAACGGGGGTTCGACGCTGTTCTGGGACGCGGCGGCGTTCAGCCTGATCGCCGAGCGGGCCCAGCACGTGCAGATCGGCGAGTTCTCGGCGAAGTTCACCGCGGTCACCCGCGGCGCGCCGTTCCTCGCCGAGCCGAGCGTCCGGCTGGCCGAACCGGGTGATGGCGTGCTGCCCGAGCTCGAGGACGGCATCGACAGCTACTGCTGGCCGCAGAACGAGACCTCGACCGGAGTGATGCTCACCGTGCGCCGGGTGGCGCCGGACGCACTGCACCTGGTGGACGCCACCTCCGCGGCCGGCTGCCTGCCGGTCGACCTGGCGCAGACCGACGCCTACTACTTCGCCCCGCAGAAGGGCTTCGCCGGCGAGGCCGGGCTGTGGCTGGCGTTCCTCTCCCCCGCAGCTCTCGACCGGGTGGCGCGGATCGGCGCGTCCGGCCGGTGGATGCCGCCGTCACTGGACCTGCGGCTGGCGATCGAGAACAGCGCCAAGGACCAGACCTACAACACCCCGGCGATCGCCACCCTGTGGCTGCTGGCCGAGCAGGTCGAGGCGATGCTCGCCGGCGGTGGGCTGCCGGCCGCGATCACCCGGTCCGCCGAGTCGGCCCGGCGGCTGTACGCCTGGGCGGAGGCGTCCGAGTTCGCCAGCCCGTTCGTGAAGCGGCCGGAGCTGCGCAGCACCGTGGTGGGCACCGTCGATTTCGCCCCCTCCGTGGACGCCGGTCGGCTGGCCGCGGTGTTGCGTCAGAACGGCGTGGTGGACACCGAGCCGTACCGCGGGCTGGCCCGCAACCAGCTGCGGATCGCGATGTACCCGGCGGTCGACCCGGACGACATCAGCGCGCTGACCGGGTGCCTGGACTGGCTGGTGCCGAGGCTGAGCTGAGCGGCGTTCCAGCCGGCCCGTCCCGGCGTGCCCGTCCGGTATTTCCGGGCACGGAACGTAAGGTTTGAGGATGCAGTCGCTGCGCTTGGTAGGGCCAGGTGAGGACGGCACGTCCCTCATCCTGGAATCCCTCGACGGCGCCGAGCGATTCTCCCTGCCCCTCGACGAGCGGTTGCGCGACGTGTCAGGAAACTCCTCAGGCCAGCCCGTTACGCCGGTGCCGGCCACTCCCGGTCAGCAGCTCACCCCCCGCGACATCCAGACCCGGGTACGGGCCGGCGAGTCCGCCGAGTCGCTCGCCGAGGTCACCGGCATGCCGCTGGAGAAGGTGATGCGGTTCGCCTACCCGGTGCTGGCCGAGCGGGCCCGGGTGGTGGACGAGGCACGCCGGGCGCGCACCCGGCAGGGCAGCGACGGGCACGCGGTGGAGTTCGGCCAACTGCTCGACAACCGGTTGGGCCGGCACGGAATCGACCCGGCCACGGTCGGCTGGGACGCCTACCGGCGGCCGGACGGTGGCTGGACGGTCACCGCGGCGTTCACCTCGATCGAGCCGAACCTGCTGGCCAAGTTCTCATTCGGGCTGGGCAACCGCACGGTGACCGCGCTGGACGCGCTGGCCGCCGACCTGCTGTCGGACCGGCCGGTTCGGGCGCTGCTGCCGCCGGACCCGGACCCGGTGTCGGAGCTGCCCGAGCCGGCGCCGGTCCGGCTGGCCGCCGTGCCGGACCCGGCCTCGGACCCCTCGCCGGAACCGGAGCTGGACGAAGCGCGGTTGGACGAAGGGGGCCTGGCCCCGAGCCCGGCGGTGCGGTTGGGCCGGCGGCAGAAGGCGCACACCCGGCCGATCCCGATCGACGGCGACGACGAACTGTTCGACCAGGAGGCGTTCGACGACCTGGGCTGGCAGGAGCCGCCGCTGCCGCTGGACCTGCCGGCCGACGCGGCGCCGGCCGGGGACGGCGCTCCGGATGCTTCCTCCGCGGAGGTTTCCTCCGCCGGGGAGCCCGACCACCGGGCCCGGCGGGCCGGCCGGCGCGGTGAGAAGCCGCGGATGCCGTCCTGGGACGACATCCTGCTGGGCGTCCGCAACAAGAACGACTGAGCGGGCGCGGGTCGAAGCCCACGCCCGCTCCAGCTGTCAGTGCTGCTCGGCTGCCGGTCCGTGGCAGCGGGCAGAGCCGCTGTCGGTGTAGCTCAGCGCGGACGCCGACTGGCCCGGTCCGGCCAGCACCGGCGTGAAGTTCCACGAGTAGCCGGAGTGGGTGAGCTGCAGCTTCAGCGCACCGAACGCGGTGTCCTCCCCGGTCACCGCGTTGGGCGCGGACAGCGAGCCGTCGTTCGACCGGCTCAGGGTGTCCAGGTCCTCGCCGCCGGTGCCGACGATGAACTCGGTCAGGCCGTGCTTGGCGTCCGGCTGGCCGGCCGGGTCCTGCGGCGCGAACCGGGCGTAGGCGTGCTCGTGGCCGTTCAGCACCAGGTCGGCGCCGTTGGCGTAGAGCAGCTTCCACCAGGTGTCGGCCGCGGTGCCCTCGGCGGACGGTTCACCGGTCGCGCTGAAGGTCGGCTGGTGCCAGTAGGCCATCGTGCAGCTGTCGTGGTTGCTGGCCAGGTCGTGGGCCAGCCAGGCGGTCTCCTGGCCGAGCACCCCCTTGGTCGGGTCGCAGTTGTTGCCGAAGGCGGCCGAGCCGCACTCGGCGTTCAGCGAGATGATGTGCCAGCCGTTCAGGTCGTAGGAGTACCAGCCCCGACCGTCCTCGCCGGCCTGCCCGGCCGGTCGCACCGCGCCGGTCGCGGTCTGGCCGTTGTAGTAGCCGAAGTAGCCGGCGCCGTCCTGCGCCGGCTCGTTGATCAGGTGCCCGCTCTTGTTCTTGCTGTAGGCGTAGAACTCGTGGTTGCCGGGCGCCGGCCGGTGCAGGAACTTGAAGGCGCCGTAGCTCTTGTCGAAGGAGTTCTGAAAGTCGCTGAGCTTGCCGGTCTCGTACTGCTCGTCGCCGAGCAGCGCGACCAGGTTCGGCTGCATCCCCTCGACCTGGTCGGCGGTGGCGAACTGCGCCTGCATCCCGGCCAGGTGGCCGCCGTCGCACTTGTAGTACGGGTCGGTGCCGGCGTTCTGCGGGGTATCCGGCTCGCAGGCGACGTCGCCGACGGCGGCCAGCACGGCCGGACGCTGCTGGTCGTACGGCCAGCCGTTGTCACCGTGCCGACCTGGGTCGGCCAGCACTGAGGCGCTGGTGGCGGCGAGGGCGGCCGCGGCCGTCAGCAGGACGAGCGCGGTACGCCGCCTGAACCTGGGCATGAGCATGTCGTTTCCGATCCTTCCGATCCGGATTGGCCAAACGTGCCCGAGGCTAGGCAGCGCAGCGGTCGGCAACCGGTCGCTCAGGTGGTGCGCCGGTGAACGACAGTCGGCCGGCCGGCGACGATCAGCTCAGAACTGTTCCAGCAGCTGCCGGCTGAAGTCGTTGCCGAACTTGCCGGTCGGGTCGTACCTGCCGGCGAGCGCGGCGAAGTCGGCAAGCCGTGGGTGCAGTTCGGCCAGCCGGGCTGGTGGGGTGTCGAACCGCTTGCCCCAGTGCGGCACCGCGCCGTACGGCGCCAGCCGGCTTTCCAGCTCTGGCAGCAGGCCGCCGACCAGTGGCTCGTCCCGCCGCCAGGTGAAGTGGAACGCCACCCTCGGTTGCCCGTACGCGGGGCTGAGCCAGAGCTCGTCGGCGGCAATGGTGCGGAGCTCGCTGACCAGCAGCGCCGGCGCCAGCAGCTCGGCGATCGCGCGCAACTCCCCGATCACCGCGGGTGCGTGCTCGCGGGGCACGAAGTACTCCGACTGGATCTCCTCGCCTGCGCTCGGGGTGAACTCCAGCCGGAAGTGCGGCAACCGGTGCCGCCAGGCGCCTTCGACGCCGAGTTGCTCGGTGGCAGCGACCGGATCCTCACCGGCGATCGGATGCCGGGGACCGTCCGCCGGCACCGCGCCGAACCAGTCGCCGCCCGGCCGCTCATCCCGGGACTTGACCCAGACCTGGGCGAGGCCGTCCTGCCACCGGGTGAACGCGCTGACGCTGTACCCGGCGCCGAACACCTCGTCGAGGTGCCCAGCCAGCGCGTCGAGGGGCAGCCCGTCGTAGACGTACTGGCGCAACTGGAACGCCGGCACCGTTCGCAGGGTGAGCGCGGTGACCACACCGAGCGCGCCCAAGCCGATCACGCAGCCGGCGAAATCCGGATCATCAGCGGCCAGCTCGACCAGCTCACCGTCGGCGGTCACCAGCTGCAGCGCGGTGACGGCGGCGGCCAGCACCTGGTTGGCATCGCCGGAGCCGTGGGTTCCGGTGGCGCAGGCGCCACCCACCGAGATGTGTGGCAGCGAGCCCAGGTTCGGCAGCGCCCTGCCACGCTCGTCCAGGTAGCCGCCCAACTCGCCGTACCGGATGCCGGCGCCGACCCGCAACTGCTCGCCCGCGGTATCCAGCTCCAGCACGGGTGGCAGGTCGCGGACCGAGACCAGCGCACCGTCGGTGTCGGCCACCCGGTTGAACGAGTGGCCGGTACCGAGCGCCTTCACCCGTGGCTGCCCGGCCACCAACTGCTGTAGCTCGGCGACCGAGGTCGGCCGGTGCAGCTCGGTCGGGGTGTAGGTGACGGTGCCGGCCCAGTTGCGGATCGGACCGGGGGTGGTTGCCATGCCTGCGAGCCTGCCACGGACCGCCGACAGTTCCCCCGGCCGGTCTCAGCCCAACCCGGCGAACCCGCGACCGATGTCCACCAGTGGCACCCGATCGAGCCGGTCGACCTCCGCCGGGGAGAACCAGCCGGCCTGGTCGGTGCTGCCGGCGACCTCGTGCCGCAACTCCCCGCCGACCACCTCGGCTCGGTAGACGATTCGCAGCGCGTGCAGGTCAGTCGCACGCCCGATGGCACGTTCGGCGGCCGGGATCACGTGCGAGTCGACACCGAGCAGCTGCCCCACCGAAACCAGGTAACCGGTCTCCTCCTCGACCTCCCGGCGCACCGCGTCGGCCGGGTGCTCACCCGGATCGATGCCGCCGCCGGGCAGCGTCCAGCCGCTGCGGTCGCCCTGCCGCCAGTGCGCCAGCAGCAGCCCCCGCTCACCGGTGACGATGCCGTAGGCCGCGACCCGCAGCTCCATCACGCGCGGAGCCTCGCAGTCGGGGCGCGGAACATCATGGTGGGCGATCCTGCCATAGCGCACCTGGCCTCCGGCCGGGTTGCGAGCGGTTCCGCTCTCGGCGAACGCCGCCGCGCCGATATTCGGTCGCTCGCTGTCGGTGCCTCGTCGTAAGGTGAGCCATCGTGGCGAACGGGGCGATAGAGACGGCAGAAACCGAAACCGAGCCCCCGGCGGAGCACAGCCCCCTGGCCGGCCCGGCCGCAGGAGTGCACGGTTCGCTGAAGGACCTGCGCCGGCTCTGGCCCTGGCTGCGTCCGTACAAGGGCTACCTGATCTTCATGCTGTGCGCGGCCACCGGCGCGATGGTGGTGCAGTCACTGGTGCCGATCGTGACCGCGGCGCTGATCGACGGCCCGATCGCCCGGCACGAGACCTCCGGCATGCTGCCGCTGGTCGGCCTGGCACTCCTGTTCGGCGTGCTCGAAGCGGCGCTGTTCGGCCTCCGCCGGCGCGCCATGACTACCTCGGCGCTGGCCATCGAGACCGACCTACGGCGGGACTTCTACCAGCATTTGCAACGGCTTCCGGTCAGCTTCCACGACCGCTGGCCGTCCGGTCAGCTGCTCTCCCGGGTGACCAGCGATCTCTCCACGCTGCGCCGGTTCGTCGGCTTCATGGCCATCTTCTTCGTCGCCAACCTGGCGCTGATCGGGGTCATCCTGGTCATGCTGGTGCGGTTGCAGCCACTGCTCGGCCTCGGCGTGGTGGTGGTGATGCTGCCACTGGCGGTGCTCACCCGGCAGTTCGAGCGGCTCTACAACAAGCAGGCCCGGCACGCGCAGGACCTGACCGGTGACCTGGCCACCGAGGTCGAGGAGTCGGTGCTCGGCATCCGGGTGGTGAAGGCGTTCGGGCGGCGCGGCCAGTTGCTGCGCGGCTTCACCGGCACCGCTGAGCGGCTGCGGCAGGCCGAACTGGCCAAGAACCGCACCCTGGCCAACCTGTGGACGGTGATCGGCACCTACCCACAGCTGGTGCTCGCCGGGGTCAGCTGCTTCGGGGTGCTGGCGGTGGCGCACGGATCGCTGTCCAAGGGCGACCTGGTCGCCTTCATCACCTTGCAGCTGCGGCTGAACTGGCCGCTGATGGCGATGGGCTGGCTGATCGCCGGCACCGAGGAGACGGTGGCCGCCACCGCCCGGCTGTTCGAGGTCTACGAGGTCACCAGCGACATCACCGACCCGGCCGACCCGCTGGAGCTGCCACCGGCGACCGGCCCGGACGGTTCGGCGCGGGCCGCCCGGCTGCAGTTCGCCGACGTCACCTTCCGGTTCCCGGACGCGCACACCGACGCGCTGGCCCACCTCGACCTCGACATCCCGGCCGGCGAGACGATGGCGCTGGTCGGCGCGACCGGCGCCGGCAAGACCATCCTCACCGCGCTGGTGTCCCGGCTGCACGACGTCACCGGCGGCGCAGTGCTGCTCGACGGGGTGCCGGTGAACCGGCTGCCGCTCGCCGAACTGCGCCGCACGGTCAGCGTGGCCTTCGAGGAGCCGACGCTGTTCTCCGCCAGCGTCCGCGAGAACCTGCTGCTCGGCCGGCCGGACGCCGGCGACGACGAGCTCACCGAGGCGATCGAGGTGGCGCAGGCCGGCTTCGTCTACGACCTGCCGCACGGGCTGGACACCCGGGTCGGCGAGCAGGGGCTGTCGCTGTCCGGCGGCCAGCGGCAGCGGTTGGCGCTGGCCCGCGCGGTGGTCGGCCGGCCCCGGGTGCTGGTGCTGGACGACCCGCTCTCCGCGCTGGACGTGCACACCGAGGCGCAGGTGGAGAAGGCGCTGCGCCGGGTGCTGGCCACCACCACCGCGCTGGTGGTCGCGCACCGGGCGTCCACCGTGCTGCTGGCCGATCGGGTGGCGTTGCTCTCCGGCGGCCGGATCACCGCGGTCGGCATCCACTCCGAGCTGCTGGCGACCAACCCCGAATACCGCAATCTGCTGTCACAGAAAGCCGAATCGAGCACGGAGGCGCGGGTATGAGCACCGTCGACACCGCCTTCGACCCGGACGACGAGCAGCATCTGCAGGGCGTGCACGTCGAGGAGTGGCGTGGCCGCTGGGACGAGCCGGAGCCGGACCAGGAGTTCGCCGACCGCCGGCCCCGGCTCCGGTCGGAGGCCCGGACGCTGCTGGGCCAACTGCTGCGCCCGTACCGGCGGCAGATCCTGCTGGTGTTCACCCTGGTGATCGGCCAGGTAGTGGCCACCATGACCGCACCTTGGCTGATCGGCCTGGTCATCGACCACGGCCTGCCGGATGCGATCAACGGCGACTACGGCACGCTGCTGCGGCTGACCGGCGCGTTGGTGGTGGCCGCGGCGATCTCCGGGGTGCTGCAGTGGATCTTCCTGCGCCGTACCGGCACCATCGGCCAGGCCATGCTGTTCGACCTGCGGCGGCGGGTGTTCGACCACACCCAGCGACTGTCGGTGTCCTGGCACGAGAGCTTCACCTCCGGCCGGGTGATCAGCCGGCTCACCTCCGACGTCGACACGCTGCGCGAACTGCTGGACGCCAGCCTGGACGGGCTGGTGCTGGCGGTGCTCAACATCAGCGTGATCAGCGTGCTGATGCTGGTGCTCGACCCGTGGCTGGCGCTCATCGCGATCAGCGCGGTGCTGCCGCTGTGGGTGCTGTTCCGCTGGTTCTCGGCCCGGTCAACGGTGGCGTTCCGGCGCACCCGCGAGACCATCGCGGTACTCATCGTGCAGTTCGTGGAGACCTTCAACGGCATCCGCGCGGTGCAGGCGTTCCGTCGCGAGCCACGCAACGACGCGATCTTCGAGGGGCTCAACACCGACTACCGGCACGCCAACGCCGAGGTGTTCCGGCTGCACGCCATCTTCATCCCGGGCGTCACCCTGATCGGCAACGTGGCCACCGTGGCGGTGCTGTTCGTCGGCGGCGTCCGGGTGGCCGAGGGTGGACTGGCGCTCGGCGTGCTGACCGCGTTCCTGCTCTACCTGCGCCAGTTCTACGGCCCGATGGAAGACGTGGCGATGTTCTTCAACTCGCTGCAGTCGGCCACCGCCGCGCTGGAGAAGCTGGCCCTGGTGCTCGCCGAGCAGCCATCGGTGCCGGAGCCGTCCGAGCCCCGCGAGCTGCCCAAGCCGGTCCGCGGCACGGTGAGCTTCGACGGCGTCCGGTTCGGCTACGAGCAGGGCCGTACCGTGCTGCACGAGCTCGACCTGGTGATCGAGAACGGCCAGACGGTGGCGCTGGTCGGCGCGACCGGCGCCGGCAAGACCACCATCGCCAAGCTGATCAGCCGGTTCTACGACCCCACCTCCGGCACGGTCCGGCTGGACGGGGTGCCGCTGCCGCAACTGGCCGACGCCGAGCTGCGCCGCGCGGTCGTGATGATCACCCAGGACGGCTTCCTGTTCTCCGGCTCGGTGGCCGACAACATCGCCTTCGGCCGGCCGGGGGCGTCCCGCGACGAGGTGGTTTCCGCGGCCCGGGCGGTGGGCGCGCACGAGTTCATCAGCCGGCTGCCGGACGGGTACGACACCGACGTGCGCAAGCGCGGCGGCCGGCTGTCGGCCGGCCAACGGCAGCTGGTCGCGTTCGCGCGGGCGTTCCTGGCGGACCCGGCGGTGCTGATCCTGGACGAGGCCACCTCGTCGCTGGACATCCCGAGCGAGCGGGCGGTGCAGCGGGCGCTGCGCACCGTTCTCACCGGACGCACCGCGCTGATCATCGCGCACCGGCTGTCCACCGTGGAGATCGCCGACCGGGTGCTGGTGCTCGACGGTGGCCGGGTGGTCGAGGACGGCACCCCCGAGGTGCTCACCGGCACCGAGGAAGGCCGGTTCGCCGCGCTGCACACCGCCTGGCGCGACTCACTGGTGTAGCGCTTTCCCAGATCCGGACTGCATGAACGGGGCCGGGCTCACTGTTGAGCCCGGCCCCGTTTTCCTTGCCAACCAGCCAGATTGCGGAGAGTTTGCCACCGCAGACGGGGCAAACTCTCCGCAATCCAAGAAGGCAAAGTCAGGCCGCCGGCTGCTCCGCCACCGCGACCGGTTCGAGCGCCAGCTCCAGCACCTCGCGCACGTCGCTGACCGGGTGGATGGTCAGCGCCTCGCGCACCTCGGCCGGCACGTCGTCCAGATCGGGCTCGTTCCGGCTCGGGATCAGCACGGTCGTGATGCCGGCCCGGTGCGCGGCAAGCAGCTTCTGCTTCACCCCGCCGATCGGCAGCACCCGTCCGGTCAGCGACACCTCACCGGTCATCGCCACATCCGAGCGAACCAGCCGACCGGACAGCAGCGACGCGAGCGCGGTGGTCAGCGTGACGCCGGCGCTCGGCCCGTCCTTCGGCACCGCCCCGGCCGGGAAGTGGATGTGCACGCCCCGCTCGGCCAGGGTCGCCACCGGCAGCCGCAACTCCGCACCATGCGAGCGCAGGTACGACAGCGCGATCTGCGCGGATTCCTTCATCACGTCGCCGAGCTGGCCGGTCAACCGCAGTTCGGTCGGACCGGTGCCCGCTTCGGCCAGCGAGGCCTCCACGAACAGCACGTCCCCACCGGCGCCGGTCACCGCCAGCCCGGTCGCCACCCCGGGTACCGCGGTCCGCTCACCGGCCTCCGGGGTGTGCCGGGGCCGGCCGAGGTAGCCGCGCAGGTCAGCCACGTCCACCGTCACCGAATCCGAGGAACCGGAGAGAGCAGCCGCCGCGGTGACCTTGCGCAGGATGCGGGCGATCAGCCGCTCCAGCTCCCGGACGCCGGCCTCCCGGCTGTACTCGGCGGCCAGCTTGCGCAGCGCGTCCTCGGTCAGCACCACCTCGCCAGGCTGCAGGCCGGCCCGTTCCAGCTGCCGGGGCAGCAGGTGATCACGGGCGATGGTCAGCTTCTCGTCCTCGGTGTAGCCGTCCAGGGTGACCAGCTCCATCCGGTCCAGCAGCGGGCCGGGGATCGAGTCGAGCACGTTCGCGGTCGCCAGGAACAGCACGTCCGACAGGTCGAGCTCGACCTCGAGGTAGTGGTCACGGAAGGTGTGGTTCTGCGCCGGGTCGAGCACCTCGAGCAGCGCCGCGGTGGGGTCGCCGCGGTAGTCGGAGCCGAGCTTGTCGACCTCGTCCAGCAGCACCACCGGGTTCATCGAGCCGGATTCCTTGATGGCCCGGACGATCCGGCCGGCCTGGGCGCCGACGTAGGTGCGCCGGTGGCCGCGGATCTCGGCCTCGTCCCGCACCCCGCCGAGCGCCACCCGGACGAAGTTGCGGCCCATCGCGCGGGCCACCGACTCGCCCAGCGAGGTCTTGCCGACCCCTGGCGGGCCGACCAGCGCCAGCACCGCGCCGCTGCGCCGGCCACCGATCACGCCGAGGCCACGGTCCGCCCGCCGCTTGCGTACGGCCAGGTACTCGATGATCCGCTGCTTGACGTCGTCCAGCCCGGAGTGGTCGGCGTCCAGCACCGAGCGGGCGCCGGCGACGTCGTAGGAGTCCTCGGTGCGAACGTTCCACGGCAGCTCCAGCACGGTGTCGAGCCACGTGCGGATCCAGCCGACCTCGGGCGACTGGTCGGAGGTGCGCTCCAGCTTGTCGACCTCGGCCAGCGCGGCCTCGGCCACCTTGGCCGGCAGCTCGGCGGCCTCGACCCGGGCCCGGTAGTCCTGCTCCTCGTCGGCCGGTTTGCCGTTCAGCTCGGCGAGTTCCTTGCGGATCGCGATCAACTGCTGGCGCAGCAGGAACTCCCGCTGCTGCTTGTCCATACCCTCCTGGACGTCCTTGCGGATCGTCTCCGCGACGTCCAGTTCGGCCAGGTGATCGCGGCTCCAGCCGACCAGCGCGCGCAGCCGCTCGGCCACGTCCGCGGTCTCCAGCAGCCACACCTTCTGCTCGTTGGTCAGGTAGCCGGCGTAACCCGCCAGGTCGGCGAGCGCAGCCGGGTCGGTCATGCTCTGCACGGTGTCGATGAACTGGAACGCGCCGCGCTGCTGCAGGATCGTGGTGGCGATCGACTTGTAGTCCTTGACCAGGTCGGCGGTCCCGTCGGCGGGCTCGGGCAGCTCGGTCGCCTCGACCCAGAGCGCCGCGCCCGGGCCGGTGGTGCCGGTGCCGATCCGGGCCCGGCCGGTGCCCCGGACCACGGCGGCGTGCTCGCCGCCGCGCAGCCGGCCGACCTGCTCGATCACGCCGACGGTGCCGAAGCCGGAGTACTTGCCGTCCAGCCTGGGTACCAGCAGCACCCGGGTCGGAGCGGCACCGGCGGCCTGGGCGGCCTCGACGGCGGCCCGCACCTCGGAGTCGGCCAGCGGAACCGGCACGACCATCCCGGGCAGTACCACCAGATCGTCGAGTGGGAGCACCGGCAACGCGAAGATGTCAGCCATGTTCGTCCTTATTCGTGAGGGTGGCCCAGCAAGTTGAGCCATACCCACTCAACCCTTGGCGACGGGCCGGTGTTCCGGGCCGGACGTTCGCCCACAGCGAAGCGTCCTCGGGCAGGAGCCGAACTGCGCGCCGGCACTCGTATCGGAGACAGCACCGGGGTCCGGACCAGAACGGTCCGGCCCCCGATGCTGAACGAAAGGGGCTGACGACTACAGGTCTTTGTCAGTCGGTCGTCAGGACGACCCGGAAGCGAGCCTTGCCCGACATCATCCGCTCGTATCCTTCGGCGGCTTGGTCGAGCGGGTAGGTCTCGATCATCGGGCGGACGCCGGTCCGGGCCGCGAACCGGAGCGTGTCCTCCGAGTCCTTCGCGGTTCCGGACGCGTGCCCGGCGATGCTGCGACTGCCGAGTACCAGGTCGACGGCGCTGATCGCGAGCGGCTCGTGGGGAACGCCCAGCACTACCAACCGGCCACGGGCGGCTAGTCCCGGCACGGTCGCGGCCATCGCCGCGGCGTCGGTGACTGTGGCGAGAACGAGGTCGGCGCCGCCGAGGTTCGCCAGTTCTGCGCCCACGTCGGCGCTGGTGCTGTCGATGTAGTGGTCGGCGCCGAGTTGCCGAGCAAAGTCGGCCTTCTCGGTGCCGCGGGCGATCGCGATCGTCTCGAAGCCCAGCTTGGCCGCGAACTGGACGCCGAGGTGGCCGAGACCGCCCAGCCCGAGAACGGCGATCCGATCGCCGGGACGGACGCCGCTGGTGCGAATGGCGTTGAAAGTGGTGACACCCGCGCACAACAGCGGCGCGGCTTCGGCGAACGACAACTCCTCCGGAACAGCGGCCAGAGCGTCGGCCGGCGCGACGAGGTAGTCGGCGTAGCCGCCGTCCGAGGTCAGACCGGTGATCTTGCCGACCTGGCAGGAGACGAAGTCACCGCGCCGGCAGGACTCGCACTCGAAGCAGGCACCACCGAACCAGCCGACGCCGACCCGGTCGCCGGGCGACCAGGGTTTGACGCCCTCAGCGACGGCCTCGACAGTTCCGGCGACCTCGTGTCCCGGCACCCGGGGGTAGGACGAGGCCATCCCCGCTCCCGGCATCGAGTCGCTGTGGCAGATGCCGTTCGCGGCTACCTTCACCAGGACGTGTCCCGTCGGTACCTCGGGAATCGCCCGTTCGACCACTTCGAGCGGCGCGCCAGGAGCTTGGATCTGAACAGCTCGCATGCTGGACCCTTCGTTGGAGGTGTGATGGCGTGCGGGGTGCACGCTCGGGGTTGTCGGTGTCATCGGGGTCAGGCCCGGACGATCGCGATATTGAAGTCACCGGTCTGGAGCACACCCCACAGCGACAGCCAGAGCGGCAAGTACATCTCGGTGCCCCGGGCAGCGCGGATGCCGCCGAGGTCGATCACGCTCTCGGCCGGCCAGCCGAACTCGGTGAGCAGTGCGGTAACGGTCTGCTTGGCCGCGCCGTCCTCTCCCGCGACGAAGACGTCGTGACGGCCGGGCACCCGGGCCGGATCCACCATGACCGAGGCATTCATCGTGTTCAACGTCTTGACCACCCGCGCTTCGGGGTAGGCGTGCTGGATCTGCTCGCCGAGGCTGTCGTCGTTGACTACCGACAGTACCGGCGGCATCCCGTGCGAGAAGTCGAGTGGGTTGGCGATGTCGATGATGATCTTGCCGGCCAGCGCTGGTGCGCCAACCGATTCGAGTACGGTCAGCGAGGCCTCCCCCGCTGTCGCGTTGACGATGATCTCAGCGGCGCCGCCGATCTCCGAGAAAGCCGCGAGTCCGACCCGAGGGTGCTCGCGCTGCCATTCACTGAACGGCGAGCCACCATCGGTGCGAGCCAGGGTCGTCGGTACGTCGCGGGTGCCGATACTCACCTCGTGACCGAGTTCGGCGAGGCGGCCGGCGATCGCGCGGCCGACCATGCCGGTGCCGAGAACTGCGAATTTCATGGGGATTCTCCTTCGGGATCGATGATCAGAGTGCGGGCTTGATTCGCAGGGTGGTCATCGGCGCTCAGGCCACCTGCACGCCGCCGTCGACGTCGATGACGGTGCCGGTGACCCAGGTGTTGGACATCAGGAACAGGGCTGCGGCCGCGACGTCGTCCGGGGTGCCCACCCGGCCGGCGGGAACGGCCGCGGCGTAGCCGTCGAACATCCCCTGCCGGATCTGTGCCGGCACGGCGGCGTAGGCGGGGCTGTCGACCAGACCGGGTGCGATCGCGTTCACCCGCACCGGGGCCAGGTCGAGCGCGTTGGCCTTGGCAAAGGCCTCGATTGCGGCGTTGATGGCAGCCATCATCGGCCGCCCGACGGCGTGCTTACGGCTCGCGGCGCCGCCGACCAGAGTGATCGACCCGGTTTCGGCGATGACGTCGGCGGCCGCTCGCACCGCCTCGTAGTAGCCCCAGAACTTGATGTCCATGAAGCCGCGGGCATCGGCCGAGGTCAGGTCACGCACCGAACCGATCGCGCCCGGTCCGGCCGATAGCACCAGGTGATCCAGCCTTTCGAAGCCGCCGAGCAGCGCCTGCACCGAGGCCGGGTCGGTGAGATCGACCTGGGCGGTCCGCACCTCGGCGGGCAGCTCGGCCAGGTCCGGCCGGCGACTGGCGACGGTCACGGTGGCGCCCGCAGCCAGCGCCCGCTGGGCGATGGCTCGGCCGATTCCGGAGGTGCCCCCGACCACCAGGACGGTGGTGCCGGCGAGCGGGGTGTCGATGCGGTGGGTCATGGGGCGTCCATCTCGAGAGTGCGGCCCGCCGATGTGACGGAACGTTCTCACCCATCATTGTGACGGATCGGTCCGTCTGTCAAACTCGACGCTAAGAGTGCCCGAATCCGTGGAGGCGTGATGCGCAAGACCAGCGAGCAGAACCGAGCCCATGTGCTGGGAACGGCGAGCGCGCTGTTCTACCGCCAGGGCATCCGAGCGGTCGGGATGGACCAGATCGTGCGCGAGGCCGGGGTCGGCAACGCCACCGTGTACCGGCAGTTCCGGACCAAGGATGAGCTGGCGACCGCCTTCGTTCGGCAGTGCGCGGACAACTGGTTCGAACGGATGCGCGCTGTGGCCGACGCGACGGACGCCCCCCGCGACAAGCTGGCGGCGATCTTCGACCTCACCGCGCGGGACATCGCCGGCTCCGACTACCGCGGCTGCCCGATGCTCAACACCCATACCGAGTTCCCCGACCCCGGGCATCCCGCGCATGCCGTGTCAGTGCTGCACAAGAACGAGGTTCGGAACTGGCTGCGCGAACTCGCCGACGCCGCCGGCGCAAGCGACCCGGCGACGCTTGCCGATGACCTACTGATCATTCTCAACGGCGTTCTCGCGACCGCCTCGGTACTGGGCCCCACCGGACCCGCCAGTCGCGGGGCGGAACTCGCCCGCCAGCTCATCGACGCCGCCTGCGCCTGATCCCGGCCTATCCGCGAGCTCAATGCGTAACCGACGCTGCCTCGCGCAGCAATCGCCGGGCGTCCGGCTTGGCCGCCACCGCGCCGGCGGAGAGGAACGACTCCCGGACGACAGCGGTCAACCCCTGGGCGGTCATGAAGTCGTTGCCCATTGCCCGCAGCTCGTCGGCACTCGGCTGGAAGACGATGGTCCGGGTGCCCGCCGCGCGCAGGGCGGCAACCTCCCGGCTGAGCAGCCGGCCGGCGTGCCGGCGCTGCGCGGCGTAGAGGCTGGGCCACGGCCCGGGAGGTCCGCCCATCGGCGCCACCACGATCGCGATGTCGAGCTTGTGGCGGCGCAGGATCGCCGCGTTGGTGGGTGAGTGCGCCCCGCCGTCGACATAGGTGTGCCGGCCGATCCGCACCGGCGTGAAGTAGCCCGGCACCGCGCAGGAGGCAGCCACCGCCAGGTGCAGCGGGGCCGGCGGACCACCCGGTGAGCCGAAGACGACCCGGCGACCGTCCTGCCGGCGGACCGCGCAGATCATCAGCGGCCGTTCCGGCCAGGGCACCTGGTCGAGTTCGCGCAGCGCGGCGATCCGGCCCAGGATGTCGTCACGTCCCGGGGCCAGCAGGGTTAGCGCGGCAGCGAGTGGCCGGAACTGCCAGGGCCGGATGATCGCCCGGCCCACCAGCCGCGGCCCGGGCAGCCGCATCGGCCGCAGCAGCAGCCGCAGTGGCCGCAGCGGAGCCAGCTCCGGATGCGGCAGCAGCGCCATCCGCTGCCCGACTCCCACGTCGTCCGACAGCGGCACCTTGACCGCCCAGGCCGCGAGGTCCGCCGGCGACACCCCTAACCGCAGCAGCGCCCCGGTGATCGAGCCGGCCGAGGTGCCGACGATGACGTCGGCGTCGCGGGCGTCCAGGCCGTGGTCGTGCTGCAGCATCGCGAGCACGGCCGCGTGGTAGGCCTGCCCGACTACGCCACCCGCTCCGAGGACGAGTCCGAGCCGGGCCATGGTTCGAGTATGGCCCGCCAGGTTCTTGATCAGTCAGCGACCGTGGGGCGGATCCCTTATCGCGCAAGCCATATCCGCGACGATCAGGCCGCCTATGTCTCGATTTGGCGATTGCGCCGCAAGCGCTTACTCTTCCTATGTCAGGTGCGCGTGGAAGATGAGCTGCGCGCGGTAAACACTAAATGTCGAGCCCTACGGGCACCTCACAGCACCCTTTTCAACGGCCTCTAGGCGGCGCCATGCCCAGATGCCGTCGTGGCGCTGTGTCCGTATCGGGATCGACCCGTCAGAAGGAACCATTAGATGAATCAAGCCAGCCGCTGGCGCCGCCCCCGCGCGGCGCTCGTGCTGACCGCCCTGGCCGCCGTCGTGGCAGCCGGAATGTATGCGAATCCCGCCGAGGCGGCTGCCGGGAATGCCCATCCCGCTCCGTCGCCGGCCAACCCGTATTCCCCCGCAGCCGGCCATGGCTACCGCCACGGCGTGGTGCCGACCCGGGATCAACACGCGAAGATGCAGGCGTGGGCGACCCAGAACACGTCGACCACCGCCGCCACCGGCTCCAACACCCTCAGTTACGGCGGCGGGGTCGACGGCATCGGCGTGACCAGCGGCGCCCCCAAGGTCTACCTGGTCTTCTGGGGCAGCCAGTGGGGTGGCCAGGGGACCGACGCCGCGGGCAATCTGACCTTCTCCGGCGATGCGAAGCAGGGCGCGCCCTACCTGCAGAAGATGTACAAGGGCCTCGGAACCGGCGGCGAGGCGTGGTCCGGCGTGCTGACCCAGTACTGCGACGGGCCGTCGGTGGGCTACCTCGCCACCTCGTGCCCGACCAGCGCCGCACACATCCCATACCCGAGCGGCGGGGTCTTCGCGGGTGCCTGGTACGACAACGCGGCAGCCGAACCGGCCGCTGCCAACGGGCATCAGCTCGCGGTCGAGGCGATCAACGCGGCCGCACACTTCGGCAACACCACGCCGGCGTCGAACCGCTATGCCCAATACATCATCCTCTCTCCCTCTGGTACGAGTCCGGACGGCTTCCTCACCAGCAACTTCTGCGCCTGGCACGACTACAACGGTGACAGCGGCCTCACCGGTGGCGCTGCCTCGTCCGGCTACGGCGATATCGCCTTCACCAACATGCCCTACGTGATGGACCGGGGCACCACCTGCGGCCAGAACTTCGTCAACCCGTCCGGCACGCTCGACGGCTACAGCATGGTCGCCGGCCACGAGTACGCCGAGACCCTCACGGATCAGAACCCGGCCGGCGGCTGGACCAACCACGTGTCAGGATCCTCCATGTACGGCGAGGAGAACGCCGACGAATGCGCCTGGATCTCCTCCGGCCAGGGTGCCTCGTCGAACATCTCGACCGGCACCGGCACCTTCGCCATGCAGTCCAGCTGGTCCAACGACACCAACCGCTGCGACCTCACCCACCCGGTCAGCACCTTGACCATGACGAACGCCGGCTCGCGCATTGCGACGGTCGGCAAGGCGACCAGCCTGCAGCTCTTCGCCACGGGCGCGACGACCGGCCAGTCGCTGACCTACACGGCGACCGGACTGCCCGCCGGGTTGACGCTCAATGCCGCCACCGGCATGGTGTCGGGCACTCCGACCACCGCGGCGACCTACTCCGTCACGGCCACCGCGTCGGACCGGATCGACACGCCCGCTTCGATCACCTTCAGCTGGGCGGTGACCGGCGCCGAGTCGACCCTGTCGGCCGGACACTCCCTGACAGGCGGCCAAATCCTGTGGTCGCCGTCGCACCAGTACTACGCGTCGTTCCAGACCGACGGCAACCTGGTCGTGTACGGCCCGACGGGGGCTGCGACCTGGAACAGCGGCACCTACGGTCAGGGCGGCACTGAGCTGCGCATGCAGACCGACGGCAACCTGGTTATCTACACCCCGTCCGTGAGCGCGGTCTGGTCCACGGCCACCTGGAACTCGGGCTCGTCCAACCGGCTGGTGATGCAGGACGACGGCAGGCTGGTGCTCTACACCGGCGGCGACCTGCCGGTCTGGATCAACGGCACGCGCACCGGCAACACCCAGGACACCCTGGTCTCCGGGCAGACGATCCTGGCCAACCAGTACCTGTTGTCCGCCTCCGGTCAGTACGAGGCGGTGCTGCAGGCCGACGGCAACTTCGCGGTGTGGGGCCCGACGCCTGGCACGATTCACTGGTATAGCGGCACGTCCGGTCAGGGCGTCGACAGCATGTCGATGCAAACGGACGGCAACCTGGTGCTCTATGCCGGCACCCGTGCCGTCTGGTACACCGGCACGACGGGTTCGGGCAACCGGCTGGTCATGCAGGACGACGGCAACCTGATCGTCTACTCCTCGAGCAACGTGGCGCTGTGGGCGAACGGGCACCTCGGCGCGCCGTAGGCCCGACGACTGTTAGGCCATCAATCTCCCTTTGATGGCAGGCTAAATTGGATCGGCACGGTTCCCCGGCTCAATGCCGGGAGCCGTGCCGATCGGTCTCTCGGCCGGCTACCTGCGGGCCACCCGTGCGATGATCCGGCCGTGGCCCGCGAGCAGATCCTGCGAGCCGTCGGATGCTGGCCAAGCTCGGCTCCGAGACCGTCGGCCGGGAGGACCACCACGGCTTGGCGTGCGAACTCCTTCGACTGCCCGACGGCGTTACGGTGACGCCATGAACTACTCGTGGGGGTTCCTCGCCGTGGCGACGCTGCTGGTGCTGACCCCCGGCGCCGACTTCACCGTCATCGTGCGCAACACCGTCACCGGCGGCCGGCCGGTCGGCACCGCGACGACCCTCGGCGTCAGCGTGGCGGCAGCCCTGCAGGGCCTGCTGGTAACCCTCGGGCTCGCCGGCTTCATCGTGCGCGCGCATCCGGTGTTCCTGGCGATCAAGTGGGCCGGCGTCGGTTACCTCGGCTATCTCGCGACGACCTCGTTGCTCAGCGCGGTACGGGGCCGCTATCCGGCGCCGGAGCAGACCGGGCGGGCACGCTCCCGGGTCACCGGTTTTCGGCAGGGATTCCTGTCCAATGCCACCAATCCGAAGATCCTGGTCTTCTACCTGGCGCTGCTGCCGCAATTCGTCGGGCCGGACGCGCCCTGGTGGTCGTGGCTCGCGCACGCCTGGACCCAACCGGTGCTGAGCACCGGCTGGTGCCTGCTGGTGGTCGCCGGCGTCGACCGGGTCCGCGCCCTGCTCAGCCGGCGCGCGGTACGGCGAGCGCTCGACGCGCTCACCGGCACCGTGCTGATCGGCTTCTGCACCCGCCTCGCCACCGAGGCCTGACCCGAAACCTCGCTCAAGCTCAACCGCGATGCGCCGTGCGGTACGCCGCACGAGCCAGGTCGACCAGGTGGTCGGTGTCCTGCAACGCGACCGCCACCGCCAGGCCGGTCGCGGCGAGCAGCCCGGCCAGCACCGCAACCCGCCAGGCCTGCAGCCGGGCCGGCGCCAGCCGCAGCGCGCCGATCCGGTGGCCGAGGTCCCCGGCTGCCGCGGCCAGCACCACCGGCGAGCGCCGGCGCGCTGGCCGCTCGGCCAGCCGGGTCAGCGCGGTGGCCACCGCTGCCCGGGAACTGTGGGCGGCGGCGGCCTCGTCGGCGTCCCGTTCGCAGGCCAGTTCCAGCGCCGGGCCGATCCGGCCGAGCAGCGGATTGATAGCGACCGCCAACGCGGTCACGCTCTGGTGCAGGTGGTGCCACCGGCTCAGGTGAGCCCGCTCGTGCGCCAGCACCGCGCGGCGCTGGTCGCTGGTCAGCGCGCGCAGCAGCCCACTGGTCAGCACGATCCGGCCGGGCCGACCGGGCACCGCGAGCGCTTCCCAGTGCGGCAGGTCCAGCACGCACAACTCGGTGGCCGCCAGCGAGCCGGCCAGCCGGTAGGCGTCGCGCAGGGCGGCGGCGCGCCGTCGCAGCATTGCGCCGAACCGCACGGCGAGCACCGCAACCGCGACCAGGGCGAGCACGCCGACCGCGACCGGTGGGTGGTAGTGCCGGCGCAGCACCTGATCGGAGAGCTGCCCCTGCGCGGCGAACACCGGCGCCAGCGGCAGGAAGGCCAGCAACCCGAGCGCGGCGCTGGACGCTCCGGCCGCCAGCGCGGCTCCGCCGGACAGCAGCCACACCGCCGTGGCCGGCGGCAGCCGCCGGGCCAGTGGTGGCGCGATCAGGCCGAAAGCCACCGGTAGCAGCAGTGCCGCGAGCAGCGCGGCGGTCACCGGTCACCCCGGTGCGCGTCGAGCAGGCCGGCCAGGGTGGCCTCATCCTCCGGGCTGAGCGATCCGAGGAACCGGGACAGGATGGCGGCCCGATCGCTGCCCCGGTCGAGCAACGCCCGCATGCGGTTCGCGGCCAGGCCGGCATCGTCCAGCACCGGCGTGTAGGCGTGCGCCCGGCCGGATTGCTCGCGCCGCACCGCGCCCTTGGCGTGCAACCGGGCCAGGATCGTCTGCACCGTGGTGTAAGCAAGATCGCCACCGACCGCCTCGACCACCTCGGCGGTGGTGAGCGGCCGGTCGGCGCCCCAGAGCGCTGCCAGCACCTCGGCCTCCAGGCTGCCGTTCGCCCGCCGTCGCACCGCCATCCTCACCTCCCGATCCCCGCACCGTCCGGACACGAAGGGTCCCTACAGTATCGTCGTTGCTAGCCTCCTACATGAACGTAGGAGATGACGGACGGGAGTGGGCATGTCCTCCAGCGCGGTTCTTGCGGTGAACGTGCTCGACCCGCACTCGCTGCTGTCGTCGTTCGGTCCGATCGGCGTCGGGGTGGTGCTGTTCGCCGAGACCGGCCTGCTGGTCGGCTTCTTCCTGCCCGGCGACTCGCTGCTGTTCACCGCCGGCGTGCTGGCCGCGGCGCCGGCGTCGGCGGCCTTGCACGTGTCACTGCCGGCGGTGCTGGCGGCCGCGGTGATCGGCGCGCTGCTCGGCGCTGAGGTCGGCTACCTGCTCGGCCGCCGGGCCGGGCCACCGCTGTTCGACCGGCACGACCGGCCGAAGCTCCGGCAGGGACGGGACCGGGCCGAGGGCTACCTGGCCCGGTACGGCTTCGCCCGGGCCATCGTGCTCGCGAGGTTCATCCCGGTGGTGCGCACCGTGCTGAACCCGCTGGCCGGAATCGTCGCGGTGCCGGCCCGGACGTTCACGCTCTGGCAGGTGGTCGGCGGCTTGTTGTGGACGGTCGGGGTCACCCTGGCCGGCTTCTGGCTGGGCTCCAGCATCTCCAACGTCGACCACTACCTGTTGCCGATCGTGGCGGTGGTGGTGCTGCTGTCGCTGCTGCCGATCGGACTAGAACTGCTGCGGTCCCGCCGCGCCTCTGCCTGATCCGTTCAGCCCTACCAGGATTGGCTATTCCATGTTGAGCTATCTTCAGGCTGCGGTGATCGGCCTGTTGCAGGGCGTCACCGAGTTGTTCCCGATCTCCAGCCTGGGCCACTCGGTGCTGGTGCCGGCCTGGCTCGGCGGCAGCTGGCAGAACCTGGTCACCCAGTCTTCGAGCGGGGACAGCGGCGCCAGCCCGTACCTCGCCTTCATCGTGGCGTTGCACGTGGGCACCGCGGTGGCGCTGCTGATCTTCTTCCGCAACGACTGGGTGCGGATCATCGGCGCGCTGTTCCGGTCGCTGCGGCCGAGCTGGCAGGCCCGCCGGATCGTCGCCCGGGACGGTGACGAGCGGCTCGCCTGGCTGCTGGTGATCGCCACCATTCCGGTCGGCCTGACCGGCCTGGCGCTCGAGCACACCTTTCGCACCCTGTTCGCCAAGCCGCTGGCCGCCGCGGTGTTCCTCACCCTGAACGGGCTGGTGCTGATCGCCGGCGAGGTGCTGCGCCGGCGCGCCCCGCAGGCCCGACCGGACGAGCCGGTGCCGGCCTACGTCACCGCGGATCGAGAACTGGCCGCCGGCGCAGGCGAAACCACCGCGGTACGCACCGACCGGCAACTGGCCACGCTCTCCTACCGGGAGGGCTTCGTGATCGGGTTCTTCCAGACCTTCGCCCTGCTGGCGGGCATCTCCCGGTCCGGCATCTCGATGGTCGGCGGCCTGGCCCGCGGCCTGTCCCACGAGGACGCCGCCCGGTTCTCCTTCCTGCTCGCCACCCCGGTGATCCTGGCCGCCGGCGTGCTCAAGCTGCCCACCCTGGCCGGCCCGTCCGGCGCGCACATCCACGGCCAGGTACTGCTCGGCACCGTGCTGGCCGGCCTGGCCGCCTACGTCTCGGTGAAGTGGCTGGTGCGCTGGTTCGAGACCCGGACGCTGACCCCGTTCGCGATCTACTGCTTGGTCGCCGGCGTCGCCTCGATCGTGCGGTTCGCCTGACCACCTGAAGAACCCCCGGGCACCGGCCGGGTCGGACAGCACCGCGCTGCCCGACCCGGCCGGTGTGTGCTTCGGGGACGTCGGGTAACGACCGCCGGAACAAAGCCTCTCAATATCCCATGAGTCATTGACTGCCCACCGGCCAACCGACACTATCCACGGATATTGGGCAAATTATGCCCAGTGCTGCTCCGCCCCCCAAAGGAGTCCCCCATGCGCTGGAAAGCCGCCTTCGTGCTCGGCACGGGCGCCCTGGCAATCACACTGGCAACGATGTCGAGCGGCGCCGCCCTGGCCGGCGTCCATCCGGCGACCGGGGTCGGGTCGTGCACCGTGAAGAACACCAACCCGGGCGACGACGGCGACGCCAAGGACGCACCCGAGGGTTCGCGTCCGCAGAGCTACAAGCCGGACGACTACGACTGCACCGGGGCCAAGTTCGCCTCGCTCGGCACCGAGTTCACCAAGTTCCCGCAGCCGCACACCTTCCACCCGCAGGGCGCGCGCTCGGTGAACACCAAGAGCACCGCCACCACCACGGCGAGCAGCACGGCGACCACGACCAGCAACCCGCTGGCGCCGTACTTCCCGCCGTTCACCCACTTCGTGATGCTCTACCGCGAGAACCACACCTTCGACGACTACCTCGGCGACTGCGCCACCACGGTGCGGGCCGGCTGCAACGGCGCGGTCCAGAGCACCAACCACATCAGCTCGGTGCCGAACCTGCACGCCCTGGCCAAGCAGTACGCGCTGCTGGACTCCTACAGCACCGGCACCCAGCCGCCGAGCGGGCCGAACCACTGGTGGCTGTTCTCGGCCCAGTCGGCCTCGAGCTCGCAGCAGCAGTCCTACCCGGCCAGCACCGGCACCGTGTTCGACCGCTACCTCAAGGGAGTGACCGGCCCGCTCGATGAGGGCACCGACCCGTGCGCCGCGCAGACCGGCAGCTCGACCGGCACCAGCCCGTACACCTTCGTGATGAACGGTGACTTCTACTGGATGCTGAACAGCGGCAGCGGTGAGTGGCGCAACCCCGGCACCGGCCAGCCCGAGGTGCTGCCGATCAACCGGCCGGGCACGTCGATTCCGGAGGAGTTGTCGTACAACAACTACACCTGCAAGGGCCAGAACGACGACGACCAGACGATCGCCACCGGCTTCGAGAACTTCGTCTCGGCGAACGGGCTGCCGGCCTACTCCTACGTGGAGCTGTTCAACGACCACCCGGGCTCGTACCAGGACATCCCGAAGAACGACTCGGTGACCAAGCAGGTCGTCGACTCGATCATGAACAACGCGGCGTACAAGGACAACACGGTGATCGTGGTGACCGAGGACGACACCCAGAACGGCTCGAACGGCCCTGACCACGTCTCCAACACCTACCGGGTGCCGACCGTCATCGTCGCGTCGCCGACCTACATGAAGCAGAACTACACCAGCCACGTCGCCTACACCACGAACAACGTGCTGGCGGCGATGGAGCGGACGATGGAGAACGTCCACCCGGGCATCATCGACCCGAACGGCAACCTGGGCCTCGGCACCTACCCGATGACCACCGCCGACCAGGCCGCGCTGGGTGACCCGCTGGAGGACCTCTGGGTGCAGGGCTCCACTCCGCTGTCGGCCTCCGCGCACGGCAGCCCGTCCACCGGCAACGCCCCGCTGACGGTGAACTTCACCGGATCGGCCACCGGCGGCACCGCGCCGTACACCTACAGCTGGAACTTCGGGGACGGCACCGCGACCAGCACCGCCCAGAACCCCAGCCACACCTACAACAGCGCGGGCACCTTCACCGCGACGCTGACGGTGACCGACAGTTCGTCAACGCCGAAGACGGCGACCTCGAGCGTGACCACCACGGTGAACGCGGTGGGCAGCCCGCTGGCCGCCACCGCGTCGGGCACGCCCACCTCGGGCCAGACCCCGCTGACGGTGAACTTCACCGGCACCGCCACGGGCGGCACCCCGCCGTACAGCTACAGCTGGAACTTCGGCGACGGCACCGCGACCAGCACCGCCCAGAACCCCAGCCACACCTACAACAGCGCGGGCACCTTCACCGCGACCCTGACCGCCAGCGACAGCTCGTCGCCGGTCAAGACCGCCACCTCGACGGTCTCGGTCACCGCCTCGCCGATCGCCGGCACCCCACCGGGGGCGCCGACCGGACTGACCGCCACCGCGGGCAACGCCCAGGCGTCCCTCAGCTGGACCGCCCCGGCCAGCAACGGCGGCGTGGCGATCACCTCGTACAAGGTCTACCGCGGCACCAGCAGTGGCGGCGAGACGCTGCTGACCAGCGGCGGCTGCAGCAACCTCGGCGCGGTGTTGTCCTGCAATGACACCGGATTGACCAACGGCACCAAGTACTACTACAAGGTCAGCGCGGTGAACTCGCTCGGTGAGGGTCCGCAGAGCACCGAGGCCAGCGTGACCCCGGTGGCCGGCTGCACCAGCTCGCAACTGCTCGGCAACCCGGGCTTCGAGACCGGCACCCCGGCACCGTGGACGTCCACCAGCGGGGTGGTCAGCAACAACACCACCGAGGCGGCCCGCACCGGCTCGTGGAAGGCCTGGCTGGACGGGTACGGCACCAGCCACACCGACACGCTCGCCCAGACTGTGTCACTGCCGACCGGCTGCACCAACTACAAGTTCAACTTCTACATGCACATCGACACCGCCGAAACCACCACCACCACCAAGTACGACACGCTCAAACTGCAGGCGCTCGACACCTCGGGCAACGTGCTCTCGAACCTGTACACGTACTCCAACCTGAACGCGAACACCGGCTACAGCCTGCACTCGTTCACCCTGTCCAGCTACGCCGGGCAGACCATCACGCTGAAGTTCACCGGTACCGAAGATTCCTCGTACCAAACGTCATTCGTCATCGATGACACCGGAGTGAACATCAGCTGAGCCGATTTCCCCCGGTGCGCGGCCGGGGCGGGCAGCCCTCCTCCTTGCTGCCCGCCCCGGCCGTCGCATTCTCAGGCCTGCTCGGTCAACGCTCGCAGCCGCGGCCGCGGATCACGCCACCGGCTCAGGGAACGGCCCAGCATGATGGCGAACGGCAGGTCGGCCAGTACCCACCACGGGTTCACCCGGACGGCGGCCACCACCGGAATCGCCAGCAGGAGCAACGACAGCACCAGGATGATGACCACCATCGCCCGATACCCCTGCACCTGGTCGGCGAGGATCCGGCAAGCCAGCGCGTCAAGATCGGGCCTACCGGTCGAGGTACCGCTTCTTGTCGCGGCCCGTACCGCCTGCCGGTCAGCCGGTGAGAGTGCCCAGAAGTCCGAGAACCGGTAGCGGCGGCCGAGCGTCGCTCCCACCGTGCCCAGCGAGCCACTGACCATTCCGGCCGCGATCGCCGGGTGCAGCGCCCCCAGCGACGCGTAGATCGGAGCGACTGCCAGCAGCCCGACCGCCGACTGGGTGAGCCAGCCGTCCCTGCCGAGGCGCGGCCCGAAGATCGACATCCGACCATCGTGCCAGCCGCGCCCCGGCAGACCGGGCTACTTCGAGGGATCCACCACCAGGGCGCTGCCGCCGCCGAGGCGGACCGGCTCAGCGGCCGCCTGGAACAGACCGCCCGGCAGGAACTGGATTCCGGTGGCGTTGCCGATGTAGCCGTCCCGCGGCATCACCGGCCCGGACAGCTCCTTGAACTTCTCCCCGTACTTCGCGGTCAATTCCTGCGCGACGGCGCTGTTGTAGAAGGCCGGCTCGGCGTCGGTGGTGACACCATTGCGCTGGCTGGCCCGGGGTGCGGCGATCGCGTCCGGCAGGCTCATCCCCAGGTCGATGTGGTTGACCAGGATCTGCAGCACCGTGGTGATGATGGTGGCGCCGCCCGGCGATCCGACGGTGAAGTCCGGCACCCCGTTGTTGAAGACGATGGTCGGGTTCATGCTCGACCGCGGCCGCTTACCCGGTGCCGGCAGGTTCGGGTCGTAGACACCCGGCGCGGACGGGGCGAAGTCGAAGTCGGTCATCTCGTTGTTCAGCAGGAAACCGCGGCCCGGCACGGTGATGCCGCTACCGGCGATCTGCTCGATGGTGTTGGTGTAGCTGACGATGTTGCCCCACTTGTCGGCCACCACCAGGTGGTTGGTCTGGGTGCCCTCGTGCACCGGGTTCTGGGTGCCGGACGGAGCGGAGCAGCCGGTGTACGGCGGGAACGGCTTGCCCGGGGCCACCGGCGAGGTCAGCGCGGTGTTGCCGACCAGGCAGCTGCGGGTGGCGGCGAACGCCGGGTCGAGCAGGCCCGCCTGCGGAACCGGTTCGTAGTCAGAGTCACCGATGTAGGCGTTGCGGTCGGCGAACGCCAGCCGGGACGACTCCAGGTAGTGGAACAGCGCGTCCGCCTGGTTGCTGCCGGAGAGCTTCCAGTGGCTGAGGATGTTCAGCGCCTCACCGGTGGTCAGCCCACCGCTGGACGGCGGCGCCATGCCGTAGACGTCCAGCCCGCGGTAGTTGACGTGAGTCGGCTGGCGGACCTTGGCGGTGTAGTTGGCCACGTCCGCCGCCGTCATGATGCCCGGCCGGACGTTGAAGGTGCTGCCCGAGTACACCGACGGGTGCTGCACGGTGTTGGCGATCTCGGCGCCGAGCCGGCCGTGGTAGAGGTAGTCCGGTCCCTGAGCGGCCAACCGCTGGTAGGTCCGGGCCAGGTCGGGGTTGCGGAAGTGCGTGCCAACGGGCAGCGGCTGACCCTGCGGAGTGAGGAACAGCTTGCGGCTGCTGGTGAAGTTCTGCAGGTCGGGCAGCGCCTTCTGCTCCTGCTGGTTGAAGTCGGCGGTCACCGGGAAGCCGCGCTCGGCGACTTCGATGGCCGGCTTCAGGTCGCTGCCGAACCGCTTCTGCCCGTAGAGCTGCACGGCCTTCGCCCAGGTCGCCACCATGCCGGGCACGCCGACGGAGAGGCCGGACCGGCGGGCGTCCTCGAAGGCCAGCGGCTTGCCGGTGGCCGGGTCGATGAAGAGGCTCGGGGTGCAGGCCGCCGGGCACATCTCCCGGCCGTCGAGGGTGACGACCTGGTGGGTCTTGGCCAGGTAGATCACCATGAAGCCGCCCCCGCCGGGGCCGGCCACGAACGGCTCGGTGACACCCAGCGTGCTGGCCACCGCCACCGCTGCGTCGACGGCGTTGCCACCCGACTTCAGCACCTCGATGCCGGCCTTGCTGGCGTTGAACTCGGCCGAGGCGACCGCGCCGCCGCGGCCGACCGCCACCGGCTGCTTCTGGTAGTGCGCGTGATCGGTCGGATGAGCCGACGCACTGGCAGTGCCGGCCACCAGCGCGACGGCGGTGCCGGCTGCCGCGACGACAACCAGCCGAGACGTACGGGAACCGAGCAGGACTCGAGGAATCACAGACCACCCCCAGGGGAAGATTGAGCTGTATCAAGCCGTACTCCGCGTTCCGTTACCTGTCAAAGGGCTGTGAAGCCACTGTCAAGTGAAGGGTTTGGAGATGATGAGTAACCTCGTCGCGACTCGGTCGTTTCGGGTGACATGTTGAGACGCGTCGTCACTTGCGCAGCCGCGCTGGCCATGGCCGGCGGCATCACCCTGGTCGCGATCACCGAAGCCGCCGGCTCCACTCCGGCGCAGGGCACGGTGACCGGCAGCAGCGGTCCGGTCAACTGGACCGGCGGCCCGTTCGCCGTCCCGAACGCCACTGGCACCGCTGGCGCGGTGGACTGCACGGTGCCGCAGTCGTGTGACGACTACGCGCTCACCGTCAACACCCCGGCCGGCACCGGTGACACCCAGAACCTGACGATCTCGGTCGGTTGGCCCAACACCGCCGCCGACTTCGACGTCTACCTGCTCGACAGCGCCGGCAACGAGGTGGCCAGCTCGGCGTCCTCCTCCGACCCGGAGACCATCGTGGTGCCGCCGAACAGCGGCCAGTACACGGTGCGGGTGGTGCCGTTCAACCCGCTCGGCCAGAGCTACACCGCCTCTGCCGGCCTGACCGCCAAGCCGAGCGACAGCGCGCCGGGCTCGACCGCCACCCCGCCCACCTTCGCCAACTACGCGGCGCCGAGCTCGTTCACCGACGCCAACAACGCCGGCGAGCCGTCGATCGGCAACGACCCGAAGACCGGCGCGGCCATGTACCAGGCCAACCTCTCCACCTTCAAGGCCACCTTCGACGACTCCACCACGCCGGCCACCGCGCACTGGAGTGACGTCTCGGCGAAGCTCGCGACCGGGTGCCCGCAGGGTTCCACCGCCTCGCTCGACCCGATCCTCTACACCGACGCCACGACCGGCCGGACGTTCGAGTCGCAGCTGTCCGGAGTCGACTCGCTGACCTGCTACACCGACGACGACGGCGCGACCTGGCACCCGAGCCAGGGCGGCGGCATCCCGTCCGGGGTGGACCACCAGACCCTCGGCGGCGGCAACTACGTGGCCGGCGACCCGCTGAACGCCACCAACCTCTACCCGCGGGCGGTCTACTACTGCAGCCAGGACATCGCCACCGCGTTCTGCGCGCTGTCCCGCAACGGCGGCGTCACCTTCGGCGCCGGCGTGCCGACCTACAACCTGATGGACTGCGGCGGCCTGCACGGGCACATCGCGGTCGCCCCGGACGGCACCGCCTACCTGCCGAACAAGAGCTGCGACGGGCACCAGGCCGCGGTGGTCAGCACCGACAACGGCGTCAGCTGGACCATCTCGCCGGTGCCGGGCAGCGTGCCCGGTGACAGCGACCCGGCCACCGCGGTGGGCGCCAACGGCACCGTCTACTTCGGCTACGGCAACGGCGACGGCACCCCGCATGTGGCGGTCAGCCTGGACAAGGGCAAGAGCTGGATCCGCGACTACAACGTGGGTTCGGCGCTCGGCATCAAGAACGTGGTGTTCCCGACCATCGTGGCCGGCGACGACAACCGGGCGGCGATGAGCTTCCTCGGCACCACCACCGCCGGCAACTACCAGGACTCGGCCAACTTCACCGGGGTCTGGCACCTCTACACCGCCTACACCTACGACAGCGGCCAGAGCTGGGTGACGGTGGACGACACCCCGAACGACCCGGTGCAGCGCGGTTCGATCTGCACCGCCGGCACCACCTGCGGCAACGACCGCAACCTGCTGGACTTCATCGGCTCGACGGTGGACAACGCCGGTCGGGTGCTGGTCGGCTACGCCGACGGCTGCACCGGTGCCTGTGTGACCGACCCGAGCGTCAACAACCACGACGCCTACGCCACCATCGCCCGCCAGAGCTCCGGGTTGACGCTGTTCGCGTCGCAGGACCCGGCGCCGACCACCACCACCAGCCGCAACCGCGGTCACCATCGGTGAGGTCGGCCATGGTCGCCGCCGCCGCGGCGAGCCTCCTGGTGATCGCCGGCTGCGGCAGCGGTAAGTCCACCGCTGCCGCAGCCGGCGACCGGGACACCGACGCCGTCTCGACCCCCGCCGGGACCTCGACGGCTTGTGCCGCGGGCGCCACCGCCCGTCCGGTGCCGGCTGGCTTTCCGGCCGATTTCCCTTTGCCGCCAGGCATGATCGTGACCGCCGCGGAGGATCGCGGCAGCGCCGGCGTGGTGTTGACCGGCGTCTCCGACCAGCCGTTCCAGCAGACTCTGCACAGCTTGCAACAGCAGCTGCCCGCACACGGCTACCGGCTGACCGAGGGCGAGAGCGAGCCGAAGGACGCCGAGTCGGACTGGTCCTCGGCCAGTTACCAGGGTCGCTGGGCGATCCGGGTGGCGGCCGGCTGCCCGGACGACACCGCGATCCAGCTACTCGCCAAGCACCGCTGAACTGACCCTGTCATACCTCCGGAATCGGACATATAGTTTCTTCCGGAGGCCAAACCCGCTGCCTCTTCCCATCCCCCTTCGTGGAAGGAAGAGCCACCATGCCGTGGTTCCGGAACCACCGGACGGCGCTCGCCCGTTCGGTCGCGGTACTCGCCGCACTGCTGCTCACCGCGGGGCTCAGCCCCGCCGCCCGCGCCAGCACCTCGCCCGGCTTCGACGACGAGGCGTCCCAGTTCAGCATCTTCTACGACTGCCGCCAGGGTCAGAACCCATGCCCAGGCCACGGCGCGGTCACCGATGTCGCCTCGCCCAGCGAGGACGGCGACGCGCTGAAGATCGACTACCAGTCGGGCAACCCGTCGTACATGGGCATCTACGCCTACCGGAAGTGGGCCGCCGACCACTCGGCCACCCGGTTCCAGATCAACTACGACTTCTACTTCCCGAACAAGACCCCGATCCAGGCGCTCGAGTTCCCGATGAACGACTACGTCTCCAACACCCGCTACCAGTGGGCGATGCAGTGGGAGAACCGGGCGACCGGCGGCAGCTGGCGAATCTGGACCGGCACCCAGTGGCTGGGCATCGGCATCGCGCAGAGCCTGAACGCCAACACCTGGTACACGTTGACCATCGACGGGGACATCGCCAGCGGGCAGGTGCACTACATGGACTTCATCGTCAACGGCACCAGCCATTCGCTGACCAGCTACAGCTACCCGCCGACCGGCGGGGCCGGCGACTTCCTGTGCGCGGCGATGCAGCTGGACGGTGACTCGGCGGCCGACCCGTTCGCCGTCTACTACGACAACTCGCACTTCTACTGGGCCTGATCAACTACCGGGCCTGATCCCCTCGCAAGTGCGTGGCCGGCCGGCTCCCCACCGGCCGGCCACGTGCGCTCGCTCGCGAGCGATCAGCCGGTCAGGTGGGCCAGCGCCACCGCGCCGGCGGTCGCCACGTTCAGCGAGTCGACGCCGGGCGCCATCGGAATCCGTACCCACCGGTCTGCCCGGGCCAGCGCCTGCTCGGTCAGCCCGGGTCCCTCAGCGCCGAGCAGCACCGCCCAGCGCGCCGGCGGAGTGACCGAGCGCAACGGCTCGGCAGCCGACCGGGGCGTCAGCGCCAGCGTCTGGATGCCGCGATCAGCCAGCAATTGCAGCGAATCCGGCCACGGCGCGGGCAGCGTGGCGAACCCGATGCCGAACACGTTGCCCATCGACACCCGGACGCTGCGGCGGTAAAGCGGGTCGGCGCAGCGCGGGTCGAGCAGCACGCCGTCGATGCCGAACGCCGCCCCGTTGCGAAAGATCGAGCCCAGGTTCTCGAAGTCGTTGAGCCCCTCGCACACCACGAACCGGCTGCCCCGGTCGAGCAGGTCGGCCGGTTGCACCGGGGCCGGCCGGTCAGCGGCCGCGAGCACGCCGCGGGTCACCCGGAAACCCACCACGTCCGACAGCGTCCACTTGTCGACCTGGTAGACCGGGCAATCGAGGGCGGCGAGCACCGGTTCGAGCAGTTGCAGCTTGCCCGGCACGCCGACGATTGCCCTTATCGCATAGGACGAGCGGACCAGCCGCTCGACGACGTTGGCACCCTCGGCGATGACGATGCCGCGCCGGTCGGGACGGACGTCGGCATCGGTGAGGTCGCGAAAATCGGCCAGCCGTTCGTCGGCCGGATCGGCGATCGGGATCATCCGCGGCGGAGGGCCAGCCGGCCGCGCAGGTCGGCCAGTCGCACGTCGCGGCGGCGGGCCACCAAGCCGCCGAGTAACACCGTGAACACCAGGCAGATCAGGCCACCACCGAGCATTCCCCAGCGCGGGCCGAGCACCTCGGCGACCCAACCCACGATCGGTGCGCCGAGCGGCGTACCACCCATGAAGCACAGGATGTAGAGGCCCATCACCCGGCCGCGCATGGTCGGTTCGACCCCGAGCTGGACGGTCGCGTTGGCCGCCTGCGCCATGGTGATCATGGTGAAGCCGGCCGGTAGCAGCGCCAGCGCGGTGAGGCCGAAGCCGGGCATCAGCGCCGCCAGGATCTCGGCCAGGCTGAACCCGGTGGCGGCGAGCAGCAGGAACAGCCGGGTCGGCCGGTTGCGCCGCAGGGTGGCGGCCAGCGCGCCGCCGGTGGCCCCGATCGCCAGCGCGGTGGAGAGCAGGCCGAACGAGTCGGCGCCCCGGTGAAAGACCTGCTTGGCGATGAGGGCGATGGTGATCTGGTAGTTGTAGCCGAAGGTGCCCAGCACGAAGATCAGCACCATCGGCAGCACCAGGTCCGACCGGTTGCGGACATACCGCAGCGCGGCTCGGTACTGCCCGGGCGCCCGGTCGACCGGCCGGGACGGGAACAGCTCGGCGGTCCGCATCAGCGACAGCCCGGTGAGCACCGCGATCGAGGACGCGGCGTTGCCGAGGAACGCCCAGCCGGTTCCGAAGGCGCTGATCACCACACCGGCGATGGCCGGCCCGATGATCCGGGCCAGGTTGAACGTGGTCGCGTTCAACGCCACCGCGTTGGGCAGATCCTCGGGACCCACCATCTCCACCACGAAGGACTGCCGGATCGGCGTGTCGAGTGCCGAGACCACGCCGAGGATCGCCGCCAGTGCGAGCACCTGCCAGATGCGCACCACGCCAGTCACGTCGAGCAGGCCGAGCACCAGGGCGGTGACCGCGATGCCGGTCTGGGTGGCCAGCAGCAGCCGCCGCTTGTCGCCGCGGTCGGCCAGCGCCCCGCCGTACAGCGAAAGCAGCAGCGACGGCGCGAACTGCAGTGCGGTGACCACGCCGAGGGCGGTACCCGAGTTGGTCAGCTGCAGCACCAGCCAGTCCTGGGCGACCCGCTGCGCCCAGGTGCCGGTGAGCGAGATCAGCTGCCCGGAGGCGTACAGCCGGTAGTTGCGCACCCGCAGCGACCGGATCGGATTGACCCGCTGCCTGTGCGGGGTCTCGAGGGTGCCGCCGGTCTCACCGGTCTTGGCTGCCGAATCGGGTTCGGCGATCGGCGCAGCCGTCATTCGGAGCCCAGCCGGTCCAGGACAGCGACCGCGTCGCCGAGGATGCGCAGCTCGTCCGGGCTGAAGTCGGCCAGCCGGGTGGCCAGCCAGGTGTCCCGGGCCTCGGTCTCCTCGGCCAGCAGGGCACGTCCGGCATCGGTGATCGAGATGATCGACTGCCGCCGGTCGTCCGGGTGCGGGGTGCGCTGCACCAGACCCTCGGCTTCGAGCGAGGCGAGGATCTTGGTCATCGAGGGCGGCTGCACCCGTTCGATGCCGGCCAGTTCGCCGGCGCTCATCGGGCCGCACTTGCCCACCGTGGCCAGCGCGGACAGCTGGGACAGGGTGATCGAGGTGTTCACCCGCTGCGACCGCAACCGGCGCGCGGCCCGCAGCAGGGCCAGTCGCAGCTGGGAGGCGAGTTCGGTGCTGGTCTGCGTCGACGGCATATGATTAGCCTAGCTAACGATCGGCCGTCCTGCCACCTGGACTCGGGCTGCTACCGGCAGGCATTGTGCGGCCCGAAATGGCATTGTGCGGCCCGAATCCACCTGGTCCTTACGATTCAGGGTGGATTCGGGCCGCACAATAGCCAGGAGGCGCGGCACGGTCCGTCCGCGGGTTGCGGGTCGAGCGGGCTGCTAGGAGATGCCGAACAGGTTCTTCAGCGGCTCGATGGCGAAGTAGATCGCGAAGAAGGCGGACACCGCCCACATCAGCGGGTGCACCAGGCGCGCCTTGCCGACCGCCGCCTGCAGCAGCACGTAGCTGATGAAGCCGGCGCCGACCCCGTTGGTGATCGAGTACGTGAACGGCATCAGCACGATGGTCAGGAACGCCGGCAGCGCCAGCTCCAGCGCGCCGAAGTCGATGTTGCGGACCTGCCGCATCATCAGCACGCCCACCACCACCAGCGCCGGGGCGGCCGCCTCGGACGGGACGAACTGCGCCAGCGGCGACAGGAACACGGTGACCAGGAACAGCAGTCCGGTGACCACCGAGGCCAGGCCGGTCCGGGCACCGTCCCCGATGCCGGACGCGGACTCGACGTACGTGGTCGCCGAGGACGCACCGGCCGCGCCACCGGCCACCGCCGCCAGCCCGTCGATCAGCAGCACCTGCTGGATGCCGGGCAGCTGCCCGTCCTCGTCGAGCAGTTCCGCCTCGTGCGCGAGCCCGATGGTCGTACCCATCACGTCGAAGAAGTCGCTCAGCACCAGCGAGAACACGATCACGATGCCCGAGACGATGCCCACCGCCGAGAACCCGCCACCGAGCGAGAAGTGCCCGACCAGGCTGAGGTCCGGAGCGCCGAAGTGCTTGCCGGCGAAGGACGGGACGTTCAACGACCAGCCCTCGGGGTTCACCACCTTGCCGGTGGCGTCGGTCTGCGGGCCGATGTGGCCGACCGCCTCGATGATCACCGCCAGCACCGTCGAGACGACGATGCCGATCAGGATCGCGCCCCGGACCTTGCGGGCCATCAGCACCGCGATGGTGAGCACGCCGATCACGAACACCAGGGTGGGCCAGCCGTTCAGGTGGCCGCCGATGCCGATGTCGACCACGGTGCCGGCACCGGCCCGGACGAAGCCGGCGTCCACCAGGCCGATCAGCGCGATGAACAGCCCGATGCCGACCGCTATCGCGCTCTTCAGCTGCGCCGGAATGGCCCGGAACACCGCGACCCGGAAGCCGGTGAGCACCAGCACGGTGATCAGCAGGCCTTCCAGCACGACCATGCCCATCGCGGCCGGCCAGGACATCCGGGTGGCGACCTGGAAGGCGACGAAGGCGTTCAGCCCCAGGCCGGTGGCCAGGCCGAACGGATAACGTCCGATGATGCCCATCGCCAGCGTCAGCACGCAGGCGACCAGGGCGGTGGCGGCGGCGACCGCGGCCAGGTTCGGCGCCGCTCCACCACCCAGGAAGTGGCCGTGCCCGTCCTTGACGGTGCCGATGATGAGCGGGTTGAGCACGACGATGTAGACCATCGTCACGAAGGTGACCAGGCCACCCCGGATCTCGCGAGAGACCGAGCTGCCGCGTCGGGTGATCGAGAAGAACCGGTCCATCCCGCTGGTGGTGCGGGTGTCCGGACGTGCAGTGTCGAGTGCCATGCCGCTCCAGGGCTGGGAGTGTGGGCTGCGAATGCCACGCGTAGCCTGCCGAACTGTGCCGACGGATTCAAGTTCAGACCCGGCCGGCGTTCAGCCGCCGGAGGCGGCCACCCGCGCGGCCGAGCAGATGCTGTCGGTCAATCCCCGGCCGGTGATCGCCGTGGGCACCGGGCTGTTCCTGTTGACCTTCCTGGTGCTGCTGCCATTCTGGTCCTGGTTGGGCGAGCACGGCCACCGGGTGTGGTTGTGGACGGCGCTCGCCGGCACGGTGCTCGGCCTGCTGTCGCTGCCGCTGGTGCGCAAGCACGCCGGTGAGGGCCGGCTTGGCTGAGCCGCTCCGGCTGGACCTGGCAGGCGTCGAACCCGACCGGCTGGTCCGGGCGCTGGTGGCGGCGGCGGCCCTCGACACCTCGACGCTGGTGTGCCTGGCCGGCGACTGGTTCGGGGGCGAGGTGCTGGTCGGCTGGAATCCGGCCGGTTCCGTCGACCGGCTGGCGGACCTTACCGAGGACGGCTGCTGGATCGGCCGGCTCGATTACTCCGGACGCTGCTGGTTCGGCCGGTTCGACACGCTGCTGCGCCGTGACCCCGCCGGCACCTGGTGGCTGACCGGGGACGCCGACCTGGCACCGGCGCTGGCACTGCTCGGCGAGCCGGCCGCCGAGGTCCGGCTGACCGGGCTCACCAGCACCGGACGGGACGTCCACCTGGCCGCGGTCGAACACGCGATCTCGGCGATCCGGGCCGGCCAGCTCTACCAGGTGAATGTCTGCACCCGGCTGACCGGCCGGATCGCCGGGCCGCCGCTGGAACTCTTCCTGCGCGGCGTCCAGTCGCTCTCGCCGGCCTACGCGGCGTACCTGCACCGGCCGGACGGACGGGCGGTGGTCAGCCTCTCGCCGGAGCTGTTCCTGCACCGGCAGGGCGACGAGGTGCGCAGCGCGCCGATCAAGGGCACCCGGCCGCGCACCGGGCGGTCGGCCGCGGACGATCCCGGTGCCCGGGAGCTGCTCCGGTCGGCGAAGGACCGCGCCGAGAACGTGATGATCGTCGACCTGGTACGCAACGACCTGGCCCGGGTGTGCCAGCCCGGCACCGTCCATCCCGGCCAGTTGCTCGGGCTGCGTCCGGCAGCCGGGGTCTGGCACCTGGTCTCCGAGGTGATCGGCCGGTTGACCCCCGGCACCGGGACCGCCGAGCTGGTCGAGGCGGCTTTCCCGCCCGGCTCGGTGACCGGTGCGCCGAAGCTGAGCGCCTGCGCGCTGATCGACCGGTTGGAGCCGGCCCCCCGCGGCCTGTTCACCGGCAGCATCGGGGTGATCGAGCCCGCCCGAGCGGAGCTGAGCGTGGCGATCCGGACGTTCGAGTTCGACGGCGACCGGTTCGAGCTCGGGGTGGGCGGCGGCATCACCGCCGACTCGGTACCGATGGCGGAATGGCAGGAATGCCAGGCCAAAGCCGTGCCGCTGCTGGCGCTGGGCGGGGCGGCGTGGCCAGCCCAGCCCCACCTCGAACCCGCGCCCGCTCAGGTCGATCTCGAACAAGGCCTGCTGGAAACCGTGCTCTGCCGGGACGGCCGGCTGGTCGGGCTGACGGACCATCTGGCCCGGCTGGAGGCGTCCTGCCTGGAGGTGTACGGCTGGACGCTGCCGGCCGACCTCGCCGCCCGGCTGACCCGGCGTACCGAGCGGCTCACCGGACGGCACCGGCTGCGGCTGACCGCCGGGCCGGCCGGCGCGCTGACCGTGGCGGTGACCCCGGCGCCGCCGCCGCGGGATCGGCTCGCGGTCTACCGGGCCGCCCGGCCGGTCGGCAACTGGCGGCACAAGTGGGCCGACCGGAGCTGGCTGGCTGGCCTCGACCGGCCGGACGCCAGCCCGCTGTTCGCCGACAGCGCCGGCTGCGTCGCCGAACTGGGCCACGCCAACCTGGCGCTGCTCACCGCCGACGGCGCCGTGCGGACGCCCGCGCTAACCGCCGAGGTGCTTCCCGGAGTCACCCGGCGCCGTTTCCTCGACGCTGCCCTCGACCGGGGCTGGCGGGTCGAGCCGGTCGGGATCGGCTTCGCCGAGCTGCACACCGCCCGGCTCGTCCTCGCCCTGTCCAGCCTCGGCGAGATCGTCCTCGTCGACCGGCTGGACGGTGTCGGCCTCCAAGTCGACCACCGGCTGCTCGCCGAGGTCCGCTGCTGGCTCGACTGAGCCCGTCGCTTGCTCGACTGAGTCCGTCGCTTGCTCGACTGAGTCCGCCGGCTCGGCTGGCCCGGCCGAGGCCGAATCCACTGGCGCTGCCGGCTCGATGTCGATCAGCTCGTCCTCGTAGACCGTCCCGACCGGCTCCAGCGCCGGCTCGGCCACCACCTCGGAATGCGCGCCGCAGCCGTACTCGACCGACACCACCCGGCCGTCGGCGGTGGCGAACTCGTTGCCGCAGACGCCGAAACCGGCCTGCAGGGAGCCGGCCAGCGCGAGGTAGAAACCGCAGCTGCCACAGTGCGCCGGCGCCTGCTTGGCCATCGGGCTGTCCGGCCCGAAGTCGCCCTCGTACCACCGCTCGGCGGCCTCGGACCGGCCGAGCCGGGAGAGCACCCGCACCCGGCCGAGGCCGAGTTCGAAGGCGACCTGCTCGACCTGCGGATCGCCGGAGTCGGTGTAGCCGGGCACCAGCCGGGGGTCGTCCGGCGCGGTCGGCAGCAGGTCGCCGGGGCCGAGGTCACCCGGCTGCAACCGCTCGCTCCACGGCACCCAGGCCGGCGCCAGCAGCGCGCCGTCACCAGGCAGCAGCACCACCTCGGCGACGCTCGGCTCACCACCGGGCGCCCGCACCATGGTGACCGCCCAGTGCCAGCCGACGTAGCCGGGCAGCGTGGCCGCGAAGGCGTGGGTGGCGGCGTGCTCGCTCTCGGCCCGTACCCCGAGATGTACGCCCACCTGGGCGCTCGGGCCGCCGGCCTCGGCGATGCCGACGTCGGCGCCGGCCAGCTCCACCGCGGCCGCCCGGGCCTGCTCGACCGCGGCAGCGATGGCCTCGTCGACGGGTGCGGGGTGCGTCGTCGCGTTCACGTCGCCATTGTCGCATCCGGTCAGCACAAGATCAGTGCCGGTTGAGCCGCCGCCGACCGCCCTTCTGCGGCAGGATGGACGCGTGACGGCAGCGGACGGGCCAGCGGCGGCCGGTGCGGAGGGCACCGGCGGCGGCAACCGGACGAGAGCCGACGACTTCTCCGCTCCCACCTACCACTCACTGCGCCCCGATCAGCCAGAACCGCCGCCCCCGCGCAAGCCCCGCGGCACCGACGCGCTCCGGCAGCCGCCAGCCGGCACCGGCAACCTGACCGTCACCCGGGCGGTGCTGGCCCGCAGCCGGTACTTCTCCCGGCTGGTCGCGCACAAAGTGATCAGTGCCAGCGAGGCGGACGGCGCCCGCGAGTCCGGGCTGGCCGCGCTGATCTGGAACCAGGTGATGTCCTACGGCGCCGACGCGATGGTCACCGTCGCGCTGGCCGGCACCGTGTTCTTCTCCGCGCCGAGCGATGCCAAGCGCGGCAACGTGCTGCTCTACCTGCTGATCACCATGGCGCCGTTCGCGGTGGTGGCACCGGTGATCGGCCCGGCGCTGGACCGACTCCGGCACGGCCGGCGCTGGGTGATGGCGGCGACCGGCATCGGACGGGCCCTGCTGGCGGTGGTGATGGCGCTCAACTTCACCGATCTGTACGTGCTGTTCCCGGCCGCGCTGGGTTCGCTGGTGCTCTCCAAGGCGTACTCGGTGATCCGGTCGGCGGCGGCGCCCCGGCTGGTGCCGACCGGGCTGACCCTGGTCGAGGCGAACGCCCGGCTGTCGCTGTTCGGGCTGGTCGCGGCCATCGTCGGCGGCGGCCTGGTCGGGGTGGCGATCAAGCTCACCGGCTCGTACCCGTTCGGCCTCTGGATCACCGCGGTGGCGTTCGCGGCCACCGGCTACTACTCGTTCCGGCTGCCCAAGATCGTCGACTCGCTGCCGCCCACCGAGGCGATGGCCGCCGCGCTGGACCGGGCCGCGCCGGTGCCCCGGGCGAAAGGCCTGGTCAGCCGGTTCGGCAACTGGGCCCGGCGCGGGTTCGCTCCGCATGTGGTGCTGGCGCTGCAGGCCGAGTCGTCGCTGCGCTGGCTCTCCGGCTTCCTGACCATGTTCCTGGCCTTCTACATCGAAGCCACCTCGCACGGCGTCGCCGCGGTGGTCAGCCTGGCCGCGGTCGGCGCGGCGGCCGGCATCGGCAACTTCGCCGGCACCGCCGTCGGCACCCGGCTACGGCTGAACCAGCCGGAGCTGGTGGTGCTGGCCGGCACCGTCGCCGCCGCCGCCGGCTGCCTGCTCGGCACCCTGCTGTTCAGCCGGCCGGTGGCCATCGCGGTGATGCTGGTCAGCGCGGTCTGCAACTCGCTGGCCAAGCTGTCCCTGGACGCGGTGATCCAGCGGGACGTGGCCGAGTCGCTGCGGTCGTCCGGGTTCGGCCGGTCGGAGACGTTCCTGCAGCTGGCCTGGGTGCTCGGCGCCGCCGTCGCGCTGCTGCTGCCGTCCGGCGACGGCCGGTTGGGGTTCGGCGTGGCCGCCGCGGTACTGGTCGCGGTGTCGGCGGTGCTGGTGCTGCGACGCCGGGCGATCAGGTCACATCCGCCGCTGCCGGCCGAAGGCTGACCGGCGCCCCGCAGGTAACCTCGCCCGCGTGAGCCTTCGCCGTGCCGCCGCCGCCCTGGTCGGGCTGATCGCCGCCACCGTCCTGCTGACCGCCTGCGACAAGCCGCAGCCGAGCATCACCGTGCTCAGCGGCAGCACGGCCACCGCGGTGCCGGCGCAGCCGAACTGCACGGTCGCGCCGAAGGGCCAGAACTGCGCGCTGGACGCGAGCAAGCAGCGGACCGTGCAGGCCCGCAGCGGTTCGTCATTGCTGCTGGACGTGCCGCCGAGCCTGGCGTCGCACGGCTACATCGTGGCGGCCTACACCACCGACGGAAAGACCAACACCCCGCTCAACACGCCCGGTGTCGCCACCGGCCCGATCAGCGGCAAGCTCAGCGTGCGGCTGGCGGTGCCGGCCCAGGCCCAGGGCAGCTACTACCTGCAGGTGACCGCGCTGCCGCCGTCCCGGCAGCTGACCACCTGGCTGGTGCTGGTGCAGCTCACCGCCTAGGACGTGCCATGACCCGGCTGCTGATCGTCACCGCCGTCGCCGCCGAGCGGGACGCGGTGCTGGCCGGCCGCAGTCCGGTCGCCGGCGAGTTGGCCGGCTACCCGGTGTGCCGGGCGAGCACCGGCGCCGGGCTGGTCGACGTGGTGGCCGGCGGGGTCGGCGCTGCCGCGGCCGCGGTGGCCACCACCGCACTGCTGCCCACCGGGTACGCCGCCGTGCTGGCCACCGGAATCGCCGGCGGCCTGCCACCGGCCGCGATCGGCGAGCTGGTGGTGGCCGACCGGGTGGTGTTCGCCGACCTGGGCGCCGAACTCGCCGACGGCGGTTTCGCCGGACTGACCGAGCTGGGCTTGGGCGATCCGGAGCTGCCGGCCGATCCGGCGTTGGCCGTCGAACTGACCCGGCGCACCGGCGCGAGGCTGGGCACCGTGCTCAGCGTGAACACGGTGACCGGCACCGAGCAGCGGGCGGCCCGGCTGCGCGCGGCCCACCCGACCGCGCTGGCCGAGGGCATGGAGGGCGCCGCGGTGGCGCTGGCCGCGGCCCGGGCCGGGGTGCCGTTCGGTGAGCTGCGGGCCATCTCCAACCCGGTCGGTCCGCGCGACCGGGACGCCTGGCAGCTCGGCACGGCGCTGGCCGCGCTGACCGCCGGCTTCGACCTGCTGCTGAGTTCCCCCCTGCCGGAAGGAGCGGTGCGATGAGCACCCTGGAGCTGGCGTTCTCGCCGTGCCCGAACGACACGTTCGTGTTCCACGCCTGGACTCACGGCCTGGTGGACGGGCCGCCGGTGAACGTCACCTTCGCCGACGTGGACGTCACCAACGGCGCCGCCGAGCGTGGCGAGTTCGACGTGGTGAAGGTGTCGTACGCGGCGCTGCCCTGGCTGCTGGGCGACTACGAGCTGCTGCCCTGCGGCGGCGCGCTGGGACGCGGCTGCGGACCGCTGGTGCTGACCGCCGACGGCCGACCGAACCTGGACGGCGCCCGGGTGGCGGTGCCGGGCGAGCGCACCACCGCCTACCTGCTGATGCGGCTGTGGGCGACCGGACAGTCACCGGCCTCGATCGAAGTGGTGCCGTTCGCCCAGATCATGCCGGGGGTCCGGGACGGCCGGTTCGACGCCGGCCTGGTGATCCACGAGGCGCGGTTCACCTACCCGAACTTCGGGCTGACCGCGCTGGCCGACCTGGGCGAGTGGTGGGAGGCCAGCACCGGCCACCCGATCCCGCTGGGCGCGATCCTGGCCAAACGCGGGCTGGACGTGCCGGCGCTGACCCGGACCGTCCGGGCCTCGGTCGACTACGCCTTCGCCCATCCGGACGCCTCGGCGGCCTACGTCGCCGAGCACGCCGACGAGCTGGATCCGGCGGTGCAGCGGCAGCACATCGCGCTGTACGTCAACGACTTCACCCGCGACCTGGGCGAGCAGGGGTACGCCGCGATCGAGGAACTGCTCGGCCGGGCGGCCGCGGCCGGCCTGGTGCCACCGACCGGAACGGTCCGATAAGCACCGACCCGAGCGGTCAGGTAGCCGTCCGCTTGCTGCGGTACATCCGCTGGTCGGCCCGGTGGATCAGCGACTCGAAGTCCAGCCCGTCGTCCGGATAGCGGCTGCTGCCGATGCTGACGCTGACCGCGACCTCGCCGGCCTCGGTCGGCACCGGCACGTCGAGCACCCCGGCGAGCTCCCCGGCCAGCCGGTCGGTGACCTGCGCCGAGGAGGTCCGGTCCAGATCGGTGAGCACCACCAGGAACTCGTCGCCGCCGAGCCGGGCCAGCAGGTCGTGCCCGCGCAGCCGGCCGCGCAGCCGGTCGGCCACCGCCAGCAGCAGCCGGTCACCGGTCCGGTGACCGTACCGGTCGTTGACCGCCTTGAACCGGTCGACGTCGAGGTAGAGCAGTGCCAGCGCGCCGTCGGCCAGGTTCGCCTCCAGGATCGCGGTCTCCAGCAGGTCCTGCAGCCGGCGCCGGTTCAGCAGGCCGGTCAGCGGGTCGCGGTACGCGGCGGCCTCCAGTTCGGCCAGGTACGCCGAGGACCGGGCCCGTTCGGTCTCCAGCTCTCGGCGGGCCAGCACCTGCTCGGTGACGTCGTTCTGCACCCCGATGTACTGGGTCAGCCGGCCGTCGGTGTCGAACACCGGCGACAGGTAGATCTCGTTCCACCACGGCGTCCGTTCGGCACCGCGGTAGTTCAGCAGCGTCTCCCGGATCTCACGGCCGGCCTTCACCGCCGCCCGGACCCGGGCGGTGGCCGCCGGGTCGGTGTCCGGCCCCTGCAGGATTCGGCAGTTGCGGCCCAGCACCTCCTCGGCCCGCAGTCCGGAGAGCCGCTCGAAGGCGGTGTTGACGTAGATCAGCGGGGCGTCCGGCCGGGTGACGTCGGCGATGGTGACCCCGTTGGTCGAGGCGGCCAGCGCCCGGCGCAAGGTGGCCTCGCCGGCCGCGTCGGGCACCGGGTGCGCGACGACCGGGCGGTCCGGGGCCGCCACCGCGAGCCGCGAGGCGGCGTCCGGACGCTGCTCGCCCTGCAGCCGCGACATCAGCACCCGCGACATCAACGACTGGGCCGCGGCCGCCACGGTGGCCCGGTCGTAGGTCAGCGCGAACTCGAAGGTACGGCCGGCGTCCGGCCCGTCGTCGCCCAGGTCGCGGGCCAGCAGCGCCGCCGCGAAGTGCGGGGCCAGCACCACCACGTCCCATTCGCCGCGCACCGGGTCGGCCGGATCGAGGTGGGTGCCGCGCACCCCGGCCACCGGCTCGGCCGGCAGCTCCTCGCCGACCGCGGCCACGAAGCCGGCCCGCTGCGCCAGCTCCCGGTACCGGTGGGCGGTCGCGGGGGTGAAGAAGTCGGCGTGCTGGAACGCGGACAGCACCATGGCGGTGCTGCCGAGTCGCATCGCCTCACGTTCCAGGAACTTGCTGAGCTCGATCAGCAGCGGCTTGCTGGACCGGCGCAGCGGCAGGCCCGGCGGCAGGCAGTCGAACGGCGATCGGCGCTCGATCGTGGCCGCCGGCTCCGGCAGGCCCAGCGCGCCGACCGGCAGCGACACCTCGACGCTCGGCTGCGGGCGGCCGAACATCCAGCCCTGGCCGAGCCGGGCTCCCAGCGCGCGGGCCACCGCCAGGTGCTGTTCGTCCTCGATCCCCTCGGCCAGGATCAGCGCGCCGGTGCGCTCGGCATACCCGTTCACCGCGTGCATGATCTGCACGACGTCCGGTCCCGGGCGCTGCTGCACCAGTCGCAGGTCGAGCTTGACGATGTCCGGCTGCAGCAACGGCATGAAGGTCAGCGACATGTCGTCGGCGCCGACGTCGTCCAGGGCGATCCGCCAGCCGGCCGCGCGCAGCCGGCGCACCGTGTCGAGCAGCTCGGCCGGCCGGGCCGCGATCGCCCGCTCGGTCACCTCCAGCACCACCCGCAACCGGCCGGCGGTGCCCTCGGCCAGCGGAACCAGGCTGGCCAGGCTGGCCGCGTCCACCACCTCGGGCTCGATGTTGACGAATACGGTGAGCGGTTCGACCAGGCCGGCCGAGACGGCCGTCGCCACCGCCGTCTCCCGGCAGAGCCGGTCGAGGTCGGCCAGCCGCCCGGTGGCCCGGGCCGCGTCGAACAACCGGTCCGGGCGGTGCAGGTCGCCGGCCGGGCCGCGGCTGAGCGCCTCGAAGGCCACCACGGTGCCGGCGTCGAGATCCACGATCGGCTGGAACACCGTCTGCACGGCGCCGGCCGCCAGCACCGCGCCGATCTCGGACGTTCCCGGACGGGTGCTTGACTGTTCGACGCTCACTGAACACCGATCGGTCGCCGGCCGGGCGACCTTAACCGACGTCGACGAACGAGGGGCCCCAGCTGCCGCCGGAACCCCTCGTCGGAACGACCGTGCCTCAGGCGTCCAGGTTGTCCGCCACCGCTCGCAGCAGGGTGGCCACCTTGCGGCCCTCCGACCGGTCCGGGTAATGACCCCGGCGCAGCGAGTTGCCGACCTTGTCCAGGAGCTTGATCAGGTCCTCGACGATCGGCGTCATCTCCTCCGGCGGCCGCCGGCTGGCCTTAACCACCGACGGCACCGGGTCCAACAGCCGCACCTGCAGCGCCTGGTTGCCCTTGCGGCCCTGAACCACCCCGAACTCGACCCGCTGGCCGGACTTCAGCTCCGAAACCCCGGCCGGCAGCGCGTCCTTGTGCACGAAGACGTCAGCGCCGGCGTCGTCGGCCAGAAAGCCGAAGCCCTTCTCCGCGTCGAACCACTTCACCTTGCCGGACGGCATCCGCCAAACACCCCACTACTCGCTGTGCGCGATCTGCTTCGTAATCTCGACAGGACAGACCGGCGCCCGCAACCTGCGGACGCCGAGGTGACAGCGTAACGCTCCGGCTGTTCCAGACGCACCAGAGTTCGGAGGCCCGCATGCCCGCTCCGTCCGGCCGGCCCAGGTCGGTGCAGATCGGCTTCATCCTGTTCGCAGTCGGGCTGGTGTTCGTGCTGATCACGGTGCTGCCGTTCTTCCTGGGCGCCGGCAACCGGCCGCTCTGGCTGAACCTCGGCTGCCTGCTGGCGCCGATCGGCTTGGTCGTCGCGGTGACCGGCGCGGTGCGCGCGGGCACGGCCGACCAGCGGGCGGCCCGACAAGCAGCAGCCGACCAGCGGGCGGCCCGCCAAGCAGGAGCCGACCAGCGCGCCGGCCGGCAGCCGCTGTCCGACCGGAACCCGGACGGCTGAGCCCTAACGCCGGATGGCCAACCAGCGCCGGGCCAGCTGGTGCACGTCCGGCGGCAGCTCGTCGGCCGACAGCAGCTTCTCGGCCAACCCGCGCTCGCCGAGCAGCGCCCAGAAGGTCTCCCGGATGGTCAGCCCGTGCGCCGGCCGGTCCAGCACGTCGATCCGGTCGCCGGCGCGCACCTCGCCCTCGGTCAGCACCCGCAGGTAGGCGCCGGGACGGGCCGCCAGCGCGAACCGCTTCACCAGCCGCGGTACTCCCCAGTAGGCGGCCAGGGTGGAGCACGGCACCCGCGGCAGGCTCACCTGCAGGACGGCGCCGCCGACCCGCCAGCGCTCCCCGATCACCGCGCCGCTGAGGTCCAGCCCGCGGGTGGTGAGGTTCTCGCCGAACGCGCCCGGGCCGATCGGCACCCGCTGCTGGCCGGCCAGCTCGACCCGCCACCAGTCGGCGTCACCCTCGGCGTAGGCGTACGCCGCCTGGTCGCCGCCACCGTGGTTGCGCAGGTCGCAGATGCTGTCGCCGTCGAGGCCGAGCCGGCGGACCATCACCGGTCCGGCCACCGGACGCTTGTCGATGCCGGTCTCCGGCGGCTTGCGGTTGACCCAGTTGTCCACCGGCGGCGGGGTGCTGATGACCCGGGCGATGTTGACCGAGATCAGCTCGCCGGTCTGCTGCGGGGCCACGGGTCCGAACGATACCTCCCATGGCACACTGGAGGACCGGGTTCGGACCCCGTCGGGGGTAGCAGCCGCCAGTCAGCGCAGCAGTCAGGAAGGCAGCAGATGGCAAGCGTTTCGCCGCAGCAGCGGCCGTACGAGCAGCCGGTTCAGCAGACCTGGGACAACTCCTACGGAGAGCACCCGGTGAACGAGCTGCTGTCCAACAAGGCCGGTTCGCAGAGCCCGTTCGGCGACGACATCAGCTTCCCGTTGCCGGTCGAGAGCCTGCACTACGCGCACCCCGGCCCCGAGAACCGGCCGAACCTCGCTGGCGACTGAGCCCGTTTCCCCCGAAGCCCCACCGAACGGCCGGGCCGCTGCGCACAACCTGACCGACTGGCTGCGCAACCGCTCGGACGCGCAGCTGATGGCGCTGCTGCGCCGGCGTCCCGACCTTGCCCTGCCCGCCCCGGTTGACCTCGCCACGCTGGCCAACCGGATCGGCGTCCGCACTTCGATCGGCCGGGCGCTCGACTCCATCGACGCGTTCACCCTGCGCACCCTGGAAGTGCTCTGCCTGCTGCCCACCCCCGCCGCGACCGAGGAGCTGGCCGGCTGGTTCGCCGAGACGGACCGGGGCGCGGTGACCGAGGCGGTCAGCCGGCTGCGGGACTGGGGCCTGATCTGGGGAACGGACGAGCAGCTGCACCCGGTCGGCGCGGTGCGCGAGGTGATCGGCCCGTACCCGGCCGGGCTCGGCCGGCCGCTGGCCCAGCTGTACGGGCTGGTCGGCGACCTGTCGATGGCCGGCCTGCTCCGCCGGCTGGAGCTGCCCCCGGCCAGCCAGCCGACCGCGGGCGCGACGGCCGCCGCGGCGGTGTTGGATCGGCTGCCGGCCCTGCTGGCCGATCTCGGCGAGCCGCAGCGCGCGGTGCTGGACCGGTTGGCGGCCGGCCCGCCGATCGGCAGTTACCGCGACCCGGCCGGCGGGGTCCGCGAGCTGGTGGAGCGGCGCACCGGTGCCGAGCTCCCGGTGCGGGACCTGCTGGACCGCGGCCTGGTGGTGCCGCTGGACGCGGCCACCGTCGAGCTGCCCCGCGAGGTGGCGCTGGCGGTGCGGACGGTGCCGGCCGGGCCGGTGCGTCCGGTGCCGGAACCGGTGCCGCTGGTCGACCGCAGCCCGGCGGTCATCGACGGCGGCGGCGCCACCGCGGTGCTGGAGACGGTGCGGTTGGTGGAGCTGCTGCTGCACACGCTGGCCGACGAGCCGGCCGGCCAGCTGCGCGCCGGCGGGGTCGGGGTGCGCGACCTGCGCCGGCTGGCCCGGGTGCTGGACGCGCCCGAGCCGGTGGCCGCGCTGCTGCTCGAGGTTGCCGCCGAGGCCGGCCTGCTGGCCAGCTCGGCGGTGGTCGACCCGAACTACCTGCCGACCACCGAGTTCGACGGGTGGCTGGAGCACGGTTACGCCGAGCGCTGGGTGCCGCTGGCCGCGGCGTGGCTGGGGATGACCCGGCAGCCCAGCCTGATCGGGCTGAAGGACGAGCGCGACAAGGCGATCGCCGCGCTCTCCGCCGACGTGGAGCGGCACAGCGCGCCGGGGTTGCGCCGGCAGCTGCTGCGATTGCTGGCCGAGCTGCCGCCCGGTGCCGCGCCGACCGACGAGCGCGCGGTGCTCGATCGGTTCGGCTGGCAGGCACCCCGCCGGGCGGCGACGCACCGGCACGCGGCCGGCGCCGTGCTGGCCGAGGCGGCGCTGCTCGGGATCACCGGCTACGGCGCGCTGACCGGCTACGGACGGGCGCTGCTGGACGGCGCCGAGCAGGCCGCACCGCGGGCCGAGGCGAACGCGGCGGACGCGCTGACCGCGGCGTTGCCGGCCCCGGTCGAGGAGTTCCTGCTGCAGCCCGACCTGACCGTGGTGGTGCCCGGGCCGCCGGCGCCCTGGTTGCACCGGGAGCTGGCGCTGGCCGCCGACCTGGAGTCCACCGGCGGCGCGGCGGTCTACCGGATCTCGCCGGCCAGCCTGCGCCGGGCACTGGACGCCGGACGCACCGGCACCGACCTGCGCCAGTTCTTCAGCACCGGCTCCCGCACCCCGATGCCGCAGGCGCTGGGGTACCTGATCGGCGAGGCAGCCACCCAGCACGGCCGGCTGCGGGTGGGCGCCGCCGGCAGCTACCTGCGCTGCGACGACGAACGGCTGCTCGACCGGGTGCTGGCCGAACCGGGCCTTGAGTCGCTCGGGCTGCACCGGATCGCACCGACCGTGCTGGTCAGCTCGGCGGGCATCAACCAACTGCTGGACCGGTTGCGCGGTTACGGCTTCGCCCCCGCGGCGGAGACTGCCGACGGCTCGGTGCTGGCGCTGGCGGTCGACGAGGCGCGGCTGCCGGCCCGGCGCCATTCCAGCCGGCTGAGCCGGGTGCGTACCAGCACGCTGACCGACGCCCAGCTGACCGAGGTGGTGGCCCGGCTGCGCGCGTCCGACAAGCTGGCCGCCGCGATCAGCAACGCCACCACCCGGGTCAGCCAGCAGATTCCGGGAGTGACCTCGGCGTCCATCCTGGAACTGCTGCGTGCCGCGGTACGGGAGGATCTGCGGATCGCGATCGGTTATGTCGACGACACCGGCACCCCGTCGCAGCACACCCTGCTGCCGATCTCGGTCGGCGGCGGCATGGTGCGCGGGCACGACCCGATGGACGGCCGGTTGCGCAGTTTTCCGCTGCAGCGGATCACCACGGTGAGCGTGCTGCCGGACGACTGAGCACAATTGAAGTTTCGCTTGCGTACTGACGAGGAGATTCGGTGACCGACGGCCCGCTGATCGTCCAATCCGACAAGACCCTGCTGCTCGAGGTCGACCACCCGGTGGCCCAGGAGGCCCGGGCGGCGATCGCACCGTTCGCCGAGCTGGAGCGCTCGCCCGAGCACGTGCACACCTACCGGCTGACCCCCCTCGGACTCTGGAACGCCCGCGCCGCCGGCCACGACGCCGAGCAGGTGGTGGACGCGCTGGTCCGCTACTCCCGCTACGCGGTGCCGCACGCGCTGCTGGTGGACGTGGCCGACACGATGGACCGGTACGGCCGGCTGCAGCTGGTCAAGCACCCGACGCACGGCCTGGTGCTGGTCTCGCTGGACCGCGCGGTGCTCGAAGAGGTGCTGCGGCAGAAGAAGATCGCCCCGATGCTCGGCGACCGCATCGACGCCGACACGGTGCTGGTGCACCCGTCCGAGCGGGGCCGGCTGAAGCAGGCGTTGCTCAAGGTCGGCTGGCCGGCCGAGGACCTGGCCGGCTACGTCGACGGCGAGGCACACCCGATCGAGCTGCGCACCGACGGGTGGCAGCTGCGCGACTACCAGTCCGACGCGGTGACCTCGTTCTGGGCGGGCGGGTCCGGCGTCGTGGTGCTGCCGTGCGGTGCCGGCAAGACGCTGGTCGGCGCGGCCGCGATGGCCCAGGCCAAGGCGACCACCCTGATCCTGGTCACCAACACCGTCTCCGGGCGGCAGTGGAAGCGGGAACTGCTGGCCCGCACCTCGCTGACCGAGGAGGAGATCGGCGAGTACTCCGGCGAGAAGAAGGAGATCCGGCCGGTCACCATCGCCACCTACCAGGTGATGACCACCCGGCGGAAGGGCGAGTACCGGCACTTGGAGCTGTTCGACTCCCGGGACTGGGGGTTGATCGTCTACGACGAGGTGCACCTGCTGCCGGCGCCGATCTTCCGGCTCACCGCCGACCTGCAGTCCCGCCGCCGGCTCGGGCTGACCGCGACCCTGGTCCGCGAGGACGGCCGGGAGGCGGACGTGTTCTCCCTGATCGGGCCCAAGCGTTACGACGCGCCGTGGAAGGACATCGAGAACCAGGGCTGGATCGCGCCGGCCGACTGCCGCGAGGTGCGGGTGACGCTGACCGACGCCGAGCGGATGACCTACGCGACGGCCGAGCCCGAGGAGCGGTACAAGATCGCCGCCACCGCGCGTACCAAGCTGCCGGTGATCGAGGCGATCGTCGACCAGCACCCGGACGACCAGGTGCTGGTGATCGGCGCCTACCTCGACCAGCTCGACGAGATCGGCGAGCACCTGCAGGCGCCGGTGATCCAGGGCTCGACCCCGAACAAGGAGCGGGAGCGGCTGTTCGACTCGTTCCGCTCCGGCGAGACCCGGGTGCTGGTGGTCAGCAAGGTCGCCAACTTCTCGATCGACCTGCCCGAGGCGGCGGTGGCGATCCAGATCTCCGGCACCTTCGGCTCCCGGCAGGAGGAGGCGCAGCGGCTGGGACGGGTGCTGCGGCCGAAGCACGACCGCCGGCAGGCGCACTTCTACACGGTGATCTCCCGCGACACCCTGGACGCCGAGTACGCCGCGCACCGCCAGCGGTTCCTCGCCGAGCAGGGCTACGCCTACACCATCGTCGACGCCGACGACCTGCTCGGCCCCGCCCTGCCGGAGTTCCCGACCGAGGACTGAGCTAACGGCTCAGGCCGGACTGAGGCGGTTGCCCGGTCACTTGCGCCGGACGCCTCTGGCGACGGCGCACTTCAACTGGCACCCAGTGGCTGGTCCCAGGACTCGCGCACCGGGCCGAACGCCTTGTGTCCCGCCCGGATGATGCCCTCACCGAACAGCGCGTTGCCGCCCCCGCCGATGACCGCGCCGATACCTGCCGGAAGCTCCCGCCCCAGCACGAGCACGCCCTGCTGCGTTCCGTACTTGGTGATGAAGTTCGGTCCGAGCACCTTGTTGATCGAGACCAGGCTGCTTCGGGGAACGTGGTTGATGAGATGTTTCGCCCAGTGCTTGGCCGTTCGGGGCACCGCCTTGCCGAGGCCGGCGGATGCGCTGTTGCCGAGGAGTATTCCTGTGACGAGCACCCGCCGTTGCAGCGGATCGAGATCTTCAAAGCCGTGAATCCGAGCAGACGTGACCACGAGCGCCGCAGAGGCCGTCAGGAAGATACCCGCCTCCGCGACGGTCGCCGCCCACGCCGCAGGGTTGGGAGCGAACGCGCTGAAACCTGCTGCTGAGCCGGTTCCGGCCACCGCCAGCCGGTACTCCCACTCCACTCGGCGCAACGCGGCGGCCGGCGAGATATCTCCATGGTTCTTGCGAATCTTCTCGACATGGGTCACTGCAACCGGGTCAGCCAGGTCGAGCGCCTTGTCGAGTGCGCCCGCGAGCCCATGCCTCAGAAGCTCCGATGCCTTCCGCACTGACAGGTCCACCGGCGCCTCCCCGAAGTCCGTCCCGCACCATTTGGGCGGGACTTAGGACTGTAGACCAAGACCAACCGCTCGATGGCGGTAGCCAGGCGCACATTGACAGGTGACCAAACGGGGTAACTATCCCTTTTCTGTAGAAGCTCATTGTGCGTTGCGTCAACCAACTCCCCTTCGTGGAAGGCGCACCGCTCATGCCTCGTCAGCACGCCGTGTTCTGTGACTTGAACCCCGCCGACCGAGGCCACGGCCTCTACTGTGTGTCCCGGCCGATAGCCCGGCAAGCCCCCGGCCTCACCGAACAAGGCAAGCCCGTAGACGTCACCGTGGACATCGCGGTGGTCTGGTCCAAGCTCGACACCCCGCGCATGGTCCGCGTCATCACGGAACCGCCCAGCATCGAACACCGCGCCGTCACCATCCTCACGTCCGGCGCAGCCCGCCAGCTCGCCGCAGCGCTACTCGTCGCAGCCGGACAGGCGGAGGAGACGGACCGGGACGTGACGCGACCACGGCGCCCGGTGTGATTTGGGTAAGCTGTACAGAAAACCATGTTGTACGGAGCACTCACGGAGCTAATGTGAGCCTGACATCGGACGAAACTCGTAAAGAGGTAGGTCTGGCACGCACGGACGTGACCTGTCAGACTCTGGACGTGTGACCGGAGGGGGAGACGGAGATGGGGAGCCAGCACTCGGGACTCTATTTCCGGCGATCATCGTTGTAAGGGGTGGCAGGTCGAAGCCTGAGGATCTGGCCTCGTCGGCTTGGATCTGCTACGAGAAAACTGGAATCTGGGGGCTGACCTTCTGGGGATGGCCCGACATGAAGGCCGAAGACATCGCCCCACGTGTGAAGGAGGATGCAGAGCAAGCGAACCGAGCAAACCCGCTTCCCCATTCGGTCATCCGGTATGCGCTCAATCTTGACTTGCCGGATATTGGCGGTTCGACTGAGTTGTATCCATCCGGGCCAGCTGGGCATTACACCTTCAAGCTTCCGTTTCCTCCAGCGGAGGACGATTGGAGCGGGGGTCACGTCCTCCGCACCTGGGGTGAGTGGTGGGATGCCATCTCCTCAAGCCTCAGCGAGCCCATAGAAAATCCAGCGAAGAAAATCCAGCGAGGAGGCTGGCAATGACAGAGATTAAGGTGAGAGTCGACTTCGGCGAGTACTCCGAGGACGGTCGTCTCACCGCCGTACTGGAAAAGACCGTCCTGGAAGTTGGCGAGACGGTCGCCATGTGCGACGCGGAAGGAAACTTCTGCTGGGGAAGCGTTGCTGACCTGACTGCGCGACTGGCGTTCATCGACCCGTCTTGGGACACGTGGACGCCTGCTGAAATCCATGCCGATGCGAGCGTCGGCCAAGCGCACGCAGGGTTCATGGTCAAACTGCAAGAGACCGTTCAGACGGTCACTAGTGCCGCTGTTGCCGTCCCGCCGCGGTCTTTCAAGCTTTCCCTCGCATGAAGGTAGATTGCGCGCTGCTTTGCGACGCGGTGACTATCCGCGAAGGATTGCTGCATGTGCTTGGTGGCGGGATAACCCGGGCGGCACGACCAACGTTCCCGGCCCCGTTGGGCCTGGCGCTCGCCCTGCGGATATTGATACATCCTACCGAAACCGGTAGTCAACATTCGGGGAAAGTAGTTCTCCAATCGCAAGACGGGGAAAACCTCGTCTCGCTCGACTTTCTCTTTGAGGCTGATCCTGCGGGCCTCTCGGAGGTTCTGCCCGGCGAACTGCTTTCTCTCCCCCTGGCGCTCCCTCTGCAAGGCGTGGGAGTACCGCGCGCGGGAGGGTACAGCTTCGAAATCCTTTTGGACGGGTCGCACCACGCCTCGATACCTTTTCAAATGCAAGTCGGCGGGGCCGTATAGCGAGGAGGGTACGTATGTTCAACGCAAACAAACACCCCGAATCCCGGAACTCGAATCCCCACGCACGAGCCGTGACGGTTCAGATTTGCGCCTCGCCTGAGGAGACGCAGACCACGCCTGGCGGAGCCAGCATCCCCGTTCCAGACAAGCCGTCTGTGATGCGCGACCTGGCGCGAGTAGCCCGCCCCAGGCAAGCAGGCACGCCTTAGCAGGTCGTTCCACTGGCGCGGAGGATGAGGGCAAGGAACATCGGCCCCTCGGCGTGACGGTGGTTGTACCGCCACACGTACTCGTTCAAGTAGCCCTGTAGGTGCTTTGCGGATACGGCGTGGTGGGTGCCGTGCAGGCCGCGCTTGACGAGGGACCAGAAACCTTCGATGGTTTGGGTGTGGACGTCGCCCGCGACGTAGATCTTGGCTTGGTGCCGGATGCGGTGGTGCGCCCGGAAGCCCTGGCCGGGCTTGTTGTAGCCGACGTATTCGTCGGTGAACAGGACGGCTTCGGGGACGATGAACTCGGTGACCCGGCGCGGGATGCCGCCGACGTCGCCCTTCGGAACAACTTCGGCGCGGACCCGGCCGCCGCGTTCGACCGCGCCGAACACGGTGGCCTTTTCCTTCAGGCTGCGCCCCATCTTCGGCTTGCCGGTCGCGGTGCGCGGGACGTCCCTCAGGCGGGGCTTGCCGCCGACGTAGGTCTCATCGGCCTCGACGTCGCCGGTGAGCTGGTCGTCGTCCTGGGCCATGAGTTCCTTGCGGATCAGGTGGAGCATCCGCCACGCGGTCTTGTAGGTGACGCCCAGCTCCCGTTCGAGCTGCTTACCGGAGATGCCGCAGCGGGTGCTCGACATCAGGTAGATCGCGTAGAACCACAGGTGCAGCGACGTGGAGGACTTGTGGAAGATCGTCCCGGCCGTCGGGTGGACGTGAGTGCCACAGGCGGTACACGTCCACGACTGGCGCTGCTGGCTGGTGGCGTAGCGGGCGAAGGTGCGGACCTCGCCGCACTTCATGCAGTGCGCGGTCTTGCCCTCGTCGTCCACCGCGTAGCTGGTCTGCCACAGCCACCGCAGGCAGGTTTCGTCGTCGGGGAAGTCGCGCATGAACTCCATGAGCGAGTAGCGCGACTCGGACGACTTCGCCCGAGCGGGGTTCTTTCGGTTACCTGCGGCCATACGTCAATTATGACCCGTGCCGCTTATACAGTCAAGGGATACTTACCCCAAACGGTCACCTATCTTTCGGGCATGGCTGATGGCGAGGAGCTGGAGCCGGTGTTCCGGGCGCTGGCCGACCCGACCCGCCGCAGCCTGCTCGACGAGTTGTTCCGCGAGGACGGCCAGACCCAGAGCGCCCTGGAGGCACAGCTGCCGATCAGCCGGTTCGGGGTCGCCAAGCACCTGAAGGTGCTGGAAGAGGCCGGACTGGTGATCATCCGCCGCCGCGGCCGGGAGAAGCTGCACTACCTGAACCCGGTGCCGATCCGGCTGGTCCACGACCGGTGGGTGAGCAAGTACGCCGAACCGTGGGTCGCCGGCCTGAGCGACCTGAAGACGCGACTGGAGCACACCATGGAAAAGATCTACGAGATCTACATCAAGACCACTCCCGAACGGCTCTGGACGGCGATCACCGACTCCGAGACCCGAGCCAGGTTCCAGTTCGGCAACCGGTTCACCTCTGACCTCACCCCCGGATCGCGGTTCGAGGTGACCAACCCGGGCGCGCCGGGACTCGTACTGGCCGAGGGCGAGAACCTCGAGGTCGACCCACCGCGCCGGCTGGTGCAGACCATGCACGCGCTCTGGAGCGACGAGGTCAAGGCCGAGGGCACCTCCCGGATCACCTGGGAGATCAACGAGATCGCACCTGACTCGTGCGTGCTGACGGTGACCCACGACCAGCTGCGCGAGGGCGCCAACGGCCAGCTGTACGGCGGCTGGCCGATGATCCTCTCCGGCCTGAAGACCTGGCTGGAGACCGGCGAGGAGCTGACCACGCCCGGTTCGCTGATGTACAGCAGGTCCTGAACCGCGAACGGCCACCGCGCCGGCGGCGGGCCACTATCCTGCTGGTTGTGAAAGCAGCGTTACGAACGGCCCTCGCGCTCTGCCTGCTGCTGGTGCCGGGTCTGGCCGGCTGTGCCAGCCCGGCCAAGGCGGCGCCGACCCGTACGCCGCTGCAGACCTGGCTGACCCAGAAGCCGCTCTACATCGCCCATCGCGGCGGTGACGCCAACTGGCCGGAGGCGTCAGTGCTCGCCTACGCGGCAGCCGCCGACTGGAACCGCGGGATGGCCCTCGAGGTGCCGGTGTGGCGTACCTCGGACGGCGTCTGGGTGGTCTCCGAGCAGGAGACCACCGACCGGGTGTACGGCAAGCACTACGACATCTCGAGCACCCCGTGGGAGACCCTGTCGGCGCTGCGTTCGATCAAGGGCAACCAGCCGATGTCCCGGCTGGTCAACGACGTCCTCGACGTCTACGGCTCCAGCCGCATCCTGTTCGTGGAGAACAAGTCCGACCTCGACTCCTCCGCGTTCCTGAACCTGCTCGACAGCTTCGCCGGCCGGTCGCAGTACGTCGTCAAGTGCTACTGGGCGGCCGCCGCGACTGCCGCCGCGGCGCACCGGCACGGCTACCTGACCTGGGGCTACTACTACGCCAAGGACATGCCGAACTTCGCCGCCACCCAGAGCCGGTTCGACCTGCTGGGGCAGGAGTACACCGCGCCGGCGAGCGACTTCCAGACCATGGAGGCCACCGGCAAGCCGGTGATCGCGCACATCATCGACAGCGCCACCGCGGCGAAGGCCGCGCTCGACAAGGGTGCCGACGGGCTGATGGTCTCCGACGTGCGCGACGTCGTCCCGCAGTCCTGAGCTCCTGCCGGTCCGCAAGCCCTACCGGTTGGCGGTCAGCCACTCCTCGCCGACCTGCTGCTCGATCCGCAGCGCCGACTCGATCACCTTCACTATGTCCGGCTCGAACTTGCGGCCGATGATCGGCACCGCCACCTTGACCTCGCCGGTCACCGTCTCGAGCGTGCCGTCGCCATCCGGCGCCAGCAGCGCGTGACCGTGCATCGAGGCGGGCTGGCCCTTGATCGTCAGCTTCACCACGGCCTGGCGACTGCCGCCGGCGTGCGGCGGCGACCACTGCTCGGTCTGGTGGATCGTCAGGTGGCCGCCGACCAGCTTGGCGATGTGATCCGGCAGGTTGGGCGACATCATCCGCTCCACCTCGACGGTCACGCCGCCATCGGCCGACTCGGTGACGGTGACCTCCCACGATTTGGCGCCGGACTGACGGCAGGCCTCCTCGCGCACGCTCTTGGTGATGTGGCTGGTGAAGGTCTGCTCGACCGTTCCGGAGTACCGGTTCTGCACGCTCAGCTTCATACCCACCAGCATGTCCGATCGCCCTGAAGAGCATTCCGGTCGGGTACCGTGAGCCGCGTGCGGCAATATGAGGACCTGCTTGAGTTCGTCCTGAAGACCGGCACCCGCAAGGACGATCGCACCGGCACCGGCACGCTGAGCATCTTCGGCCACCAGTTGCGGTTCGACCTGCAGGCCGGTTTCCCAGCCGTCACCACCAAGAAGCTGCACCTGAAGTCGGTGGTCGGCGAGCTGCTCTGGTTCCTGCGCGGCTCGACCAACGTCCGGTGGTTGCAGGAACGCGGCATCACCATCTGGGACGAGTGGGCCGATGCCGACGGCGAGCTCGGCCCGGTATACGGCAGCCAGTGGCGGTCGTGGCCCGCACCGGACGGCCGGCACATCGACCAGATCGCCCGGGTGATCGAGTCGATCCGCAGCAACCCTGACTCCCGCCGGCACCTGGTCTCCGCCTGGAACGTCGCCGAGGTCGACCAGATGGCGCTGCCGCCCTGCCACGTGCTGTTCCAGTTCTACGTGGCCGAGGGCCGGCTGTCCTGCCAGCTCTACCAGCGCTCGGCCGATCTGTTCCTCGGGGTGCCGTTCAACATCGCCTCGTACGCGCTGCTGACCCACATGGTGGCCCAGGTGACCGGGCTGCGGGTGGGCGAGTTCGTGCACACCTTCGGTGACGCGCACCTGTACCTCAACCACGTCGAGCAGGCCGAGCTACAGCTGAGCCGGCAGCCCCGACCGCTGCCCACCCTGTGGCTGAACCCGGAGCGCAGCACGATCGACTCCTTCGACCTGCCGGACGTACGGCTGGACGGGTACGACCCGCATCCGGCCATCAAGGCCCCGATCGCGGTCTGACCTGGTGAGCCTTTCCGAGCCTGACGCGGACGTGGTCATCGTCGGCGCCGGGCTGGCCGGGCTGTCGGCCGCGGTCGAGCTCAGCCGGGCCGGCCGCCGGGTGCTGGTGCTGGAGGCCGCCGCCCGGGTCGGCGGCCGGGTGGTCACCGACCTGGTGGACGGCTTCCGGCTGGACCGCGGGTTCCAGCTGATCAACCCGGCCTATCCCCGGCTGCGCCGGCTGGCCCGGCTCGGGGTGCTGGACCTCGACCGGCTGCAACTGCAGAGCTTCGTCGCCGGAGTGCGGGTGGCGCTGGACGGCAAGCAGGCGTTGCTGGCCGATCCCCGGCGCAACCCTCGCGACCTGCCCGCCACCGTGGTCGGCCTCGGTTCGCCGGTGGAGAAGGCCCGGTTCGCGGCCTGGGCGCTGCGTTGCGCCGCGCTGCCGGTGTCCCGGCTGCTGGCCGAGCCGGAGCTGCCCTACGGCGAACGGCTCGACCGGGCCGGGATAACCGGCAGCATCCGGCACTCGGTGCTGGAACCGTTCCTGGCCGGCGTGCTGGGTGAGGACCGAACCGAGACGTCCAGCCACTTCGTGTCGCTGCTGGTGCGGATGTTCGTCCGGGGCACGCCGGCGGTCCCCGCCTGGGGGATGCAGGCACTGCCCGAGGCGCTGGCGTCGAGCCTGCCCCCGGACACCCTGCGGCTCGGCTGCCCGGTGCTGGAGGTGCTGCCCGACGGGGTGCGCACCGCTGACGGCAGGATCTCCGCCCGGGCGGTGCTGGTGGCCGCCGACCCGTCCGCCGCGGCCGACCTCACCGGCTTGCCGCGGCCCGAGCTGCGCAGCCTGACCACGTTCTGGTTCGTCGCCGACCGGACCCCGGACAGCCGACCGATCCTGCACCTGGACGGGCTGCGCCGGGGTCCGGTGGTCAACGCCGCGGTGCTCTCGGCTGCCGCCCCGGCCTACTCGCCGGGCGGCCGGGCGCTGATCGGGGCCAGCCTGGTCGGGCTGCCCGCGGTGGACACCGAGGCTTTGGTTCGTCGTCAGCTCGGCCTGATGTACGACACCAGCGCGGCGGACTGGCAACTGCTGCGGGTGGACGCGATCGCGGAGGCGTTGCCGGCGATGTCGGTGCCGCTGACGTTGCGCCAGCCCGTCCGGCTCTCCGACACCCTGTACGTCGCCGGCGACCACCGGGACACCGCGTCGCAGCAGGGCGCACTGGCCTCCGGCGCCCGGGCCGCGGCGGCCATCCAGCGGCAACTCGGCTGACCCCCCCGCACTTGCCCTGACCGCTTGCGACTGGGTTTCGCACGCCTGGGCGTGCAAAACCCAGTCAAGATCCTGGACCGGCAGCCGAGCTCGAAAGAAAGAGCTGGGCGGGCTCCGGTCCGAAGACCCGAGCCCGCCCAGCGGGGTACTGCGAGGGAGCAGGACTTAGAAGTCCATACCGCCCATGTCCGGAGCGCCGCCGGCCGGAGCCGCCGCCTTCTCCGGCTTGTCGGCCACGACGGCCTCGGTGGTGAGGAACAGCGCGGCGATCGAAGCGGCGTTCTGCAGGGCAGAGCGGACCACCTTGGCCGGGTCCGGCACGCCGGCGGCCAGCATGTCGCCGTACTCGCCGGTCGCGGCGTTCAGGCCGTGACCCAGCGGCAGGCCGGCAACCTTCTCGGCCACGACGCCACCCTCGAGGCCGGCGTTGACCGCGATCTGCTTCAGCGGGGCAGCCAGCGCGACCTTGACGATGTTGGCACCGGTGGCCTCGTCGCCGGTCAGCTCCAGCTTCTCGAACGCCGACACCGAAGCCTGCAGCAGGGCCACGCCGCCACCGGCGACGATGCCCTCCTCGACGGCCGCCTTCGCGTTGCGGACGGCGTCCTCGATGCGGTGCTTGCGCTCCTTGAGCTCAACCTCGGTCGCGGCGCCGACCTTGATCACCGCAACGCCGCCGGCCAGCTTGGCCAGCCGCTCCTGCAGCTTCTCGCGGTCGTAGTCCGAGTCCGAGTTCTCGATCTCGGCGCGGATCTGGTTGACCCGACCCTGGATCTGGTCGGCGTCGCCAGCACCCTCGACGATGGTGGTCTCGTCCTTGGAGATGGTGACCTTGCGGGCCCGGCCGAGCAGCTCCAGGCCGGCGTTCTCCAGCTTCAGGCCGACGGTCTCGGAGATGACCTGGCCACCGGTCAGGATCGCGATGTCCTGCAGCATGGCCTTGCGGCGGTCACCGAAGCCCGGCGCCTTGACCGCGACCGACTTGAAGGTGCCGCGGATCTTGTTGACCACCAGGGTGGACAGCGCCTCGCCGTCGACGTCCTCGGCGATGATCGCCAGCGGCTTGCCGGACTGCATAACCTTCTCCAGCAGCGGCAGCAGGTCCTTGACGTTCGAGATCTTGCCCTCGTGGATCAGGATGTAGGCGTCGTCCATCTGCGCCTCCATCCGCTCCGTGTCGGTCACGAAGTAGGCGCTGATGTAGCCCTTGTCGAAGCGCATACCCTCGGTGAGCTCCAGCTCCAGGCCGAAGGTGTTGCTCTCCTCGACGGTGATGACGCCTTCCTTGCCGACCTTGTCCATCGCCTCGGCGATCAGCTCGCCCACGGTGGTGTCAGCAGCCGAGATCGAGGCGGTAGCAGCGATCTGCTCCTTGGTCTCGACCGGCTTGGCGACGTTCAGCAGCTGCTCCGAGACCGCCGCGACGGCAGCTTCGATGCCGCGCTTCAGGCTCATCGGGTTGGCGCCAGCGGCCACGTTGCGCAGGCCCTCGCGAACCAGCGCCTGGGCCAGCACGGTAGCGGTGGTGGTGCCGTCACCGGCGACATCGTCGGTCTTCTTGGCAACTTCCTTGACGAGCTCGGCCCCGATCTTCTCGTACGGGTCCTCCAGCTCGATCTCCTTGGCGATCGACACACCGTCGTTGGTGATAGTGGGAGCTCCCCACTTCTTCTCCAGCACGACGTTGCGGCCCTTCGGCCCCAGGGTCACCTTCACCGCGTCGGCAAGGGTGTTCATGCCGCGCTCGAGGCCGCGCCGGGCCTCCTCGTCGAACGCGATCAACTTGGCCATTCGTGTCGTCCTTTACTTGTCTGGTGCTTCTCGCTCGGCACTGACTCGTTGTCGACCGACCGGCGATGCCCGCGACGGACGGCGGCCCGGGCAGGCCAGGCCACCTCATCACGATCGGCTAGCACTCACGGTACCCGAGTGCTAAGTCAGGTTTAGCACTCACCGCTGCCGAGTGCAAGAAAGGGCCTGGCTGGCCGTCTCGTGCGAGACCGCCCCGGCTGTGCAGTAGGCGGCCTGACTGAGCTGCCCGTCCTAGCTGCCCGTCCTAGCTGCCCGTCCTAGCTGCCCGTCCTAGCTGCCCGGCCTAGCTGATAGGCGCGAACCAACCGGTCAGCCGCTGAGCCGACCCGGATGGCAGAACTGTCGGAGCCGAGGCCTACGGTGACGCAGGTGAGCTACCCGACGACGCGCACCGAAGCTGTCACCGACGACTTTCACGGCATCCAGGTCGCCGACCCGTACCGCTGGCTCGAGGATCAGAACTCGCCAGAGGTCGCCGGCTGGGTCAAGGCGCAGGCCGAGCTGGCCGACGCCTACCTGGCCGAGCTGCCTGGCCGTGACCGGCTGGCCGAACGGCTCCGACAGCTGTCCGAGCTGCCGACCAGTACCGCCCCCGAGCTGCGCGGCGGCCGGTGGTTCCGGATCACCAACGACGGCACCCAGCAGCAGGCCGTGCTGCGGGTCGCGGATGAGCCGCTCGGCGCCGGCCGGGTGCTGATCGACCCCAACCAGGCCAGTTCAGACGGCACCACCTCGCTTGCGGCCGCGGTTCCCGATCCGTCCGGCAAGCTGGTGGCCTGGTCCTACAAGACCGCCGGCTCAGACTGGTGCCACTGGCGGGTCCGCGACGTCGAGACCGGCGAAGACCTGGCGGACGAGCTTCGCTGGGGCAAGTTCGTCGAGCCGGTCTGGCTCGCCGACTCGACCGGGTTCGTCTACGCGGAATACCCACCGGCGGACGAGAACGACGTGTACTCCTCAGCCAATGGCGCCCCCCGGTTGGTGTTGCACCGGCTGGGCACCGAGCAGCAGGACGACCGGTTGCTGTTCCACCGTCCCGAGCAGCCCGGACTGTTCGCCCGGCCGTGGATCGACCGCGATCACGGGTGGCTGGCCGTGGTGCTGGACGACTCCGACGCCGACACCCGCGAGGTATGGGTCCAGGACCTCAACGAGCCAGCCGACACGCTGCACCAGCTGATCGCACCGTCGGCCGCGGAGTGGGACTTCGCCGGCGCCGACGAGCGGGGCCTGCTGATGCGCACCGACCTGGACGCCGAGCGCGGCCGGCTGGTGCGGGTGGACCGGCACAGCGGCGAACTCAGCACGGTGGTGGCCGAGCGTGATGCCCTGCTGCAGCTGGTCGAAACCGCCTCCGGCTCGCTGGTGATCAGCTGGCTGGTGGACGCCCGCTCCTCGGTCACCGTGCACGACGAGGACGGCCGGCAGCAGGCCGAGGTCGAGTTGCCGGGTCTGGGCACCGTCGACCAGCTGACCACCAGCGACGACACCCCGCTGGTGCATCTGACCTTCGCCTCCTACGACACCGCTCCCCAGGTGCTGGCCTACGACCTGCGAACCGGTCACACCGAGACGGTCTTCGCGGCCAGTGCTCAGCCGGCCGGCCCGGAACTGGTCACCGACCAGATCTGGGTCAACTCCGCCGACGGCACCCGGCTGCCTGCCTTCGTGGTGCACCGGGCAGATGTCACGCCGCAGAACGGCCCGCATCCGACGGTGCAATACGGCTACGGCGGCTTCTACGTCGCGCTGTCGCCCGGCTATTCCCCCGCCACCGTCGCCTTCGTCGAGGCCGGCGGCGTCTGGGTGGTGGCCAACCTACGGGGTGGCAGCGAGTTCGGCTCGGCCTGGCATGACGGCGGCCGGCTGGCCCACAAGCAGAACGTGTTCGACGACGCCATCGCGGTCGCCGAACACCTGGTCGAGGCCGGCTGGACAAGCAGTCGGCAGCTGGCGATCAACGGCGGCTCCAACGGTGGCCTGCTGGTCGGCGCCTTGCTCACCCAACGACCGGAGCTGTTCGCCGCCGCGGTTCCCCAGGTGGGCGTGCTCGACATGCTGCGGTACGAACAGTTCACCATCGGACGGGCGTGGGCCAGCGATTACGGCATTGCCGCCCGCAGCCGGGCCGAGTTCGACGTGCTCTTCGGCTACTCCCCGCTGCACAACCTGCGCGAGGGAGTCGACTACCCGCCCACCCTGGTGATGACCTCGGACCACGACGACCGCGTGGTCCCGGCGCACAGCTTCAAGTTCGCCGCCCGGCTGCAGGCGGTGAACCCCGGTGGTCGGTGCTACCTGCGGGTCACCTACGGCGCCGGCCATGGCCTGGGCAAGTCGCGGGCGACGTTGCTGGCCGAACGGGTCGACCTGCTGGCTTTCGTCGCCGCACACACCGGCCTGCCCCTGGACTGACCCGGGTCACCGGCTGGCTGGTAAACGCAGCAGCCCGGCGCCGCCGATTGGCGGAACCGGGCTGCTGGTGTTTGGTGCTGTCCTGGCGACCCTCAGGAGACGACGTGGACAGCGTCAGCTTGCGGACCCTTCGGGCCCTGGGCGACCTCGAACTCGACCCGCTGGCCCTCGTCGAGGGAGCGGTAGCCGTCGGCCTGGATGGCGCTGTAGTGGACGAACACGTCCTGGCCGCCGTCCACGGCGATGAAGCCGTAGCCCTTTTCGTTGTTGAACCACTTCACGGTGCCCTGTGCCACATGCACTCCCTGTTCTGGGCCGACCGGCGCTCCCACACCGCGTGGGGACCGGGGTCTTCGTTCCTCGTCCCGTTCGAACCTCAGTGCACGTTGGCTATCGCAGCCATCGTGGTCCTTCGTTGTTGCACGAAACGCTCGGTACTTTCGACCAAGGCGGAAAATACACGGCTGGCTCACGCTGGCGCCAGCAGTTCCGCCGAAGATCTTTTCGGGTGTATCTATACCGAAGCGGACCATTTACCTACTGAAATCGTTCTCAGAGCAGCCCGGCAGCACGCATTCCGGCCAAGGTCGGCGCAATTACCGCCGTCGGTGCCACCCGCTCCGACACCGCGTCGAGCGTCTTCAGGCCGTCGCCGGTGTTGTAGATGACGGTCTCGCGATCCCGGTCCAACCGCCCTGTCTCGACCAGCTTCTTCAGCACCGCGGCGGTCACCCCGCCAGCCGTCTCGGCGAAGACGCCGGTGGTGCGAGCCAGCAGCTGGATGCCGTCACGGATCTCCTCGTCGGTGGCCTGGGCCATCGCGCCGCCGGTCGAGCGCACCGCGTCCAGCGCGTACGGGCCGTCCGCCGGGTTGCCGATGTTGAGTGACTTCGCGATTCCGGTCGGCCGGACCGGTACCACCGTGTCGCGGCCCTGCTCGAACGCCGTGGCGATGGGAGAGCAGCCCGCCGACTGGGCGCCGAAGACCCGGTAGTCGGCGGCCTCCACCAGCCCGATCCGGCCTAGCTCCTTGAATGCCTTGTGCACCTTGGTCAGCAGCGACCCGGAGGCCATCGGCGCGACCACCTGCTCGGGCAACCGCCAACCCAACTGCTCGGCCACCTCGTAACCGAGGGTCTTCGACCCCTCGGCGTAATAAGGCCGGACGTTGACGTTGACGAAGGCGGTGCTCTCAAACTCGTCGGTCTCGGCCAGTTCGCTGCACAGCCGGTTCACGTCGTCGTAGGAACCCTCGATCGCCACCAGCGTGCCGCCGTAGACCGCGGTCTGGCTGATCTTGGCCCGCTCCAGGTCGGCCGGCACGAAGACGATCGACTCCATCCCGATCCGGGCAGCATGGGCGGCCACCGAGTTCGCCAGGTTGCCGGTCGAGGCGCAGGCGATCCGCTCGAAGCCCAGTTCGCGAGCGGCGGTGATGGCCACCGACACCACCCGGTCCTTGAACGAGTGGGTGGGGTTGGCGGAGTCGTCCTTGACCCAGAGCGGGGCGGTGAAGCCCAACTCCTCGGCCAGTCGATCGGCCCGGATGAGCGGCGTCATACCGGTGCCGGAGTCGACCCGGGTCGCCGGATCGACACCGGCCGGCAGCAGCCCGGCGTAGCGCCACAGCGACTGCGGACCGGCCTCGATCTGCGCGCGGGTGACCCGAGCGAGCCGGTCCTCGTGATAGCCGATCTCAAGCGGGCCGAAGCATTCGAAGCAGGCGTGTTGCGCGCCGAGCGGGTAATGGGCACCGCAGTTGCGGCAGACCAAGGCCGCAGCGGCTGGCTCGGGAGAGGATTCAGTCGAACGAAGAAGCGCAGTCATCGAAGAGACAGGCCTTTCTCTCATCTTTCCCAGCCGATCTGGCTGAGCCGGAGTTGGCACCTGCCACGCGGACCGCTGTGTGGTCACAGAGTCGTTCGCGGTGGTTGCCGGGGCTTCATCGGGCCGGTCCCTCTGCCCCTCTGGATGAGGTGGAGCTATGAAGTTGTGCGACATCGCCGTGGTGCGAAGTCGTCGGCTCCCGGCGTCCTGCCGGAGTGGCGTCGTTTGCCGGGCGGGCTGCGTTGCCAGCCGAGCCGGGTGCTGCCGGTCGACGGCTGCGGTGACTAACTGTAGTCGCTGGTCAGAATGACCACGATCGGGCCGTCCGGTAGGCCGTCGAACTTCGGCTTGACCCGCTGGATGGCCGGGAACTCTCGCTGCAACTCGGTAGCGGCCGTCTCGGCGCCCGGCACGTCGGGATCGAAGTAGGCAGCCGTGGAGAGGATGTCGCCTTCAAAGGTGCTGGTGTCGGTGACCGACCAGCCTTGCTGCCGGAACCGGTCCGCGGCCACGCTGGCCGGCGTGTCACTGGTGTTGTTCAGCACGACCAGCGGCAGCTTGCCCGTTGCGGCGGGCGGCGCGGCGCTGGCGGCGGACTCGCTGGACCGCCCGGTCGGCGAACTCGGGTGCTTGGACGCGGGCGCGGTACTGCTCCGCGGCGGTTCGGCGGCGCTGGCCGCCTGTTGGCCGTGCGGATGGTTCAGCGCCAGCACGGCAACTACGGCTACCAGAGCACCGACCAGCAGGAGGACGAAGCCGAAGCCAAGCTCAAGCCAGCGGCGGGACGGGGCGGGGGGTGCGGTATGAGCCACGAGGAGACAGGGTAAGCATCAAACTTCAATGCCCAACCGGCGGGCTGACCGTTGCCGCTGCCGACTGGCCCGCAACCGGCGCAGCCGCTTGACCAGCATGGGGTCGGCGGCGAGCGCCTCCGGGGTGTCGATGAGGGCGTTCAGCACCTGGTAGTAGCGGGTGGCGGACATGTCGAACAGCTCGCGGATCGCCTGCTCCTTGGCACCGGCGTACTTCCACCACTGCCGCTCGAAGGCCAGGATCTCGCGATCGCGTCGGCCCAGCCCGCCAGCCTCTTCGGCTGCCTCGTCGTCCCCGGGAACGGCGGCGGTGGCGGGGTCCATGGAGCCTCCATCGGTTGCGCTGCTCGAACTGGTCACGCTGCGGCCGGCCCACCCCGAGGTCGCCGGAATTGCATCGTTGTCATTCGACTCCGTCATTCAATCACGCCATCCTCCGGTGCCGACCGCTGGGCGAGCAGGAACAGGCGGCGTGTCGGTTTTCACTCTGTCTTAATACGACCTGCCTTAATGCGACGCGCCCGCTAACGACGTGCCTTCACGATCGGACTCTTCATCCCAATGTCCTGTTCGGGTGCCTGCACCAACGATCGGAACGAGCCTAGAAGACGGCTCCGACAGTTCGCCACGATCTTGCTCGCTGTCCACAGCCCAGGCGCGTTATCCACAGTTTTGTCGCCGATGGATCGCAAGCCGGCTTCGGAGACAAGCCTGGACGCATGACCTCCTCCCTCCTCGGCCAGCCGGGTTCCAGTCAGCTGTCGTCACCGTCGCCCTCGATGGACCCGGCCTCGATCCCGTTCGGGCCGCGGCTGGGCGAGGCCGCGGAACGCCTGCGCAGCACCGCCGCCGACCTTCAGGCCAGCGCAGCACAGCTGGGCTGGCGGTCGCCGGCGGCCACCGGCTTCGATGCGGCCCTGGGGGTCCTGCTTACCGAGTTTCGCCGGGTGGCCGGCCGGGTGGACGAGACGGCCCGGGCATCCACCCGGCACGCGCGGCGGGCGGCAGATCGAGCGGCCGAACTGGCGCGGGCATCGCACCTGGCCGGCGTCTCGTCCCGGGTTGGCCTCGCCTCCCTGGCCGGGGCCGCGCCGATGGGCGGTGCCCTGTCACTGAGCGGCGTCGGCCGGCTGGCCGGCGAGGCCGGCTCACTGGTGCACCGATGACCGGCGCTCCGGCCGCCGGCACCGTCGCGGTGCGCGGCGGAAGTTCGATTCAAGCCGAGCCCGAGCGCCTCCTGAGCTACGCCGGCCAGCTCGACCGGGCCGGACAGCAGGTAACCGGTGACCTCACCGTGCTGTTGGGTGGCTTGCCCCGGACTCCCGCGCTGATGGCAGCAGCCGCCCTCGACCCGGCCGGCGCGGCCGAGGTCGGCATGTTGTGCGGAACCAGCATGATGGGCGCCATCGCCCTCGGTGCGAGCTGTCGATCGATGGCTGCTTCGTTGCGCCTGGCCGCCGCCGGTTATGCCGCCGCCGACCGGTTCGATGCCCGGTTGGCTCCGGTGGCCAGGGCGGTCCGCCAGCTCGGGCCGGCGGTCGGTGCACTGGCCGGCGGCCATCCCGAGCAGGCGCTGACCAGCGACCCGGAACTTGCCGACCTGGCGATCGACGGCCTCGGCCTGGTCGGCGGTGCCGCGCTCGGCCGGTTTCGACCGGTCGACGCGGGGTTGGCCATGGCCGCGCCGCGTCGACCGGCGACCGCGTCGCTGGCCGGCGCCCTGGCCAGGCCGTACCGTGACGGCACGCCTCGGGTCCGGCGGCGCGGGCTGCCGACCCTCGACCAAGCCGGTCCGCCCCGGACACTGACCGACCTGATGGCCGATGTCGCCCTGCGGGAACTCCATGATCGCGGCGGCGGCGCGGTGGACATCCGGCTGCTGGACGGCCCGGACGGGCGTCGGGTGATCGTCGACATCACCGGCACCACCGAGTGGAACGTCGATCCGCGACATCCGACGCCGCAGGCCACCGACTTCGGCACCAACCTGCGCAGCCTGGCCGACGAACCGTCGGTGATGAGCCGTGGGGTGCAGCAGGCCCTTCGAACGGCCGGGGTCCGGCCGACCGAGCCGATCATGCTGGTCGGGCACAGTCAGGGCGGCATGGTCGCGGCCGAGTTGGCCGATGAGCTCAACCGAACCGGCGGTTACCGGGTCACCCACGTGCTCACCGCTGGTTCACCGGTCGGGCTGGCCCGCTTGCCTGACTCGGTCTCGGTGCTCTCGTTGGAGAACTGCGGTGACCTGGTGCCTCAGCTAGATGGCTCGGACAATCCGGCGGCCCGTAACTGGGTCACCGCACGGGTGAGCCGCGGCGGCACCGGCATCACCGGGCGGCACTCGATCAGCAGTTACCAGGCGGCAGCCGGCGACCTCGACCGGTCGGCGAACCCGGCCCTGACGTCCTGGCGGACCGGTGCGGCGGGTTACCTGCATGCCGACCGAGTACGAACCGAAGTGTTCCAGGTGAGCAGAAACTGACTGGCGTTCAGTGTTGCCGAAACCAGGTCCGGTGCAGCACGATCACCAAATGCTCGGCTTGATGCAGGACTTCCCGCTGACGATCGAAGCCATCCTCCGGCATGGCGAGCGAATGTTCGGCGGCAAGTCGGTGGTTACCCAACGCGTGCAGGACCGGGAGCGGATCACGCTCTCCGATTTGGCCGTCCGCTCGCGCCAGGTGGCCGGCGTGCTGCGGAGCCTGGACGTCAGCCCGGAGGGCCGGGTCGGCTCGTTCGGCTGGAACACCGCCAACCACGCCGCGCTCTACTTCGGCGTGCCGTGTTCCGGCCGCGTCCTGCACACCATGAACATCAGGTTGTTCGCCGACCAGCTGGTCTACACCGCCGAGCACGCCGAGGACGAGGTGGTGTTCGTCGATCGCTCGCTGCTGCCGCTGTTCGGCCAGTACCTGCCCAAGCTCAGCACCGTCCGGCACGTGGTGGTCTTCGAGGATGGGGCGTCCACCGAGTACCCGGACGACTCCCGGCTGGTCAGCTGGGACGACGTGGTGGGCGAGGAATACGACTTCTCCGGCCTGGTCACCGACGAGAACACCGCCGCCGCGATCTGTTACACGACTGGCACCACCGGTAACCCGAAGGGCGTGCTCTACTCGCACCGCTCCAGCTACCTGCATTCACTCGCCATCCAGATGCCGGCGACCTTCGCGCTGGCCGAGACCGACACCGTGCTGCCGGTGGTGCCGATGTTCCACGCGATGGCCTGGGGACTCCCCTACGCCTGCGTGATGGCCGGCACCAACCTGGTGATGCCCGGTCCCGGGATGACACCGGCCGCGCTGTTGGACCTGATGGAGTCCGAGCAGGTGACGCTGACCGCTGGCGTTCCCACCATCTGGATGGGCATGCTGCCGCTGCTCGAGGGACGTGACCTGTCCAGGTTGCGTCGGATCGTCTGCGGTGGCTCGGCGGTGCCGAAGGCGCTGTCCGAGGCATGGCGGCAGGCGATCGGCCTGCCGATCACCCAGGCGTGGGGTATGACGGAGCTGTCCCCGCTCGGCACGGTCTGCACACTGCGGTCCGAGTACGCCGAGGCCGACCAGGAGGTCCAGGCCGACGTCCGGGCCACTGCCGGCATCCCGCCGATCGGGGTGGAGCTGCGCATCGTCGACTCCCAGACCCGGGAGGAGCTGCCCTGGGACGACGAGGCGGTCGGCGAGCTGGAGGCACGCGGTCCATGGATCGCCCGGCAGTACTACCGCACCGACGAACCGGGACCACAATTCTCACCGGACGGTTGGCTGCGCACCGGTGACGTGGCGGCGATCTCCGAGCTGGGCTACCTGCGCCTGGTCGACCGCACCAAGGACCTGATCAAGTCCGGCGGCGAGTGGATCTCCTCGGTTGACCTGGAGAACCAGATCATGGCCCATCCCGCGGTGGCCGAGGCTGCCGTGATCGCACTGCCCCATCCCCGCTGGATGGAACGCCCGTTCGCCTGCGTGGTGGTGAAGGAGGGCGAGCACCTCGACAAGGACGAGCTGCTCGGTTTCCTGGCCGAGCGGGTGGAGAAGTGGGGCCTGCCCGACGACATCGAGTTCATCGACGAGATCCCGAAGACCAGCGTCGGCAAGTTCTCCAAGAAGACGCTGCGTGAGCGGTTCGGCGACCGGCAGCTGGGCGACCCCGCCGATCCGCTGCGCGGGTAACCGCGCCGAACCCAGCACCGCGCGGGTAACCGCGCGAGCCCAGCACCGCGCGGGTGACCGCGCCGAACCCAGCACCGCGCGGGTAACCGCGCCGAACCCAGCACCGCGCGGGTAACCGCGCCGAACCCAGCACCGGCCCGCTAACCGCCCCGGACGGCCTGCCCGCATCCGGCTTGCCCGCATCCGCCATGGCCAGGCGCCGCTTCGCCGGGAATCCTCACACCTACCGGCCGCCGTCCGATAAGGAATCCGACGCGCCGTAGCCGCCGACCGGTCGTGACAGCCGAGCGGGTATCAGCCGACGTCAGGAGTCGCAACCAGCGACACAGGGCTGTTGATAACGATTTGCAAGCGAATTGTGGTCATGCGGCTACCGACGGTTACTGTGCGTCGAGACAACTGGGACCCCTGTGATTCATGGGGCTGCAGTGGTCTGCCTGGAACCAGCTTCGCGCTCCGCGACCGATACCGCCTCTGGACGAGAACATGCTCAACGTGCGCCGCCGACCCTTCCGCCCGCGCCCAGACCGAGCGCTCCGGGCGCTATCAGCCAGCGGCTCGACCGGCGTGAGCCGCGTCCCGCGCCGCCGGCTTGGCTGGTCCGCCGCCGGCACCGTGCTCGCGCTGCTGGTGGCCCTGCTGGTGCCGAGTGCGCTCAGCCCGGCGCCGGCCCGAGCCGCCACCGTGCTCGGCTCGTTCGACTCGGCGGCCACAACCCTGGCCGGCACCGTCGCGGTCGCTGGCTGGGCGGCCGACCCCGCCACCCCGACCACCGCCGTCCGGATCGAGTTCCGGGACGCCGGCGTCTACCGGGGCGCGGTGATGGCCTCCCAGGCCCGGCCGGACGTCGCGGCCGTCCATCCCGAGCTCGGCGCCAACCACGGGTTCAGCTTCGCCCTGTCGCTGGCCGACGGCGTCCACCCGATCTGCGCCTGGGTGACCTTCGCCAGCGCGGCGGCCCAGCAACTCGGCTGCCACTCGGTCACCGTCGCGAACAACCCGGTCGGCACCGCGAATCCGGCGACCGTCAACGCCAACACCGCGACCATCACCGGCACCGCGACCGACGCGAACACCACCGGCCCGGTGCTGGTCCGGGTCTACCGCGACGGCGGTTACGCCGGTGGCGCCTGGACCACCCCGGCGGACCACACCTACCAGCTGTCCCTGCCGGTGGCCGAGGGCAGCCACCAGGTCTGCGTGTACGCGATCAATTCCGGCGCGGGCGCCAACAGCCAGCTCGGCTGCCAGACCGTCGTGGTCCGCAACAACCCGTTCGGCGCGCTGGAGACGGTCGGTCAGCTGCCGTCCGGGGTGCAGGTCACCGGCTGGGCGATCGACCTCAACACCACCGGCGCGGTGCTCGTCCGGGCCTACGTCGACGGTCAGCACGTCACCGACGGCTGGGCCAACCTGCCCCGGCCGGACATCGCCAAGCTCTACCCGTCGTCCGGCCCGAACCACGGCTACTCGTTCCTGTTCCAGCTGGCCGAGGGCACCCACACCGTCTGCACCCGGGCCGTCAACTACGGGCCCGGCGTCTGGACCGTGATCGCCTGCAAGCAGGTGCTCGTCCGCAACAACCCGCTCGGCGCTCTCGAGTCGGCCGGTCAGGTGCCCGGCGGCATCATGGTCGCCGGCTACGCGCTGGACCTCAACTCGGCTGGGCCGATCGGCGTGCACGTCTACCTGGACGGTCACTTCGCCGGCGGCGCGTACGCCACCCAGCCCCGCGCCGACGTCGCCAACCTGTACCCGACGGCCGGGCCCGACCACGGTTACCGGTTCACCATCCCGGCCGGCTCCGGCACCCACCAGGTGTGCGCGTACGCCCTGAACGTCGGGGCCGGCGGCAACATCAGGTTCCCGTGCCGGACGGTCGCCATGCAGGACAACCCGGTCGGCCGGCTGGAGAACGCCGCCCAGTCGCCCGGCGGCGTCACCGTCGGCGGCTGGACGCTCGATCCGGACGTGACCACGCCGGTGCAGGTCCGCGCCTACGTCGACGGCAAGTGGGTGGCCGGCGGCCTCGCCGGCAACGCCCGTCCCGACCTGGCCAGGAGCTACCCGTACGCGGGCCAGAACCACGGCTTCACCTTCGCCGTCCCGATGACGCCGGGCACTCACCTGCTCTGCCTCTACGCGATGAACCTCGCCGGTGGCACCGTCAACACCCGGTTCGGCTGCGCGACCGTGACCCGGCAGACCGCGGTGACCGGCAGCGCCAGCACCCTGGCCCGGTCCGGCACCAGCAACACCATCCAGTTCGCCGGCTGGGCACTCGACCCGGACACCACCGGCGCGGTGCCGGTGCACGTCACGGTGGACGGGGTCGACCGGCTGACGGTCTCCGCGAACTCCTCGTCCTCGGGCGTCCCCGCCGGCTACCCGCTGTACGGCGGCTCGCACGGCTACGCCGGCTCGATCACCCTCGACCCGAACGAGCACCAGGTGTGCGTGATCGCGTACAACGTCGGCGCCGGCACCGCCAACCGGACGCTCGGCTGCGCGCTCATCACCACCTCGGGCGACGCCGCTCCGGCAGTGCCCACCCAGCTCACCGCGTGGCCCGGCAGCAAGCAGGTGACCCTGAGCTGGACGGCGCCGCGGTCGGTGAACGCGCCGATCGCCGGCTACCAGCTGACCATCAACCCGGGTAACCACACGGTGCCGGTGTCCGGCTCGGCGACCAGCGTGGTTTCGACCAAGCTCACCAACGGGGTGCAGTACACCTTCACCCTGCGTGGCGTGAACTCGCTCGGGGTCGGCTCCGGGGCGTCGGTGACCAGCGTGCCGACCAACATCCCGCCGCAGACCACGCCGGCCCCGGTGTCCACCAGCCACTACATCCGCAACATCACCGGCAACCTGTCCGGTGACGCCGCGCTGATGCGGACGATGGGCGCCAACGACGCCGCGCACAACCCCAGCGGGCACAACTACCTGATCCTGCTGCAGATCGGCGGCCAGGACGAGGCCGACCACGGCGCGCTGCTGTCCGCCACCGCCCGCTACATCAGCTACCCGGCGGTGGTCAGCGCGATGAATGCCTACCTCGACGGCTACGTCACCCGGCAGCAGCCGTACGCGCCGTTGACCCTGGCGATCGGGACCAACAACGACGTGGACGTCAGCTCGTCGGCCGGCGTCTCGTGGGCCCGCAACGTCGTCAACCCGGTCGCCTCGTACGCCGCCAGCCACCACCCGGGCATCATCATCGCCGGCGCGAACGACATGGAACCGGGCTTCTCGGCCTCGGTCGGCGCCACCCGGTCGTGGCTGTCCGGTTACCTGTCGGCGACCAGTGCCCGGTTCGTGTTCAACGGCTCCGCCGACGGCTGTTCCACCGGGGCGCCCGGTGGCTGGTGCAACAATGGCTGGCAGATGTCGGACCTGCAGTGGCTGGCTGGCGGCGCGGCGCCGACCCGCACCATCAGCCTGCCGCAGATCTACAACTACGCGATGCCGCAGCAATGGAAGAACATCTCGCTGACCGGCATCAACGCCGGCCGGTCCAGGATCAACTTCGGCGGACCGCTGACCGAGTACACCGCCTGCCAGCAGGCCGGCTCGTGCGGCAGCATCACGAATATCGACGCCTGGAACCAGCTGTGGTCGGCGATCAACTCCACCTCGGCCACCCGGCAGTCCCAGCTGCCGAACGGCACCGACCTGCGCATCAACTGACGCGTCACCACCGAGAGCCCAAGGAGCACCACCATGCGGACCTCGACAGCGGCGCTGATCGGTGCCACCGCACTGCTGCTGGCCGGCTGCACCCAGCAGGCACGGCCCGGCGCGCAGAACCAGCCCGGCCCGAGCACCGCGGGATCGTCGGCGAGCAGCACCAGCCCGTCCGGCGGCGTCAGCAGTCCGGCCCCGGTCTCGTCACCCGCAGCGAGCAGCTCGTCCGCGGCCGGCTCACCGGCAGCCAGCTCGACCGCGGCGAGCACCCCCGGACCGTCCGCGACCAGCCAGCATCCGGTGCCGGCCATCGAGCCGGGCGGTTGCCCCACCGCGGCACTGTCGGTGCGGGCGATCCGGGGCTCCGGGGCTGCCGGTCACGAGTTCGCGTTCCTGCAGTTCACCAACGTCTCGACCAAGAGCTGCTCGTTGACCGGCTACCCCGGGGTACAGCTGCAGCTGGCCGGTAAGCCGCTTGGGCAGCCGGCCGTCCGGTCCGGCAAGCCGGTCCGGACGGTGCAGATCTCCCCCGGCACCAGCGTCTCGGCGAACCTGGTCGACGACTCGTCCTGCAACGCGCCGGTCTCCGACACGGTGCAGGTGTACCCGCCAAACCGCACCGACCGGCTGGTGCTGAAGCTGGCGCTGCGCGGCTGCCAGCTGCACGTCGACCCGGTCAGCGCGAGCTGAGGGCATTGCCTGCGCAATGAAACAATGGGGGCATGACCTACCGCGCCGCCGAAGACCGCTACGACCGCATGCCGTTCCGCCGGGTGGGTGCCAGTGGCATCCAGCTGCCGCTGATCTCGCTCGGGTTGTGGCACAACTTCGGTGACGACCGGCCGCTGCAGACCCAGCGGGAGATCCTGCGCCGGGCCTTCGACCTGGGCATCACCCATTTCGATCTGGCCAACAACTACGGGCCGCCGTACGGCTCGGCCGAACTCAATTTCGGCAAGCTGCTGCGGCAGGACTTCCTGCCGTACCGGGACGAGCTGTTCATCTCCACCAAGGCCGGTTGGGACATGTGGCCCGGCCCGTACGGCGACCATGGTTCCCGCAAGTACCTGCTGGCCAGCCTCGACCAGTCGCTGAAGCGGATGGGCCTCGACTACGTCGACGTGTTCTACCACCACCGCAACGACCCGGACACCCCGCTCGAGGAGACGATGGGCGCGCTGGACCAGGCCGTCCGGTCAGGCAAGGCGCTCTACGCCGGCATCTCCTCCTACTCCCCCGAGCGCACCCGGGCGGCCGCGGCGATCCTGCGCGAGCTCGGCACCCCGCTGTTCATCCACCAACCGTCGTACTCACTGCTGAACCGGTGGGTGGAGGACGGGTTGCTCGACGCGTGCGCCGAGGTGGGTGCCGGTGTGATCGCGTTTTCCCCGCTGGCACAGGGAATGCTGACCGACCGGTACCTGAACGGGATCCCCGCCGACTCGCGGATGGCGGAGGACTCGTCGCTGTCCCGGGAGCTGCTCAGCGAGCAGAACCTGGAGCGGATCCGGGCGCTGAACGACATCGCGACCAAGCGCGGCCAGTCGCTGGCGCAGCTGGCGTTGGCCTGGGTAGCCCGCGATCCGCGAGTCAGCTCGGTGCTTGTCGGCGCCTCGTCGGTGCGCCAGCTTGAGCAGAACGTCGCGATGCTGGACAACCTCGACTTCACCGACGCCGAACTGGCCGAGATTGACCAGCACGCCGTCGAAGGCGGCATCGACCTGTGGCGCGAAGCGGCCACCAGCTGAATCCGGGGATCACCGCATGAAACTCGCCCTGCACGTCACCGACTTCGACTACGCCGGCGGTCCGGCGGCGACCGGCCGGACGCTGGCCCGGATCGCCGGGTCGGCCGAGCAGGCCGGTCTCGACACGCTCAGTGTGATGGACCACCTGTTCCAGATCTCGATGGTCGGCCCGCACACCGACCCGATGCTGGAGGCCTACACCACCCTGGGCTTCCTGGCCGGGGTCACCTCCCGGATCAAGCTCGGCGCGATGGTCACCGCGGCGGTCTACCGGCCGCCGGGCCTGCTGATCAAGGCCGTCACCACCCTGGACGTGCTCTCCGGGGGCCGGGCGTTCCTGGGCATCGGCGCGGCCTGGAACGAGCAGGAGGCGCTCGGGCTCGGCCTGCCGTTCCCGCCGGTGGCCGAGCGGTTCCGCAAGTTGGAGGAGGTGCTGCGGATCGGCCGGCAGCTGTGGAGCGACCAGGACGGGCCGTTCGAGGGCACCGAGTACCGCCTCGCCGAAACCCTCAACTCGCCGCAGTCGGTGCAGCGACCGCATCCGCCGGTGCTGGTCGGCGGCACCGGCGAGCGCAAGACGCTCCGGCTGGTTGCCCGGTACGCCGACGCCTGCAACATCTTCGCCGGGCCGGACGCCGGCCGGAAGCTCGAGGTGCTGGCTGAGCACTGCGAGCGGGAGGGCCGCGACTACGCCAGCATCGCCAAGACCACCATGCTCGGCTTCGACCCGAAGCAGCCGTCCGCGACGCTCGACCAGCTGCGCGGGTTGCACGAGCTGGGCTTCAGCACCGCCTTCTTGACGCTGCCCCGGTCGGACGACTTCGCCGCGCACGAAGCGCTGGCCAGCGCCGCGGCCACGGTCGCCGAATGGTGACCCAATCGGCTGGTCGCCGAATGGTGACCCGATCGGCTGGTCGCCGATGGTGACCCGACCGGCCGGTTCCCGGTGGTGACCGACGGCATCGCTGCCCCGAGCAGGACCCGGCAGGCCGCTCTGGTGGTTGCCGCGGTTGCCCTGACCGGCTTCACCATGCGGCTCGCGGTGACCAGCGTGGGCGCGGTGCTGGACGACCTGCAGGCCGGCCTGCCCGCCTCCAGCGGCGCGTCCGGGGTGCTGACCACGCTGCCGGTGCTGGTGTTCGCCGCCTTCGGGTTCGCCGCGCCCCGGCTGGCGCACCGGCACGGCGAGCACCGGCTGATGGTGGCGGCCCTGGCGGTCTCGACCCTGGGTCTGGCCGGCCGGGCGCTGAGCCACGGAGTGGTGGCGTTCGGCCTGCTGTCGCTGCTGGCCCTGGTCGGCGGGGCGATCGCCAACGTGTTGATGCCGACCCTGGTGAAACGGCACTTCGCCGACCGGATCGGGTCGATGACCGCCGTCTACACAACGTGCCTGGCCATCGGGTCCACCGCCGCGGCCGGGCTGACCGTGCCGATCGCGCACGCCACCGGCGGCTGGCGTGGTGGCCTGGGCAGTTGGGCGGTGGTGACCGCGCTGGCGATGCTGCCGTGGCTGCCCACCCTGCGCGACGACCGGCCGGACCCGGACGCGGCCAGCCGCCGGCTGCCGGTCGCGCTGCTGGCACGCACCCGGCTCGGCTGGGCGCTGGCACTGATGTTCGGCTTCCAGTCGTTTCAGGCCTACATCGCCTTCGGCTGGTTCACCGACTTCTTCCGGCACTACTCGGTGAGCGCCACCACCGCCGGCGCGTTGACCGCGTTCTTCGCGGGCCTGTCGATCCCGATCTCGATGGTCATCCCGACGGTGGCCGGCCGCCGGCCCAAGCTGGCGGTGCTGGTGCTGGCGGCGACCGCGACCGCCGGCTACCTCGGCATGCTCGCGGCTCCGGTGGCCGGGGCCTGGTGGTGGATGCTGCTGGCCGGCATCGGCAGCGGCATGTTCCCGCTCAGCCTGACCTTCATCGGGTTGCGGTCGCGGCAGGTCGCCAGCACCGCGGCGCTGTCGGCGTTCAGCCAGGGCGTCGGCTACCTGGTGGCCGGCACCGGCCCGCTGCTGGTCGGGCTGCTGCTCGACGTCACCGGAGACGACTGGACCTGGCCGCTGCTGCTGTTGATCGTCGCCAACCTGCTGGCGGCCGGCTTCGGGCTGTACGCCGCCGGCGACCGGCTGGTGGATGACCAGCTGCCGGTCAGTACGCCTGCATCGCCAGCCTGATCGCGATCGCGGTGCCGGCCAGCGCGATCAGCACCCGCAGCGGTCGGACCGGCAACCGGCGAACCACCCGCGGTGACAGCACGCCGCCGCAGAAGAAGCCGAGCGCCAGCGGCAGCGCGGCCAGCCAGTGCACCTCGCCGGTCAGCGCGAACACCCCGGCGGCGACCAGGTTGGCGCCGCCCATCACCAGGTTCTTCATGGCGTTGCTCTGCGGCAGCGTCTCGGCGGTGCTGGCCAGCAGCAGGGCCAGCATCAGCACGCCGGACGCCGCGCCGAAGTAGCCGCCGTACACCGCGATGGCGAACACCGAGCCGATCAGCCACGGCCGGTCCTTCGGCGGGCCGGACGGGTCGGCGGCCGGCCTGGGCAGCAGGATCGCCACCGAGCCGAACCCGATCAGCCACGGCACCAGCTTGGCGAACGCGTCGGACGGGGTGAGCAGTAGCAACACCGCGCCGAGCAGGCCGCCGCACAGTCCGGTCAGGCCGAGCGTCCTGGCTCGGTGCAGTTGGCCACGCAGCTCGGGCCGGCTGCCGACGGTGGCGCCGACGCCGCTGAACACCAGCGCCGCGGTGTTGGTCACGTTGGCGCTGATCGGTGACAGGCCGGTGGCCAGCAGCGCCGGGTAGCTCACCACCGAGGCCAGCCCGGCAACGCCACCGACCAGGCCGGCCGTCACACCGGCCAGGAACAGGGCCGGAACCTCGATCAGCGACATCGTCGATCAGCTTGGCACATCAGCGGCCGGCATACTGCGTGCCATGGCGGCCAAGCAGAGCGCGGGCATCCTGCTCTACCGGCGGCAGCCCGAGCTGCAGGTGCTGATCGGCCGGCTCGGCGGCCCGTTCTGGGAGCGCAGACGAGATCGCAACTGGTCGATTCCGAAAGGCGAACCGCTACCGGACGAGCCCCCGCTGGCGGCCGCCCGGCGCGAGTTCACCGAGGAACTGGGGCTGCCGGTGCCCGCCGTCGAACTGGCCGACCTGGGCGAGGTGCGGCAGAGCGGCGGCAAGCTGGTGCGGGTGTTCGCCGGCACCGGCGAGGTGGACCTGTCCGCCGTCGTGCTCGGCACCTTCGAACTGGAGTGGCCGCCGCGGTCCGGCCGCCGGCAGCAGTTCCCGGAGCTCGCCGAGGTCGCCTGGGTGCCCGAAGAGGCCGCTCGGGAGAGGCTGATCGCCGCGCAGGTGGAGTTCCTGGACCGGCTGCGCGCGCTGGTCAGCCCTGGTTAGGGTCCGCCACGGTCGGGAGACGGGTCCAGCCGGAGCCAGAGCGGCCGGTAGCTCAGCGGCACCGCGTCCCGGACGGCCCGGCAGGTCAGCCGGGCCCGGTCACCGGCCACCCGCCGCACCGCCACGGTGCCGGCGCCGGCAACCGAGCTGATCCGCACCAGCTGGACGTCCGGCGGTCGCTCGGTGATCCCCTCGACCGTGATCGCGTCCGGGGTCAGCAGCCCGAGTTCTCGCTGGCCGTGCACCACCGCGGCCTGGGCCGCCGGCGACAGCCCGATCCGGCCGCGCAACCGGGCCGGCAGCACCCGTCCGGCCTCGGTCGCGGCCAGCAGTTCCGCGGGGTCGGTGACCCGGCCGTACAGCTGGCCGGTCGGCAGCACCAGCACGTTGGCGGCGAACCGGTCGCCGCCGACATGGCTGCATTCCCAGACCCGGTCGGGGCATTCCTCGGCGAGGGCGGCGGCGACCGGCCGGCCGGCGACCGCGCAGCACAGGTCGTGGGTGCCGTGCGTGCACACCAGGTAGACCGGCGGCGAGGCGGCCAGCGGCAGCGCATCGGGATCGAGGTCGAGCAGCTCGGCCGGGTCGTCGTACCAGCCCGAGGCCATCGCCGATCGGCCCGGCCGGCAGTCGGCGAATCCCCAGCGGCGGCCGCCGGCGTCGTCCGGGCGACGGCCCGGCCGCCGCACCGCCAGCACCCGGACGCCGAGCCGGGAAATCCGCTCGGTCAGCCGCCGGGCCACCGCCGGGTCGAAGCCGCTGCCGCCCAGGCCCGTCCGGACCCAGCCGGCCGGCTGTTCCACCAGCAGCAGCCGGGCAGCCGGAAACGCGGTGCCGAGCATCTCGTCGCCGCGTTCGGCCGCGGCCACGCTGCAGCGGTCAGCTGGCAACCGGCACCAGCACGGCCTCGGTGACCAGCTTTCGTACCAGGTCCAGCGCCTGGTCCGGGGGCAGACCGGCGAGCCCGGCCGCCGACACCGGCTCGCCGGCGAGCACCTGCTTCAGCGCTGCCTCGGCCGACACCGGCAACGACACGCTGCCGTCCACCACCCTGAGCGCGAGCCGGTCAGGATACCGGCGAAGCCGCGGACGCAGGCCCGGTCGCAGCCCGAACCTGGTCTCGGCGGTGAGCCGATCGAGCGCGGCCAGTTGGGCCAGCGGCTCGATCGGCGCCGGCCGGGTGCTGCCGGCCAGCCGGTCGGCCAGCCGATCGGCGATCCCGGGCAGCCGTCCGTCCTCGGCAAACCGTCCCAGTGCGGTCACCGTCTGCTGCCACGGCTCGGCCAGCTCGGCCTCGTCAGTGAGCCGGCCGATCGGCAGCGAGCGGCGCAGCTCAGGATCGGCGGCGGCCTCGGCGAGGAGCTGCTCCAGCAGGGTGTAGCGGGTGATCGGATGGATGCCGATGGTCAGGTGCAGCGAGGTTTCACCTTGCGCGGTAGCGGCATGGATGAACCCGCGAGGCAGGTAGAGCGCGTCGCCCGGCTCCAGGGTCAGGTCCAGCAGCGGTGCCCCGGCGGCCTGCTCACCGACCTGCGCGCGGTACTTCTCCCAGTCCTGGCTGGGCAGCGGGTCGGCGACCACCGGCGGATGGATGATCCAGCGCTTGCGTCCGGCGGCCTGCAGCACGAACACGTCGTGGGTGTCGTAGTGCGGCGCGAACCCCTGGTTCTGCGGCGGGGTCAGGTAGGAGTTGATCTGCACCGGATGGCCCAGCTCCGAGCTCAACCGGCCGCCCAGGTCGATCAGCGGCGGCCAGGTGCGATGCAGGCCCTGCAACACCAGAGTGGCGCCCCCGGCGATCAGCCGGAGCACCTTGTCGTCGGCCACCTGGTCGGTGATGCCGGCGCCGGTCCCACCCGACCGGGTGAACTCCCGAGCCGGAATGACCTTGCCCTGCTTGGCCATTCGGACGAACGGGGTGCGCAGGCCGCGCCGGGAGAGCAGTTCGTCGACGGCCGCCAGGCTGAGCAGATCGGTGAAGTCCGCGCCGCTGTCGACCACCGGCGTGTAGAGCGGCTGCCGGGACCAGTACTCGGCGGCGAACGTGTCCGCCGGAACGCCGACGCAGCGGCCAAGCGCGGTTTCCGGCCGGGCGGGACCGGAGAACCCGGTCCCGCCCGCCGGCTGGTCAGTGCTCAGGCGCCGCCGTCCGCGCCGCCGTCGTGCTGGCCGGCCTCGATGTCCGCGGCACCGTCGGCGCCACCATCGGCCGGACCTTCGGCACCACCGTCGGCGCCGCCGTCCGCACCACCGTCGTGCTCGCCCTGAGTGCCCTGCGCGCCGCCGTCGGCCACGCCCTCGGCGCCGCCGTCCGCGCCACCGTCGTGCTCGCCCGGAACGCCTTCCGCTCCGCCGTCGGCGGTGCCTTCGCTTTCAGTCATCTGTGCTCCTCATCGAGAAGGCGGGCAACGCCGGACGCGCCGGCTGCCGCGAAGGGCCCACGGGTTCGGGGCTGCCTCCAACCTAGCGAGGAACGGTGCCCGCCGACAGGCCGCCCGGATCGGTTGACAGGGCGTCCGTCGACGCTGCGCGTTCGCGGCCGGTCCGGCGCGCCGCAAGCTCACCGAGCAGGGCCGCCACCGCGCAGGCGGCTGCTCCGAGGCCGAGCCCGGCCCGGCCGCCGAAGGTCTCGGCCACCCAGCCGGCGATCGGGCCACCGATCGGGGTGGAGCCGAGGAACGCCACCGCCCACAGCGCCATCACCCGGCCGCGCAGCTGCGGATCGGCGGCCAGCTGCAGGCTGCTGTTGCCCTTGGAGAGGAAGCTGACGCTGGCCGCGCCGACCAGGGCCAGCGCCAGCAGCTCCGACCAGAGCGTCGGGGCCAGCGCCGCGGCGGTCAGCACGATCGTGAACACCGCCGCCGAGTGCACCAGCGGGCGGACCCCGGTGCGGCCGCGGGCCGCCACGTACAGGCCACCGACCACCGCGCCGACGCCCATCGCCGCAGTCATGAAGCCGTAGGTCGCCGCGTGTCCGGCGAAGGTCTGCTTGGCCAGCACCGGCAGCGTCACCTGGAACTCGTAGGCCAGGCAGCCGACGACGGCCATCATCAGCAGCGGAATGGCCAACCTCGGCGTCCGCCGGACGTAGCGAAGCCCTTCCCGCAGCTGGCCGCGCGATCTGCTGGCCGGTGGTGACGGTTGCAACCGCGAGGTGTCGAGGGTGGCCAGCGACCACACCACCGGGACGAAGCTGGCCGCGTTGGCCACGAAGCACAACCCGATGCCGCCGGCGCCGATCACGATGCCGGCCACCGCCGGGCCGATCGCCCGGGCCACGTTGACCAGCACCGAGTTCAGGCTGACCGCGTTGCGCAGGTCGGCCGGGCCGACCAGCTCCAGCACGAACGACTGCCGGGCGGGATTCTCGAAGCAGTTGTTCAAGCCCAGCAGGAAGGCCAGCACGAAGATCTGCCACAGCCGCACGGTGTGGGTGAGCGTCAGCACCCCGAGCACCAGGGCAAGCACGCCCATCATCGACTGCAGGCCCATCATCAACTTGCGCTTGTCCAGCCGGTCGGCCAGCACCCCGCCGTACGGGCCGAGCAGCAGCACCGGCAGCGTCTGCAGGGCCACCACCAGGCCGAGGTCGGTGCCCGAGCCGGACAGTTGCAGAACCAGCCAGGACTGGGCGACGGTCTGCATCCAGGTGCCGACCAGCGAGACCGCCTGGCCGCGGAAGTACTTGCGATAGTTGGGGTTTGCGAGCGAGGCGAAGGTTTGCCGCCCGATGGCCGCCATCATCATTTCGGTGCCCCGACCGGCGCGGGAGTCTGGCGCGGCCGGGTGGCGAAGGCGTCGGCGTGCAACTGGTCGGCGAGCCCCTCCAAGGCGGGCAGCGCCGCCAACAGTCCGGTGGCCTGTTCGGGTGGCAGCTGGGCAAGTTGCCGGACGAACAGCTCGGTACGGCGCTTGCGCAGCCGCAGGTGCAGTGCCCGACCGGCCGGGGTAGGCCGCACCAGCACCGCCCGGCGATCGGCCTCGCCGGCGCCCCTGATGATCAGGCCGGCCGCCTCGAGCTTGCTCACCACCCGCGACAGCATGGTCGGGTTCAGGCCTTCTAGCTCCGCCAGGTCGGTCATGCCGACCTCCCTGAGCCGGACCACCGCGCCGAGCACCGAGAGCTGGGTGCGGGTGTAGCCGGCATCGGCCGAGGCCCGGTCCACCATCCGGGAGATGCGGGCGAGCGCGATCCGCAGCCGAGCGACCTCCTCGGCATGGAACTCACCGGGCTGCGTCACCTTCTCCAACCCCGCCTTCTCCCGGCGTACCAGACGATCGCCGTCGTCCTGAAGAACGACCGCTGTAGCGGCCGATCTTCGTGACGGGTCAACTACTTGCCTATCGGCAAGCATATATCCGGTGCCGGACGTCCGGCCACTTGCTCTGTGCGCGGGCCTTGCTCTGTGCTCGGGGCTTGATCTGCCCGGTCAGCCGGCGCGTTGCCGGCGGCGATCACCGAACGCGGCGACCAGCGAGTCGAGGCTGTTCACCAGCCGGTCGGTCGCCTCGACCACGGCGGCAGCGAGGTCCTCGTCGGCCAGCCCTGCTCCCGGCAGCGCCTCGATCAGCTCGTTCTGCCCTTCACGCAACCGGACCTCGCGGATCCGTCCCTCACCCGACAGGGCGTCCTGGTTCAGCGGAATGGCCTGTGCCAGCAGGCCCAACTGGTCCAAGGCGGCATCCACCAGCCGGCGGAACTCCGGCACCTTGGCATAGATCTCGCGAGCCTGCCGGGTGGCGTCCAGCGCGGTCAGCGCATGCACCAGCCGGTGGCTGTGCGCCAGCAGCGCGTCGCCGAGTTCCACCGCACCCTGACTGCTGACCGGTTCGGCCCGGGCCCGGTCCAAAGACGCCTCGGCGGCACTGCGAGCCAGCCGGGCCTGGCTGCGGGCGCTGCCCCGCTCGGCGGCGGTGCTGTCCGGGGCCACCATCACCCGCAGGTAACGCTGGTAAGCGGTCAACAGCTCGGCCAGCCGGGCCGGCAGCTGGCCGCGTTCCCAGCTCGGCCAGAGCAGCACGGCGAGCAGCGCGATCACGCCACCGATCACCGTGTCGATCAGCCGCACCACCACGGTGGTGTGCGCGGGTACCCCGGACAGCGACAGCAGCACCACCACGATGCCGGCCAGGAAAACCGACGACAGGCCCATGTTGGCCGGGCCGGCCATCCGCATCCCGAAGAACGACAGGCCGAGCAGCACGATCATGCCGGGCAGTGAGTCGTGCAGCACGTAGTGCGTGATGGCGCTGGCCAGCAGCAAGCCGATCACGGTGCCCAGCACCCGCATCAGCGAGCGCTGGAAGGTAGCCGCGAAATCCGGCCGCAGCACCACCAGGATGGTCAGCGCCACCCAGTACGAGCGCTGCACCCCGAGCGCCCGGATGGCCAGGTCCGTCGCGGGCAGCAGGATCGCCAGCCGCACCGCGTGCCGGGCGGCCGGCGAGTTCGGGTTGAGGTTGGCCCGCAGCACCGCCAGCGGGTCGCGCAACCGTGGGCTGCCCGCCGGACGCCCCTCGTCCTCGTTGGTGCGCCCCTCGCCCGCGCCGGTCCGGGCCGTCTCGACCATCGCCCGCAGCTGACCGGCCAGGCTGCGCAGCCGGCTCGCCGCGGCCCGTCCGGTCATGGTGTCGCCGAGTTCGCCCTGATGCTGGAAGATCGGGGCCCGGTCCACCGCGGCCCGGTCGACCGGCGAACCGCTGGCCAGCGCCCGGCTGATCTGGTCCAGCACGCTGGCCGCCGCGGCGAGCTCGGCCCGGATCAACTCCGACCGGTCCGGATCGGACTGGGCCAACCGGCCGGCATAGCCGGAGAGCACCAGGATGTCCTGCCGGGCCCGGACCGCCTCGTCCAGCAGTACCCGGTAGGCCTCGACGCTCGGACCGTGGTCGTGGCCGGCGCCGCGCAGCACCGCCGACGCGGCCTCGATCGCCGGACCCAGCGGCGGGCTGGTGGCGGTGTCGATCGGGTTGGCCGCCAGTCCGGCCAACTGCTGGTACAACTCGGCCAGCACCTGCCGCTCCGGACGGTGCCGCCGCAGCGGCCAGGCGGCCACCGCGAGGCAGGCCTGCACGGCGCCGCCGAGCAGAACCAGCAGGCCGGTGTAGCAGGCAGCCTTCGGTGCCTGCGGGATGTGGCCGAGCACCAGGGCGCAGGCAGTTGCCGCGATCCCTACCTGGGTGGCGCTTGGTCCGGCGCTGAGCAGCATGCCGGCGCCGAAGCCGAGGATGGCCAGCAGCACCACCGACGCCGTCACGTTGTGGCCGAGGGCCGCCGCCAATCCGGCGGTCACGCCGCCGATCGCGGCGGTGCCGAGCATCCGGACGACTCGGAGCCGGTACGGGCCGGGCCGATCGGCGAAACCGGCCTGCAGCGCGCCGATCGACATGCCAACCCCGGCTGCCGGAAAACCCAGCGCGCTGGCCAGCGCCAGCGGGCCGGCCAGACCGAGGGCGTTGCGGCCGGAGACGACCGGGTCGGACTGGCTCAGGTCGAGGTGGGCGGCGTCGGCGTAGAGCTGGCGCAGCGATCGGCCGACCCGTCGATACCTGCCGCCGGCACCTGCCACGTCTGGCAACGGTAGTCGTTCGCCCGGCCCGGCCGAGGTTCGCAGCCGCGCGGATTCCCGTCATATCGTGGTGGCGGAGCTGAAACAACAGCGCACCGTTGACAAGGAGCGCGGACATATGGCAGCAGAACTCACCGGCAAGAAGATCGCCTTCCTGGTCGCGAACTCCGGGGTCGAGCAGGTGGAGTTGACCTCGCCGTGGCAGGCGGTGGAGCAGGCCGGCGGACAGCCGGTGCTGCTGGCGCCGGAGAAGGACGACGTGCAGGCGGTGAACGGCGACATAAACCCCGGCGACACCTTCACCCCGTCGGGCACGGTCGCCGACGCCTCGGCCGAGGAGTACGACGCCCTGGTGCTGCCGGGCGGAGTGGCGAATCCCGACAAGCTGCGCACCGTCGGCGAGGCGGTGAGCTTCGTCCAGGCCGTCGCACGGGCCGGCAAGCCGATCGCCGCGATCTGCCACGGCCCGTGGACGCTGGTCGAGGCAGACCTGGTGCGGGGCAAGACGCTGACCAGCTGGCCGAGCCTGCAGACCGACATCCGCAACGCCGGTGGCCAGTGGCAGGACACCGAGGTCTTCACCTGTCCCGAGCAGGGTTTCACCCTGGTCACCAGCCGCAAGCCGGACGACCTGGACGCGTTCAACAAGGCGCTGGTGGAGACCTTCGCCGGCTGACCGGACGGCTGACCCGGCCGGACACCCGGGCCGGGTCAGCGCCGGTCCAGCCCAGCACCGAACCGTGGAACCGGCTGGCCGCCTCCGGATCGGAACTGGTCAGCTCGACCCAGCAGGGCACGCCGGCCGGAAAAGGCGTGGTACGCAACCCCATCGGTGCCTCCTCAGCAACTGTTCGACCGGAGATTCCCTCCGATGCCCGGACAGTAGCGAGGCGGTCCGTCAGAAATCAGCCGGCGGCCAACTCGTCGGCCCGGGCGGTGATGCGCACCAGCAGCGCCGCCGGCCAAGGAGCGCCGGATTCGATCGGCGCCAGTTCCCGGACCGCCTGCTGCACGTACTGCAACGCTCGCGGCAGGCTCAGCTCCGGCCCGCGGAGCGTCCGCAGCGACACCGCCATCTCGTAGAGCATTCGTTCCGTCTCCGGCAGCCGCCCGTCCGGCAGGGCACCGGTGAGCAGCAGCCGGTCGCGCTCGGTCAGCCGGCCGCAGGTCACCTCGTCCGGATAGCGACTGACCCGGTGATAGGGCGGCAACTCCTGCAAGGTCCGGTCACAGCAGGAGGTAAAGGACAGGCCACCGGACGGCGCGGCGTGCACGACTTCCTCGACCACCCTGACCGGCGGAACGGGCCGGACGCGGTAGGAGCGCGTTCTGGCGCGCATCACACCTCCGCTCAGTTCCGACGCAGACCGGTTAGCGGCTCAACAGCGAGCCGGCCAACTATGTATAGCGGTTTTTCCCAATAAATGACAGCTTAAACTCGATCGACAGAGCGCTATCAAGAGCCTACTCAGCGTGGCCAGAACGGCTAATCCGACCGTCCGGTCTGGTTTTGGCAGCGGTCCGAGAACGACCAGTGACGGTGAGTGACGGGATCAGCCGGCCAGCACCGACAGCAGCTCGTAGCCGACGTGCGCGGCGGCGATGCCGGTCACCTCGGCATGGTCATAGGCCGGCGATACCTCGACGATGTCGGCCGAAACCAGCTGGCAGCCGCCGAGGCCGCGCAGGATCGCCAGCAGCTCCCGCGAGCTGAGGCCGCCGGCCTCCGGAGTGCCGGTGCCCGGCGCGAACGCCGGGTCCAGCACGTCGATGTCCACCGAGACGTAGACCGGGGCAGCACCCAGCCGGTCGCGCATCCGCTCCACCACCCCCTCCACGCCGAGCTCCTCCAGCTCGACGGCGGTGATGGTGGCGAAACCCAGGTCGGCGGACTCCGGCAGGTCGCGGTCGCTGTAGAGCGGACCGCGGATGCCGATGTGCAGGCAGCGCGACCGGTCCAGCAACCCCTCCTCGGCCGCCCGCCGGAACGGGGTGCCGTGTGTGTAGGGCTGCCCGAAGTAGGTGTCCCAGGTATCGAGGTGGGCATCGAAGTGCAGCACCGCGAGCGGGCCGTGCCGGCGGTGCAGCACCCGCAGCAGCGGCAGCGCGATGGTGTGGTCGCCGCCCAACGTCAGCAGTTTCGTGCCGTCCCCGGCGATCGCCGCCGCACCGTGCTCGATCTCGGTGATCGCCTGTTGCAGATCGAACGGGTTCACCGCGAGGTCACCGGCATCGGCAACCTGCTGGGCCGCGAACGGGCTCACCTCGAGCTGCGGGTTGTACGGTCGCAGCAGCCGCGAACTCTGCCGGATGTGCGCCGGTCCGAACCTGGCGCCCGGTCGGTAACTGACCCCGGAGTCGAACGGCACCCCGAGCACCGCGACGTCCGCCCGGCCGACGTCCTGCAACCTGGGCAGCCGGGCGAAGGTTGCCAGTCCGGTGTACCGCGGGACCAGCGAGGCGTCGGGCGGCCCGATCGGACGGTCGGTTTCCACCCGGCCAGTATGGCCGACCGGCGCCGGGAAGCCGGATCAGCCCAGCCGGATTACGGTGGATCGATGCGAGCGATCACGTACCAGCGGACCGGTGATCCGGACGTGTTGACCCTGGTGGACAAGCAGATCAGCGATCCTGGGCCCGGCGAGGCTCGGGTCCGGATCCTGCGGTCGGGGGTTAACCCGACCGACTGGAAGTCCCGGCGCGGCAGCGGCGAACCGACTCCGGTGGACCCGCCGCAGGTGCCGAACCAGGACGGCTCCGGCGTGGTGGAAGCGGTCGGCGACGGGGTCGACGCGGCGTTGACCGGCCAGCGGGTCTGGATCTGGGAGGCGGCCTACCAGCGGCCTGAGGGCACCGCCCAGGAGTACGCGCTCATCCCCGCTCGGCAGCTGGTGCTGCTCCCCGACTGGGCGTCCTTCGATCTCGGCGCCTGCCTCGGAGTGCCGTTCCTGACCGCGCACCGCTGCCTGACGGTGACCGAGGACGGACCGGACGAGCTCTCCGCCGGCGCGCTGACCGGTCGTACGGTGCTGGTCGCCGGTGGCGCCGGGGCGGTCGGCAACGCCGCCATCCAGCTGGCCCGGTGGGCTGACGCCACCGTGATCACCACGGTGAGCAGCCCGGCCAAGGCCCGGCTGGCCGCGGCCGCCGGCGCCGACCACGTGATCAACTACCGCGAGCAGGACGTTGCCGCCGAGGTGCGCAAGATCGCGCCGGCCGGCGTGCACACGATCGTCGAGGTGTCGCCGTCCCGCAACGCCGAGCTCGACGCGGCCGTGCTGGCCCGGCACGGCTCGGTGGCGATGTATGCCAACGACGGCGGCGACACGATCACCCTGCCGATCCGGCAGCTGATGATGCCGAACGCGCGCTGGCAGTTCGTGCTGCTCTACACGGTGCCCGAGCCGGCCAAGCGCCGGGCGATCGACGCGGTGTCGGCGGCGGTGCTGGCCGGCGCGGTGCGGGTCGGCGACGAGGCGGGGCTGCCGCTGCACCGGTACTCGCTGGCCGAGACCGCCGAGGCACACGCCGCGGTGGAGAAGTCGATCGTCGGCAAGGTGCTCATCGACCTGGAGGCCTGAGCCAATCGAGGGCTGACAACTGTCGCAGGGCGGTGCCATGATTCGAACATGAGTTCGATGGCGCGCATCCTGCATGCGGACCTCGACGCGTTCTACGCCTCCGTCGAGCAGCGCGACGACCCATCGCTGCGTGGTCGTCCGGTGCTGGTCGGTGGCGGCGTGGTGCTGGCCGCGAGCTACGAGGCGAAGGCGTACGGCGTCAAGACCGCAATGTCCGGTGGTCAGGCGCTGCGGCTGTGCCCGGCCGCGGTCGTGGTGCCACCCCGGATGGCTGCCTATTCGCAGGCGAGCAAGGACGTGTTCGCGATCTTTCGCGACACCACTCCGCTGGTGGAGGGACTCTCGATTGACGAGGCGTTCCTGGACGTCGGCGGGTTGGCCAAGATCGCCGGCTCACCACTCGACATCGCGATCCGGTTGCGCGCCCGGGTGCTGGCCGAGGCAGGCCTGGCGATCACGGTCGGCATCGCGCGCACCAAGTTCCTGGCCAAGGTGGCCAGCGGGGTGGCCAAGCCGGACGGGCTGCTGCTGGTGCCACCGGAGTCCGAGCAGGAGTTCCTCCACCCGTTGCCCGTCGAGCGGCTCTGGGGAGTCGGCCGGGTGACCGCCGAGAAGCTGCACCGGCGCGGCATCCACACCGTCGCGGAGGTCGCCGAACTCGGTTCCGACAGCCTTACCGCCATGCTCGGCCCGGCGGCCGGGCGGCATCTGCACGCGCTGGCGCACGGTCTCGATCCGAGGCCGGTGCAGCCGGGACGTCGACGCCGGTCGATGGGCGCGCAACGGGCTCTGGGACGTTCGCGACCATCCGTGGCCGAGGTCGACAGCTACCTTGCCGCGCTGGTCGACCGGGTGGCCCGGCGACTGCGGGCCGCTGACCGGGTCTGCCGGACGGTAGTGGTGCGATTCCGGTTCGGCGATTTCAGCCGGGCCACCCGGTCACACACGCTGCCGGTGCCCAGCGACAGCACCGAGACGCTGGTGGCGGCGGCCCGGCTGCTGCTGCGGGCACACTCCGCGCTGATCGACGAGCGGGGGCTGACGCTGATCGGCGTGACCCTGACCAACCTCGACGGCGCGGATGCCGTGCAACTGGAGTTGCCGTTCCGGGACGCGCCGTCACCGGCACTCGACCGCGCACTGGACGGCATCCGCACCCGGTTCGGCACGGCGGCGCTGACCCGGGGCACCATGCTGGGACGCGACCCCGGCGTGACGGTGCCACTGCTGCCGGACTGAGCTCTGGAGTTATCCACAGTCGTCACACAGCACGGTGTCTGATCGGGCATGATGAGTTGATGCGTTTCCGAACGGCTTTGCCGGCTTTTGTCAGCCTTCTGGCGCTGGGTGTTGCAGCGGCCTGCACCGGCCACGATCCGAGCCCGAATCTGTCGCCTGTCTCGACGCCGCCGACGATCTCGAGTTCGCCGGTCGCGTCGCCTACCGCCACCGCGGCGGCTTACCCGGCCGATGTGCCGTTGACCGGCCACAACGTGCGGCCCGGCGAGAAGCCGCCGGTGTATCCGGCAGCGGCCCGAGCGACCGACCAAGCCGGCGCCAACGCGTTCGCCGAGTTCTTCATGAAGACCCTCGACTGGGCCTACGCCACCACTAACCCGTCGTACATGAAGCACTACTACGGCCCGACCTGCGGCCAATGCCAAGGCCTGGCTCTAGATATCGGAGACACAGCCAAGCAAAGGCACTTCTATGAAGGGGGCAGAATCACCATTCGAAGCATAGGCGCTACCCCCGTCGCACCGGTTACGGCACCAGCAACGTTTTGCACTCTTGTCGTTGTCGACGTGCAGGCAACGTCCGTAGTAACTGTCTCCGGTGCCGTGATCAACGGTTCTGGTGCAGCTCGGGGCTTACGTTTCAAGCTTTGCACGTTAAAGAGGTCTGGCGACGCAATGGTTACGTATTTGGCAAAGGCATGAGGATCGTTGTCGTTGTACTCGGAAGCCTGGCGGCCTTTGGGTTCCTAACCTGCATGGCAACGGCGTCACATGCAGAAGCTTCATCTTGCAGAGGTGGTGGCAACAGCACCCTGATCGGCTCGATCTCGAGCGGTGGAGTTGCAGTCTCTGGCTCGTGCAGCGTTCACCAGACCGACCTGCCCGGACCCGGCGGCAAACCGGTGCTCGTGGTGGATTGCGGTTATGCCACCGCCAAGGACGACCACACCTACTGGAACAAGAGCTGCGGCCCGACCGGCTTCCCGTGCCCAGCAACCCCGGGCAATGCGACGCCCCACCAGTTCCTCACCACCACCGCGCTGGACGGCACCACCGTTCCGATCGCGCAGTGGTGCGCCGGGGTGAACACCCCGATGCCGTCCACGGCCGCACTCAGGGACGAGATCATCCGGTTGCTGAAACCGCCACCGATCGGGGTCTCGCCCGGCACCGGAACCGGCCTGGTGAACCTGAAAACCCTGTACTGGGTCAACACCGATACCATCGTCAATCTCGGCCGCTCGGCTCTGGTCGGCCTTCCCGTCGAGCTCCGGGTCGGCTACCTGCGCACCGACTTCGATTTCGGCGACGGCGCAACCGGAACGCTTGAATCAACGCCAGGAAAGCCCTACGACCCGGCGAACGACTGTGGCCGGTGCACCGCCGAGTTCGGCCACAGCTACCAGCAACCAGAAACGGTGACCGTAACCGCGCACACCTACTGGCAGGCGCAGTACCGGGTGGCCGGCCAGCAATGGAACACGATTCCCGGCGCGGTGACGGCCAACCGCGCGTCGACCGCCACGCTGACCATCCTCGCCGCCCGCAGCACCCTGGTCAGCCGCTGACCGGGACCACCACGGTCAGTCCGTCTGGTGCGACGCCCGCCGGGTCTCCTCCGGATGCTCGGTGCGCTCGTCCGAGTCGGCCAGGATCGCCGCGGCCTGAGCCTGCGGGTCGTCGCTGCCGACCGCCAGCTCCTCCGGGTTCAAGTCGCGCGCTCGCTGCTCCACCCGTTCCGGGTCAGGTTGTTCGGTCATCATCCGACCGTAGTACGAAAAAGATCGGGCTACCGGGGTCCGGCCGCGGCAGGACATGATCGACGGTATGCAGACCGCGACTGAGATCGCCGAAGCGGTTCGCGCCGGCGCGAGCACTGCCCGTGCCGCCGTCGAGCAGTCACTGCGGTTGATCGACGAGCTGGACGGCCGGTTCAACGCGTTCCGACGCCGGCGTGACGATCGGGCGCTCGCCGAGGCGGACGCGGTCGACCGGCATCCCGGCCGTCGGGAACTCCCGCTGGCCGGGGTACCGATCGCGATCAAGGGCAACGTCGAACTAGCCGACCACGCGGGCACCAACGACCACCCGGTGGCGGCTCGGCTGAAGGCTGCCGGTGCGGTGCCGGTCGGTCTCACCAACGTGCCCCAGCTGTGCGTGTACGGCACCACCGACTCCGCCGAACACGGCATCACCCGCAACCCGTGGCAGCACGAGCGCACGCCGGGCGGCTCCTCCGGCGGCAGCGCCGCGGCGGTTGCGGCCGGCATGGTGCCGGTCGCACACGGCAACGATGGCATGGGCTCGATCCGGATCCCGGCGGCCTGCACCGGCCTCGTCGGCCTCAAACCGGGGCTCGGCCTGGTGCCGTCCGAGCTCGGCAACGGTTCGTGGTTCGAGATGGCCGAGAACGGTCCGCTGGGCAGCACGGTGGCCGACTGCGCGCTGCTGCTCTCCGTGCTCGCCGGCCGGCCGGAGCTGGCCGCAGTTGACGACACCGCCCGGCCCCGCATCGGTGTCTCGGTCCGGTCGCCGGCCCTGGGGATTCCGGTCGATCGCGAGTTCGTCGAGGCTGCCCGGCAGACCGGCCACCTGCTCGCCGACGCCGGCCACCCGGTGCTGGCCAGGGAGTTGCGTTACCCGCTCTCCGCCGGCCCGGCCGCGCTCGCCCGCTGGCTCGCCGGTGCCGAGCTAGACGCCCAGTTGCTGCCGGACCGCTCGGTGCTGGAACCTCGGGTGGCCCGGCACGCCGCCCTCGGCCGGCTGGTGCGCAAGGCCGGTGCGCCCCGTCCGAAGGGCCGGCGCGCCTGGCAGCAGGCCGCCGGACGCTACTTCGAGCAGGTGGACGTGCTGGTCACCCCGATGCTGGCCCAGCCACCGCCCGCGGCAGCAGCCTGGCACGCCGCCGGCTGGTGGCCGAACTTCTGGTCGAACCTGCGGTACGCGCCGTTCGCCGCACCGTGGAACCTGGCCGGCTGGCCCGCGATGGCGGTGCCTGCCGGCCGGCACTCGACCGGCTTGCCGCTCTCGGTGCAACTGGTCGGGCGCCCGGGCAGCGAGCCACTGCTGATGTCGGTGGCCGCCCGGCTCGAGCAGCTACGCCCGTGGCCCCGTACCGCTCAGATCACTCGCTGAGCATCTCAGTCCTTACCTGACACCGCACCGGTCGTGTACAAGCGCTTGAGCCAGTCCATTCGCGCCGTGCTGACCTCCATCACGGTCTTGCTGGCACAGGTCGGCAGGCTCAGCGCCAGGTCGATGTTCGCCTGGGTCCCACTCTCGCCGTCACCGTCCAGCGAGACCCACATGTTCGGGCCACAGGCCCGCACCACGCCGTTGTCCTGGTTGCGAATGATGTGGAACACCGTGTCCTCCGGAACGAGTGGCGTCGCTGCCTGGCCCGGGATCGGCCAGGGCGCCGTGGAGTTGAAGCCGGCCGGGTTCTGGCTGACCGAGATGTGCAGGTGATACAGCTGCGGGTCACCCTGCTGGGCATGGAAGCCGCCGGGGTTGTCCCAGTCGGTGATCCGCCGGTTGTAGATGCCATAGCCATCGGGATAGACGCGCACGTCGCGGTCGGCATACATCCGGTTCACCATGCCGAACAGCGCCTCGCAGTTCGGCGCGTCGGTGACCGTGACGATGCCGGGCACCCCGGACACGTTCGCCGCGATGTCCAGCGCCCGCACCGTGTTGTCCAGCCACGGGTTGTGGTCGGAGTCGGAGTTCTCGGCCTGGTGCGCGACGTCGCCGATGGTGCCGGTCTGCGGCGAGTTCAACCAGCCCGGCCCCGGATAGGCCTGCTCCAACTGGTGCAGCAGGGTCAGCAGCGCCGGCGCCAGCCGGTAGCTCGAGTCACCGGTCCACACCATGCAGCACACCTCCGACGACATGCTTTCATCCGGTGCTCGTAATGAGCCCCAAATGTCGTCCGGGTTCAGTGTTCCGGTTCTGCCCGGCCGCCGCCAGCCGATCTGCCTCACCGGACGAACCGGACGGAAGCCGACGCCGGCAGGAGAGCCGTACCCAGCAGGAAAGGGGTGAATTGAGCCGACGCGGGGACTCGAACCCCGAACCGCTCGATTACAAGTCGAGTGCGCTACCAATTGCGCCACGCCGGCATGCCTCGCCCGGCGGCGCGGCAGCGTCATCCTATCGGCCGGCACCGGCCGGTAACCGACCCCGCCGACTCACCGCGGGCGCCGACCCGGTACCAATGACCGGGTGACTCGTCTGCACAAGCCGAGAGCCGGCTTCTGGATCCGCCTCTGCGTGATCGTCCTGTATCCGCTGGACAGCCTGCTGTTCAAGCTGCGCTGGCACCACCTCGACCGCATGCCCGCCAAGGGCGGCGTACTCGTCGCGGTCAACCACATCTCGCAGGCTGACACCGCGACGATGGCCCGGATGATCTGGCAGTCCGGCCGCATCCCGCGGTTCCTGATCAAGAGCGGCGTGTTCGAGTGGCGGGTGATCGGCAAGGTGATGTCCGGCGCCGGTCAGCTGCCGGTGTACCGGGCCAGCGAGCAGGCCGCCGACTCGCTGCGAGCGGCCACCGCGGCGCTCGACGACGGCCAGTGCGTGATCATCTACCCCGAGGGCACCATCACCCGCAACGCCGACTACACCCCGATGACGGCCAAGACCGGCGTCGCCCGGTTGGCGCTGGCCTGCCCGGACGTGCCGGTGGTGCCGATCGGCCAGTGGGGCGCCCAGCGCACCCTCTCGCGCGGCGGCAAGTTCAAGCCGTTCCCCCGGCAGCGGCACGAGGCGTCGGTCGGCGAGCCGATCGACCTCACCGAGTTCCGGGGCCAGCCGGCCTCCGGCGAGGTGCTGCGCGCGGTCACCGACCGGATCATGGCCGCGGTGGCCGAGCAGGTCGAGCTGGTCCGGCGGAGCGTGGACGGCGAATCAGCCCGCCAGGCCTGAGCTTCCCCGCACCACCAACTCGCAGGGCAGCAGCCGCTCCACGGCCCGCTCCCGCGGCTGGTCGTCCAGTAGCAGTTCGATCGCCGCCCGGCCCTTGCCGGCCAGCGGTTGGCGCACCGTGGTGAGGCCGGCGCCGGCCGCGGCCGGCACGTCGTCGAAGCCGGTCACCGTCAGGCCTGCCGGGCAGACATCCAGCGCCCCGAAGGCCAGGATGTCGGACGTGCACAGGACCGCGGTCAGCCGCGGCTCGGCGGCCAGCAGCGCCGCGGCGCCGGCCGCACCCTCCTCGCGGGAGTTCGCCGGCCGCTCGGTCACCAGCACCGAGGCGGACGGTGGCAGCACGTCCCGCAGCCCGAGCAGCCGCTGCTGGCGCACCGGGTGTGCCAGCGCGCCGGCGGCCAGCCGCTCCGCCAGCCGGGAGGGCACCGGCTCGCCGGGCACGTCCTCGTGCCGGCGCACCGTCACCACGCCGATCCGCCGGTGCCCCAGCTCGACCACGTGCCGGCCGGCCAGCGCGAACGCCGCCCGGTCGTCGATGCCGACGAAGTCCACCCTGGCGAGTCCGAGCGGAGCGTCCACCACCACCGCCGGTTGCGGCCGGCCGAGCACCGCGGCCAGCAGCTCGTCGGAAGCCGACAGCGCCGACACCACGAAGCCGTCCACCGCGGCCCGGCGCACGGTCTCGACGTGTCCGGCGCCGGACGGCACCATCAGCAGCGACCGGCCCCGCTCGGTGCAGGCCGAGGCAAGCCCGCCGACGTACTCGACCGCCCCCGGGTCGTGAAAGGCGTAGTCCAGCCGCTCGGCGAAGATCAGCCCCACCGCGTCGGCCTGCCTGGTGCGCAGCGACCGGGCGACCGGGTCAGGCCCGGCGTAGCCGAGCTCGGCCGCCGCGGCCATGATCTTGTCCCGCAGCTCGGCCGACAGCTGGTCAGGCCGGTTGTAGGCGTTCGACACCGTGGTCCGCGACACCCCGACCCGGGCCGCGACGGCTGCCAGCGTCGATCCCGGACGGCCACGCCGCGGTCCGTCCGGTCCGGTCACGCCGCCTGCCCAGTCATCGCTGGCCACGCTAGCCGGTCGAGCGGCATGAAGCGGAAGAAGCGGGAGCAAAATCGGTCGCCGCGGGTGCTCGGCTCGACCAGAATCCCAACGTGCCCCAACTCGTAGCGCCCACCGTCCAGCTCGCCGACTCGTTCCGCGCCGCGATGGCCGACTTCGCCGCGGAGGGTCGCGGTGGCCCGGATGACGACTCGGCGCTGGGCAGCGGCATCGCCGAGTTCGGCGACCGCTGGCACACCGACCAGGGATTCGCCGAGTTCGTCGAGCGATTGCACGCCGCGGCCGACCGGGCCGTGCCGGCGCCACCGGGCTGGACGCACGTCACCAGCTACTGGTGGGCCGAAGGGAGCGAGTACCTCGGCTCGATCCGGGTCCGGCACGAGCTGGTGCCAGCAGTGCTCGAGTCGGCCGGCCTGATCGGGTACGACGTGGCGCCCCGAGTACGCCGCCGCGGCCACGCCACCGCGATGTTGCGGGCGGTGCTGCCGATCGTTGCCGGCATGGGCTTCGACCGGGCGCTGATCACCTGCGATCCGGACAACGTCGCCTCTCGCAAGGTGATGGAGAAAAACGGCGGCGTGTTCGAGGGTGAGCGCAACGGCAAGCTGCGGTACTGGGTTCCGACGGTGCCGGCCGGCTGACCGGCCAGCTGACCGGCCAGCTGATCGGCCGGCTGACCGGCCGGCTGACCGGCCGGAAATGCGACCGGGCGGCCGCCTCGCGAGGAGACGGCCGCCCGGTGTGGGGGATGCGCGATCAGTCTGTACCGCGGTCAGACCTAGTCGTGGTTGGTGGCCAGCGCCTGCAGCTGGGTGTACGCGCCGTTGAAGTAGTCCTGGTCACCCGGGAAGGTGCCCGAGCTGGCGTACTGCCACATGGTCCAGGTGGCGGTGCCGGCCGGCGGGGTCGGCGGGGTCGAGCTGTACTTGGCGATCCAGAACGGGTTGGTCGCGGCGAGCGCGCTGGAGTTGCCGGTGCAGGTGGTCCACCAGTCCAGCGTGGTGTAGATCATCGGGTACTTGTTGTACTTCAGGTGGATCTCGTTCGAGAACGCCTTGACCCAGCTGACCATGCTGGACTGCGACAGCCCGTAGCAGGTGGCGCCGTAGGGGTTGTACTCGATGTCGAGGGCCGGCGGCAGGGTCTTGCCGTCAGCCGACCAGCCGCCACCGTGCGCGGCGAAGTAGTCGGCCTGGTAGGTGCCGCTGGAGAGGTCCGGACGGGCGAAGTGGTACGCGCCGCGGATCATGCCGACGTTGTAGGAGCCGTTGTACTGCTGGGCGAAGTCGGGGTTGGTGTAGCCGGTGCCCTCGGTCGCCTTGACGTAGGCGAACCGAGCGCCGTTGGCCCACGCGGTGGACCAGGCGACGCTGCCCTGGTAGCTGGACACGTCCATGCCCTGGACGTAGGTGGCGGCGTTCGCCTGGGCAGGCATGAGCATGCTGGTGGCGAGCGCGCCGAGCGCCGCAGCGCCGGCAACCAGGGTGGCGGCGAACTTGCGGCGGGCACCGGCCAATGGCCGTACTGGGGACATGCAGTCTCCTCGGGGGAAACGGGACGGAATGCCGTCCGGGGAAGGGGGATGCATTGGTAAATATGGACATACCTCGCCCTCTGGTCAAGCAAAAGTTCTTGTTAAGTCACAACTGAGCTTGACGTCGACTCACTGGCCCTATGCAATGGACCGGCGACCGCTATGCCGGTCGGTGCTGCCGCTTTCATCGGTGGAGGCGGATTCAAAGCACCGGACGGAATGCCGTGAGGTGCAGGCGACCCGCCTGTACCCGCACCCGGTGCGGCGCTCTCACCGAGAGGAATCACAGATGGCTGAAGTCCAGTACGTGGAAGCGTCCCGGCTCTACCCGGGCAACCCGGTGCCTGCAGTCAACCGGCTCAACCTCGACGTCGCCGACGGCGAATTCGTGGTGCTGGTCGGCCCGTCCGGCTCCGGCAAGTCCACCGCGCTGCGGATGCTCGCCGGCCTGGAGGACGTGGACCAGGGCGAGATCCGGATCGGCGGGGTCGACGTCTCGCAGAAGCCGCCGAAGGACCGCGACATCGCGATGGTGTTCCAGAACTACGCGCTCTACCCGCACATGTCGGTGGCCGAGAACATGGGCTTCGCGCTGAAGCTGAAGGGCGTCTCCAAGGAGGAGCGGGCCAAGAAGGTGCTCGCCGCGGCGAAGCTGCTGGACCTGGAGAAGTACCTGGACCGCAAGCCGAAGGCGCTGTCCGGCGGCCAGCGGCAGCGGGTCGCGATGGGCCGGGCGATCGTCCGCGAGCCCAGCGTGTTCCTGATGGACGAGCCGCTGTCGAACCTCGACGCCAAGCTGCGGGTGGAGACCCGGGCCAACATCGCGGCGCTGCAGTCGCGGCTCGGCACCACCACCATCTACGTCACCCACGACCAGGTCGAGGCGATGACCATGGGCGACCGGGTCGCCCTGCTCAAGGACGGCATCCTGCAGCAGGTCGACACCCCGCGCAACCTCTACGACCGGCCCGGCAACGCCTTCGTGGCCGGCTTCATCGGTTCGCCGGCGATGAACATCGTGAAGGTGCCGGTCACTGAGTCAGGCGCCCAGCTCGGCGACACCCTCATCGCGCTCCGCCCGGAGACGATGGCCGCCGTCCGGTCGGCCGGCCTGCGCGAGATCCTGCTCGGCATCCGCCCGGAGTCCTTCCACTCCGCGCAGAACGGCAGCGGGCTCAAGCTCAAGGCCACCCTGGTCGAGGAGCTCGGCGCCGACGCGTTCGTCTACGGCGAGCTGCCCGGCATGCAGACCCAGGACGTCGGCGGCGACGGCGCCAAGCCGTTCACCGTGCGCTTCGACGGCCGGGTGCCCCCGAAGATCGGCGACCAGATCCCGCTCGAGGTACGGGCCGACGAGACCCACGCCTTCGACCCGGAAACCGGCGAGCGGCTGGGCGACTGACCCGCCAGCCAGTGCGAACGGGGGACGCAGCGCTCGTCGCGGCGTCCCCCGTTCGGCAGTTCAGGCCTGCCGGCGCTGCCGGGCCACCTCGGCGAGGGTGACTGCGGCCGCCACCGAGGCGTTCAGCGACTCGGCCTGGCCGGTCATCGGAATCGACACCCGGAAGTCACAGGTCTCGCCGACCAGCCGGGACAGGCCGCGGCCCTCCGAACCGACCACGATCACCAACGGCTCGGTCGCCTCGGTGAAGTCGTCCAGCGAGGTGTCGCCGTCGGCGTCGAGCCCGGCCACCAGCAGACCGTCCTGCTGGCAGTCCCGCAGCGCCCGCACCAGGTTGTTCACCTGGGCCACCGGGATCCGGGCCGCGGTGCCGGCCGAGGTGCGCCAGGCGGTGGCGGTGATGCCGGCCGACCGCCGGGTCGGCAGCACGATCCCCTGCGCCCCGAAGGCCACCGCCGACCGGATCACCGCACCCAGGTTGCGCGGGTCGGTCACCCCGTCCAGCGCCACCAGCAGCGGGGTGGCGGTGGACTGCCGCACCTCCTCGAGCAGGTCAGGCAACTCGTCGTACTGGAACGGCGGAACCTGCAGCGCGATCCCCTGGTGCAGGATGCCGCCGGTGCGCCGGTCGAGCTCGGCCTTGCTCACCTCGAGGATCGGCAGCCCGCGGTCGGCGGCCAGGTGGATCGACTCGGTGACCCGCTCATCGGCCTCGATGCCGATCGTCACGTACAGCGCGTTGGCCGGGATGACCGCACGCAGCGCCTCGACCACCGGGTTCCGGCCGACCAGCAGTTCGGGCCCCTCGGTGCTGCGCGGGCCGCCCCGGCGCCGGCTGCTGTCGTTCGCGCGGCGCTCGGCCGCTGCCGCCCGGCGCGCTGCCGGGTGGCCCTTGCGCTCGGTCGCCTTCGGGGTCGGCCCCTTGCCGGCCAGCGCCCGAGCCCGCTGACCGCCGGAGCCGACGGTGGCGCCCTTCTTGCTCTTGCGCACCGCGCCGCGGCGCGAGGAATTGCCAGCCATTATCGACCTATTCTCAAACGAAGGAACGAGCTCAACGGGTCAGTCGGCCAGCGTCCAGCGCGGGCCGTTCGGGGTGTCCTCGACGGCCACGCCGGCGGCCGCCAGGGTGTCGCGGATCTGGTCGGCCGCGGCGTAGTCCTTACGCTCCCGGGCGGCCTGCCGCTGCCGCAACGCCAGTTCGACCAGCTGTCCGACGGTGTCGGTCAGGGCGGCCGCCTGGCCGGAATTGTCCTGCCACCGCAGCGGATTGAGGCCGAGCACCTCGGTCATCGCCAGCACCGATCCGAGCGCCTCGCCGACCGTCGCCTTGTCGCCGGCGGCCAGTGCGGTGTTGCCGGCCCGACGGGCGCCGTGCAGCACCGCCAGCGCCTGCGAGACGTTCAGGTCGTCATCCATCGCGGCGCTGAACTCGGCCGGCAGTGCGGCCGGCTGCTCCGGCACCCCGACCAGCTCCGCGGCGTGCCGGACGAAGTTCTCGATGCCCGCGTAGGCGGTCGCCGACTCGGCCAGCGCCTCCGGGGAGTACTCGATCGCCGACCGGTAGTGCACCGCGCCGAGGTAGTACCGCAGCTCGACCGGACGCCACTGCTGTGCCATCGCCGCGATGCTCACCGTGTTGCCAAGCGACTTCGACATCTTCTCGCCGGCCATGGTGACCCAGCCGTTGTGCATCCAGTACCGGGCGAACTCACCGCCGGCGCACAGTGACTGGGCCCGCTCGTTCTCGTGGTGCGGAAAGATCAGGTCCAGGCCGCCGCCGTGGATGTCGAAGGTCGGGCCCAGGTACTTGCCCGCCATCGCCGAGCACTCCAGGTGCCAGCCCGGCCGGCCGTCCCCCCACGGAGTGGGCCAGCTCGGCTCGCCTGGCTTGGCCGACTTCCACAGCGCGAAGTCGCGCGGATCGCGCTTGCGGGCATCGCCCACCGAGTCACCGGCGGGCAGCATCTCGTCCACCCGCTGGCCGGACAGCTGGCCGTACCCGGCGAACGACCGGACGTCGAAGTACACGTCACCGTCGGCGGCGTAGGCGTGACCGCCGTCGATCAGCCGCTGCATCAAGGTGATCATCTCGGGGACGTGACCGGTCGCCCGCGGCTCGATGGTCGGCGGCAGGCAGCCCAGGATCGCGTAGCCGTCCCGGAATGCCTGCTCGAACACCGCCGCGTGCGCCCACCAGGGCCGGCCGGCCTCGGCGGCCTTGGCGATGATCTTGTCGTCGATGTCGGTCACGTTGCGCACCAGGGTCACCTGGTAGCCGCGGTGCTCCAGCCAGCGCCGCAGGATGTCGAAGTTCAGGCCGGACCGCAGGTGGCCGATGTGCGGCTCGCCCTGCACGGTGGCGCCGCAGAGGTAGATCGAGGCCCGACCGGGTTCTAGTGGGACGAAGTCCCGAACCGTTCGGCTCGCGGTGTCGTACAGCCTCAGCGTCACCGGGCAAGTCTAAGCGGGGAGTCAGAGATCGACGATCCTGGTCGGGGTCACCCGCACCACCACCCGGACGCGGTCGGTGCCCTCGTCGCCGGTGTAGGACTGGCCGGTGTAGATGATCGAGAGCCGCTCGATGAGCTCCGGACCGCCCTCGGTGGTCATGCTGACCGTGCCCCGCACCTCGACGTAGCGGTACGGGTCCTGCTTGTCCAGGATCAGCACGCTGGTGCGCGGGTCCTTCAGCCAGTTGGTCTCCTTCTTGCGCCCGGCGACCGTCGAGAGCAGCAGGTCGTCCCCGTCGTAGGTGGCCCACAGCAGCGAGGTCTGCGGCGAACCGTCGGTGTTGCTGGTGGCCACCACGACCAAGTTGGCGTCGTCGAGCAACTTCTTGGCACGATCCGGCAGGGCAGTCATCCCTCGATGGTACGAACCGGCCCACTAGATTCGCTGGCATGGAGATCGCTGGGCACGGGCTGCATCCGGATTCGATCGCGGTGGCCGCCGGCCGACCGCCGCACCTGGCAGCGGGTCCGCTGAACCCGCCGGTGGTGCTCGCATCCACCTTCCACGCCGGTGCCGAGCGGGTCTACGGGCGGCAGGGCAACGACACCAGCGAGGCGTTCGAGGCCGCGCTGGGTGCGCTGGAGGGCGGCCGGACGGTGAGCTTCGGCTCCGGCATGGCCGCCACCAGCGCGCTGGTCGAGGGACTGCCGGCCGGTTCGGTGATCGTGCTGCCCGACTCGTTCTACAACTACCACCGGACGCTCTTCGACGAGCAGGTGGCGCTCGGCCGGGCCGAGCTGCGGGTCATCGACGTCACCGACACCGAGGCCACCGTCGCCGCGCTTCCCGGGGCCGCGCTGCTCTGGCTGGAGATCCCGACGAACCCGCGGCTGACGGTGCCCGACCTGCCGGTGCTCACCGCGGCTGCCAGCCGGCTGGGAGTGCGCACCGCGGTGGACGCCACCGTGGCCACCCCGCTCGGCATCCGGCCGCTGGAACACGGCGCGGACGTGGTGATGCACTCGGCCACCAAGTGGATCTCCGGGCACAGCGACCTGCTGATGGGCGTGCTGACGGTGACCGACGACGACCTGTACGAGTCGTTGCTGACCCGGCGCAACCTGACCGGCGCGATTCCGGGCGCGCTGGAGTGCTACCTGGCATTGCGCGGCATCCGGACGCTGCCGGTGCGGCTGGACCGGGCCTGCGCCAACGCCGCGGTGCTGGCCGAGCGGCTCGCCGGCCACCCGGCGGTGGGTTCGGTCGACTACCTCGGCTTCGCCAGCCACCCGCAGGCCGACCGGGTTGCCAAGCTGCTCGACCACCACGGCGCGATGATCTCGTTCACCCTGGATTCGGCCGAACACGCCGACCGGATGTGCCGGCGGGTACAGCTGATCACCCACGCCACCAGCCTGGGCGGCGTCGAGTCGCTGATCGAGCGCCGTGGCAGCTACCCCGGCGAGGCCGCCCAGGGCACTCCGGCCGCGCTGGTCCGGCTGTCGGTCGGCATCGAACACGTCGAGGACCTCTGGCGAGACCTGGCCCAGGCGCTGGCCGCCTGAGCTCGGGTTCAACGCCGGATTCAGCGCCTGGTACAGCTTCAGCGCACGGGTCAGCGGCCGATCACCGCGGTGGCGATCGCCGCCAGGCCCTCGCCGCGGCCGGTCAGGCCCAGCCCGTCGCTGGTGGTGGCCGACAGGCTGACCGGCGCGCCGACCACGTCGGAGAGCAGCGCCTCGGCGTCCAGCCGGCGGGGGCCGAGCTTCGGCTGGTTGCCGATCAGCTGCACCGCGAGGTTGCCGACCTGCCAGCTGCCCTTGCGCAGCCGGCCCATCACCTCGACCAGCAGGTCGATGCCGGACGCGCCGTCCCAGCGCGGGTCGGCGGTGCCGAACACGGCACCGAGATCGCCCTGGCCGGCCGCCGACAGCAGCGCGTCGCAGGCGGCGTGACAGACCACGTCACCATCGGAGTGGCCTGCGCAGCCGTCCACGCTGGGCCAGAACAACCCGGCGATCCAGCATTCCCGGCCGGGCTGGATCGGGTGCACGTCAACGCCCACGCCGACCCGGGGCAGCATCATCGCTCCGCCAATGTCATCGCTCCGCCAGTAACTGCTCGGCCAGCCGCAGGTCGTACGGCGTGGTGATCTTGAACGCCTGCTCGGCGCCGGCCACGGTGTCGACCTTGACGCCGTGCGCCTCGACCACCCCCGCGTCGTCCGTGGCGACCAACTCGGGGGCGGCAGCGTAGGCGGCGCGCAGGGTCGACGTCCGGAATCCCTGCGGTGTCTGCACCCGGCACAGCTCGGTGCGGTCCACGGTCTCTCGCACGGTGCCGTCGACCACCCGCTTGACCGTGTCGACCACCGGCAAGATCGGGACCACCGCCTCCGACCCGGCACGCAATGCCGCCACCACCTCGGCGGTCACCCGGGCTGGCACCAGCGGTCGGGCGGCGTCGTGCACCAGCACGAACTCGGCCTGCCCGGACAGCGCCGCCAGCCCGCGCCGCACCGAGTCGCTGCGGGTCCGCCCGCCGGGCACGGTGACCACCGGCACCGGGCAGCCGGCCAGCGATTCGGTCACCGCCGCAACCGCCGAGGCCGGTGCCACTACCACCAGCTCGTGCACGTCCGGGTGTTCGGCAAAGGCCGTCACCGTCCAGTCGAGGATGGTCCGGCCGTGCAGTCCGACCAGAGCCTTGGGCAATCCGAGCCCGAGCCGCTCGCCGGAACCGGCGGCGACGACAATGGCCGCGACACTCACGGCTTTACCCGGAGTATCGCGGCCATTTCGGTCGTGAGAATTATGCGCTGTCGATCAGGCGACAGCTTCGGCGAGCACCTCGTCGAGCACCAGCTCGGCCTTGTCCTCGTTGGTGCCCTCGGCCAGGGCCAGCTCGCTCACCAGAATCTGACGGGCCTTGGCCAGCATTCGCTTCTCGCCGGCGGAGAGGCCACGGTCCTTCTCGCGCCGCCACAGGTCGCGAACCACCTCGGCGACCTTGTTCACGTCACCGGAGGCGAGCTTCTCGCCATTCGCCTTGTACCGGCGCGACCAGTTGGTCGGCTCCTCGGTGTGCGGCGCACGCAGCACCTCGAACACCCGGTCAAGGCCTTCTTGCCCGACCACATCGCGAACGCCGACGATCTCGGCGTTGTCAGCAGGCACCCGGACGGTGAGGTCGCCCTGCTGGACCTTCAAGACCAGGTAGGTCTTTTCCTCACCCTTGATAATCCGCTTCTCGATTGCCTCGATTTTGGCAGCGCCATGATGCGGATAAACGACAGTTTCGCCGACCTCGAACGTCATAGAGGCAACCCCTTTCGGTTCCCCAATCCTAACACGCCAAGCCGACACGCCCACCTCGAAGATCATTCCTTCAGAGGCCTCCGCTGTGCTATGCGCACTCGGTAGCTACGCGGTGGCTACGCGTTGCGGGTGGACCTCGAACCGAGGCCGGGACCGCCCGCGCACCCTATTTCGGAGCAGGTACTGCCCGATCGCTACGCTGAGCCGGGATGCCGAGCAGCGGCCCCGGATTGTGCTGAGGCGTGAGTGAGGAGCTGGGGAGCGTGGCGAAGGACCGGCCCGGTCAGCCCGGAGTCATTCGACGGTTCACCGCGGCAGCCGTCACCAGCGCGGCCGGCGTGCTGCTGGTCGCGGGTTGCGCCGCCGGCCAGAACGCCCAGTCGGTGAACCAGCGCCCGCCGATCGACGCCGCCTCGGCCAATGCCGGTGAGCTCGCCGTCCGGGATGCCGCGGTGGTCTCCAACGACGTCGCCGGCGCGTACCCCAAGGGAGGCGACGCCCGGCTGCAGCTGGTGATCGTCAACGGCGGTGGCCAGCAGGCCCAGCTGACCTCGGTCTCCACGCCAGCCGCCGGCAGCGTCGAGCTGAGCAGCGCCGGCATCTCCGAGACCTCCAGCAACACGCCGTCGGCGGCCGCTTCGAGCGGCTCTCCGGCGGCGTCCGGCAACACCACCCCGCCGGCGTCCGGCACCCCGTCGACGTCCGGGCCGGCGAGCACGCCGACCGCCACCCAGACGACCAGCGCTTCGCCGTCGGCCAGCCCGTCCGACACCGGCAGCGCGAGCGCGCCGCAGAACTCCTCGATCAGCGTTCCGGCCGGCAGTTCGGTGCAGATCGGGTTCAGCACAGTGGGCCCGAACATCGTGCTGCACGACCTGACCGACACGCTCTACCCGGCGCAGTCGATCCCGTTGACGCTCAGCTTCGACAACGGCACCTCGGTGAACGTGACCGTGCCGGTGCAGGTGCCGAGCTCGGTGCCGTCCGCACCGGTGATCAGCTCCGCCACCGAGGCCTCCGAGCCGAACGGCTGATTCAGCACCGAGCCGAACGGCTGAGTCAGCACCGAGCCGAACGGCTGATTCAGCACCGAGCCGAACGGCTGAGTCAGCCAGCGAGCCGAACCGCTGAGTCAGCCAGCGATTCAGCGCCAGCCGAACGGCTGGCGGGCTCCGCGGTTCGCCGCGCCGGTTCTGTCGGCACCCGCCGGTAGCGTTCCGCCCGTGACCACACCTCCCAGCAAGACGGCAGCCAAGCAGGGCCGGCGGCAGTCCGGCGGCTACGCCTGCACCGACTGCGGCATGACCTCGATCCGCTGGGTCGGCCGGTGCCCCGAGTGCCAGGCCTGGGGAACCATGGCCGAAGAGGGCGTCCGAGCTGCCGCGCTCAGCCTGCCCAGCCCGGTCGCTCCGCGCGTGGCCGCGCTGCCGATCAGCCGGCAGGACGGCGCGGTGGCGCGGGCCAGGCCAACCGGCATCGGCGAACTCGACCGGGTGCTCGGCGGCGGCCTGGTGCCGGGCGCGGTGCTGCTGCTGGCCGGCGAGCCGGGGGTGGGCAAGTCGACCCTGCTGCTGGAGGTCGGCCAGAAGTTCGCCTCGGCAACCGGCACCCCGGCGCTGCTGATCACCGGCGAGGAGTCCACCGCCCAGGTGCGGGCCCGGGCCGATCGCACCCACACCATGCACTCCGAGCTGTACCTGGCCGCCGAGAACGACCTGGGCGCGGTGCTCAGCCACCTCGACGAGGTCAAGCCCGGCCTGCTGATCCTCGACTCGGTGCAGACCATCGCCTCCTCCACGGTCGACGGCGTGGTCGGCGGGGTGCCGCAGATCCGGGCGGTCACCGCCTCGATCAGCGCGGTGGCCAAGGAGCGCGGCATCGCCACCGTGCTGGTCGGCCACGTCACCAAGGACGGTTCGATCGCCGGGCCGCGGGTGCTCGAGCACCTGGTGGACGTAGTGCTCTACTTCGAGGGCGACCGGCATTCGTCGCTGCGGATGCTGCGATCGATCAAGAACCGGTTCGGCGCCACCGATGAGGTCGGCTGCTTCGAGATGCACGAGGAGGGCATCGACGAATTGCCCGATCCGTCCGGGCTGTTCGTCAGCACCCGCGACATCGCGGTTCCAGGCACCTGTGTCACGGTCACCGTCACCGGCCGCCGGCCGCTGCTGTCGGAGGTGCAGTCGCTGGTGTCGCCACCGTCCGGGCACGGCGGGTCGGCCCGGCGCTCGTTCACCGACCTCGACTCGTCCCGGGCGAACATGCTGCTAGCGGTGCTCGGCCGGCATGCCAGCACCCCGCTGACCGAGCGGGACGTCTACGCCGCCAGCGTCGGCGGCATCAAGATCGTCGAACCGGCGGTCGATCTCGCGGTGTTGCTGGCGATCGCCTCGGCGGCCCACGACTACGCGCTGCCGGCCACCATGTGCGCAATCGGCGAGGTGTCGCTGACCGGAGACGTCCGCCGCGTGAGCAGCGTGCAGCGCCGGCTGACCGAGGCCGGCCGGCTGGGCTTCCGCAAGGCGCTGGTGCCGTCCGGCTCGCAGTGGAGCCACGTGCCAGGCATGCAGGTGCTGGAGGTGCCGACCGTCGCCAAAGCTTGGGAAGTGCTGACGAAGGTGGGGCGCGCATTCTGAGCGCCCTACACTGTCTGGCGCAACGTCCTTCGATTCGATTGCCGGTCGAGGAGAGCGGAACACTGTAAGCCGACGTGGTAGCGCGGTGCGCCCCGTCGGGTCGGGAGGAACGGGAAGCCAATGGCGGTACACGATCGCGAGGACGTGCTGCGCACGGTGCTCGCCGCCCTGGCGCCGGGTACCGACCTGCGGGACGGCCTGGAGCGGATTCTGCGCGGCAATACCGGCGCGCTGATCGTGCTCGGCTACGACCGGGTGGTGGACACCATCTGCACCGGTGGTTTCCCGCTGGACGTGGAGTTCTCGGCCACCCGGCTGCGCGAACTGGCCAAGATGGACGGCGCCGTGGTGCTGACCACCGATCTGGGCCGGATCATCCGGGCGGCCACCCACCTGATGCCGGACCCGAGCATTCCCACCGAGGAGTCCGGCACCCGGCACCGCACCGCGCAGCGAGTGGCGCAGCAGACCGGCTTCCCGGTGATCTCGGTGTCGCAGTCGATGAAGATCATCAGCCTGTACCTGGGCACTCGACGGCACGTGCTGGAGAACTCGACCTCGCTGCTGTCCCGGGCCAACCAGGCAGTCGCCACCCTGGAGCGGTACAAGACCAGGCTGGACGAGGTGTCGCAGACCCTGTCGGCGCTGGAGATCGAGGACCTGGTCACCGTGCGCGACGCGGCTTCGGTGTCGCAGCGGCTGGAGATGGTCACCCGGATCTCCGACGAGATCACCGGCTACGGCGCCGAGCTGGGCACGGACGGCCGGCTGCTCGCCCTCCAACTGGAGGAGCTGATGGCCGGCGTGCACTCCGACCGCGAGTTGATCGGGCGTGACTACCTGCCGACCGGACGCCGATCCCGCACCGTCGAGCAGGTGATGGCCGACCTTTCCGAACTGTCGTCCGCCGAACTGCTCGACCTGACCAACGTCGCCAAGGCACTCGGCTACCCCGGCACTCCGGAGGCGCTCGACCAGCCGGTCAGCCCGCGCGGTTACCGGTTGCTGTCGCGGGTGCCGCGGCTGCCGGCCGCGGTGCTCAACCGGATCGTCGAGCACTTCGGCAGCCTGCAGAAGGTGCTGGCGGCAACCGTCGACGAGCTGCAGAACGTCGACGGGGTCGGCGATGCCCGGGCCCGCACCATCCGCGAGGCGCTGTCCCGGCTGGCCGATGCGTCCATCATCGAGCGCTATTCCTGACCCGCTCCGCAACAGCCGCTTCGCGGAGCTGGGAACGGCGAATACCCTTTTGCTGCAAGGGTGATCGTCACCGCCTGGGTACTGGCCGCCACCCTCGGTAACGACCCGCGGGCAGCCGGGTCGACGGCCTTGCCCGGTACCCGGGCCCGGCGTTAGGTTCGGCCCGGTCAGCTCTCCGAGCTGCCGCCGCGCTCGCGGCGCTCGACCTGCGGCACGGCGCATCCAACCCGATTGGGGACGAGCATGTCCGACGCCCTACTACTCGAATTCGCTGCGGTATCAGCAGATCACTACCGGGCGGTCAACACCGAACTCGGCATCGACCCGGCAACCGGCGCCGGCGACTGGCCACCCGGCCTGCTCGACCACACCGCCGTGATAACCCCGACCGGCAACCTGATGGTCTTCGAGGTCTGGGATTCCCGGCAGAGCCAGGCCGAGTTCATGAACACCCGGCTGGCGGCAGCGCTCGGTCGGGCCGGCGTGCCGGCACCTGCCCGGGTGGACTGGTTCGAGGTGCTCGGGCAGCACACCCGGCCCCTCGCCGGCGCCGGCTGACCAGCACTCACCCAGGATTGACCCGATAGCAAAAGGAGATTCCGGCCGGGATGGCTGGCCTGCGAACCCAGCGAGCCATCGATCAGCAGGTGCCGGGCAGGCAGTCCGGCTCGTCGACCAGGCGCACCGAGTCGAGTCGACGGCCGGCTGCCGCGGCACTACCAGCCACCGCGCCGATGCCGGTTGCCATCGAGTCGATGCCGCGGGCCGCACCCAACAGCGTGATCGCCGTCAGGTGCCTGATCCGGCCGGTCGGGCCCCGGTCACTCAACGGGGGCCCCACCTCCGTCAGCAATTGCTGGTATTCGGCGGCGGCCCGCAGCGTTGCCTGCCGTACGGCTATCTGGTCCGCGCTCATGCCTGTGAACATTGCCATCTCCGTATCGAAGATCGTCGTCTCGGCGACTCGCCCCACCGGTAGTGGAGTCAACCCGTCGCCAGCCGCCTTTCTTCCCTACGCGAGCGGAATCTGCTGTGTTTGCAAGGGAAACTACTTAGGCCCGGGCTCGGCTTCACGCTGCGGACGGGCGATCGCGGTGACCGGCAGCAGCACCTCACCGGTCGCTGGGTCGACCACCGACACCGACAGCGTCCACTGCGACCAGGGCAGTTCGGGCGCCTTGTCGCAGACCAGCAGCAAGTCGTGCTCGCCGGCCGTCAACCGCACCGGTTCACTCTGCCGCGGCTGCGGGTCGGGCGCGTAGAACCGGCTCGGCCCGCGTCCGGTCACGTCCGCCGGCACCGGCTCGCCGTCCAGCGAGATGCGCACCTCGTCACTGCTCAGGTAGCTGAACGCCGCGGTGCAGTCGGCGGTGACCCGCAACCGGGCAGTCGCCCGCAGGTGGGTGGGACCGTCCGGCACCGCGCCCGGGTGGTGCCGCAGCGGCAACGGGTACCGGTCGGTGAGCTGGCTGAAGTCGGGATCGAACGGGTCGGCCCGCACCGTGGATTCGGACGAGCCGTTCAGGCTCACCGTCCAGGCCGCCAGGCTCGGGTTCAGCACCGCGCTGCGGTGCCGGTGGTTGAGCGCGACCTCACCGGCCGGGGTCTGCCAGCGGGCCGCCACGGCCAGCTCCCAGCGCGCGGGGATGAGCGTGTCGTCCCACCGGAACGGGGCGTCGAACACCTGGCCGCCGGCGGCTACCGAAACCGGATCTGCCTTGTATACCAGCGTTTCGTCGCCGCGCCACAGCGTCCAGGTGCACTGCACGCTGACCCGTTCGGCCGGTCCGACGCCGACCACCAGCCGGCCCAGGGTTTGCTCCGCCTCGTCCGGCGCCGTGTGCTCGTCCACCCGGAGCGCGGGACCGCCGAGCCGGCCGATCGCGACCAGGCGCGCCGGGTCGTCCGCCGGCAGGCTGAGCACCGCGGTCAGCAGGTCGTCCGGGGACAGGCCGGGCTGGCCGAGCAGCCGGCCGAGGTCGGCGGCCAGCCGCCGGGCGTTCCGTTCGGCATCCAGCACCGACAGCGGGCCGTCGGCCCGGACCAGCAGCTCGGCCGCGCCGGCCGGAACCCGCACCACCGTCACCTCGCCGTCCTGCTCCCAGTCCGGGTGCGGCGCACCGTCCAGCAACACCTCGACCGGCGTGCTGGTGCCCAGCAACCGGACGGTGTACGCCCGGGCGGCGCCGTCCGAACCGATCCGCAGCCGGCAACTGCTCTCCTCCGGCTGGTCGGTGCTGAACTCGGTCCAGCCGCACTCGCCGTCCGCATAGGCCCGGGTAGTGCCATCGTCGGAATACAGCCGTCCGCCGCCGGATGCCCCGCAGAACACCTCCAGCACGACCCGATCGGCGGGCTGCGCGCTGGTCGACCGGGCCGGCTCGGCGAGCGGCAGGATCGATCCCAGCCGGACGAACTGCGGCACCCGGTGCAGGTCAGCCAGCTGGCGGACCCAGCGCGGCCCGGTGAACCGCTCGAGGGTGGTCCGCTCGACCCACTCCCCCGGCGGCAGCCAGGCGTCCACCACCGCCAGCCCGGACGCCGGGTCGACCGGGTGCATCACCGGCGCGACCACCATCGCCTCGCCGAGCTGGTACTGGTACCGAGCGGCGTACGCGCTGTCGTCGTCCGGCGCCGCCCAGCTCAGCGGACGGACCGGTGCCAGGCCGGTGTCGGCCGCGGTGCGGGCGGCCGTGTACAGGTAGGGCAGCAGCCGGTAGCGCAACTCGAACGCCTCCCGGGCGGCGTCCAGCGCGGCGTCGCCGAACTTCCAGGGCCGGCGTTCGGACTCCGGGTCCTGGTTGCTGTGCAGTCGCAGGACCGGACTGACGGCGCCGAACTGCACCCAGCGGACGTACAGCCCGGGCTCGTCCGGGCCGACGTGGCCGCCGATGTCGTGGCTCCACCAGCCGTAGGCCACGTTGGCACCGGCCGCGGTGTAGCGCGGCTGGAACCGCAGCGCCGACCACTGGGCGAACGAGTCGCCGGAGAAGCCGATCGGGTATCGGTGGCTGCCCAAACCACCCCAGCGGCTGAAGGTGATCGGACGCCGGTCGGGGTGCCGGCCCAGGTCGGTGAAGTGCAGGTGGTTCAGCCAGGGCAGCGGGTCGATGCCGGCCGACCCGAACTCCCGGCCCTGCTGCCAGTCCATCCACCAGAAGTCGACGCCCTGCTCCTCCAGCGGATGGTGCAGCAGGTGGAAGTAGTGGTGCATGAAGGCCGGGTCGTCCACCCCGAACGGCACCGGGTCGTCGACCCCGAATGTCGCCGCCTCGTCGCCGGCGTGGTTCATCGCCTCGACGAAGTGCGGGTAGGCCTCCTCGAACGGCTGGACGCCGAGCGCCGGGTGCAGGTTCAGGGTGGCCCGCAGGTCGCGGTCGTGCAGCCAGCCCAGGAAGCCAGCCGGGTCCGGGAACAGCTCGCGGTTCCAGGTGTAACCGGTCCAGGAGTCGGGCAGGTGCCAGTCCATGTCGATCACCACCACGTCCAGTGGCAGCCGGTGGCTGGCGAAGTCCAGCACCACCTGGCGCAGCTCGGCGTCGGTGTACGGCCAGTACCGCGACCACCAGGCGCCGAGCAGCCAGCGCGGCACCAGCGGCACCGCGCCACCGAACGCGGTGTAGTCGGCAACCGCCGCCGGATAGTCGTGGCCGTAGCCGAAGAAGTACCAGTCGAGCTGTCGCGGGTCAGCCGGTCGCGGCACCGCCCAGCCGCGCTCGTCCAGCAGCAGCGACGTCGAGTCGTCGTGCAGTGCCCAGCCGGATCGGGACACCAGCCCGGCCTCCAGCCGGGCGTCACCCCGGCAGGTGTCCACGGTGCGGCGGGCGCCGCCCAGGTTCAGCCGGTCCCGCTGACCCGGTTGCCAGGTCACGCCGGGCAGCGTGGCCAGCTCGATCGTCAGGTTCTCGGGGTTGAACGGCGTGCCGTCCGGCCGGTAGCGCAGCCGCAGCGCGCCGGTGTCGAGCAGCAGCCCGCCGTCCTGCTCCGCCGCCGTGAACTCCGGAACCGGGCCGCGCCGGGTCGGGAAGGCGTACGAGCCGAGGTCGGTGAACCGGCCGTCCGGCGCCCATTCCAGCCGCAGCAGCCGGTCGGTCAGCACGGTGAACCGGGCGTTGCCGGCGGTCAGCACCGCGGCCGGGTCGGGCTCCGGACTGCCGAACAGGCCCACCCGGGCCAGGAACTGCGCGTCGGTCTCCGCCATCTGGTCCTCCTCCTACCCGATCTCCTACGCGGCGGCGCCCCGCCGCGATTTCACCCTTGCAACAACGGCACCAACAGCTCGTCCTCGGTCAAGGCCCCGTGCTGGCCGACCATCGCCGCCAGCCGCGGCTCGGCCCGGCTGCGCACCACCGCCGAGCGGTCGGTGGCCAGCACCAGCAGGTCACCGATCCGGGAGTGAGCGGCCTCGGTCACCAGCGGCCCGTACCAGCCGCGCTGGATCGCCTCGTCCCGGGTCAGCACCGCGAACCGGTCGCCGGTCCGGTCCAGCCAGCGGCCGCGTACCCGCTCCAGCTGCCCCGGTTCGACGTGCAGGTACCGGATCCGGGCCTCGCCGGCAATCGCCCGGACGCCGCGGGACAGCTCCGGGTCGGTGTCGTAGTCGAGGGCGGCGGCCGGCGACACGTCGACCATGCCGTGGTCGGCGGTCACCAGCAACCGGACGCCGGTCGGCAGCCGGTCGGCGAGCAGCTCGATCGCCCGGTCGATCAGCGCCAGCTGCACCCGCCACGCCTCCGAGTCGCAGCCATGGCCGTGGCCGATCAGGTCGAGCTCGCTGAGGTAGCAGTAGATCAGCGCCGGACGGGCGGCCCGGGCGGCGGCAGCGACCACCGTCGCGGTGTCGGCGGCGGTGAACACCGGCCGGTACCGGCCACCGCGCAGCACGGCCCGGGTCAGCCCGCTGCCGGCGAAGGCGTGCGATGACACCACCGAGACCGCGACGCCGGCCCGTTCGGCGCGCTCGAAGGCGGTGGGTTCGGGCTGCACCCGCTCCGGCGGCATCCGGTCCAGCAAGCCGCGCCCGGACGACGCCGCCTGCCAGCGCAGCCAGTTCACCGGCTCGGGCTCGCCGGCCACCACCGAGGTGTAGCCGGTGATGCCGTGTTGCCCGGACGGCAGCCCGGTGCCGAGGCTGGCCAGGCTGCTCGCGGTGGTGGTCGGGAAGCCGGCGGTGAGCGGTTCCCCGGGTAGCCCGGCCAGGAACGGGGCGTCCTCGGAATGCCGGCGCAGCAGGTTCCAGCCCAGGCCGTCCACCAGCAACACCACCACGCAGTCGGTGGCCGGCAACCGCAGCGGGTTGGGATGGTCCGGAACGCCCAGCGCGGTCAACGCGGACGGCAGCAGATCGGCCAGCGTGGCCGAGGAATACCGGACGATCCCGGCGGGGGGCGGGACGGCAGACACTCCCCCGACTGTATCGGCCGTCCCGCCGTTATCCAGTTCGCGTCAGTCTCAGTCGCGGTCGGTGGCGTGCAGGATGCCCAGCAGGCCGTGCGCCTCACCGTCCGGCCCGGCGCTGAACCACACGTCCGAGGTGCCGCCGGAAACCCCGTTGCCGGGCCGCAGTCCCCACAGCCCGTCGATTGCCAGCGGCTTGCCGTGCGGATCGCGCAGCGTGCCGAGCAGCCGGCCGTGCCGGTTGAAGGCGTGGATCCGGCCGTCACCGAAGTTGCCGATCAGCACATCACCACTGAAGTCGCCGAATCCCCTGGGAGCCAGGGTCATTCCCCACGGCGAGTCGAGCACGCCGCGGCTGGCGAAGCGCTGCTGGAACCGTCCGGCCAGGTCGAACACGTTGACGAAGCCGTGCCCGGCGCCGGCCACGTCATCGTGCTTGGCCGCGTCCTGCTTGGCGTAGCTGACGAACACCCGGTTGCCGAGCACCGCCACGTTGAACGGCGCGTAGCCGCGCGGGATGCCGACGCTCCGGAACCGGCCGGCGGACGGCACCCGGTGGAACGAGCTGTTGAACACGTCGATCCGGCCGGCGCCGAAATTGGCGGCGAGCAGCCGATTATGGTGCCCGGTGCTGACCAGCGCCAGCCCCTTGTAGACGCCGCCCCGGCTGGGCGACACCAGCACCGCCGAGGTGCCCTGGGCGCGGTTCCAGGCGCTCAACTGGCCGCCCTCGCCGGCGAAGATGAACAGCGCCTTGCCGCCGGTCGGCAGCCGGAAGCCGTCGGTGCTGTTGAACACCTGCCCGGTCGGCGCACCGCCCGGGATCGAGACCACCAGCGGCACGATGCCCAGTGGCTTGCCGGTGTAGAGGGTGGCCTTGTCGCTGCCGTTGTCCGACACCCAGAGCGGGCTGGTCGGCGATGACGACAGCCCCCAGGCGTTGACCAGGTTCGGATCCCGCAGCCGGGCCACGCCTGGCTGGTCGGAGACCAGGTTGAGCTGGGCGTAACCGTCGTCGAACCGGTGGCCGGGATGCCCGGTGGTCGCGCCGGCCGGCGTGACCGCCACTCCGGTCAATGCCAGCATTCCACCGGCGGCCAGCACGGCGGTGTGGCGACGCATCCGTTTCGCAGTACTCATCACGCCTCCAAGTCGTGAGTCGGGTGGCTGGCGCGTCCCCCGTGGCACGTCATCACCACCGACTCCGGTCACGGAGATGACCTCGCTTCGGTTCAGCCAGGCCGAGGGCGGCGGCCCGGTCGCGGGAAATGTCGCGGCTGGCGTGGTTCTGCCGGTGAGTTCATCTATATCCGACCGTGTCTTGCGGTGTTAGCTTCGTGCCGTCCGCACCTCACCCCTCCCTCAGGAGGCTCGCATGTGGTCAACCCCAACCCTTCCCAAGCTGGCCGGAGTGGGTGCCGCGGCTGCAGCGCTGCTGGCACTGAACATGCCGGCCGCGCACGCCGCAGTCCCGCTGACCGAGGTCATCACCGACTCGTTCAGCAACACCACCAGTCAGCACAACACCGCGGTAGAGCCGGACACCTTCGCGTTCGGCAACACCATCGTCGTGGCGTCACAGGTCGGCCGCTTCAACGACGGTGGCGGCTCTGACCTCGGCTACTCGACCAGCACCGACGGCGGCAGCACCTGGACCCAGGGCACGCTGCCGGGCATCACGTCCTACAACGGCGGCGGCGGCAGCTTCGCCCGGGTGAGTGACGCCAGCGTCGCCTACGACGCCAAGCACCAGGTTTGGCTGATCTCCTCGGTGCCGATCACCTCGTCGGTGACGGTGCCGAACGTGTTCGTCAACCGTTCGACCGACGGTGGGCTGACCTTCGGCAACCCGGTGACGGTGGCCTCCGGCAGCACCAGCTTCGACAAGAACTGGACGGCCTGCGACAACACCGCGACCAGCCCGTACTACGGGCACTGCTACACCGAGTTCGACGACAACGCCAACGGGGACCGGCTGAAGATGTCGACGTCGACCGACGGCGGCCTGACCTGGGGTCCGGCGCTGAACACCGGCAACAGCGCCACCGGTCTCGGTGGCCAGCCAGTGGTGCAGCCGAACGGCACCGTGATCGTGCCTGCCGCCAACAGCTCGGAGTCGGCGATCATCGCGTGGCGCTCGACCAACGGCGGCACGTCCTGGTCCTCGACCGTCACGGTCTCGTCGGTGAGCTCGCACACCGAGGCCGGCAGCCTCCGCTCGAGTCCGCTGCCGTCGGCCGAGATCGACGGCGCCGGCAAGGTCTATGTCGCCTGGCAGGACTGCCGGTTCCGTAGCCGCTGCACCGCGAACGACATCGTGTTCTCGACGTCCACCGACGGGGTGACCTGGACCGCGGTGAGCCGGGTGCCGATCGATGCGACCACCAGCGGAACCGATCACTTCATCCCCGGGCTCGGGGTCAACCCGGCTACGTCCGGTGCCACCGCCCAACTCGGCCTGACCTACTACTTCTACCGCACCTCGGCCTGTGGCACCTCCTGCCAGCTGGAGGTGGGCTACATCCAGTCCAACAACGGCGGTTCGACCTGGAACACGCACACCGACGTGGCCGGCCCGTTCGCGGTCACGCTCTGCCCGAACACCACCCAGGGCCGGATGGTCGGTGACTACATCTCCACCTCATGGCTGAACGGACGGGCCATCGGCTCGTTCGCGGTGGCGAAGGCCCCGTCCGGCGGTGCCGCCTTCGACCAGGGCATCTACGTCCCGGCCGGCGGATTCACCGGCCTTTCCAGCGGATTCGTCAACAGCTCGGTCGGCGACAAGCCGGTGCCGGGCGCGGCCTCGGACCACGCCTCACCGAAGTCCGCCATCCGGCTCGGCTAGCCGGACCCGGGCCAAGGCTCGCGGGGTGGTCACCGCCCAGGCTGCGGTGACCACCCCGCTGCGCCATCACGCCCGCAGCGACTCCCGCTCCACCGGCTGCCGCTCCTGCCGGCGGACCGCCGGCCGGTCGGCGACCGCGGTCACCACGAAGCCGAGTACCAGGCCCACCAGCACGCCCAGGTTGGCGTACGCCCAGTCGCCGCCCTTGCCACCCAGGCCGACCGGCCCGAGCAGGTAGCCCTGCCAGCTCAGCCAGCTCGCGTAGCTGTTGGTGACCAGTCCCCAGCCGAGCACGGTGCCGACCAGCAGGCAGAGCAACGGCACCGGCCGGACGCTGCCGTACCGGCCGGTCGGGGTGAACAGGTCCGGTTCGGCGTAGTCGCGCCGGCGCAGCATGACATCGGCCAGCATCACCCCGCACCAGGCCGCCACCGGCACCCCGAGGGTGATCAGAAAACCCTGGAACTGGTTGAAGAAGTTCTTGCCGAAGAACACCACGTAGCAGGCGCCGGCCACCATGATCACCCCGTCGATGCCGGCGGCCGCCGGTCGCGGGATGCGCAGGCCGGCGGTCAGCAGCGCCAGCCCCGAGGAGTAGATGTCGAGCACCGCGCCGCCGACCAGGCCGAGCACCACCACGACCAGGAAGGGCACCAGAGCCCAGGTGTGCAGTTCGGTGGCCAGCGCGCCGATCGGGTCGGCCGCGATCGCGTTGCTCAGGTCGGACGACGAGCCGGCCAGCAGCAGCCCGAACAGCAGCAGGACCGCCGGCGCCAGCGCCCCGCCGAAGGTGGTCCAGCCGACCACGCCCCGGCTGGAGGCGGTCCGCGGCAGGTAACGGGAGTAGTCGGCGGCAGCGATCACCCAGCCGAGTCCGAAGCCGGTCAGGAACAGTACGAAGCAGCCGACCACGTGCTGCGTCGAGCCGGCCGGCACCGACGACACCGTCGACCAGTGGATCTTGCCGAACACCAGCACGATGTAGACCACCGTCAGCAGCCCGGTCACCACCGTGATGACGGTCTGCATCCGCATGATCAGGTCGAAGCCCATCACCCCGCCCAGGATGATCAGGCCGGCGACCAGCACCAGCGCCACCACCTTGGTGGCGGTGCCGGAGCTCCAGCCCAGCCGGTCGAACACGGTCGCGGTGGCCAGCGTCGCGAGGATTGCGAGCACCGTCTCCCAGCCGACCGAGATCACCCACGACAGCAGCGCCGGCAGCAGGTTGCCGCGGACCCCGAACGGGGCCCGGCTGAGCACCATGGTCGGCGCCGAGCCGCGCTTGCCGGCCAGCGCGATGAAGCCGCAGAGCAGGAACGACAGCACGATGCCGGCCAGCCCGGCGACCAGCGCCTGCCAGAACGACACCTTGAAGGCCAGCCCGAACGAGCCGTAGCTGAGCCCGAACACCGACACGTTGGCGCCGAACCACGGCCAGAAGAGCTGGGGCGGCCGGCCCTTGCGCTCGGCGTCGGAGATGACGTTGATGCCGTTCGTCTCGACCCGCAGGGCCCGGTAGTCCTCCGGCTGCGACGGCGCGGTCGGGCTGGTGCTCACCATGGGCGCAACCTTGCTGGCTTACCGTCCGGAAATCAACAACCGGCGCTAACCGGTCAGCGTGAAGGTGGCCGAGCTGCCCTGGTGCCCGCTCAGCAGGGCGTAGAGCGTGTACTTGCCGGCGCCCACGTGGGTGCGGGTGCCGGCGCAGGACTCCCTGGACGACAGGCCGGACCACTCGATCTCGCGGCGGATGGGCTTGCCGACCGGCAGCGTGGCCGGCGCGGTGCCGGGCTGGATGGCGCAGTCGTGGCTGCCCCAGACCCGGGCGCTGCCGTTGTAGACGCGCAACTCGATCTGGCTGTCGGAGAGGTCCTGCACGCACGGGGATGGCCCGTTGTTGGTCACCACCAGGGCCACCATCGGCTTGCTGCCGGCCGGGTAACTTGCCGCCGAGGTGGCTGCCTGGACCGAGAGCTGGGCGGCCGTGCAGGCGCTGGGACGGGTCAGCGCGCTGCTGCTGGCGGCGGAGCTGGAGGAGCTCGCCGGGCTGCTGTCGACCGGGCTGGTCTGGCTGCTGGGGGTGAACCCCTGGCTGCCGGTGGGCGTCCCGCCGCTGCCGCCGCGGAAGAACAGCGCGTACCCGCTGACCGCGGCGAGTACCAGCACGGCAAGCATCATCGCCCGGCGGCGCCAGTAGACCGACGGGGACATGTTTCCGACCGGATGCAGCATTTCGGCTCCAAGGTAATGCCAGCCAGAACGTACCCCGCGCAGGCCCGCCCACGGTGGCGGTCCTGCCATGTCAGGATGACCTGCGAGATGCCTGCCGCCGTCCTGACCAGTGCCGTGCTCGACTGGTACGCCGACCATGCCCGGGACCTGCCGTGGCGGCAGCCCGGCACCCCGGCCTGGTCGGTGCTGGTCAGCGAGGTGATGCTCCAGCAGACCCCGGTTGCCCGGGTGCTGCCGGCCTATCTGCGCTGGCTGGACCGGTGGCCGACCGCCGCCGCGCTGGCCGCCGAACCGGCCGGCGAGGCGGTGCGGATGTGGGGGAAGCTCGGCTATCCGCGCCGGGCGCTGCGGCTGCACGCCTGCGCGGTGGCGATCCGCGACCAGCACGCCGGCCGGGTGCCCGACCAGTTGCCGGAGTTGCTGGCGCTGCCGGGGGTCGGCGCCTACACCGCCCGCGCGGTGCTGGCCTTCGCCTACGGCCACCGACAGCCGGTGGTCGACATCAACGTCCGCCGGGTGCTGGCCCGGGCGGTGGACGGCCAGGGGATGCCGGGACCACCCGCCGTCGCCCGCGACCTGGCCGCGATGGACCGGGTGCTGCCGGCCGACGATGCGATCGCGGCCCGGTTCTGCGCCGCGGTGATGGAGCTCGGCGCGGTGCTGTGCACCGCCAGTCGACCGGACTGCGCACGCTGCCCGGTGCGCGAGCAGTGCGCCTGGCGGCTGGCTGGCCACCCCGTCTACACCGGCCCGCTGCCGCGTCCGCAGAAGTTCGCCGGCACCGACCGACAGGTGCGCGGGCTGCTGCTGGACGTGCTCCGGGGCGCGTCCGGCCCGGTCGACCGGCCGAGCCTGGACCTAGCCTGGCCGGACCCGGTGCGCCGGGACCGGGCGCTGGGCTCGCTGATCACCGACGGGCTGATCGACCCGCTGCCGGACGGCCGGTTCGCACTCCCCGGTCACGCCTGACCCTCTCCCCCGGGTCCTCCCCGCCGCTTGGCCCGGAGCGCATTGTGCGGCCCGAAATCGCATTGTGCGGATCCCCGGCGGCTGGTGCCAGTCGGGGCACCGGTGTAACGTCTCCTGAAACATGAGATGGTTATCTCGATATATGGGATAGCGAATAGACGGAGGCAGGTTCGTCCGATGGGCAAGACGCTCGCCGAGAAGATCTGGGACGCGCACGTGGTGCGCCGGGCCGACGGCGAGCCGGACCTTCTCTACATCGACCTGCACCTGCTGCACGAGGTGACCAGTCCACAGGCCTTCGAAGGGCTGCGGATGGCCAACCGTCCGGTCCGCCGGCCGGACCGGACGATCGCCACCGAGGACCACAACACCCCCACCACGGTGACCGGCCGCAGCCTGGACCTGATCGCGGACCCGGTCAGCCGGCTGCAACTGGAGGCGCTGCGCAAGAACTGCGCCGACTTCGGCATTCCGCTGCACTCGCTGGGCGATCCCGATCAGGGCATCGTGCACGTGATCGGCCCGCAACTGGGCCTCACCCAGCCCGGCATGACGATCGTCTGCGGTGACTCGCACACCTCCACCCACGGAGCGTTCGGCGCGCTGGCGTTCGGCATCGGCACCAGCCAGGTCGAGCACGTGCTGGCCACCCAGACGCTGCCGCTGGCCCCGTTCCGCACCATGGCGGTCAACCTGACCGGCAACCTGCCAGCCGGCGTGTCGGCCAAGGACGCGGTGCTGGCGATCATCGCCACCATCGGCACCGGCGGCGGCCAGGGCTACGTGATCGAGTACCGCGGCCCGGCGATCGAGGCGCTCTCGATGGCCGGCCGGCTGACCGTCTGCAACATGTCGATCGAGGCTGGCGCCCGGGCCGGCCTGATCGCGCCGGACCAGAAAACCTTCGAGTTCCTGTCCGGTCGTCCGCACGCACCCAAGGGGGCGGACTGGGACGCCGCGCTGGCCTACTGGCAGACCCTGCACACCGACCTGGATGCCCGGTTCGACCACGAGGTCACCATCGACGCCGGCAGCCTCACCCCGTACGTCACCTGGGGTACCAACCCGGCCCAGGCCGGACCGCTCGGCGGCTCGGTGCCGGATCCGGAGACCCTGGCCGACCCGGCGGCCCGAGTGGCCGCGGAGAACGCGCTGCGCTACCAGGGGCTGACCCCGGGCACCCCGATCCGCGACGTCGAGGTCGACACGGTGTTCCTCGGCTCCTGCACCAACGGCCGGCTCGAGGATCTCCGCGCGGCCGCCGAGGTGTTGCGGGGGCGCCGGATCGCCGACCGGATCACCATGCTGGTGGTGCCGGGTTCCGCCCAGATCCGGGCACAGGCCGAGGCCGAGGGCCTGGACCGGGTGTTCACCGACGCCGGCGCCGAATGGCGCGGAGCCGGCTGCTCGATGTGCCTGGGCATGAACCCCGACACGGTCGGCCCCGGACAGCGCACCGCCTCGACCTCGAACCGCAACTTCGAGGGACGGCAGGGCACCGGCGCCCGTACCCACCTGGTGTCGCCCGAGGTCGCCGCCGCCACCGCGGTCACCGGGCGCTTCGCGGCACCCGCGGACCTGTAACCGGGGCCGAGGAAGGAAGGTCATGCAACCGTTCACCAGCCACACCGGCACCGGCCTGCCGCTGCGCCGGACCGACGTCGACACCGACCAGATCATCCCCGCCGAATACCTCAAGCGGATCTCCCGGACCGGCTTCGAGGACGGCCTGTTCGCCCGCTGGCGAGCCGAGCCGGACTTCGTGCTCAACGACCCGCGGTACGCCGGCGCGACGGTGCTGGTGGCCGGCACCGAGTTCGGCACCGGATCGTCCCGCGAGCATGCGGTCTGGGCGCTGCGCGACTACGGCTTCCGGGCGGTGCTGTCGTCCCGGTTCGGCGACATCTTTCGTGGCAACTCGCTGAAGAACGGCCTGCTCACGGTGCTGCTGCCGGACGGGGTGATCGAGCGGCTGTGGCAGCTGATCGACGCCGACCCGGCGACCCCCATCACCGTCGACCTGGAGCGTTGCGAGGTGCGGGCCGCCGACCTGACCGTCCGGTTCGAGCTGGACGAGTCGGCCCGGCAGCGGCTGCTGCAGGGGGCCGACGACATCACGCTGACCCTGCGGCACGCCGACGAGATCGCCCGGTTCGAGTCGGCGCTACCGGCGTTCAAGCCGAACACCCTGGCAGGCTGAGAGCCTTGACCGGCCTTCCGACCCGATGCGAGAGTGCGAGGACGATGCAGAGCCTCCGCACGCGGCGAGTCATTAGCTAGCGCGGGCGCCCGGCGGAGCAACTCCTCGGACGGCCGCGCGTTCCGGCCCGTCCTGACCGCCCTCGCTCGGAAAGCTCCCGCCATGCCCGCTAATACCGTTCCGGTCCCGGCCGCCGAGGTGGACGTCGCCGCCACCCGGCTCGCCGAGGTGCTCGACCCCACCCCGCTGCAACCGTCCGGCCGGCTGTCCGACCGGATGGCCGGCGAGGTCTGGCTCAAACGGGAGGACCTGCAGCCGGTCCGCTCGTACAAGGTGCGCGGCGCGTACAACCTGATCGTCCAGCTGTCGAAGGCCGAACGGGCTGCCGGGCTGGTCTGCGCCAGCGCCGGGAACCACGCCCAGGGAGTGGCGTACGCCTGCGCGCTGCTGGACGCACCCGGCACCATCTACCTGCCGCGCACCACGCCGCGGCAGAAGCTCGACCGGATCAGGGCCCTCGGCGGCGACCGGGTGCGGCTGAGCCTGGTCGGCGACAGCTACGACGAATCGGCCGCCGCGGCGCTGGCCGATGCCCGGCGGACCGGCGCGACCATGGTGCCCGCCTTCGACCATCCGGCCACCATCGCCGGCCAGGGCACCGTGATCCGCGAGGCGGTCGGCCAGCTCGGCCGGGCTCCGGACCTGGTGGTGGTGCCGGTCGGCGGTGGTGGACTGCTGGCCGGCACGGTCAGCTGGCTGGGCGCGCACCATCCGGAGACCCGGGTGGTCGGCGTGGAGCCGGCCGGCGCCGCCTGCCTGGCGGCCGCCCTGAAAGCCGGCCACCCGGTGGACCTGGACACCCTGGACGGGTTCGTCGACGGGGCGGCGGTCCGGCGGGCCGGCGACTGCACCTTCCCCGTGATCCGGGACGCCGGCGCCGAGGTGGTGGCGGTCAGCGAGGGTCGGGTCTGCGTCGAGATGCTGGACTTCTACCAGGTGGACGGCATCATCACCGAGCCCGCCGGCGCGCTGGCCGCGGCGGCGCTGCGCGACACCGTCTTCGCCGCGCCGGGCAGCACCATAGTCTGCCTGGTGTCGGGCGGCAACAACGACGTCAGCCGGTATGCCGAGATCCTCGAGCGGTCGCTGGTCTACCAGGGCCGCAAGCACTACTTCCTGGTCGACTTCCCCCAGGAGCCGGGCGCGCTGCGGCAGTTCCTGGACGAGGTGCTCGGCCCGGACGACGACATCACCCTGTTCGAGTACGTCAAGCGCAACAACCGGGAGACCGGGCCGGCACTGGTCGGCATCGAACTCGGCCGACCGGAGGACCTGGCGCCGCTGATGGACCGGATGCGGGAGGCCACCCCGCACATCCAGCTGCTGCCGCCGGACAGCCCGCTGGCCCGGTTCCTGGTCTGACGCGCCCGCTGCGCGCGAGTAGCCATCGTCCACCAGGCCCGAGCACGACGCAGAACCCGAGCACGACGCAGGACCCGAGCACGACGGAGGCCCGGTCCGTCGAAACGGACCGGACCTCCGGCAGCACGCGAACTACTCGACGGTGCCGACCGTCTCGGTCGGCGGCACGTCCGGCACCACCATGTCGGTCTTCGGCTCGCCGCGGAAGGTGAACTGCTCCTTGCCGTCGGCATCCGGCGCGGTGTCGACGACCACGATCTGACCGGCCCCCAGCTCGCCGAACAGGATCTTCTCGCTCAGCGTGTCCTCGATCTCGCGCTGGATGGTCCGGCGCAGCGGCCGGGCGCCCAGCACCTGGTCGTAACCACGCTTGGCCAGCAGCATCTTGGCCGCCGGGGTGAGTTCGAGACCCATGTCCTTGTTGCGCAACTGGGTGTCGACCCGGGCGGTCATCAGGTCGACGATCGAGACGATCTCCTCCTGCGACAGCTGGTGGAAGACCACGATGTCGTCGATCCGGTTCAGGAACTCAGGCCGGAAGTGCTGCTTGAGCTCGTCGTTGACCTTCTGCTTCATCCGGTCGTAGTTCGACGAGGTGTCGTTCGCGCCAGCGAAGCCGAGGCCGCCGACCGACTTGGACGCATCCTTGGTGCCGAGGTTGGTGGTCAGGATCAGCACCGTGTTCTTGAAGTCCACGATCCGACCCTGGCCGTCGGTCAGCCGGCCGTCCTCCAGCACCTGAAGCAGCGTGTTGAAGACATCCGGGTGCGCCTTCTCGACCTCGTCGAAGAGCACCACGCTGAACGGCTTGCGCCGCACCTTCTCGGTCAGCTGGCCGCCCTCGTCGTAACCGACGTAGCCGGGCGGGGCACCGACCAGCCGCGACACCGTGTACCGGTCGTGGAACTCGGACATGTCCAGCTGGATCAGCGCGTCGTCGTCACCGAACAGGAACTCGGCCAGGGTCTTGGCCAGCTCGGTCTTACCGACTCCGGACGGGCCGGCGAAGATGAACGAGCCACCGGGCCGCTTCGGGTCCTTCAGACCGGCCCGAGTACGCCGGATGGCCTGCGAGACCGCCTTGATGGCGTCCTGCTGGCCGATCACCCGGCGGTGCAGCTCGTCCTCCATCCGGAGCAGCCGAGCCGTCTCCTCCTCGGTGAGCTTGAAGACCGGAATGCCGGTCCAGTTGGCCAGCACCTCGGCGATCTGCTCGTCGTCGACCTCGGCCACCACGTCCAGGTCGCCGGCCTTCCACTCCCGCTCGCGCTGGGCCTTCTCGTTGAGCAGGTTCTTCTCCTTGTCGCGCAAGGAGGCTGCCTTCTCGAAGTCCTGGGCATCGATCGCGGACTCCTTGTCCCGGCGGACGTCGGCGATCCGGTCGTCGAACTCGCGCAGGTCCGGCGGCGCGGTCATCCGGCGGATCCGCATTCGGGAGCCGGCCTCGTCGATCAGGTCGATCGCCTTGTCCGGCAGGAACCGGTCGGAGATGTAGCGGTCGGCCAGCCCGGCCGCCGCCACCAGCGCCGAGTCGGTGATCGACACCCGGTGGTGCGCCTCGTACCGGTCCCGCAGTCCCTTGAGGATCTCGATGGTGTGCGCGACGGACGGCTCCCCGACCTGCACCGGCTGGAACCGCCGCTCCAGGGCGGCGTCCTTCTCCAGGTGCTTGCGGTACTCGTCCAGCGTGGTGGCACCGATCGTCTGCAACTCGCCCCGGGCCAGCATCGGCTTCAGGATCGAGGCCGCGTCGATCGCGCCCTCGGCGGCGCCGGCACCGACCAGGGTGTGGATCTCGTCGATGAACATGATGATGTCGCCGCGGGTGCGGATCTCCTTGAGCACCTTCTTCAGGCGCTCTTCGAAGTCACCGCGGTAGCGGGAGCCGGCGACCAGCGAGCCCAGGTCCAGGGTGTAAAGCTGCTTGTCCTTCAGCGTCTCGGGGACCTCGCTGCGGACGATCGCCTGGGCCAGCCCCTCGACCACGGCGGTCTTGCCGACGCCGGGTTCGCCAATCAGCACCGGGTTGTTCTTGGTGCGCCGGGACAGCACCTGCATCAGCCGCTCGATTTCCTTCTCCCGGCCGATCACCGGGTCGAGCTTGCCCTCGCGGGCGGCCTGGGTCAGGTTGCGACCGAACTGGTCGAGCACCAGCGAGGTGGACGGTGCGCCCTCGCTGGCCGTACCGCCGGTCGGCTCCTTGGACTGGTAGCCGTTGAGCAGCTGGATGACCTGCTGGCGGACCCGGTTGAGGTCGGCGCCCAGCTTGACCAGCACCTGGGCCGCGACCCCCTCGCCCTCGCGGATCAGGCCGAGCAGGATGTGCTCGGTGCCGATGTAGTTGTGGCCGAGCTGCAGCGCCTCACGCAGCGACAGCTCCAGCACCTTCTTGGCCCGCGGGGTGAACGGGATGTGGCCGGACGGAGCCTGCTGGCCCTGCCCGATGATCTCTTCGACCTGCTGGCGAACCGCCTCCAGGGAGATGCCGAGCGACTCCATGGCCTTGGCGGCTACGCCTTCACCCTCGTGGATCAGGCCGAGCAGGATGTGCTCGGTGCCGATGTAGTTGTGGTTGAGCATCCTGGCCTCTTCCTGAGCCAGGACGACCACCCGCCGAGCGCGATCGGTAAACCGTTCGAACATGTCGCTCACTCTCCTTACCGCCCGACGCCCTGAGGATGACGCGTCGTGCCTATCCGACTCTAGTCACTGAGGTGGCCGGAGCCTGCCGGTGAACGTGCTGAGTCTGCTATCAGCGAACGTCCTCACCGACTGTCTAGTTCTGATCGACTTCTTCTCGTGACCTGTGAGGTGTTCTTCGGAAGATCGACTGGCCCGGCCCGGCCCGGTTCCCGGCCGGGTCCGGCGCTGGTACCGCCATGTCGAGTGTGCAACTCCGCTGGCGCGGTGGATATGCCACAACCTGACAAATAGCTGCCATGGATGGACGGGCCGTCGGTGTGAGATGGCCTACACCTGCCGCGCACCGAAGCCGACTGTCGGACGGGCCCACCCAAACGCCGTACCCCAGCCGGAAGGCGACCGTCACCGGAGAAAGCACACGGCCGCCCTGACCCGATCGCTCGGGTCGTGGCGGCCGCGTGGTGCCTGCGATTGCCAGTTGGCTGTGCCGTCCGCCAACCGGTGAAGCGTCAGTTGGCTGTGCCGTCCGCCAACCGGTGAAGCGTCAGTTGGCGGAGTTGTAGGCCTCGACGATGCTGCTCGGAATGCGTCCGCGCTCGGAGACCTTGTGGCCGTTCTTTCGGGCCCATTCCCGAATGGCCTGGGTCTGCTCGCGGTCGATGCGAGCGCCACCGCCCCGGGCCGGCCGGCTGGCCGGACTCGGCCGGGCATTGCCACGCGAGGCGCGACGCGCGTGTCCGACGTAGGGCGCCAGGGCCTCGCGCAATTTATTCGCATTGTCGGCCGAAAGATCGATCTCGTATCCAGATCCGTCGAGGCCGAAGCTGACAGTTTCGGTGGCGGTACCGCCGTCGAGGTCGTCGACGAGCAGAACCTGGATTTTCTGTGCCATGGTGCGTCCAATCTGACAAGTACTTGAGGGGAGCCGCTACGACATATTAAACCCGTGCCGGTCGAATACGCGAGTTACCCCGACGGCGAGTTGGTCGGGCAGTGTGCTGAGGAGTTTATGGGAGCGGCTTGAGCAGCGGGAAAAGGATGGTCTCCCGAATTCCCCGGCCGCTGAAGAGCCCGAGTAGCCGGTCGACCCCCAGCCCGATGCCGCCCGCCGGCGGCATGCCGTACTCCTGTGCCTGCAAGAAATCCTCGTCCAGTTCCATGGCCTCCGGATCACCGGCGGCAGCCGCCAGCGACTGCGCGTGCAACAGCCGTCGCTGTTCCACCGGATCGGCCAGCTCCGAATAACCCGGGGCCAGTTCCACCCCGCCGACGACCAGGTCCCAGGCCTCCGCCAACCGGGGATCGGTGCGGTGGCTGCGGGCCAGCGGACGCACCGAGCGCGGATAGTCGCACACGAAGGTCGGCTGGATGAGATCGTGCTCGACCAGCTTCTCATAGATTTCCAGCACTATCTCACCGGAATCCCATTCCGGCTGGCAAGCGACATTTCGGGATGCTGCAAGTTCGGCCAGCCGAGCCCGTTCGGTGTCCGGCGTCACGCTTTCTGCCACCGCCTCGGACACCAAATCATAGACAGACACCCAGCGCCACTCGCCGGTCAAGTCGATTTCGGTGCCGTCCGCGGCGCGGGGCGTTTGCACGTCCACTGCCTTCGCCGCGTCGAGGATCAAGGTACGGGTCAGCTCGGCCATGCTGCGGTAATCGCCGTAGGCCTCGTACGCCTCGAGCATGGTGAATTCCGCCGAATGCGTGGAGTCGATTCCCTCGTTGCGGAACGTGCGGCCGATCTCGAAGACCCGGTCGATGCCGCCGATCATCGCGCGCTTGAGATACAGCTCGAGCGCGATGCGCAGCGACATCGGCTGGTCGAAGGCGTTCAAGTGCGTGTGGAAAGGACGGGCCGCCGCGCCGCCGTGCACCGATTGCAGGATCGGGGTTTCGACTTCGAGATAACCGCGGTTCTGCAGGCTCGTCCGCAGCGAGGCGAGTACCTGGGCCCGCATCAGCACCATCCGGCGCGCCTCCGGGCGCACGATCAGGTCGACGTACCGGTGCCGGACCCGGCTCTCCTCGCTCATCGGCCGGTGGGCCACCGGCAGCGGCCGGAGCGCCTTGGCGGTGATCCGCCACGAGTCGGCCAGCACCGACAGCTCACCCCGGCGGGACGAGATCACCTCGCCGGTGGCCTGTACCAGGTCACCGAGGTCGACGTCGGCCTTCCAGTTCGCGAGCGAGTCGGCGCCGACCCGATCCTGCGAGAGCATCAGCTGCAGTTCCACGCCGCCCTCGCGCAGCGTGGCGAAGCAGAGCTTGCCGGTGTTGCGGACGAAGATCACCCGGCCGGTCACGCTGACCAGGTCGCCGGTGCTGGTGTCGGAGTCCAGATCCGGGTAGAGCCGGCGGATCTCGGCCAGGCTGTGGGTTCGCTCGACGGTGACCGGGAACGGCGCCCGATCCGGGTCGGCCATCAGCCGGTCGTACTTCTCCCGCCTGATCCGCAACTGTTCCGGCAGGTCGTCCTGGGTGTTGTCGTCGGCCGCGGCGGGTTCGGAGGAGCTCACCCCCCAAACTGTATCGGCGCGGTCGGGCCGCGCCGCAGCGCGGGAGGTGGCTGAGCCGAGCTGACGAATGTCATTGCCGAGTCCGAGGCTTACCGGGCGGCGCTGCACGGCTGGCTATGAGCCGCGGTGACAGGATGGGCCGGTGATGCGGGACATGTCAGGGTCGGCCTACGCGACCTCGTTCGGTGCCCAGGCCGCCGGCTACGACCGGCTGCGCCCCCGGTACCCCGGCGCGGCGATCGACTACGCGCTGCACGGCCGGACGCCGACCCGGCTCTTGGACCTCGGCGCCGGCACCGGCCTGCTCACCCGCGACCTGGTCGGCCGGGCACCCGAGGTGCTGGCCGTCGAGCCGGACGACGCGATGCGGGCGGTGCTTGCCGACGCGGTGCCCGGGGCGGTCGCCCTGGCCGGCACCGCCGAGCGGATCCCGGTGCCGGACGCCAGCCTGGACGCGGTGCTGGTCGGCCAGGCGTTCCACTGGTTCCGCCGGCCGGACGCCGACCACGAGCTGGCCCGGGTACTGCGGCCGGGCGGCGTGGTGGCACTGCTCTGGAACATCCTCGACCGCTCCGCGCCGTGGGTCAGCGGGCTGTACACGGCCACCCAGCAGCCGGCGCCGCCGGCGGGGTACCAGCCCAGCGACCTCGACGAGGCGCTGTTCACGCCGGCCGAGGAGCGCACCGTCGCCTCGACCCACGAGCTGCCCGGGCCGGACGGCGTGATCGGCCTGGCCCACACCTGGAGCTGGGTGATCACCCGCAGTCCGGCCGAGCAGCGGCGGATCGATCGGCGGCTGCGAATCCTGATCACCCAGCACGCCGAACTGCAGCAGCCGGTCGTCCGGTTGCCGCAGCACACTAAGGTGATCCGGCAGTACCTGCGCTGAACTCCTCAGGTGTTGCGCTCGTAGATCAGCCGCAGGCCGACCAGGGTGAGCTCGGGTTCGTGCCGGTCCACCGTCTCGCAGTGCTGAACCACCAGCGGGGCCAGGCCGCCGGTGGCGATCACCGTCACAGCGTCCGGGTCGTCCGGCTGCAGGGTGCGCGCGATCCGCCGGACGATGCCGTCCACCTGGCCGGCGAAGCCGTACAGGATGCCGGACTGCAACGCCTCGACGGTGTTCTTGCCGATCGGCGACCGGGGCGTCACCAGCTCCACCTTGCGCAGCTGGGCGGCCCGGGCGGCCAGCGCGTCCAGCGAGATCTCGATGCCCGGGGCCAGCGCCCCGCCGAGGAACTCACCGCGCCCGCTCACCACGTCGAAGTTGGTGGAGGTGCCGAAGTCGACCACGATCGCCGGGCCGTCCACCAGGTGATGGGCGGCCAGGGTGTTCACGATCCGGTCGCTGCCGACCTCCTTCGGGTTGTCGAACTGCAGCGCCACCCCGGTCTTGATGCCCGGTTCCACCAGCACGGTCGGCAGGTCGGCCCAGTACCGGGTGAGCATCGTGCGCAGTTCGCGCAGCGCGGCCGGCACCGTGGAGCAGCCGGCGACGCCGGTCACCGGCACGTCCGCCAGCAGGCCGCGGAAGGTCAGCATCAGCTCGTCGGCGGTGTTGCGGGCGTCCGTCTTGATCCGCCACGAGTGCACCAACTTCTCGGCCTCGAAGATGCCGAGCACGGTGTTGGTGTTGCCGATGTCGATGGTCAGCAGCATCAGCGCGCCCCCCCGTCGGCATCGTCCGAAGCGGCGGCCGGATGCAGGTCCAGGCCGAGGTCGAGCACCGGCGCCGAGTGGGTCAGCGCGCCGACCGAGAGGTAGTCGACCCCGGTCGCCGCGACCGCCGCGGCCACCTGCAGGCTCAGCCCACCGGACGCCTCCAGCCGGACCGGCCGGCCGTCGGCCAGCGCCACGCAGGCGGTCAGGTCGGCCAGGCTCATGTTGTCCAGCAGGATCAACTCGGCGCCGGCCTCGATCGCCTCGGCGCACTGGGCCGGGGTGTCGACCTCGACCTCGATCGGCAGCTCCGGCACGGCGGCCCGCACCAGCTCGAAGGCCCGCGCCACCGAGCCCGCGGCGGCGACGTGGTTGTCCTTGATCAGCGCCGCGTCCGACAGCGACATCCGGTGGTTCACCCCGCCGCCGCAGCGCACCGCGTACTTCTGCAGGGCCCGCAGGCCGGGCACCGTCTTGCGGGTGTCGCGCACCTGGGCCCGGGTCCCGGACACCGCGTCCACCCAGATCCGGGTCAGGGTGGCCACCCCGGACAGCTGGCTGACCAGGTTGAGCGCGGTTCGCTCGGCGGTGAGCAGGTCCCGCACCGGACCGGTCACCGTCAGCAGCACCTGCCCGGGTCCGACCAGGTCGCCGTCGGCCGCCTCGCCCAGCTCCACGGCGAGCCGCCCCTCGCTGGCCACCGCGAAGGTGAACGCCGCCACCGGCAGCCCGGCCAGCACCCCGGCCTCGCGCGGCACCAGCACGGCGCGGCCCAGCTGGCCGGCGTCGATGGTGGCGGCGGTGGTCACGTCCGGGCCGTCGGCCAGGTCCTCGGCGAGCGCCCGGCCCACCACGTGCGCCACCATGCTCGGGCTCAGCCCGGCGTCGGTCAGCGCGGTGATCAGCGCGGGGTCGATCCTGGGTTCGGTCACTGCTGCGATCCGCTCATTTCCTCGAGCTGCCGGTTGGGCAGCGGCAGGTAGTCGGTTGCGATGGTGCCATCCGGGCCGAGCCGCAGCCGCAGGTGGCCGAGCCACCCGTCGGCGGCGTCCGGATGGTCCTCCCGCCAGTGCGAGCCGCGGGTCTCGGTACGCCGGGTGGCGGCGGCGACCAGGGCGCTGGCCACCGTCACCAGATTGGTGGCCTCCCAGGTCTCGGTGGCCGGCTCGCTGCTGCGCTGGGCGGCCAGCCGGTGCAGCAGCCCGGCCACCCGGTGCAGCCCGGCGCCGGTCCGGATGACCCCGGCGTCGGCCGACATCGCCACCTGCAACTGCGGCCGGACGCCGGCGGCCAGGATGCCGCCGGGCCGGATGTCGATGCCCAGCTCGGGCAGCCGGTCGTCGCCGGCCAGCCGGTCGAGCAGGTCGGCGGCGATCCGGCGGCCGAACACCAACCCCTCCAGCAGCGAGTTGGACGCCAGCCGGTTCGCCCCCTGCACCCCGGTGCAGGCCGCCTCGCCGCAGGCGTACAGCCGGTCCACCGAGGTACGTCCGGCCAGGTCGGTGGCCACCCCGCCGGAGGCGTAGTGGCAGGCCGGTCCGACCGGGATCAGCTGGTCGACCGGGTCGATGCCGAGCGCGGTCAGGGTGGCCAGGATGGTGGGGAACCGGACCCGCCACTTCTCCGCGCCGAAGTGCCGGGCGTCCAGCCAGACGTGCTCGGCGCCGGTCTCCAGCATCCGGCGCAGGATGGCCTTGGCGACGACGTCCCGGGGGGCCAGTTCGGCCAGCTCGTGCTGGCCCAGCATGAACCGCTCGCCGGCGTCGTCCACCAGGAAGGCGCCCTCGCCGCGGACCGCCTCGCTGACCAGCGGCTGCTGGCCGGACGCGCCGCGGCCCAGCCACAGCACGGTCGGGTGGAACTGGACGAACTCCAGGTCCTGCACCACCGCGCCGGCCCGCAGCGCCGCCGCCACCCCGTCGCCGGTGGACACCGACGGGTTGGTGGTGGCCGCGTACACCTGGCCGATGCCGCCGGTGGCCAGCACGATCGCCCGGGCCCGGACCGCGCCGACCCCGTCCAGCTGGCCCTCGCCCATCACGTGCAGGGTGACCGCGCCGACCCCGCCGCCGGCGGCCGGCAGCAGGTCGAGCACCAGCGCGTGCTCGATCACCTCGATCCGCGGCTGCCGGAGCACCGCCGCCACCAGCGCCCGCTCGATCTCGGCGCCGGTGGCGTCACCGCCGGCGTGCGCGATCCGGTCCCGGTGGTGGCCGCCCTCTCGGGTCAGCGCCAGGGTGCCGCCGGCGCCCCGGTCGAACCGGGTGCCCAGCTCGATCAGCTCACGGACCGCCTGCGGGCCCTCGTCCACCAGCACCCGCACCGCGTCCGGGTCGCACAGCCCGACCCCGGCGACCAGGGTGTCGACCAGGTGCTCGTCCGGCGAGTCGTCCGGGCCGAGCGCCGCCGCGATGCCGCCCTGCGCCCACCGGGTGGATCCGGCGGCCAGCACGTCCTTGGTCACCACCAGCACCCGGCGGCCGCCGTCGGCGATCCGCAGCGCGGTGGTCAGGCCGGCGATGCCGGAGCCGATCACCACCACGTCGGTCTCGACGATCCAGCCCGGCGCCGGGGCCAGCAGCCGCTGCGGCAGGTTCACGGCGCCAGCTCCACGGCCGTGTTATCGATCAGCCGGGTGGCCCCGATCCGGGCCGCGGTCAGCAGCCGGGCCGGACCGCGGTCCGGCACCGGGCCCAGCTCGGGATCACGCAACTCCAGGTACTCCACCGCCACCGCCGGCTCGGCGGCCAGCACCTTTCCGGCAGCGCTCAGCACCTCGGCCGGACCGCCGGCGGCCGCCCGGCCGGCTTGCAGCGCCCGGTGCAGCGCGAGCGCCTGGGCCCGCTCGGCCGGGCTGAGGAACACGTTGCGGCTGGACAGCGCCAGCCCGTCCGGGTCGCGGACGGTCGGCACCCCGACGATCTCGACGCCCAGGTCGAGGTCGAGCACCATCCGGCGGACCAGGGTCAGCTGCTGGTAGTCCTTCTCGCCGAAGTAGGCGAGGTGGGGACGGACGCTGTTGAGCAGCTTGGCCACCACGGTCAGCATCCCGTCGAAGTGGCCGGGCCGGTTCGGTCCCTCCAGCTGGTCGGCCAGCGCGCCGGCGGTGACCCGCACCTCCGGCCGGCCGCCGGGGTAGACGGTGGCCACTTCGGGCGCCCACACCAGGTCGACACCGGCCTGCTCGCAGAGCGCCAGGTCGTCGGCCAGCGGTCGCGGATACCGGGCCAGGTCGGCCGGCTGGTCGAACTGCAGCGGGTTGACGAAGATGCTCACCACCACGTGCTCGGCCTGCGCGCGGGCGGCGGCGATGTTGGCCAGGTGCCCGGCGTGCAGCGCGCCCATCGTCGGCACCAGGCCGACCGGACCGGGCAGCGCGGCCCGGGCTTCGGCGAGCTCGGCGCGGCTGCGCACCAGTTGCGGCATGCCTAGTCCTCCTCGGTCTGCTCGATGCCCTCGAGCAGTTCCGCGCACTGGGCCTGGCTGAGCCGGCCGGCCCGGTAGGCCCGTTGCATGGTGCGGATCGCCATCGCCAGGTACGGCTGCCGGTACTCGGTGCCCCGCAGCGCCCGCAGGTGCGCCACCACGGTGTCCCGGTCCCCGCGGGACACCGGCCCGGTCAGCGCGTCGTCGGCCAGCCGCAGCGCGTTGTCCAGGGCGGCGGTGAGCAGCGGGCTGAGCAGCCGCACCGGGTCCTCCACGCCCGCCGTGCCGAGCACGTCCCGGGCGTCGTTGACCAGGGTGACCAGGTGGTTGGCGCCCATCGACAGCGCGGCGTGGTAGGTCGGCCGGGCGCTCTCCGGCACCCAGACCGGTTCGCCGCCGAGCTCCAGCACCAGGGTCTCGGCGACCGGACGGAAGTCCGGCGGCGCGGTCACCCCGAATGCCGCGCCGGCCAGCCGGTCGAGGTCCTCCGGACGTCCGGCGAAGGTCATCACCGGGTGCAGCGCCATGCCGATCACGCCGGCCGGCACCGCCGGGTCGAACACCGAGATGCCGTGCACCCCCGAGGTGTGCACCGCCAGCTGGCCGGCCTGCCAGGCCCGGGTGCTGGTGAGCCCCCGCACCAGGTCGGGCAACTGGTTGTCCGGCACCGTCAGCAGCACCAGGTCGGCCCGGGCCGCCGCCTCGTCGGCCGGCAGCAACGGCACCCCGGGCAGCAGCCGGCCGGCCCGGCGGACCGAGTCGGTGCTCACCCCGGTGCCGGCGACGACGGTGTGGCCGGCCCGGGCCAGCGCGGCGCCCAGCACCGAACCGACCCGCCCGACGCCGAGCACCGCGACCCGCAGCCGTGGTGCGCCGGACTGACCTGGCCTCACCCTGCTCCCCTCGCCGGCTGGTGCTCCGCGCCCGGCAACGGCCGGACGATCCCTGCCTGCAGAGCCTAGGTGAGGGGTCATCGGCTAGGTTGTGCGGCCATGAGTGACCTACAAGCCGCCGTCGCGGCCGCAGCCGACGCCGCCGACTCACACTCCACCGCGCCGGTGCTGCTCCTGCAGCTCACCGCCTCGCTCGGCCGGCTGGCTGGCTCGACCGACCAGGCCAGCCAGTCCGGCCGCCGGCCGTTCCGGATCCCGCACGAGTGGGGCGGCCAGCTCGGCGAGCTGGCCTGGCTGGTCTACCTGACCGCCGACCAGACCGGGGTGGACCTGGAGGCCGAGGTGCGGGCGATCGCCGAGCGGATGGCCGGTCAGGCAGCCGCCGCGCAGGCGCAGGTGGAGGCCGAGAGCAGCGACGACTCCTGGTTCTGACTCCGACGTCGGTCGGCGGGCTTCCGGGACGGGCGCCTCGCGCGCACGATTGCGTGAGGCAGCCAGCAAAGGAGCGTCCCATGACCGCGACCGTCGAGACCAGTGAGCGAGCCGACCTGGTGCAGTCGTTGGACCGGCACCGGTTCTTCCTGCGGCAGACCCTGCGGGACGTCTCCGAGGAGCAGGCCCGCCAGCGCAGCACGGTCAGCGAGCTGACCCTGGCCGGCCTGGTCAAGCACGTCAGCTTCGTCGAGCGCAACTGGGCCCGCTTCATCACCGCGGGGCCGGCCGCGCTCGGCGGCAACACCGAGGCCGACTACGCCCGGCACTTCGACTCGTTCCAGCCGGGACCGGCCGACACGGTGGCCGGCCTGCTGGCGGCGTACGACCAGGTGGCGGCGGAGACCGACGAGCTGGTGCGGACGCTGCCCAGCCTGGACGCCAGCCAGCCGCTGCCGCCGGCGCCGTGGTTCTCCCCGGGCGCCCGGTGGACCGCCCGCCGGGTATTGCTGCACATCATCGCCGAGACCGCCCAGCACGCCGGGCACGCCGACATCATCCGAGAAGCGCTGGACGGCGCCAAGACGATGGGCTGATGCGGGCCGCTGGACCGGTCAGCCGCCGCGACGGATCCGGGCCAGCAGGTCGTCCGGGGCGTCGTCGGGCGCCCGCCGGCGACCGCCGCCGGGCGGCTCGACCTCGGCGTCGGTTGCGCGCCGGCGTCCCCGGTAGTCGTCCGGGTGCCGGACCGGACGGCGGTCCTCCGGCGGCGGTGGCGGCGGGTCGGACAGCAGCTCCAGGTCTTCCGGGACCGGGCTGAGCCGGGGCAACCCGGCGAAGATGTCGGCCGGGTCCGCCTTGGCGGGCTCCGCCGGCTGGGCCACGACCGCCGGTGCAGCCGGCTGGGCGACGACCGCCGGCTCCGGTTTCGCCACGGCCGGACGTACCGGCTCGGCGCCGGCCGACGCGGCGGCAACCGGCTGTTCGGCGCGTACCACCGGCGGTTCGGCGCGTACCGCCGCCGGTTCGGACCAGGTGGGCTCGGACCAGGCCGGCTCCGGCCGGACCGGCGCTGACCGGGCCGGCTCCGGAGCGGGCCGTGGCTGGGGTGGCTGCTGTTGGGGCGGCACCGGCGACGGCTCCGGCGGATCGACCAGCTCCGCGTCGACGATCTCGGAACGGACGGGCGACGGAGCGGGCCGGGGCAGCGGGGACGGACCCGCCGGAATGCTGTCGTGATTGCCGACCAGCCGCCGGATCTCGTGCTGGATCGCCTCGAGGTCCGACCCGATCAGCCTGGTGGTCTCGATCCGCTCCAGCCGCAGCTGGCCACCGAGCTTGTCGAGCACCTCGGCGCGCAACGAGGCGACCTCCTCGCGGAGCATGCCGAGCTGGTCGGTCATCACCCGCTCGATCTCCCGGCGCAGGATCAGCTCCAGGTGCAGGTCCGCCTCCCGCCGGGCGGTCACCTCGCGGGACAGCTGCACCTCACCGAGCTTGCGCAGCTCAAGCTCCTGCCGGCCTCGGGACTCCTCGGCAGCCACCAGCTGCGCCTGCTGCATCTGAGTCACCTTCAGCTGGGCCTCGTGCAGCTCGCGGACCCGCTGCTCGGCCTCGGCCAGCTGGCTCGACTGCTCGACCTGGCTGCGCCGGGCGCCGAACATCAGGAAGGCGCCGGTCAGTGCGGCCCAGAGACCGATCAGCACGCCGAGCTGCAGCTGCTTCTGGGTGCTGCCGAAGACCACCAGGCAGACGGCGATGACGCTGAGCAGGGCCGCGAATCCGCTGAGCAGCCGGCGTGGCCAGCTACGCCTCGTGGCGGTCTGCTCGCTTCCCGGCATGCGAGGCAGTCTATCGAGAGCGGCTGGCCGCGGCGGACTCCGCCGAGCGGTGCCGACGTCGCACGGTGTTCGCTCAGCGACAGCCGGGATCGACGCCGGCCCGCTCCACCAGCAGGCCGGCCACCACCAGCAGCACGGTGACCGCCAGCAGCAGCAGCCCGATCCGCAGGTCGTGGCCGGCCGCCGAGGTGCGTCCGGCGTCCGGCAGCACGTAGCCGACCAGCGCCAGTTCGGCACCGGCCAGCACCGCTCCGACCAGCGCGCTGGCCTTGCCCAGCGCGACCGCCCGGGCGACGGCCAGCGCCGGCATCGGCCGGGCTTGCGGACGATGCCGGACGGCGCCGCGGACCCGTCCGGCCAGCACCAGCTCGACCGCCGCCAGCACCGCGAGCGGCACTGCGGTGAACCACTGGAACGGCGGCAACGACTCGTAGCTCGTCCGCAGCAACAGGTAGCTCAGCACGCCGGCCAGCACCAGCGGCACCAGCAGGTCGAGCGGCCCGGTCCGCCGGTTCATCGGCCCGTCCCGGTCAACACCAGGTCCGGACGTAGCCGGACGCCGGCCAGTTCCCCGGCCGGCAGCGCGCTGATCAGGTCCCGGACGGGACCGTGGCCGGGTAGCACCGCGGCCGGATCGGCGGCCGCCCAGGGCACCAGCACGAACGCGCGCTCGGCGGCGCGCGGATGCGGCAGCGTCAGCAGCCGGTCGTCGCTGGTCAGCTCGTCCACCGCAATCACATCCACGTCCAGGGTGCGCGGTCCCCAGCGGACTTCGCGGGTGCGTCCGGCCGCCTGCTCGCAGGCCTGGGCCCGGGCCAACCAGTCAGCCGGCCCGGCGGCGGGATCGCGCACGATCAGGACGGCGTTGAGAAAGTCGTCCTGGGCGACCGGCCCCCACGGTGGCGTCTGGAAGACCGGTGAAACCGCCTCCAACTGCTCGGCGAACCGGTCGGCGGCCAGCTGCAGGCAGGCCAGCCGGTTGCCCAGGTTCGAGCCGATCGACAGCACCGCCCGGGTCATCTTTGGTCCGGTTCGGTCGGACGTTCCCGCCGGATGGTCACCGCGACGTCGGTGAAGCTGAGCGGGATCGGCGCCTGCGGTTTGTGCACCGTCACGGTGGCGGCGGCGACCCGGCCGTCGGCCAGGCAGACCTCGGCCAGCCTGCCGGCGAGGGTCTCCAGCAGGTTGACCGGTTCGCCGGCGATCACCGCGGCCAGCGCCTCGGCCAGCTCGCCGTAGTGCACGGTGTCGGCCAGCTCGTCCGAGCGGGCGGCGACCGAGGTGTCCAGTTCGAGGGCGACGTCCACCACGAAGTCCTGGCCGTTATCGCGCTCGAAGTCGAACACGCCGTGCCGGCCGTGCACCCGCAGGCCGGTCAGCTGGATCAGGTCGGGGTGACGGGTCATCGAGCGGCCGCCCGCAGGGCCGCCGCTGCCAGGGCGGCGTCCACGCTCGGCCGTACCCGGTGCACCCGAACCCCCCAGGCGCCGGCAAGCGCCGCCACCGCGGTCAACGCCACCGTCGCGTCCTCCCGCTCGTCGCTGGGCCGCGGGGTGCCGTCCGGACCGGCCAGCAGCCGGCCGAGGAACGACTTGCGGGATGCGCCCACCAGCACCGGCAGCCCGAGCCCGGCCAGCGAGTCGAAGTGGGCCAGCAGCGCCCAGTTGTGCTCGGCCCGCTTGGCGAAGCCCAGCCCCGGGTCGAGCACCAGCCGCTCGGCCGGCACCCCGGCGGCCACCGCGGCGTCCACCCGCTGGGCCAGCTCGTCGCGCACCTCGGCCACCACATCGGCGTAGCTGGCGAGGGAGTTCATGTCGCGGGAGTGCCCGCGCCAGTGCATCAGGATCCACGGGCACCCGGCGTCGGCCACCACGCCGGCCATCGCCGGGTCGCCGAGGCCGCCGGAGACGTCGTTGACGACCGTGGCACCGGCCGCCAGCGCCTGTTCGGCGACCGCCGCGCGGTAGGTGTCCACCGAGACCGGCACGCCGCTTGCCGCGAGCAGCCGGATCACCGGCAGCACCCGGCGGCCCTCCTCCTCGGCCGGCACCCGGTCGGCGCCCGGCCGGGTGGACTCGCCGCCGACGTCGATCAGGTCGGCGCCCTCGGCCACCATCCGGTGCGCGTGCGCCACCGCGTCGTCGAGGTCGGTGTACCGGCCGCCGTCGGAGAACGAGTCGGGGGTCACGTTGAGCACCCCCATCACCACCATCCGGTCGGAGCGGGTGGGGACGCCGGTGCTCGCCGGCGACCGGCTCATCGACCGAGGATGAGGCTCATCGCCTCGGACCGGCTGCGCGGGTCGCTCTTCATGATGCCGCGGACGGCCGAGGTGACCGTTCGGGCGCCGGGCTTGCGGATGCCCCGCATCGCCATGCACAGGTGTTCGGCCGAGACCACCACGATCACCCCGCGCGGTCGCAGCCGGGTCATCATGGCGTCGGCGACCTGGCTGGTCAGCCGCTCCTGGACCTGGGGCCGCTTGGCGTAGAGGTCGACCAGCCGGGCGAGTTTGGAAAGCCCGGTGATCCGGCCGTCGCTGCCGGGGATGTAGCCGACCGCCGCGGTGCCGTGCCACGGCACCAGGTGATGCTCGCAGGTGGAGTACACCGGGATGTCCTTGACCAGCACCAGCTCGTCGTGGTTCTCGTCGAAGGTGGTCTGCAGCACCGAGTCGGGATCGGTGTGCAGGCCGGCGAAGATCTCGACGCAGGCTCGCGCGACCCGTTCCGGGGTGGCCCGCAGGCCCTCCCGGTCGGGGTCTTCGCCGATTGCGATCAGCAGCTCACGCACCGCGGCTTGGGCACGCGGCATGTCGATGTCGGTCATCGTTCGTTCGTTCGGTCGGTCAGCGCCGGTCGTCGCCGGAGTCGAACGGCCAGTGCGCCTGGTCCGGATCGATGGCTGGCAGCCGCTTGGTCTCGTGCTCGTCGCCGGCCGGCTGGCCTGAGGCGGGCTGCCCGGACTGCCCGGCGGCTGGCTGACCGGACGGTGGCTGGTAGCCGGGCGGCGGGTATTCGGCCGGCTGCTGCGGCTGGTCCCCCGACACCGGCGGGTAGGCCGACGGCGGCGGGTAGCCCGGCGCATGCGGGTAGTTCGGCACCGGGTTGTTCGGCGCGGCCGGGTAACCGGACGGTGGCGGGTAGCCCGGTGCGGCCGGGTAGCTGCCGCCGTCGCCGTACCCGGGCGGCGGGTAGCCGCCCTCCGGATAGGCCGGCGCGGTGCCGGTGCCGGTGCCGGTGCCTGCGCCAGCGCCGCCGTAGCCGTTCGCGGCGCCGTTCGACGAACCGCCGTTCGGCGAACCGGCGCCGACCGGGCCGGCGTCGCCCGACGGAACCGCGCTGCCGTTGCCGGCCCGCGCCTCCGGCCGTACCGTGGCCGGGATCTCGATCGGCGGCCGGTCGGACGGGGTGCGCTTGCCGAACCCGGTGAAGGTGGAGTGCGGCGGCCGCTTGTGCACCGGCGCCATGATCCGCTCCAGGTCCTCCTTGTTCAGGGTCTCCCGCTCGGCGAGTTCGAGCACCAGGTTGTCGAGCACGTCCCGGTACTGCACCAGGATCTCCCAGGCCTCGTCGTGCGCGGCCTCGATCAGCGACCGGACCTCCTCGTCGATCCAGGACGCGATCTCCTCGGAGTAGTCGCGCTGGTGGCCGTAGTCGCGGCCCAGGAACGGCTCGGAGTCATTCGAGCCGTACTTCACCGCGCCCAGCTTGGAGCTCATGCCGTACTCGGTGACCATCGAACGGGCCAGCGCGGTGGCCTTCTCGATGTCGTTGGAGGCGCCGGTGGTCGGCTCGTGGAACACCAGCTCCTCGGCCGCCCGGCCGCCGAGCGCGTACACCAGCTGGTCGAGGATCTCGGCCCGGGTCTGGGTGTAGCGGTCCTCCAGCGGCAGCACCAGGGTGTGCCCGAGCGACCGGCCGCGGGGCAGGATCGTCACCTTGTGCACCGGGTCGAGGTTCGGCATCGCCCAGGCCGCGAGCGCGTGGCCGCCCTCGTGGTAGGCGGTGACCCGCTTCTCCTTGTCGCTCATCGCCCGGGTCTTGCGCTCCGGGCCGGCGATCACCCGGTCGATGGCCTCTTCCAGCGCCTCGTTGGTGATCAGCCGGCCACCCTGGCGGGCGGTCAGCAGCGCCGCCTCGTTCACCACGTTCGCCAGGTCGGCGCCGGTGAAGCCCGGCGTGCGACGGGCGATCGTCTCCAGGTTGACGTCCGGCGCCAGCGGCTTGCCCTTGGTGTGGACGTCCAGCACCGCCTTGCGGCCGATGATGTCCGGCGGCGAGACGGCGATCTGCCGGTCGAACCGGCCCGGCCGCAGCAGCGCCGGGTCGAGGATGTCGGGCCGGTTGGTGGCCGCGATCAGGATCACGGTGCCCTTGACGTCGAAGCCGTCCATCTCGACCAGCAGCTGGTTCAGGGTCTGCTCGCGCTCGTCGTGGCCGCCGCCCATCCCGGCGCCGCGGTGCCGGCCGACCGCGTCGATCTCGTCCACGAAGACGATGGCCGGCGCGTTCGCCTTGGCCTGCTCGAACAGGTCCCGCACCCGGGACGCGCCGACGCCGACGAACATCTCGACGAAGTCCGAACCGGAGATCGAGTAGAACGGCACCCCGGCCTCACCGGCCACCGCCCGGGCCAGCAGCGTCTTACCGGTACCCGGCTGCCCGTAGAGCAGCACACCCTTGGGGATCTTGGCGCCGATCGCCTGGTAGCGCGCCGGGTTGGCCAGGAAGTCCTTGATCTCCTGCAGCTCCTCGATCGCCTCGTCGGCGCCGGCCACGTCGGCGAAGGTGGTCTTGGGCATGTCCTTGCTGACCAGCTTGGCCTTCGACCGGCCGAAGCTCATCACCTTCGAGCCGCCGCCCTGCAGGTTGGACATCACGAAGAACAGGAACAAGCCGATCAACACGATCGGCAGCAGCGAGATCAGCAGCGAGAAGAGCGCGTTCTCCTTGCTGATCTTGGTGGCCAGGCCGTCCTCGCCGACCTTCGCCCGGACGGCGTTGAACACGGTCAGGCTGGCGTCGGCGGGGTAGCTGGCGGTGATCTTGGAGTGGCCGTCGACCGGACTCTTCAGGTCCAGGTCGATCGACTGTTCCTTGTCGTGGATGGTGGCGGACTTCACGTTGCCACTATCGATCTGGGCCAGCGCCACCGAGGTCTTGACCGGCTTGTAGTCACTGCCGCCGGAAACCACCTGCGAGACCAGGATGATGAAGACGAGACCGACGACAATCCACAGCAGCGGAGAGCGGGCGAGTCGTTTGCGATCCATAGTTCGTGCGCCCGAAGCGGTTCAACGCCGGGGCGATTCCTCCTGATCTGGCAGCTGCGTGTCCTCGAGTGACGTGGTGCGGGCGGTGCTCGTGCGGTGGAGCGTCGTGCTGTCGGTACCCGAGCGCCTCCCGGCGACCCGCGAGCAGTCGGCCACGAGAGCTGCCCGCACTCTGACGAACGCGACAGGACGGAGCCGAGTTCCTGCCGTCCAGGATATGTGAGATAGCGCCGGCCGGTGGAGGCGCGTCCGCGGCCCGTTCCTCAGCCGGGCTGTCGCCGGGGCGGGGTGAGCAGCTCGCCGGACCGGGTCAGGTGGTCCGCGACGTCACGCAGCTTGACGTTGCAGGCCCCGGTGGCCGCACGGGCGGAACGCCCCGGGCCGGACGTCCGGCTGGACTAACCGCCGTAAACAGACGACTTCAACCGGCCGATATAGGGCAGGTCGCGATAGCGCTCGTCGTAGTCCAGACCATAACCGACAACGAACTCGTTCGGGATGTCGAAGCCGACGTATTTGACCGGTACCTGCACCTTGACCGCGTCCGGCTTGCGCAGCAGCGTCACCACCTCGACCGAGGCGGGGTTGCGGGCCTGGACGTTCTTCAGCAGCCACGACAGGGTGAGCCCCGAGTCGATGATGTCCTCCACGATCAGGATGTCGCGGCCGGCCACATCCCGGTCGAGGTCCTTGAGGATCCGCACCACCCCGGACGAGGTGGTGGACGAGCCGTAGGAGCTGCAGGCCATGAACTCCATGGTGGACGGCCGGCTGAGCGCCCGGGCCAGGTCGGCCATGAAGATCACCGCGCCCTTGAGCACGCCCACCAGCAGCGGCTCGCGGCCGGCGTAGTCGACGTCGATCTCAGCCGCCAGCTCGACGATCTTCTTCTGAATGTCGTCTGCGGACACCAGGACGGCCTCGATGTCGTCGTCCAGTACGGACACACTCACTCCCGCGATTGCTCGATCAGCTTCGCCGGCCGCCGCCCGTCGACGGCATCGTCCGGCAGTACGAGTACCAGTCTGCCGGACGTCCGACGAGCCCGGTAACCGCCCGGCAGGTCGGTGCCCTCCTGGCCGTGCCAGTCGGTCACCAGCCGGGACAGCTGCCGGACGTGCTCGGCGGTCAGCGGGCCGGCGCCGTTGGTCTCCGCCCAGATCTTGAGCACCCGGCCGGTGATCGCCGGCGGCTGCCCGGCCAGCGCCGCCAGGTGCAACCCGTCGGACAGGTGCGCCTCGGCCAGCACCCGGTCGGCCAACTGCCGCAGCGCGTCCAGATCGTCCTGCAGCTGGCTGGCGGTGCGGGCCAGCGCCTCGGTGACGCCGCCGGCGAGCACGTCCTCGAGCAGTGGCAGCACCTCGGTGCGCAGCCGCACCCGGCGGTAGCGCGGGTCGGTGTTGTGCGGGTCGTGCCAGACCGGCAGGCCGAGCGCGGCGCAGGCGGCCTCGGTGTCGTCCCGGCGCAGCCCGAGCAGCGGCCGGACGAAACCCGACTCGACCGGCCGCATGCCGGCGATCGACCGCGCCCCGGAGCCGCGGCCCAGGCCGAGCAGCACCGTCTCGGCCTGGTCGTCGGCGGTGTGCCCGAGCATCACCGCACCGGTCTCGGTCAGCGGCCGCAGCGCGGCGTACCGGGCGGCCCGGGCGGCGCCCTCCGGTCCCCCGGACGGCCCTACCTGCACGCAGAGCTGCAGCACCGGGTCGAGGCCGAGCTGGTAACCCAGCTCGGCCACCGCGGCGGCCTGCCGGGACGAGCCGGGCTGCAGGCCGTGGTCCACCGTGACCAGCCCGGCCGGGCGCCCGGCCGACCGGGCCTCGAAGGCCAGCGCGGCTGCCAGCGCCAGCGAGTCGGCGCCACCGGAGCAGGCGGCGTACGGCCACCAGTCGGCCGGCAGCCGGATCAACGCCTGCCGGACCGCCGATCGAACGGCCGCCACCGCAGGATGCGGTCCCCCCATGTCCTGATCTTCCCAGCCGAACCCCGGTCCGAGCCAGGCTCAGCCGTGCACCCGCCTGATCCAGGCGGCCGGATCGGCGATCTCGTCCTTGCTGGGCAGGGTCTGCGACGAGCTCCAGACCGCGTTGAAGCCGTCCAGGCCGATCCGGTCGACCACGGTCCGGACGAACTCCGAACCCTGGGTGTACTGCCGGGTCTTGGCCTCGAGTCCGAGCAACGCCCGCAGCAACCGGTCCAGCGGGTTGCCGCCCCGCCGGCGGCGCTCGGCGAACCGGCGCTCGATCTCCGGCTGGGACGGGATCACGCTGGCCGGCACCGCGTTCATCACGTACTCGGCATGGCCTTCGACCAGCGACATGAAGCCGGTCAGCCGGTCCATCACCGCCCGGGCCTCCGGCGCCGCCAGGGCCGCCATCAGGCCGGCGCTGTCGCCCTCGCCGCGGACCACCTTCACCAGCTCGCCGACCGCATTCTTGAGCCGCTCGGCCAGCGCCGCCGGGTCGACGTCCACCGCATCGGTGAGCGCACCGATCTCGGCCAGCAGGTGCTCGCGCAGCCAGGGCACCGCGGTGAACTGCACCCGGTGGGTCACCTCGTGCAGGCAGACCCACAGCCGGAAGTCCGCCGGGTTGACCCGCAGGCTGCGTTCCACCGCGACGATGTTCGGTGCCACCAGCAGCAACTGGCCGCGGTCCACCGCGAAGAACTCGAACTGGCCGAGCACCTTGCCGGACAGGAAGGCCAGCACCGCGCCGGCTTGGGCACCGGTGGCGCCCCCGCCGAGCTTGGCGGTCAACCGGCCCGGCGGCCGGGCAGCGGTGAGCCGCTCGGCCAGCGGGTCCATCACGATCGACATGCTGCGGGCGTTCGCGCCGATCCAGCCGGGACGGTCCACCACGACGGTGTCGGCGGTCACCGGGGGCTCGGTCAGCCGGGTCAGCTCGGCCACCTCGGCGGCGGCCCGCTCGGTCGCCCGCTGCAGCTCGGCCACCACCGCGGCCGCCTCGTCGGGGGTTACCTCGGGCGGTGCGGGCGACAGCGCAAGCGCGGTGCGCTCGGCGACCGACCAGTCGATCAGGGAGCTCATGCCCTCACGCTACCGGCGTGGACGGCGCCCGCGTTGCGGCTCAGCGGCACCCGCAGCCGACCAACGCCGTCACCAGCCGGTCGATCGCATCCCGGGTCGGCCCCTCGGTCGGCGCCCGGTCGGCGACGAACAGGAAGATCAGCTGCCGGCCGTCCCGGTCGGTCAGCAACCCGGCCAGGTTCGACACCCCGGTCAGGCTGCCGGTCTTGGCCCGCACCACGCCGTCGCCGACCGCGGCGGCGCCGGTGAACCGGTTCTGCTCGACCAGCGAACCGTCCCAGCCGGCCACCGACAGCCCGGAGGCGATCGACCGGAACTCCGGATGGTCCGGGCCGGTGGCCATCCGCAGCACCCGCACCATCGCGTCGGCCGGCAACCGGTCGCGGGCCGAGAGACCGCTGGCATCGCGCATCCCGGTACCGGCTTGGACGCCGAGCCGGCCCAGCACGGTGCGGACGGCGGCCGCCGCGCCGGCGAACGAGGCGGCCAGGTGCTCGGCGAGGGCGACCTGGCGGCCGAGCACCTCGGCGATGATGTTGTCGGAGTTGCGCAGCATCTGCTCGACCAGCACGCCGACCGGCGCCGACCGTTCGGCGCCCAGCTGCCGGGCCCCGGGCGGCGCGCTGCCCCGGCTGACCGCGGCACCGCCCAGCGCGCTGGCCAGCGCCCGGCCGGCGGCCAGGTCGGGGGTCGCCGAGAGGATCACCGCGTCCGGCTGGTCCCGGCCGCCGTCCACCATGGCGGCGGTGATCGGGCAGCCGTAGCTGGACGGGCTGTCCTCCGGCGCCCAGCTCGGCTCGACCGCCGGGCCGGTGAACAGCGAGCCGTCCACCAGCACCCGGGTGACCGGGGCGCCGCCGAGCGCGGTCCGAACCTGTTCGGCCAGCTCGCTGATCCGGCCGGCCTCGGGGTAGCGCGTCGGCTGCCCGGCCGGCGCGGCGGAGAGCGTCGGGTCGCCGCCGCCGACCAACACCACGCTGCCCGGGGTCGGACCGGCCAGCACCCGGGTGGTGAACCGGTCGGTGGGCCGGTGCACGGTCAGCACTGCCGCGGCGGTCAGCAGCTTGCTGGTCGATGCCGGCGCGACCAGCGCGTCGGCGCGGCGGGCGTACAGCACGGCACCGGTCGGCCCGTCGAGCACCTGGGCTGACACCGCCGGGCCGAGCGCGGGCGCGGTCAGCGGCGTGGCCAGGGCGGCCGTCACCCCGGCGGCGGTCGGGGCCGGCGCGTTCGCCCCGGTGGCCGGCCGCGTCGGCGCACCGGTCGACAGCGCAGCGGCCGCGTCGGCGGCGGGGGCGGACGGCGGCGGCACCCGGATCGGATGTACGGCCCGGGCGGCCAACACCTGGCGGGTTACCGCGACCCCGACGAAGCCGAGCACGAGCAGCAACACGGCCAGGATGACCGGCAGCACACCGCGCAGCTTCGAACTACGCCCGGCCGCCACGGTAGGCAACAATAGTTGCAGCGTCGCCGCGCCCAGCCTGCTACCGGCGCCAGAGCTCTCCGGCGTATCGCGCGTGCACCCCGTGAGGAATGAGGAGCCATGCAGGAATTCGACGTGTTGATCGAGATCCCCAAAGGCAGCCGCAACAAGTACGAGGTGGACCACGCCTCCGGCCGGATCCGGCTGGACCGTACCCTGTTCACCTCGACCCAGTACCCCGCCGACTACGGCTACATCGAGAACACCCTGGGTGAGGACGGTGACCCGCTCGACGCGCTGGTGCTGGTGCACGGCGACCCGATGTTCCCCGGCGTGCTGGTCGCCTGCCGCGCCATCGGCATGTTCCGGATGACCGACGAGAAGGGCGGCGACGACAAGGTGCTCTGCGTGCCGGCCAACGACCCGCGGCTGGAGCACCTGCGCGACATCCACCACGTGCCCGAGTTCGACCGGCTGGAGATCCAGCACTTCTTCGAGGTCTACAAGGACCTGGAGCCCGGCAAGAGCGTCGAGGGTGCCTCCTGGGTCGGCCGGGCCGAGGCGGAGGCCGAGATCATGGCCAGCCGGCAGCGGCTGCTCGACCACCCGGACGCCGTCGCGCACTAGCGACACCAAAGAACCAGTCGCGCACTAAGGCGACACCCAAAGGCCAGTCCGCGCACTAGCGCGATACCAAAGAACCAGTCGCGCATCAGCCGCCATGGTGGGGGCTGGCCGGTCGCGGCCCGACCGGCCAGCCCCCGATACCCGCTGAGCGGGCACCTCTGGCGGGGTCGGTCCCACCGCACCCCTCACGCGGTGGCACCTCCCGCTGTTCGATCGTTACTCGGTTCCCCCAGAACCGGCAACTCGGGGCATCAGCCGGCTACCGCCTGATCGGGTGCGTTGACCGGACAGCCCGGGCTTCTCGGCAGCAGCCAGAAGGGCCGGCGCCCAGTGGCTCTCACCACCGGACGCCGGCCCTTCTCGACCGGGTTTGCTGTTTACAGGCCCGGGTGCTCGGCGATCGCGGCCGCGGCCCGTCGCTCCGCTGCCTGCGCCTCCAGGCCGGACTCCATCCGCAGCTTGACCTCCTTGAGGAAGAAGGACAGCACGAACGCGGGGACGACCACCAGCGCCGCCACCAGGAACACCCGGTCCATCGCCTCGGCGAACCCGGACAGGAACGGCTCTCGCAGGATGAGCGCGCCGTGCTGCAGGAAGCTGGTGTCGTTCAGCTGGCTGCTGCTGGCGCCGGACTTCATCGCCGCGAACACCTTCTGGAACGCCGAGTTCTGGCCCAGCGCCTGCTGGAACTGCGGGGTGCCGGCAACTTCGCGGACGTTGTTGCCGATCTTGGTCGCCGCTCCTGAGAAGAAGATGGTCAGGAAGATCGCGGTGCCGAAGGTGCCGCCCATCGACCGGAAGAACGTCGCTGAAGCGGTGGCGACGCCCATCTGGGCCGGCGGCACCGCGTTCTGGGTGGCCAGCACCAGGGTCTGCATGCAGCCGCCGAGGCCGGCGCCGAGCAGGACCATCAGCGGCACCAGCTCCCAGTAGCTGGTGTCGTACTGGATCCGGGACAGGCCGAGCAGGGCGACGATCAGCACCCCGGTGCCGATGATCGGGAAGATCTTGTACCGGCCGGTCTTCGCCGTCGCGATACCGGTCGCCATGGCGACCGTCATCAGGCCGAGCATCAGCGGCAGCAGCGAGAGGCCGGACTTGGTCGGCGAGAATCCCTTGACGATCTGCATGTACAGCGGCAGGCAGATGATGCCGCCGAACATGCCCATACCGATGATGAAGTTCAGCAGCGAGGCGACCGAGAACACCGGGTGCCGGAACAGCTTCAGCGGCAGGATCGCCTCATCGCCGACCCGGCGCTCCTGCAGCACGAACACCACCAGCAGCGCGGCACCGAGCAGGTAGCAGGCCAGCGCGCGGGGCGAGCCCCAGCCCCAGTCCCGGCCCTGCTCGGCGACGACGAGCAGCGAGGTGATGCCGAGCACCAGCGACACCGCGCCGGCGTAGTCGATGCGGTGCTCGCGCCGCTCGTGCGGCAGGTTCAGCACCTTGCTCACCACCACCAGCGCGACCAGGCCGATCGGGACGTTCACGTAGAAGACCCAGCGCCAGCCGTCGAAACCGAGGATGGTGTCCTGGCCGGCCAGCAGGCCGCCGAGTACCGGGCCGAGCACCGACGAGGTGGCGAACACCGCCATGAAGTAGCCCTGGTACTTGGCCCGCTCCCGCGGCGACACGATGTCGGCGATGATCGCGAACGCCAGCGCCATCAGACCACCGGCACCCAGACCCTGCACCGCCCGGAAGGCGGCCAGCTCGATCATCGAGTTCGACATGCCCGACAGTGCCGAGCCGACCAGGAAGATCGAGATCGCGAACAGGTAGAACTTCTTGCGGCCGTACATGTCGCTCAACTTGCCGTAGAGCGGCGTCGAGACGGTCGAAGTGACCAGATAGGCGGTGGTCGCCCACGCCTGGTTGGTCTGGCCGTTCAGCTTGTCGGCGATGGTGCGCATCGCCGTCGAGACGATCGTCTGGTCCAGCGATGCCAGGAACATGCCCAGCATCAGGCCGGACAGGATCAGCATGATCTGGCGGTGGGTGAGCCGACCGGATTGGTCGGGCGCCACGCGCACCTGGGTTTCAGCCATTGTTGAGCTCCTGATGAAGTTCGCGGGCGTGCTGGTCGTAGTGCTGCTCGCTGGCCCGGTTCAGCCGGCCGAGCAACACCGCAAAGGTCTCGATCTCGTCCTCGGTCCATCCGTCGAGAAGGCGTTCGATGCGCTGGCGACGGCCCGCTTCGAGTCGCTGCAGCAACCGCTTGCCCTTCGGCGTCGCCTTCAGCAGCACCGCCCGCCGGTCCTCCGGGTCGGTCGTCCGCTCGAGCAGACCGACCTTCTCCAGGTCGGCCACCTGGCGGGAGGCGGTGGACGGGTCGAAGCCGCACCGGTCGGCCACCGTGGACAGCCGGGACGGGCCGCAGTGCGACAGGGTGCCGAGGACCATCAGCGCCAACCGGTCCAGCCGGCCCCCGCCGATCTCGTGCTTGAACCTGGTCAGGTTCATCACGAAGGTTCGGAACTCTCGTTCGAGCGCACCGATGGAGTCGCCGACCACCTCGACCGTCTGGCCGCCGGCCGGGGACGTCTTAGTTGATTGCTCCATACATCTAATTTAGCTGCGCGGCGCAACTAATTTCAAATCACCGGTTGCCATGCCGGCTCAGCCGGCCCGGCAGCCCCAGTGCAGGGCCACGATGCCGCCGGTGAGGTTGCGCCAGCGGACCTCGGACCAGCCGGCGGCGGCCAGCAGGCCGGCCAGCTCGCGTTGGGCCGGCCAGCTGCGGATCGACTCGGCCAGGTAGACGTAGGCGTCCGGATTGCTGGAGACCCGCCGGGCGATCCAGGGCAGCGCCCGCATCAGGTAGTTCAGGTATAGCTGCCGGAAACCGGGCAGCACCGGACTGGAGAACTCGCACACCACCAGCCGGCCGCCGGGCCGGACCACCCGGGCGAACTCGGCCAGCGCTGCGGGCGCGTCGACGATGTTGCGCAGCCCGAAGCTGATGGTGACCGCGTCGAAGCTGGCGTCGGCGAACGGCAGGCGGAGGGCGTCCGCGGCCACGAACGGCAGCTCGCGCCGGTCCGGCCGCTTGCTACCGGCGGCGAGCATGCCCAGCGAGAAGTCGCTGGCCACCGCTGCCGCACCCGAGCGCGCCAGCTCGGCGGTCGAGACCCCGGTGCCGGCGGCCACGTCCAACACGCGTTCGCCGGCCCGCAGACCCAGCGCCTCCCTGGTGTGGCGGCGCCAGCGCCGGTCCTGGCCGAAGGAGAGGATGGTGTTGGTCAGGTCGTAGCGGCGGGCGACGCCGTCGAACATCGCGGCAACATCGGCGGGCTGCTTGTCCAGGGTGGCTCTGCTCATCGTCCGGAAGGTCCTCAGCCGGCTGCGGAGACCGGCGTCAGCTTCAGCGCGGTGGACGAGAAGTGCGAGTGCACCCGGTCGTCCCGGGGGTCCTCGGCCGGGTCCCGGTGCACCACCAGGTGGCGGTAGAGGGTGTCCCGCTGGGCCGGGATCCGGCCGGCCGAGCGGATCAGCTCGATCAGCTCGGTGCGGTTCGACCGGTGCCGGGCGCCGGCCGAGCTGACCACGTTCTCCTCCAGCATCACCGAGCCGAGGTCGTCCGCGCCGAAGTGCAGGGTCAGCTGGCCGATGTCCTTGCCGGTGGTCAGCCAGGAGCCCTGCAGGTGCACCACATTGTCGAAGAACAGCCGGCTGACCGCGATCATCCGCAGGTACTCCAGCGAGGTGGCCTGGGTGCGTCCCTTGAGGTGGTTGTTCTCCGGCTGGTACGTCCACGGGATGAACGACCGGAAGCCGCCGGTGCGGTCCTGCACGTCGCGCACCATTCGCAGGTGCTCGATCCGCTCGGCGTTGGTCTCCCCGGTGCCCATCATGAAGGTGGCGGTGGACTCGACCCCGAGCCGGTGCGCGGTCTCCATCACCGAGAGCCAGGTCTCGCCATCCTCCTTCAACGGCGCGATCGCGGTGCGCGGCCGCTTCACCAGAATCTCGGCGCCGGCCCCGGCGAAGGAGTCCAGCCCGGCGGCGTGCAGCCGGCGGATGACCTCGGCGTGGTCGAGCGAAGACACCTTGCCGATGTGCACCACCTCGGACGCGCCCAGCGAGTGCAGCGTGAGCATCGGGTAATCCCGCTTGATCGCCGCGAAGATCCGCTCGTACCACTCGATGCCGAGCTCCGGCGAATGGCCGCCCTGCAGCATGATCTGGGTGGCCCCGAGCTCCACCGCCTCACCGCACCGGCGCAGGATCTCCTCGTCGGAGTGGGTCCAGCCCTCCTCGTGCTTCGGCGCCCGGTAGAACGCGCAGAACTTGCACGCGGTCAGGCAGACGTTGGTGTAGTTGATGTTGCGGTCGATGATGTAGGTCGCGATGTCGGCCAGTTCGCCGAACCGCCGGCGGCGCACCGTGTCGGCCGCCTCCCCCAGCGCGTGCAGCGGGGCATCGGTGTAGAGCAGCAGTGCCTCATCTGGGCTGATCCGGCCGCCGTCGGCGGCCCGCTGCAGCAGGTCGGCAAGTTCTGTCGAGTTCGCGGCTGACGTCACCTGCTAAGCCTAAACCGGCCGGTCCCGGTCTCAGCCCGGCTGGTGCACGAACGGCCGGGTGACGGCGATCGGCACGAAGCCGAGCCGCTGCAGGATCGGCCTGCTGTCCGGCGAGGCGTCGACCTGCAGGTAGCGGTACCCGAGCGTGACGGCCAGCTGGGCCCGGACCGCCACCAGCGCCCGGTAGATCCCGCGGCCCCGCCAGGCTGTCAGGGTCGAGCCGCCCCAGAGCCCGGCGAAGTCGGTGCCGGCGTTGAACACCAGCCAGGCGGCCGAGACCAGCGTCCCGTCCTCGGCGAACGCCCCGAAGATCCGCAGCAGGTCGCCTTCGGCAGCCCGCCGGGCGATCAGGTCCTCGGCCAGCCAGCTCCAGTCCTCGCCCCAGACCTCGGACTCCATCGTGCCGACGGCCCGCAGTTCGGCGACCTCGGTCAGCTCGCGGATCACCACCCCGTCCAGCGACGGAACCCTGGTCAGCTCGGCGGCTACCCCGACCAGCACCGTCTCGAGTTCCTCGGGCACGAACCCGTGGTCGCGGAGCCGGTCGGCCAGGTCGGCCGGCTGGTCGTGCTGGTGCCACTTCCATTCGAAGGCCTCGCCCAACCGGTCGAAATGCGCGCAGGTGCCGGCGATCAGCGCATCCAGTTCGGAACCGGCCAGACCGGCCAGGTCGCGGTAGCCGACGAAGCCCCGGTGCCCACCGGAGACCCGCATCAGCGGGCCGTCCCAGCTGAGCTGATGGCCATGCGGCAGCCGCCGGCTGACGGCGGTCCGCACCTGGCTGTCGTAGGCGGCGAGCAGGTTCGCCGCGAGCAGGGTCACACAAGCATTGTCGCAAGCGCTTCGTGACTGATAATCCGGACGATCGTTGATCGAGACACGACCTCGGCGGCAGAACGGGAGGGCCCTGCGATGGCTGGCAGCTACCGGATGGTGCTGGTCGGCACCGACGGATCGGATACCTCGTTGCTGGCGGTCGAGCGCGCCGCCGAATTGGCGCGTGACGCCGGCGCGACCCTGCTGATCGTGTCGGCCTACCAGCCGGCCGATGACAGTTCACTCAGCAGGGAGAAGGACATTCTCGGCCCGGACTCCTATCAGCTGGTCGGTTCGGCGCCAGCCGAGGACAACGTCGGCCGGGCCCGCTACCGGGCCCAGAAGGTCGGACTGACCGAGATCGAGACGCTCACCGTGCAGGGCGACCCGGTGGACGTGCTGCCCAAGGTGGCCGCCGACCGCGACGTGGACCTGGTGGTGGTCGGCAACCGCGGGCTGAACCGGCTGGGCGGCCGGCTGCTCGGCTCGGTGCCCTCGGATATCGCCCGCCGGTCCGCCGTCGACGTGCTGATCGTGCACACCTCCGACCGGTGACCGATCCGCTCGCCGAACTGCAGGCGGTGCTGCTCGGCGGCGCTCCCCGCTTCACCCGGCGGCAGGCGGCCGACCAGGCCGGCATCCCGCTCGAGGAGGCCGACCGGCTCTGGAACGCCCTCGGCTTCGCCAGCGTGGCCGATGACGAGATCGCCTTCACCGACAGCGACGTGCGGGCGCTGACCAGTGCCGCCAGCCTGGTCGAGTACGGCCTGATCGACCGCAACTCGCTGCGCACGGTCACCCGGGTGGTCGGGCAGACGATGTCGCGGCTGGCCGAGTGGCAGGCCCGGCTGCTGCTCGACCTGCTCGTCCGCCGCCCGGAGATCGCCGAGGGCACCCAACTGGCCGAGCTGGTGGCCCGGCTCGACCCGGTGCTGGCCCAGGTGCAGATGCACGTCTGGCGAAGGCAGCTCGCCGATTCGGCGCAGCGGCTGCTGGTGGACGGCAGCGACGACCCGCACTCGGTCACCTCGGTGGTCGGCTTCGCCGACCTGTCCGGCTACACCGGCATGACCCGGGAACTGGGGACGGCCGAGCTGGCGGCGGTGCTGGAGGAGTTCGAGGCGCTGGCCACCGACCTGGTCGCCGAGCAGCACGGCCAGGTGGTCAAGACCATCGGCGACGAGGTGCTGTTCACCGTCGGCCGGCCGGCCGCGGCGGCAGAGCTGGCGCTGCGGCTCCACGAGCAGGCGGCCGACCGGCTGCCACCGCTGCGGATCGGACTGGCCCTCGGCCCGGTGCTGGCGCGCTACGGCGACGTGTTCGGCCCAGTGGTGAACATCGCCAGCCGGCTGACCGGACTGGCCCGGCCGGGCACCGTGCTGATCGACCAGGAGTTGGCCCAGGCGCTGGAGAACGAGCCGGAGTGGTCACTGCGCCGGCTGCGCCCGGTGTCGGTGCGGGGCTACCACCACCTGCTGGCCACCAGGCTGCGCCGGGCGGACTGAGGTCGCGGTGGCCGCCCACATCCGGGAAGGGGTGTCCCATACCCGGGAACGGGCACCGAGGCTACCTCCCCGATCGTGCGCCGCGCCCAGATGACCTGGCCGAGGGCGTCAGAGCTCGGCGAACCGGGGCGTCACCACGCCGGGCACCGCGCCGACCTCCGCGGCCCGCCGGGAGAACTCGACCAGACCGGCGAGCTGCCGCTCCCCCAGCGAGAAGTCCAGCGTCCGGAAGTAGTGGGCCAGCGTCGGCGCGTCGAACACCTCCCACCGGCACGCCTGGGCGGCCACCTCTTCGACGTGGGCCAGCGCGGAGTCCCGGCTGGCCACGAAGCCCGCATGCACTTCCTTGACCAGACCCGGGTTCGCCTCGGCGAAGTCCCGCCGTACCGCCCAGACTGCGAACACCATCGGCAGCCCGGTCCACGACCGCCAGGCCTCGCCCAGGTCGTGCACCTGCAGGCCGCGGCTGGCGCCCTCGTAGGTGGCCCGCAACGCCACATCGCCGATCACCACCGCCGCGTCGGCCTCCAGCATCATCGCGGTGACGTCGGGCGGGCAGCTGAAGTAGCGCGGCTGCACGCCGTGCACCTCGCGAAGCCACAGCTGGGCCAGCAGCACCGAGGTGCGCGAGGTGGAGCCGAGCGCGACCGGGCGCCCGTCCAGCTCGGCCAGCGGCCGCTGCGACACCAGGTCGACCGAGAGCACCGGGCCGTCCGAGCCGACCGCGATGTCGGGCAGCAGCAGCAGGTCATCGGCGTGCCGCAGGTACTCGACCAGCGAGATCGGGCCCAGGTCGAGCGCTCCGTCGACCAGCAACTGGTTGAGGTTGTCGGGCGTGTCCTTGGTCAGCTCGATGTCCAGCAGGGTGCCGGAGCGGACCAGGCCCCAGTAGATCGGCAGGCAGTTCAAGAACTGAATGTGTCCGACCCGGGGACGAGCGAGTGTGGTCACGCTGGTGACCCTACGCGCCGGTCACCGGGGCACCGGATGGGCGAGCTGCCTAGGCTGGAACGGTGATCGACGATCTGCGGCTGGCCGGCGAACTGGTTCACGAGGCGGGTCAGCTGGCCGCCCGGATGCTGACCGGCGGTCTGGAGACCAGGCACAAGACCTCGGTCTCGGACGTGGTGTCGGCGGCCGACCACGCGGCCGAGGAGCTGGTGGTGACCCGGCTGCGGCAGGACCGCCCGGACGACCGGATCGTCGGCGAGGAGGGCGCCGCGGTGGACGGTACCGGCGGCCGCACCTGGTTCATCGACCCGGTGGACGGCACCTACAACTTTCTGGCCGGGCTGCCGTACTGGTGCTCGGCGGTGGCGTTGGCCGAGCGCACCGCGACCGGCTGGCGCCCGGTGCTGGGCGCCGTCTACCACCCGCACGCCGACGAGCTGTGGCTCGGCGGCGCTGGCATCACCACCAGCTGCAACGGCATCGTGCTCGACCCGCTGCCGGAGGCGTCGCTCGACCAGCTGTCGCTGGCCAGCTACCTGCACCCGGCAGCCCTGCCGGACCCGGACGTCAGGGAGCCGATGCTGGCGGCGATGTCCGGGGCGGCCACCGTCCGGATGCTCGGTTCCGGCTCGGTGGAGCTGGCCGCGGTGGCGGCCGGCCGGCTGGGATGCTGGCTACAGCGGGACGCCCCCGAGTGGGACTGGCTGCCCGGCGCCGCATTGGTGCTCGGAGCGGGCGGCCGGGCGGAGGTGCTGGAGTATCGCGGTCACCGCTGGCACCTGGCCGGCAACGCCCGGGCGGTGGCCGAGCTGACCGGCCGACTGCTGGAGAATCCCGTTAATTAGCCGGGAGATACGGATCGGTGGCAGCCGACTGCCGCCACCGATCCCATTCGGCGGGTTTCGGCCCTGCTGCCGACCGCCCCCGTCGCGGCGGTCGCACGAACCGGCCGAAACCCAGCGATGACCACCGACGTTAGCCCCCGTTCAGGGTGCGAACAACCCCGAGCGTCAGGCGGGCCGGTCGTCGTCGCCGGACAGCCGGACGTCCAACTGGTGCTGCTCGGCCTGCCGGGCGGCGACCCGCTGCTCCAGGTTGGCGGCCATCTTCTCCCGCTGCTTGCGCAACAGCACGAACGACAGCGGCACCGAGAGCACGATCGCGATCAGCGCCGCCAGCAGGCTCGGCACCCGGGCCAACCACAGCAGTCCCCAGAGCACGAAGAAGATGCCGAACCGCAGCAGCGTGTAGAGCCACATCGCGCCGATGGTCTGGCCGGCGGTCGGACGCCGGGCCGGGGTGCTCATCGACTCACGACCAGACCGTCTGCGGCTCGGCGCGCCGATCCGCGAGCGACACCGGACCCGGGTAATCGCGCAGCACCTCGTAGCGGGTGTTGCGCTCGACCGGGGTGAAGCCGGCGTCCCGGATCAGGTTCAGCAGGTCGTCCCGGGTGAGCTTGTCCGGCGTGCCGTAGCCGTCCGCGTCGTGGGTGATCTTGTACTCGACCACCGAGCCATCCATGTCGTCGGCACCGTAGTTGAGCGCCAGTTGCGAGGTGGACAGGCCGTGCATCACCCAGAACACCTTGACGTGGTCGAAGTTGTCGAGCATCAGCCGGGACACCGCGAAGGTCTTGAGCACGTCCGCCGGAGCGGCCATCGACAGGTGCGAGAGCCGGTTGTTGTCGTTGTGGAACCGCAGCGGGATGAACACCGCGAACCCGCCGGTCTCGTCCTGCAACTCTCGCAGCCGCAGCACGTGGTCGACCCGGTGCCGGGGCTCCTCGATGTGGCCGTAGAGCATGGTCGACGGGGTGCGCAGCCCCTTCTGGTGGGCCAGCCGGTGGATCCGCGACCAGTCCTCCCAGTGCGTGTCGTGGTCGACGACCTGCTTGCGCACCTCCCAGTCGAAGATCTCGGCGCCGCCGCCGGTCAGCGACTCGAGGCCGGCATCGATCAGCTCGTCCAGGATCTCGTCGGCGGGCAGGCCGGAGATCTCCTCGAAGTAGTGCACCTCGGTGGCGGTGAACGCCTTGAGGGCGACATCCGGCAGCACCGCCTTGAGTTCGCGCAGCACCCGCGGGTAATACTTCCACGGCAGCGTCGGGTGCAGGCCGTTGACGATGTGCAGCTCGGTGAGGCCGTCGTCCTTCATCGCCAGCGCCAGCTCGACCGCCTCCTCCACCCGCATGGTGTAGGCGTCCTTGGCGCCGGGCTTGCGCTCGAACGAGCAGTACGCGCAGGACGCCCGGCAGACGTTGGTCAGGTTCAGGTGCCGGTTCACGTTGAAGAAGGTCACCGGGCCGTTCTTCGCCAGCCGAACCGAGTGCGCCTGGGCGCCCAGCCAGGCCAGGTCGTCACACTCGTAGAGGTCCTCGCCGTCCTGGCGGTTCAGCCGCTCGCCGGCGGCGATCTTCTCGGTCAGCTCGGCCTTGCGGGTGGAGTTCCATGCCATGGCCCTCAGGGTACGTAATCGGCTCTGTAGCGGTCCCTCCGGCTGGCACCATGGGGGTCGTGTACGTGCCGTCCCACTTCGAGGCCTCCGCCGACCAGCTCGCCGCGCTGCTGGCCGCGCCCGGACTGGTGGAGCTGGTCAGCGCCGGCCCGGACGGGCTGGTCGCCACCCCGCTGCCGATGCTGCACGTGCCTTCCGATTCGGGGCCCGGTTCGCTGTACGGGCATGTCGCCCGCAACAACCCGCACTGGCGGCTGGCCGGTGCCGCGACGCTTGCCATCGTCCGCGGCCCGGACGGCTACGTGTCGCCGTCCTGGTACCCGAGCAAGGCCGAGCACGGCCAGGTGGTGCCGACCTGGAACTACCTGACCGCGCACCTGCACGGCCGGCTGGTCGTGCACGACTCTGTCTCTTGGCTGCGCGACCTGGTCACCCGGCTGACCGACCGACACGAGGCCGCGGTCGGTTCGTCCTGGCAGGTCACCGACGCACCTTTGCCTTTTGTTGACGGGCAATTGCGCGCCATCGTCGGGGTGGAGCTGCGGATCGAACGGATCGAGGCGAAGGCCAAGCTCAGCCAGAACCGCTCGGCGGCGGATCAGTCATCGGTGATCACGGCGCTGTCCGATCGCGCGCCCGAGGTGGCCGAACTGATGCGCGAGAAGTCCTGAGGCCTCGGCTTCGATTGCGGCGGATTTGCCACCGGGACGGGGGCAAACCCTCCCAACGCTAGAGGTCGCTAGAGGTCGAGGTGCAGACGGAGCGCCTCATCGAGCTCGGCCAGGGTGGCACCGCTGAGCCGACCGAGCGGCGGACCCAGCCGGTCGACGGACACGGCCCGGACCTGCTCGGCCTGAGCCTTGGACTCCACCCGCAGACCGGATTCCACCGCCGGCAGCAACACCTGGAACGGAAACACCCGGGCGACGTTGCTGGTAACCGGCACCACGGTCACCACCCCGCGGCCGAGTCGGGTAGCGGCCGCGTTGGCCCGATCGTTGCTGACCAGGACGGCCGGCCGCCGCTTGTTCGCCTCGCTGCCGCGCACCGGCTCGAAGTCCACCAGCCGAACCTCGCCGCGCCGCATCTACTCGAGCCCGTCGGCGGCGGTCGACTCCCAGCCGGCCCGGTCCGGCGACCCGTCCCATTCCTGCCAGGCCTGCGCGTAGTCGTCCTCCAGCCGCTCCCGTGCGAGCAGCCGGATCGCGCGCTGCACCGCGGCCGAGCGGGACTGCAGGCCGGACTCGCGCAGGTATGCGTCGAGCGTCGCGACGTCCGCGTCGGACAGGCTGATGCTTAGCTTCATACTTCGATGCTACTTTGGTAGCACCGTGGCCGTCAGCCCGAGATGTTCTCCAGCCAGCGGCCGACCACCAGGTCCATGAAGTCCGGACGGACCTTGAAGCCCAGACTCAGAAAGAAGGGTTCTGCCCCCAGTTCGATTGACTCGTTTCGTTAGGGGCGGTCAGGCCTGGTGAGCGGCGGTGAACAGTGTCTCGAACACGATCGGGATGAGCCGGCCGAGGGTGTCTTGGCGGCGGCGCCGGTGGTGGGTGCGTTCGATCCAGACGATGATCGCCAGGCGTAGTTCCTCTCGGCTGGTCCAGCGCCGGCGGTTGAGGACGTTCTTCTGCAGCAAGCTGAAGAAGGACTCCATGGCGGCGTTATCGGCGCAGGCCCCGACCCGGCCCATCGATCCGATCAACCCGCGTGCGCGCAGGGCGCGGACGAAGGCGTGCGAGCGGAACTGGCTGCCGCGGTCGGAGTGGACCACCGTGCCAACAGTCGGCCGGCGCAGTGCAACGGCGTTGGTGAGGGCGTCGACGGCGAGCTGGCTGGTCATCCGATCGGCCATCGAGTAGTCGACGATCCGATTGGAGCAGGCGTCCTTGACCGCGCAGAGGTAGAGCTTGCCCTCGCTGGTCGGATGCTCGGTCAGATCGGTGAGCCAGAGCCGATCGGGCCGGTCGGCCTTGAACCGCCGCTCGACCAGGTCGTCGTGCACCGGCGGTCCGGGCTTGCGTTGCGGTCCGCGTTTCTGGAGTGCACCGAGAAGATCCGCTATTGGCTGCAAAGCCGGTTGACCCGGTTGCGGCCGGCTCCGATGCCGCGTTCGGCGAGTTCGTCGGTGGTGAACCGGTAGCCGAACTCGGGGTCGTCGTGGTGGATGTCGAGGACGGCATTGATCAGGTGCGCATCGGCCCAGTCTCGGTCGGTGACCGGTTGGGCCTTCCACTTGTAGAACGCCTGCTTGGAGAAACCGAGCACCCGGCAGGTCACCGCGACGGCGATGCCGTCGGCGGCGAGGTCGAGGACCAGCGGGAACATCATTTTGGGAGCGTGTCGCGGACGAAGTAGGCCGTAGCCCCGGCGCAGGATCTCGACCTCCTGCTCCAGCTACTTATTGCGGCGGCGCAGCTCACGCACCTCGGCCTCATCAACGGCCTTGCCAGCGACCAGCTCCGAGACGCCGTCTTCACGATCAGCGATCCGCCACCAGCGGGCCAGACACGACTCCGAGATCCCGAACGCTCGAGCGACCTGGGCACGGGACTGATCACCCTGACGGGCGACCGCGACGACGTCGCGGCGGAACTCCAACGGATAGGGGGTGGGCACGGCGGTGATCCTTCCAGCGAGGACGAATCCCCACAGATCAGGAGTCAACCAATGCCGGGGCAGACCATTTTTGTCATGACCTTGCATCCCCTTCTTCTTTGGGGTCACTTAGCCATCACGTCCCCTATGGCCGTGGTGCACGGCACGACAGGTAAGCCGCTACATAATCGGGGTCCTGACAGAGGCAGAGTCCCCGGGGGTCTTTGCCTGCCCGTTGCGTAGGCTGGGCTGGCGGGTCGGCGCGAACGTCCAATCGAGTTACCTCCGTACCGGGCAGTTCCACTCCGGCCGCTCGACGGGTTAGTCGAGCTGCCAGCAAAATCCCTGCTAACGCAGACTGATGTGCCAAAGGAACGTGAACGTCAACTCCCACTGGGCCCGATCGCAACGGCAATACATCGCCGCCGCAAACGCCTTTGACGTATAGGTCACGGATGCTGCGCGTTTGAAAGTCAACGAGCTGCTCTTTGTTTACTGCTAAGCGACTTGCGATTAGCTCGAGGAGGTCAGCGGGTGGCGGCTGATGAAGGTATAAGAGGTTCCGCACTAGGTTGACGTGCTCCGGTACTCCAAGTGCGGCTGCAATAATCTGGTCCTCGTTTGGGCTGGTGCCTGTCGGCAGGTAGAGGCAGGCAATGCATGCGCCTTGGTTGAAATTATGATCGCTGACGCCGAGGTCGCCGGGCTGAGTCCAAGCGTTGGCGGCCCAGCGTGGCAGCGTCGCCTGGATCGCTCGTCGCGCTGCAGCCGTGTCAACGGCGGCCAGCGCGCTGTCCCAGCAATGGCCAGCCTGCCTGAGCGCCGTCACCCAGTCCTGATCGATTGGTGCAGCTCTCAGCTGTCCGTCGATGTCCTTCTGTTCACGATCGAGGTATTCAGCAGCGAAACTGGCCTTCGGTTTTCCGACATCTGCAATGGTGCTGAGGACGTAGCGCTGCAGGTTGCTAGGGTCAATCGACTCGTCGTCGACGATGTGCACGGTTCCCCGCAGCGGGCTGCGGGCCAACGCCCACGTTACTGCCTGGCCGATGGCGCCGGCGCCCACCAGCACCGTCCGAGCAGCGACTGGCCAGCCGCCCTCAGGCGGAGCATCGATCTGGATCGGGATGACGCCGTCGAGACAGGACAATTCAGCGGCTTCAGGCTGGGCCGCCGAACTGTCGAGCAGGGTGCGGAAGATGGCTGAAGCCGCCAGACAGACTGCAACGCCTGCGCCGTAAGGGATGTTGCTCGCGCCGACCGAAAGCGGTGTCGTCAGACTGATGCGGCCTACCCAGGCATCGCAGCCCACATAAATCGACTTCTGCCAGCTCGGCGTGTCCAGACCAAGGCTCAGCCCCACCGTCGCCGTATCGGAAACCGCGATGTCCGGATTGATGGCAAGCGCAAGGCCGCGCAGCTCCATAGCGAGCGCCTCGGCCGCAGTGCCCGTCGGACGGATGCACAGGCTGGGGTAGAGGCGTGCTAGCAGGCGAACGGCTAGGTCGAGCGCAGCCCGACCTTCCGGCGAGCCCGCAGCCTCCTCTGAGAACGCGATGCCGACGCTCAGGTCCTGCAGCGCAGCGCGAAAGATCTCAGCATCGAATCCAGCGACGACTTGGGAGGCCGCAATCGCAGCACGATCGTAGTAAGGAGCAAGCGCCATCAGTGGCTCATTCCGTGATTGGTGGTTGACTGTCCAGCTTGAGGATTCGCTTGGCTGGCCGCGCACGCAGGCGATGCCAGCCACGCGTATCAAGCCGGTACAACGCCGTTCCCGGTCCACGAACGCCAGCCTCCGCAAAGAACGGAACAACGAGAGACAGGCCGCCCCGCTGGGTAACGATCGGGTAGGTGTCGTCGGTCGTGGAGTGATACGCCTCCGAGGGATGGGTGTGAACCTGGATCGCTAGAGTTTGGCGCTGCTCGTATAGCCACCGATTAAGGCTATGCAGGGCGGGACCGGCGACGGTCACACACAGGCCGTCAGGCAGATGATGCGCTTGCTGCTCGGGTACATAAGCTTTGGCGGCAGTAAATTCCTTACCTGCAACGTGCCCGGTCCACAACACAAACATCTCAGCTCGACGATCGCCAGCCTCGCGCAACACACGATCTGTATGGTCGATAATGTGCGATGGGATATGGAACTGCTCAACCTCCGTCAACAGCACCGTGTTCACTCTGGCGGCTCCGGGCTGTAGCCAATTGCAAGCTGGGGCACCATATTGATCGCCCACCCAGCCACCGGCTCGACAGCGTAGGCAAGCACAATGCCTACTAGGCGGACGAGCGACCCGGCACCGGTCAGGCGATGAAGCTCCCACGGATCGCCGGAGTGCCCGGGATGCTGGTGATACTCACGAACACCAGCTATGCAGAGGAACGGAATGGTATCCGGACCGTAGTCCTGGAGAAGGGCCTGGTGCTCCACCACGGGCACCGATAGCCAAGGAAATCCCATAGGTCCAAGGCCGTTTGCCGCCACCTCCAGTTGCGCGTTACCTTGCGCCACCACGGCGCCAGCGGGTAGGTCCGGCACATTGAGTTGTCCTGGGGGATGCGGAATGGACCGCATCATCTTGGTGGGGAGCTGGGCCGCAGTCAGTGGCTCATAGGTGAAGGGATCGACGAACTGAATGGATGGGGGCTGCAAGTCGTAGTCCGTGTAATCGGCCATCATGGCGAAGATCATCGGTGCTGGTTTGAGCTTGGGAGGGGCGAAAACCACCACGACCCGAGGGTAATCGACCTGCAATAGAAACGCACCGCGGCGTCGGAACGCCTCGCCCTGGGCGGCAAGGTTGGCCACCTCACGGTCGAACTTAACCCTCGCAACGTCCGGATACATGGCGCCGGTTGGCATCCTAACCGCCGACTCCGGCCCGAAGGTTGAGGAAAAGCTGGCCGTCGTGCGGCAGGTTGAGCTTTTTCAGATGCTCATGCAAGTCTGGAAGCAGGGTCCCATCCGCCAGCCGAAGCTCCCAGTTTCCTACCGGCTGACCGGAGTTCTGCGTCTGCTGAAGGGCCTGCTCTACCAACTCCTGGAGCGTCGGATTGCCGTGGTAGGCCACCACAGTCGACGCGCCGTTAACGACCACGACGACCATCTCTTTGTCAACCACACCTACTCCTCACCTAGGACGATGCCTCCACATCAGGGTAGACCATGGATCCCACTAGATCCAGTGGATTTACTTCCTTGGCGGGTCTTGCACCTGCGGGCGGCCGTGGGAACCTCTACAGATATGTCGACGCCGCCCCGCCATCCGTCTGAGGCCACACGCGGTCAGTACCTACCGCCACCGGCTGATGAGCACGGGTTTGTCCCGCGACTCGTTGTCCAGAAGGTAGCCACCGGTGATCTCATCGACTGGCCGAAGGTGCCTGAGTGGGTTCAGCACCAAGTGGATCAACAGCTCGGCGACGGTCCGATGAGCGTCCTAGTTCTCGACCTCGGCGCATCTAGATTCGAGATCGGTGTGCTACTGGACATGCTGACTGCCGTCGGACGCGCAGTACACGCGGGACGATTTGGCAGCGCCATACTGGTCGTCGCGAGCAGTCAACCGAGTGTGACTCATGTCGTTGACATGATCTCTCAAACGGAGGACTTGCCGATGTTTGTCACCGAGTCGCCCGACAGTCTTCGCCACGCTCGTCCAGCAGGACGGATGACGGCGACTGAACGAGACAGCTTGCGACAGGTTGACCACCTCGGAGGTCGAGTGACCGCCAGCCGCTTCGCCACGGAGACCGATCTTGAACTCACCGCCGCTGGCAACCGACTGACGAACCTGGCTCGACGAGGTTACGTCCTCCGCATCCCCCGATCGCGACGCCACGGGGACGAGTTCCTCACCCTCAGAGCCGCGATCGGTAACAGCGACTAGGGGGATCGCGCTAACCGTAGGCCAACTCGTCAATGGGCTACGAGACCAGCGTCGGCGAGCCTGTCCAGACGCTGATGGATGGGTCAGGAGTGGACGCACCCGATTCGCAGGGAGGCAGGGTCCGGCAACGAGCGTCGCGGAATTCGCGTGTGACGCCGCGCGAGACAGCCGGAGACCGCTTCCACGGATCCCGAGAGCTGCGTTATTCACTTCGCGCTCCAGTCGAGTACTCCTAAATTGGATGGGTCATCTAATGAGGCCAGGACCTACAGACCGGAGTGTCCTCGAGCCAGCGGCCGACCACCAGATCCATGAAGTCCGGACGGACCTTGAAGCCCAGGCTCAGATAGAAAGCCTGCATGTCGTCGGTGAACAGCCCGACGTGCTGGCCGGGCGCTGTCGCGATCAGCCGGCGCACCAGCTCGCCGCCAATCCCCCGCCGGCGGTGGCTGCTGGCGGTCCAGATGTCGACCAGGTAGGCGTTGCACACCCCGTCGCTGAGCAGCCGGCCGTTGCCGACGGCGGTGTCGCCGTCGAAGGCGAAGATCACCGCGGCCGAGTTCTGGTGCGAGCGGCGGTACTGGTCCGGCGTCCGGCCGTTGTCGAAGTCGTCGGCGGCCAGCGCCGCCTTCAACCCCGCCCAGTCGATGCCCTCGGTGCTCGTCACATAGCGGATCATCCGACCACTATTGCGAACTGGCAGCCGGAAGTCAGGCCTCGGGTTCGTACCCCAGGTTCGGACGCAGCCAGCGCTCCACCTCGGCCAGCTCCACCCCGCGCCGGGCGGCGTAGTCGGTGGCCTGGTCGCGACCGATCCGGCCGACCGTGAAGTACTTCGACGCCGGGCTGGCGAAGATCAACCCGCTGACGCTGGCGGCCGGGGTCATCGCGAACGACTCGGTCAGCCCCATGTCCAATCGCTTGACGTCGAGCAGGTCGAACAGCGGCCGCTTCAGCGCGTGGTCCGGGCTGGCCGGGTACCCCATCGCCGGCCGGATGCCGCGGAACTTCTCGGCGTGCAGGTCGTCCAGCGCCGGCTGCGCCTCCGGCTCGAACCATTCCCGGCGGGCCCGCAGGTGCAGGAACTCGGCGAACGCCTCGGCCAGCCGGTCGGCCAGCGCCTTGACCATGATCGCGCGGTAGTCGTCCTTCTCCGCCTCGAACTCGGCCGCCAGCTCGTCGGCGCCGTGGATCGACACCGCGAAGCCGCCCAGGTGGTCGCCGGCCGGCGCGATGTAGTCGGCCAGGCACCGGTTCGCGCGTCCCTCCGGCTTCTTGGTCTGCTGGCGCAGCATCGGCAGCCGCTGCTCGTCCAGGTCGGTGGTCAGCACGATGTCGTCGCCCTCGGACCGTGCCGGCCAGAACGCGTACGCACCCCGCGCGGTGAACCGGCCGTCCGCGATGATCTGGTCCAACAGCACGTTCGCCTCATCGAACAGCTCACGAGCCACCGGTTCGTCCAGGATCGCCGGGTACTTGCCCTTGAGCTCCCAGGCCAGGAAGAAGAACTGCCAGTCGATGAACTCGCGCAGCTCGGCGATCGCCGGCTCGACGGTCCGGACGCCGGTGAACGGCGGCACCGGCAGGTCGCTGAAGTCGACCCGCTCGGCGTTGGCCCGGGCCTGCTCGAGGGTGAGCATCGGGGTGCGCTGCCGGCCGGCGTGCTGCTCGCGCAGCCGCTCCTGCTCCTCGGCGTTGCGCTCGTGCAGCGCCTTCGCCCGGTCGGCGTCCAGCAGGTCCGAGACCACCCCGACCACCCGGGACGCGTCCAGCACGTGCACCGTGGTGCCGTCGTAGGCGGGTGCGATCCGCACCGCGGTGTGCTGCCGCGAGGTGGTGGCGCCGCCGATCAGCAGCGGCAGGTTCAGCCCGCGCCGCTGCATCTCCGAGGCCACCCCGACCATCTCGTCCAGCGACGGGGTGATCAGGCCGGACAGCCCGACCGCGTCGGCCCCCTCGGCCAGGGCGGTGTCGAGGATGACCGACGCCGGCACCATCACGCCGAGGTCGATCACCTCGTAGTTGTTGCAGCCGAGCACCACCCCGACGATGTTCTTGCCGATGTCGTGCACGTCGCCCTTGACGGTGGCCAGCACCACCTTGCCGTTGCCGCGGCTGGTGTCTAGCCGGCCCTCCAACCGGGCCTGCTCCTTCTCGGCCTCCATGTAAGGCTCGAGGTAGGCGACCGAGCGCTTCATCACCCGCGCGCTCTTGACCACCTGCGGCAGGAACATCTTGCCGGCGCCGAACAGGTCGCCGACCACCTTCATGCCGTCCATCAGCGGGCCCTCGATCACGTCGAGCGGCCGAGCGGCCTGCTGGCGCGCCTCCTCGGTGTCGGCCTCGATGAAGTCGACGATGCCGTGCACCAGCGCGTGGCTCAACCGCTCGGCAACCGGCGCCTCCCGCCACGACAGGTCGACGGTGCGCTGGGTGCCCTTGCCGTTCACCGTCTCGGCGAACGCCACCAGCCGGTCGGTGGCATCCTCCCGCCGGTCGAAGAGGACGTCCTCGACGAGTTCCAGCAGGTCGGCCGGGATGTCGGCGTAGACGGCCAGCTGGCCGGCGTTGACGATGCCCATGTCGAGCCCGGCGCGGACCGCGTGCAGCAGGAAGGCCGAGTGCATCGCCTCGCGCACCACGTCGTTGCCGCGGAAGGCGAAGGACAGGTTGGAGATGCCGCCGCTGGTGCGGGCGCCGGGGCAGCGCCGCTTGATCACCGGCAGCGCGTCGATGAACGCCTTGGCGTAGCCGTTGTGCTCGGCGATGCCGGTGGCGACCGCCAGCACGTTCGGGTCGAAGATGATGTCCTCGGGCGGGAAACCGACCCGCTCGGTCAGCAGGTGGTAGGCCCGGCCGCAGATCGCCACCTTGCGCTCGGCGGTGTCGGCCTGGCCCTGTTCGTCGAAGGCCATCACCACCACGCCGGCGCCGTAGTCACGGATCTTGCGGGCCTGCTCGAGGAACGGCTCCTCGCCCTCCTTGAGGCTGATCGAGTTGACGACGCCCTTGCCCTGCACGCACTTCAGTCCGGCTTCGAGCACGCTCCACCGGGAGCTGTCGATCATGATCGGCAGCCGGGCGATCTCCGGCTCGGTGGCGATCAGGTTGAGGAACTGGGTCATCGCCTGCTCGCTGTCGAGCAGGTCGGCGTCCATGTTGACGTCCAGCAGGTTCGCGCCGCCCCGCACCTGCTCCAGCGCGACCTCGCCGGCAGCGGTGAAGTCGCCGCCCTCGATCAGCCGGCGGAACTTGGCCGAACCGGTGACGTTGGTGCGCTCGCCGATCATCACGAAGCCGGTGTCCGGGGTGATCCGGAACGGCTCCAGGCCGCTGAACCGGGTCTGCCGCTCCGGGCGCGCCACCTGCCGGGTCGGCAGCCCGGCCACCGAGGCCGCGATCCGCTCGATGTGCGCGGGAGTGGTGCCACAGCAGCCGCCGATGATGTTGACCAGGCCGGCCCGGGCGAAGTCGGACAGCAGCTCGGCGGTCTCGTCCGGGGTCTGGTCGTAGCCGCCGAACGCGTTCGGCAGGCCGGCGTTCGGGTGCGAGGCGACGAAGGTGTCGGCCAGCCGGGCCAGCGCCTCGACGTGCGGGCGCATCTCGGCCGCCCCGAGCGAGCAGTTCACCCCGACCACCAGTGGCTCGGCATGCTCGATCGAGGTCCAGAAGGCGTCCACCGTCTGACCGGACAACGTCCGGCCGGACAGGTCCACGATGGTGACCGAGATCCACAGCGGCAGTTCCGGGGCGACCTCGCGGGCGGCGGCGATGGCGGCCTTGGCGTTCAGCGTGTCGAAGATGGTCTCGATCAGCAGCAGGTCGACGCCACCCTCGGCCAGCGCCGCGATCTGCTCGGCGTAGGCGGCCCGAACCTGCTCGAAGGTGACCGCCCGGTAGGCCGGGTCCTCGACCCGCGGTGACAGCGACAGGGTGACGTTCAACGGGCCGACCGAGCCGGCCACGAACCGCGGGGTGCCGGTGCGCTCCGCGTGCTCGTCGGCGGCCTGCCGGGCCAACCGGGCGCCGGCCAGGTTCATCTCGCGCACCTGGGCCTGCAGGCCGTAGTCCGCCTGGCCGATCGAGGTGGCGGTGAAGGTGTTGGTGCTGGTGATGTCGGCGCCGGCCGCCAGGTACTGCCGGTGCACGTCGAGCACCAGGTCCGGCCGGGTCAGGTTGAGCAGGTCCGGGTCACCGGTCACATCGTGCGAGTGGTCTGCGAACTGGTCGCCCTGGTAGTCCGGCGGGGTCAGCCCGGCCGTCTGGATCATGGTGCCCCAGGCGCCGTCCAGCACGACGATCCGCTGGTGCAGCAGGTCGCGCAGGAGTTCGATCCGGGAATTCGCAGCTACCGTCACTCGATCATCCTCACGTTCGAATGTCGAGGCACCCTTGCTGGCAACTTCCACGGCGAGCGTGGGGGTTACGGCTTGCGCGGCACGCCAACCCTTGCAGCGCCTCTCGTCGTGAGGGTCCAGAATACGTCACCCGGCCGGCGGCAGTCGGTAGCGCCGATCCTTGGGCAATTGCCGCGAAGCCGGCGAAAAATCGGACGTTCGCTACTGCTGCGACGCCGAATAGAGCACCGCGGCGGCCGGCCGGGGCACCGCCGCACCACCGTCGACACTGCGCAACAGGCGCCCCGGGTCGCGCAACTGCCGGTAGCTGCCGGGCAGCCCGACGGCTTCGGCCGGCTGGCCGCCGCTGTCGAAGTAGGGCGCCACGGTGTCGGCCAGCGCGATCGCGTGCTGCCGCCAACCCTGCCGCCCGGCCGTGACGGTGAGCGCCACCAGGTTCTCCCGTTCGGCGTCCAGCCAGTTCCGGGCGGCGGCGGCATCGACCAGCCGCTCGCCGAGCGCCACCCCGGCGAGCCGGTGTCGGCGGCCGGGGAACAGCAGGTCCATCGCGGCCGCCGCGGTCTGCAGGTAGTGGTCGAGCAGCCTGGTCATCGCGGCCCGCTGGTACGGCAGGCTGTCAGCGGCCGCGGCCAGCTCGCCGGCGTAGGCACGGAGCAGCGGATGGATCTGGTAGCGGCCCGCCGCGCTTTGCCGCACCAGATTCGCCCGGGCCAGCACGTCCAGCGCCTGCTGTGCCTCGACGGTGGTCGCGGTGCCGGTCAGCGCGGCCAGGGCGCCGGCTCGCAGGTCGGTGCCCGGGTGCACGGCCAGCAACCGGAACGCCTGGCTGGCCTCACCGGCCAGCCGGGCGTACGACCACGAGAACACCGTCCGCAGCGAGGTCCGGTCGTCATCACCGACGTCCAGCAGGTCCAGGGCGGAATCCGCGACCGCGAACTCGTCGCTCAGCTCGGCCAGCGAGGTGCCCGGGCGGCGGCCGGCCAGCTCGGCGACGATCCGCAGGGCCAGCGGCAGCCGGGAGCAGTGCTCGGCCAGCGCCGCCGCCGCTCCGGACTCGACCTCGACCTGGCTGCCGAGCAGCGCGCGCAGCAGGCCCACCGCGTCGTCGGCCGGCAGCACGTCGAGCTCGACCCGGTGACCGCCGTGGCGGGCGATCAGGCCGGCCAGGCTGTCCCGGCTGGTCACCAGCACCGCGCAACCCGGCGCGCCGGGCAACAGGCTGCGGAGCTGCTCGACGTTCCTGGCGTTGTCGAGCACCACCAGCACGCGCCGGCCGGCCAGCAGCGAGCGGTACAACGCCGCCCGCTCCGCCAGGTCGCGCGGGACCTCCGATCCCGGCACGCCGAGCGCGCGCAGGAAACCGGCCAGCACCGGGCCCGGTTGGGCCGGCGCCTCGGGATCGAACCCGCGCAGGTCGACGTAGAGCTGCCCGTCCGGGTAGTGGCTGCTCCAGGCGTGCGCCCAGTGCACGGCCAGCGCCGTCTTGCCCACGCCGGGCATGCCGGACACCACCGCGATCGGGGCCGGACGTCCCGCCCCGAGCAACCCGGTCAGCTCGGCGAGCTCGTCCTCGCGGCCGGTGAAGTTGTCGACCGGAGCTGGCAGTTGCCGCACCGCGGCGCTCCGGGTGGTGCTTGCGCCGCCGGTGCCGCGGTGCACCGCATCGCGGTAGGCGGTCACCCGGTACCAGGCCTCGGCCCACTCGTGCTGCTCGGCGGAGCTGGCGCCCAGCGCGATGACGATCCGGTCCAGCACCTGGGCCGGCGCCAGCCGCTTTCCGGTGAGGTAGGCGTGGATGGTCGATCGCGGCTCGCCCACCCGGCCGGCGAGATCTTCCACGCTCACCTTGGCGGACCGGGTGCCGTGCGCAGCCCTGGATCGGAGCAGTCCCAGCTCCCGGACCAGGTCGTCGAGGTTCGCCACCCGGACCGGGTCCGGGCCCGAAGGTGAGCCTTGACAATCCCTTTCCACGCCTATGCCTCCCCCCGATACCGCCAGACGATCCGGCCGCTCCCGAACAGGCCCAACTCTCATAGAACGCATAGGAACCCTATAGCTGGCGGAGCGGCGCCAAGGGTCGATTCGCTCGAATTACCCTTCAGCGGAGGGGTTACGCCGGGGACGGCGCGGAGACCGCTTCCAGGGCCGGCGCCGGCTGCACGACCGCGGCGGTCACCGGCCGGACCACGTCGTTGCTGGCGAGGAACTCCCGCATCGTGCGCTCCTGGCCGTAGCGGCGGCGCATCCACAGGTAAGCCGCGAAGGCGGCCGGCCCGAACAGCGTCTGGGCCGGAATCGCGATGTCGGTACGCGCGGTGACGAAGGTGTCGAGCAGCAGCGGCGCCACGCACACCGCGGCGACTCCGAACAGCACGATCATCCCCATCGCCACCCGGCCGGCCACCCGGCCGTAGGCCTTGAAGGACGCGATCAGGAAGAGCGCGTAGACCAGCAGGTCACCCACCCCGATGGTCGCGTTGTACAGGCCGAAGCGCATCCCGAACGATGGGTCCAGCGGAAATCCCAGGAACTCCTCGGCCAGGTGGCTGTTCACCGGCAGCACCGTGGTGAACAGCAGGTCGTAGCCGCCCAGCACCAGCGCGAACCAGGAGACGTGTTTGAGCTTCATGCCGCCCTGCACGTAGAGGTTGGCCACCGACACGGCAGCGATCAGCACCAGCACGTCGCCTTCCAGCCAGCTCAGCTGCCAGCCCCATACGGTGCCGAGCATGGTCCGGTTCAGCCAGATGTTGGCACCGATCAGGGTGCCGACGACGATCCATAGGGTGGCCGGCCGGAGCAGCGGCCGCAGGCCGATGGACAGCGCCGAGGCGAAGGTGAGGCTCAGGAAGCTCGTCAACGCCCAGTGCGGCAGCAGCGCGTACAGCAGCGGCAGGATCACGATGAACATGAACAGGATCCTGATATCGCGGCCGTTGAAGCACCCGATCGCCGGCCGCTCCAACCGCACCCGGCGCAGGTAGGCCAGCGCGCTGGCGCTGATCAGCACCGAACCGGTGCCGGCCACGGTGAATTCCATCAGGCTCAGCTGGAAGGGTGACATGTCATTCTCCGATGAGGGCCGGGGCGGCTACGAAGGTCGTCTCGTGCAGGTCGCTGCGGACCGAGCGCAGCGCGGCAGCCTGGTCGTCGCCGACCAGCGCCAGGTCGACGTCCAGGCCGCGTTCGATGAAGTGCTGGCGCGCGTCCGCCTCGCTGAGGCCCGCTACGGCGGACTCGGGCAGCAGCAGTCGTAGCCGGCCGTCGGCGACCTGGGCCCGGAAGCGGCCCGGCCACGGTTGGGCGGGCAGCGCCTCGACGGCCTCGACGAGTTCGCGGGGCGTCACCACGTCGCTCGGGCCGAGCCGAACCAGCTGGTCGGCTTTGCCGAGCACCGCGCTGGTCCCCGGAACGCCGGCCACCTCGCACCCCAGTTCGTCCTGGGCCAGGCACCGGACGACGTCGCGGGTGTCGTAGCGGAAGACCGGCATGCACTCCCGGTAGGGGAAGTACGGCGTGATCACCACGGTGCTCAACGCACCCGGCTGGGCGGGCTCGCCGGTCGCCAGGTCGAGCAGTTCCACCAGCCCGGTGTTGACGTCGTGATGCAGGTGCCCGGCGCTGCAGGTGCGGCCGGTCACCGGAATCACCTCGGTCATCGCGAAGACGTCGTTGACCTGGCTGACCCCGAACGTCTCGCGGGCGGCCGCTGCCAGGCTGCTCGACAGCACCTCGCCGCCCCCGTCGATGCGTCGCAGGGTGAAGTCGTTCGGGCCGAGACCCCGGCGCCGGGCTGCCTTCACCAGTTCGCCGAGGTAGCTGGGGACGGTCGACAGCAGCGTCACCCCGCCTTCGACGAGGTTGTCGAGCGCCTCGTCCGGCGGCACGATGCCGATCACCCGGCAGCCGCAGCCGATCAGCCGGCAGAAGGCGGCGTTGAGGTGCACCGACACGGTCGACCGGGAGCTCACGTTGAGCTGGATGATGTCGCTGGCGCGTACCTCGTCGCGCAGCACCGCGGCCAACGCGCCGAGGCCGGCCAGCAGGTCGATCTCGTATCGGGAGAGCCAGATCTCGGCCGGCCGGCCGGTGGTGCCGGTGGTCCGGGTCGCCAGGTAGCGATTGGAGTCCGCACACTGGAACTCGGCCTGACGATCGATGAGGTCCCGCTTGACGGTGACCGGGATGGTGCGCAGCGTCTCGAGGTCGAGCTTGTCCGGCGCGATGCCGGCGGCGGCGAACCGGCGCTGGTAGAACGGCGACTGGGCGTCCAACCGGCGGGCCGTGCGGCGCAGGCTGCGATTGATCAGGTCCGCTCGAGCGGCCGGGTCGTGCAGTGGACCGGCCAGCACCTGCTGCACGTCCGAACCTGGCTCGCCGAACTCGGCCAGGGTCGCGCGTGCGTCCTGCACCAGCCGGGCCAGGTTGGGGGTGTCGAGCTTGCGCCCCCACACCATGCCCATCGCCATCCGGAACTGCCTGATTCCGGTTTCCAGCATCGTCCGCTCCGTTCCTGGTGGCTGCGCCACGGGTATTCAGCCGGGCGGTGCCGGCAGGTCCGAACAGACCTGCCGGCACCGCCCGGGGTCGATCAGAAGCTGGCGCCGTCGGCGGCGACGAACAGCACCGCGGTCAGCGACCCCATTGCGTAGCGGACGTGCTTGACGCTGCTGATGAGTGAAGACATGGTGTACCTCCTCTCCGGGTTCTCGTCGGGAAGTGCCGGCCGCTGCCGGTGGCCTGATCGGTGCGCTAGCCGGTGACGACGACCTTGACGGTCATCTCCGGATGCACCGTGCAGGTCAGGAAGTAGGTGCCGGGGGTGTTCCACCGCCCGGTCGTGTAGACGTCGTTCGTCTGCAGCAGGTGCATGCCGGTCACCGGCACCCCCGGGGTGACGACGAGGTGGCCGTCCTTGCCGTCGCCGACGGTGTGGGCGAACCGCGAAGTGTTCTGCATGGTCAGCGTGTCGCCGCGATGCAGCGTCACGACCTCGCTGGTGTAGTGCTCGTGGCTCATGCCCAGCACGCCATCGGTCGGGTGCTTCACCGCGGCGCCGGCGGTGGGCAGCACCAGACCGAGGGCCACGACCGGAACGGCGAACAGGATGCGGGGAACTGGCACTGAAGATGCTCCTTGCCACGACCGCCCGGCCTTCGCCGAGGGGTCTCATCTCTCTCAATCGACCCGAACGCGGTGAGTACACCAGTCGGTCAGCGGAGTGCCGCTCGCGGCGGGAGATGTGAAGAGATGTGCGGAAACAGCGTTCGAGAGCCGAGCCGCCGGGCCGGTAGAGCTAGTGGTCGGCCAGCGTCAGCGCCCGGTTGCGGCGAGCGCCCGGAGCGCGGCGTCGGCGTGCACCCGCATGTCGAACTCGCTGCCGATCTGCTCGATCAGCCGGCTGTCGGCGCCGACCACGAAGGTGCGCCGCTTCACCGGCAGCGGGCCGAATCGCCGCTTGACGCCGAAGATCCGGGCGACCTCACCGTCCGGGTCGGAGAGCAGCGGGTAGTCGAAGCGGTGCAGCTCGGCGAACTGGCGCTGGCGATCGACCGGGTCGGCGCTGATGCCCACCCGCTGCGCGCCGAGGTCGGCGAACTCGGCGCCGAGATCGCGAAAGTGGCAGCTTTCCTTGGTGCAGCCCGCGGTCATCGCGGCCGGGTAGAAGAACAGCACCACCGGGCCGTCCGCCAGCAGGGTGCTCAACCGTCGGGGACGGCCGCCCTGATCGAGCAGTTCGAAATCCGGAACCAGGTCACCGACCTGCATGCGGGCAACTCCTCGTCGTCCGGGACGGCTCCTGTGACCGGCCCACCCGTAGTTCGCGGCGGTGCCGCGGGCCGGATTGGAGCTACTCGGCGGCGGGCTCGCCGGCCGCTTGCACCCGGCCCTCGAACCGGGTGGAGAGCACCACGGTGGACCGGGTGCGGGCCACCCCGCGCAGCTGGGCGAGCGCCCGGATCGCCTGCTCCAGCCCGCCGACGTCGGGCACCCGCACCTTCACCACGAACGACTCCTCGCCGGCCACGAACCAGCAGTCCTCCACCGCGGCCAGCCCGGCCACCAGCTCGGCCACCTCGTCCGGGTTGGCCGTGTCGGACAGGAACAGCCCGACCAGCGCGCTCATCGAGTAGCCGAGCGCCTCCGGGGCGACCGCCGCGTGGTAGCCGGTGATGACGCCCTGCGCCTCGAGCTTGCCCACCCGTTCGTGCACCGCCGGCGCGGACAGGCCGACCTCCCGGGCCAGCTCGGCGTAGGTCGCCCGGGCGTTGGCCCGCAGCGCGTCCAGGATCGAACGATCGACGGCGTCCATGGGTCGAGTCTGTCAGGCCGGCGGCTCGTCGGTGGTCCGGGCTGCGCCCAGCTGGCCGGTCCACCGGGTGATCAGCGAGTGCGGCACGCCAATCGCGTCCAGCGCCTTGGCCGCCACGAAGTCGACCAACTGCTGCACGCTGCCGGCGCCGGCGTAGAAGGCCGGGCTGGCCGGCAGCACCACCGCGCCCGCGTCGTAGAGCGCCAGCAGGTTGAGCAGCGTGCTGCGGGCGTACGGCGTCTCCCGCGGCACCACCACCAGCGGCCGGCGTTCCTTGAGGGTGACGTCGGCGGCCCGCTGCAGCAGGTCCTTGGACAGCCCCTGGGCGATGCCGGCGACCGCCGCGGTGGAGGCCGGCACCACCAGCATGCCGGCGGTCCGGTACGACCCACTGGCCGGTCCGGCCGCCAGGTCGGTGGCGGTCCAGTACCGGACGTCCCCCAGATCCCGGTCCAGCCACTTGACCAGGTCGTCCGGCCAGTGCGCGTCCCGGAACGCGATGCCGGTCTCGTCCAGCAGGGTCAGCCGGGCGGCTCGGGAGACGATCAGGTCCACCGGTTCGCCGGCGTCGAGCAGGGCGCCCAGCACCGCCCGGGCGTACGGGGTGCCGGACGCGCCCGAGACGCCCACCAGCCAGGGCACCCGTCCCTCGATCATGGCCTGCTCACTCATGGCCGCAACCCCTGCACCGCCAGGTCGGCCAGCGCGAAGACGAACAGCTGGATGCCGACGAAACCGTTGGCGGTGAAGAACGCCCGGTTCACCCGGGACAGGTCGTCGGCCCGGACGATGACGTGCTCGTAGGCCAGCACCCCGGCGGTGATCGCCAGACCCAGCCACCAAAGCCAGCTCAGCCCGGCTGCCAGGCCGAACCAGACGTAGCAGGCGACCGTCCCGACATGGGTGATCGAGGACCAGCGCAGCGCGGAGGAGATGCCGAACCGGGCCGGGAACGAGCGGGAGCCGATCTGCCGGTCGATCTCGGCGTCCTGGCAGGAGTAGATCAGGTCGAAGCCGCCGATCCAGCTGCCGACCGCCAGGCCGAGCGCCAGGGAGGCCCAGCTGAACCCGCCGGTGACCGCCAGCCAGGCGCCGATCGGCGCGACCGCCTGCGCCAGGCCGAGCAGCACCTGCGGGAAGTCGGTGAACCGCTTGCCGTAGGAGTAGAGGATCAGCAGCCCGACCGCCACCGGTGACAGCAGCAGCGGCAGCAAGCCGAGCAGCGCCGCGCTGAGCAGGAACACCACCAGCGCGACCGCGAACCCCCGCCAGGCGGTGCTGAGCGAGACCACCCCGGTGACCAGCTCACGCCGGGCGGTGCGCGGGTTGAGCGCGTCGAAGCGGCGGTCCAGGATCCGGTTGCCGGCCATCGCGACGGTGCGCGCCGAGACCATGGCGACCAGGATCAGCACCAGCTGCACCCAGTGCACCGACCGGGACTGCCGCCACATCGCGGTGAACGCGGCGATCAGCGCGAACGGCAGGGCGAACACCGAGTGCTCGATCATCACCAGCCGCAGGAACGCCCGGACCCGGCCGGGGACGGGTGCGGCGGTGGCAGTCGACACGAACACCGATTTTGCCACCCGGCCGGGCCGCCGCCTCGGCTGGTGCCGGCCGCCCGGCGTCAGCCGGCAGCCGCTACTCGGGCCGCACCTGGTGAATCTGCAGCGAGTTGTCGCAGACGTGCAGGCCGGACGCCGCCAGCTGCACCGAGACGGTGGTGCCCGGCGGGGTGACCCGGACGGTGGAGAAGTCGGCACAATTGCCACCGGAACTGGCCCAGTCGACCTCGGCCTTGGCCGACTGGCCCGGTGCCAGGCTGACCGGCTGGTAGGTGGTCATCACCCGCGGCCGCTTGGCCTGGACGGCCTCCTTGCCGCTGGCCAGCAGCGCGGCCAGGCTGGGGTAGCCGGTGAGCGTGCACCGGCCGCCCGAGGAGTTGTTGAAGTGCAGGGTGACGCTGCCGTGCCCGCCGGTCACCGCGACCGGGCTGAGCGTGACGCCGATGTCGGCGCCGTGACACGAGCCCGGGCCCCCGGTGTCCACCGGCTTGCTCACCGGGGCACCCGACTTGCCGGCCGAGCCACTGGCCGACGGGGCGACGGCCATCGAGCCAGGCCGGCTGCTGGCGGCCGTGCTGCTGGCGGGCGAGTTCGGCGCGGCGGCGTCGGTATGGGCGGTCTTCGAGCTGCCGCAGCCACCGAGCAGCGTGGCGAGCAGCGTGAAACCGGCGATGACGGGGGTGGATCGGGTCACCGGGCATCCTCCTGACGGGTTGTGACGGGGGTGTCGAAATAGGAGATGCCGTGACGTACCGGATCGGTTGCCGTCACAGGCCGTACTCGCTCCACCGGCGCTCGACCAGCTGCCGGGTGCGCTCGTCCAGCACGCACGCCTCCGGCCAGCCGCCGGCTCGCCGGTAGCCCTCGCTCTCCCACTTCGCGGTGGCGTCGATGCCGAGCTTGCCGCCGAAGAACTGCTCGTACGACGAGTGGTCGAGGTGGTCCACGGGGCCGACGCTGTGCAGCACGTCGTGGGCGTAGTCGACGTTGCCGAACGCCCGCCAGGCCACCTCGGCGTAGTCGTGCACGTCGCAGTCGGCGTCCACCACCACGATCAGCTTGGACAGCGACAGCAGGCCGGCGCCCCAGATCGCGTTCATCACCTTCTGCGCGTGCTTGGGGAACCGCTTGTCGATCGAGACGATGCAGCAGTTGTGGAAGACGCCGGCCTCGGGCAGGTCGTAGTCGACGATCTCCGGGACGGTCAGCCGGATCAGCGGCAGGAAGATCCGCTCGGTCGCCTTGCCCAGCGGCCCGTCCTCCTGCGGCGGCCGGCCCACCACGATGGACTGGTAGATCGGCTCGTCCCGCATCGTCATCACGTCCACCGTCAGGTACGGGAACGGCTCGACCGGGGTGTAGAAACCGGTGTGGTCGCCGAACGGTCCCTCCGGCAGCCGCTGGCCCGGTTCCACCCAACCCTCGAGGACGATCTGGGCGTTGGCCGGCACCTGCAGCGGCACGCTGACGCAGTCGACCAGCTCGACCCGTTCCCGCTGCAGGAAGCCGGCGAACAGGTACTCGTCGATGTCGGACGGCAGCGGCGCGGACGCCGCGTAGGTGACGGCCGGCGGGCAGCCGAACGCGATCGCCACCGGAAGCCGTTCGCCCCGCCGCTCGGCGATCGCGGCGTGCGACGTGGAATCCTTGTGGATCTGCCAGTGCAGGCTGACGGTGCGCTTGTCCTGCTGCTGCAGCCGGTACATGCCCAGGTTGCGGGCGCCGGTCTCCGGGTGCTTGGTGTGGGTCAGGCCGAGGTTCAGGAACACCCCGCCGTCGCCGGGCCAGGACTTCACCCCGGGCAGCAGGTCGAGGTCGACCTGGTCGCCGCGCAGGATCGTCTCCTGGCAGCGGGGCTTCTTGCCGACCCGCGGCGGCAGGTTGCGCAGCTGCGCCGCCTTGCCCAGCGCGTCCCGGAATCCGCTTACGCCGCGGGGTAGTTCCGGCTTGAGCAGGTCGGCGATCCGGTCGCCGATCTGGTCCAGGCTGCGCACCCCGAGCGCCTGGCACATCCGGGACTCGGTGCCGAACAGGTTCATCAGCAACGGCATCCGGCCGCGGATCGGGTTCTCGAAGAGCAGCGCGGGGCCGCGTTCGGCGAGCACCCGGCCGACGATGCCGGTGACCTCGAGGTGCGGGTCAACCGGGGCGCTGACGCGCTTCAGCTCGCCGGACTTCTCCAGTGCCCGGACGAAGTCCGACAGGTCGGTGTAGGCCACGTCGCTCAGGCTAGCGTCCGGGCTGCCGGCACCCCGTGGGAGCGGTCAGGCAGCGAGCCGTTCAACGGGTGCGACGGCTTGCCGCTCCAGCAACTTCCACGCCGGTCGCACGATCGGGTCCAGCGTCGCCGCGAAGTACACCGCGGCGGCGATCGCGATGGCCGCGCTCAGGCTGGTGCTGTCGACCAGCAGACCGCCGACCAGCGCGCCGAACGGAATGCCGGCCCAGGACAGCGCCCCGACCAGCGCCAGCACCCGGGCCTGCAACGAACGCGGAACCGCCTCGTACTGGGCCGCACCGAGCAGCGGGTTGATCGCACCAGCGGCCAGCCCGGCGACGGCCCAGGTGACCAGGATGGCCGGGAACGGCGCCGAAATGGCCAGGACCACGAACCGCGGCGCGCCAGCGACCAGGAAGGTGACCGCGTAGGTCCACCGCCGGGGCAGTCGGGGACCGACCGCCACCATGAAGGCGGTGCCGGCCACCGCACCCAGCCCGAACGAGGCCGACATGATGCCGATCCGCTCGGGGCCGCCGTAGCTGCGTTGCACCCACAGCAGCACGAACAGTCCCGACATGGCAGCGTCGGCGAAGTTGGTGAACAGCACCATGCCGGCAATCGAGCGAAGCAGGGGATGCCGACGAACGAAGGTGAAACTGGCCTTGAGCTGACCCAGGTAACCGGCTTCGTCGATCGTCCCGGTATCGCCGGCGTCGACCGGGACGACCAGCAACAGGGCCGCCGCCACCGCGAACGTCACCGCGTCGATGACCACCACGTTGGCGGCACCGACGGCACTGATCAACAGGCCGGCCAACGGCACGCCGACCAGTCCGGCCGTGCGGCTGCCCCCGTCGAACAGCGCGGTGGCCCGATCGATCGACATGCCGGCACGTTCGGTGACGGCCGGCACCAGCACCAGTTCAGCTGGGTCGGCCGGCCCGCGAGCCAGGCCGGCGATGAAGACCAGTGCGAGGATCAGGCCCAGCTGGTGCCAGCCGGCCGCCCACCCGAGCGGAATACCACCCATTGCCACCGCCGCCACCAGGTTGCCCAGTTGGGAGACCCGGTGCCCACCGAACCGATCGACCAGCGGAGCACCGAGCACCTGCAGCAGCACGTACGGCGCGATCTCAGCGGTCCCCACCAGCCCGGTGTCCACCGGGCTGTGGGTGGTGCTGAGGACCAGCCACGGCACGGCCAGTTGCGACATCCGGGTGCCGGCGGTTGAGATGGTCACGCCGGTCAACAACGCGACGAACGGCAGTCGGCTCACCGGTCACCACTGCCTGGCACCGGCTGTCCCGGATCGGGGAACACCTGGTACTGCGCGGCCACCGCGACCGCGCCGGGCGGCAGCGGCACGCCGGCCTCGGCGCGGGGATAGCGGCCCAGCACCTCGGCCAGGTCCAGCTTCAACTGCCGGGTCTGCTCCGGGGTGAGCGCCAGCGCCAGGTCGCTGAAGTCGGTCGCGTTCTGCCACTCCGCCGGCCAGTCATGCTCGGTCGCCAGCCAGCGCCGGGCCTTGTCCAGGTGGACGGTGAGCACCACGTCGAGGTAGTCGGCGGTCAGCGCGGCGGCCTCGGCGTCCCCGGCCGGCGGCGGTCCGACGTGGGTGGACCGGCGGGCCGCGGCCCACCAGCGCTCCCGGCCCCTGCGCTCACCCGACTCGGCCGGCACGATGTGGCCGGCCGCCGCCAGCTGGCGCAAGTGGTAGCTGGACAGCCCGGACGAGATGCCGAGCTCGTCAGCCAGCTTCGATGCGGTGGACGGGCCGTCCCGCCGGAGCAGGCCGAGCAACCGGAGCCGCACCGGATGGGCCAGGCCCTGCAGGGACGCGGCGTCGGTGACCACATCCCGGGCGGGATCGAACAGCGGATTGGTCTCTGGAGCCGGCATGGCTCGACTGTAGATTTGCCAAGGATTCTTTGCAAGGATTTCTTTGCAAAAGATCCTTGGTTAGGGGTGCCTTTCGTGCGGCCTTGCGCGCCGCACCTGCACCGATCCCATCGCCGCCACCCCGGTGACCCGCAGCGAGCCGCGACCACCGCGGCCGTCCCCCGGCACCTTGTTCTCGTACGAGCCGAACAGCCCGACGCCGTCCACCTGCACCGCCAGGTCGTCCGGCACGATGATCAGCACGCTGCCGCAGAGCGTCCTGGCCGAGACGGTGACCTCGCGCCCGGCCAGCGTCGCGTCCCGCAGGTCGAGCTTGGCCGATCCCATCAGCGCGGTCACGGTGAACCGGGTCGGCACCGTCCACCGGCCGCCCCGCTTGGCGTCGCCGAAGACCGCCCAGGCGCTGCCACTGCTCGACTTCGAGACCCTTCGGGGTGCCACCTCTACGACGTCCGCGGTGAGGCCGGCCAGCTCGCCGCGGGTGGTGGTGCGGTAGACGTCCCGGCTGCGCTCCTCGAACTCGGCCAGGGTGAGCCGGCCGTCGGCCAGCGCGTCCTGCAGGGTTCGGGCGGCTGCCTCCCGGTCGGCGTCGGAGGCCCGCTGGGGCGATTCGGTCATGCCGGGCAGTCTAGGGAGCCAGCCGCCGATCCTTGAGCCTGAAGCCCTGGGCCGTCGTCAAGTCTCGAGCCGTCATGAACGGCCCCCGGCTAGTTCAAGCCGGCGTACGAGTGCAGGCCGGAGATAACAAGGTTCACCACGAAGAAGTTGAAGGTCATCGCGGCGAAGCCGAGCAGGTTGATGTAGCCGGCCCGGGCGCCCTTCCAGCCGGCGGTGGCCCGGGCGTGCAGGTACATCGCGTAGATCACCCAGGCGATGAAGGCCCAGGTCTCCTTGGGATCCCAGCCCCAGTACCGGCCCCAGGCCGCCTCGGCCCAGATCGCGCCGAAGATGACACCGGCGGTGTAGATCGGAAAGGCGAAGGCCACAGTCCGGTAGGCCGCCTTGTCCAGCGCGGCGGCCGCCGGCAACCTGGCGCCGAGCCGGCTCAACCGGCCGCCCGCACCCCGCTCGTGCCGGGCGCGCACCAGGTACATCGCGGTGATCACCGCGGAGGTCATCAGGATGCCCTCGGACGCGGCCACCGAGGAGACGTGAATCGCCAGCCAGTACGACTGCAGCGCCGGCACCAGCTTGGACGCCTTGGTGTACAGGGTGCCGGCCAGGAACATCACCAGCAGCACCGGCATCATCACGAACAGGCCGAGGTAACGCAGCTGCGGCATCTTGATCAGGGTGCCGAGCCAGGCCAGGGTGGCGACCAGGCCGACCACCAGGGTGAACTCGTACATGTTGCCCCAGGGCACCCGGTCCACCGCGATGCCGCGGATCGCGACCGAGGCCAGGTGCACCAGCGCGCCGAGGACGGTCAGCCCGACCGCCCACTGCCCCCACCGCCGGCCGGCGTCCGAACGGCTGACCACGCCGGCGCCGTACGGGCCGGCCGGTGGCTGCCCCGCCGGTCCACCCGCGCCGACCAGCGCCGGCTCACGCACCGGCGCCGACTCGTGAACCGGCACCGCAGCCTGGCTGGTGGCGGCGATCCGTCCGGTGCGGCCGAAGGCGTACTCGCCGGTGTAGGCGACCACGGCCAGCATGTAGGTGCCGGTCGCCACCGTCCACAGGCTCTCCGACAGCGAGGCCAACCCGGTGTTGATCGCCATGTCAGTCCCTTCCCGCGCCGATCGGCTGCCGCGGCTGCGCGCCCGGTCCGGGCCCGACCAGCTCCCGTTCGAGGGTGCTCCGAAGCGCCTCGAACTCGGCGCTGTAGTTGCCGGAGTCGTTGCGGGCCAGGCCGCCCACCTCGACCACACTAGCTCCGCCGGGCTCCGGGCTGATCCGCAGCCACAGCCGCCGGCGGCGCACCGTCAACGAGCCGAGCAGGCCGAGCACCATCAGCACCGCCGCCAGCAGCAGCCAGCCCTGCGTCGGATCGTGCGAGACCTGCAGCGAGGCGAACTGCTTGTAGCCGTCGAAGCGCACCGTGCTGCCGTCCGGCAGCGTGAGCGTCTGGCCGACCGCCAGGTTCTTCGCCGCCACCCGCTTCAACTGGCCGCTGGCGATCGCCTGCGCGTTCAGGCTGTACACCGACTGCGGCTGGTGCTCGGGGTTGAGCGTGCCGGTGTAGGCGAGCACCGCCAGCACCGGGTTCTTCGCCACCGGCGACACCGAGGTGACGATTCCGCCGTGGATCATCGGGGTCGGCGCGAACAGCGCGCTCAGGCCGATGTCGCTGCCCGGCCTGGCATCGCTGCCCGGGAACGAGAAGGCGCCCTCGCTGGTCTCCAGGGCGTCCTCCGGGAGGAACGCCTCGGTGTCGGTGATCGGCTGCTGGCCGGGACGGGCCACCGTCACCGTCGGGGCGTAGCCGTGGTTGATCAGGTAGATCCGGTCGCCCATCGTGCGCAGCGGGTGGTTGACCGTGATCACGTCCCGCCGGGGAGGCCCGTCCAGGCCGGTGGAGTAGCTGACGTCGGCGCGGAACTGTTGCGCGGTGCCGTCCGACCGGTACTGGGCGGTGAACGAGTTCAGGTTGTCGACGCAGAAGTTGGCCAGCGCGCCGTCGTGCACCAGCCGGCCGGAATGGAAGCTGTCGTAGGAGATCGGCCGGTTGCAGAAGCCGGTTCCCTCCACCGTCACGATCGAGCCCTGGTAGCTGTTCAGCTTGCCGAACGCGATCAGCACCAGCGCCACCAGCAGGCAGACGTGGAACACCAGGTTGCCGGCCTCGCGGCTGTAACCCTTCTCCGCCGAGACGGCCAGGACGCCGTCGGCCTCGTCCCGGGTCACCGTCCGCCAGCGCGGTCGCAGCGCCGCCCGGGCCCGCTCGGCCACCTCGGCCGGCGGCAGCGAGCTGGTCAGGGTGGCGTTCTCGGCCAGCCGGCCCAGATGCCGGGGCGCCTTGATCGGAGCGGACCGCAGCGCCCGGGCGTACACCGAGATCCGCGGGATCAGGCAGCCGATCAACGAGACGAACAGCAGCAGGTAGATGGCCGAGAACCAGAACGAGCCGAACACGTCGAACGCGCCGAGCCGGTCCAGCAGCTGGCCCCAGCTGCCGTGACTGGCCAGGTAGGACTGCACCTTGGTGGGGTTGAGCGGACGCTGCGGCAGCAGCGAGCCCGGCACCGCCGCAAGCGCCAGCAGGAACAGCAGCACGATCGCGGTGCGCATCGAGGTCAGCCGGCGCCACAGCAACCGCACCGGAGCGACCAGCCGGTTCACAGCCCGGCTCCGATCCCGGAGCCGCCGAAGTCGGTGCGCAGCACGTTCATCCAGTGGTCCCAGGTGCCGGTGAGCAACAGGATGCCCATCACGATCAGGACGCCGCCACCGAGCTGGCTGACCAGCCGGCCGTGCCGGCGCACCACCCGCAGCGCCCCGCTCACCCAGCCGAGCCCAGCGGCCACCAGCAGGAACGGCACTCCGAGGCCGAGGCAGTAGAACACCGACAGCAGCGCCCCGCGACCGGCGGTGGCCTGGCTGGCCGCCAGCGCGTACACCGCTCCGAAGGTCGGGGTGAGGCAGGGCGTCCAGGCCAGCCCGAAGGTCAGGCCGAGCAGCGGCGCGCCGAGCAGGCCGGCCGGCGGCAGCCGGTGCACCTTCACCTCGCGCTGCAACCGGCCGAACCGGCCGAGGAACACCAGTCCCATACCGATGGTGAGCGCCCCGAAGGCCCGTTCCAGCGCGACGTGGTGCACCGCGATGGACGAGCCCAGGGTGCCGAACAGCGCGCCGGTGGCGACGAAGATCGTGGTGAAGCCGAGCACGAACAGCAGCGCGCCGAGCAGCATCCGGCGTTGCCGGCCGTCCTGCTGGTCGGCGCCGGCCAGGCCGGCCACGTAGGAGAGGTAGCCGGGCACCAGCGGCAGCACGCACGGGGAGAGGAAGCCGAGCACGCCGACCAGCAGCGCCACCCCGGCGGCGGGTGCCAGCGAGCCGTCGGTGACGGTGCTGGAGAAGCCGCTCGCCAGGGCGGTGGATCCGCTCATGGCCGGCTTACGCCTCGTTCGACAGGTCGCTGAGGACCGGGTTCAGGTCGGCGGGCAGCAGCTCGCCGAAGTACACCGCGGCCACCCGGCCCTGCTTGTCAACCAGCACGGTGGACGGCAGCGCGCTGAGCGGCACCCGGCCGAGCTGCAGCGCGGTCTTGCCGTTCGGGTCGTAGACCACCGGGAAGCTGACCCGCTTGGCGGTCAGCCAGGACCGGGCCGCCGATTGGCTGGCTTCCTTGACGTCCATCCCGACGAACCGGACGCCGGTCGCCTTGCGGTCCCGGTAGACCGAGTCGAACTGCGGCGTCTCGGTCTGGCACGGGCCACACCAGGAAGCGAAGAAGTTGAGCACCACCACGTGGCCCTTGTCGGCGCTGAGCTGGTAGCTGCCGCCGTCGATCAGCTCGCCGTGCACCGGGCCGACCTGCCTGCGCTTGCCGACCGCGATCAGGCTGCCCTTCTGCTGGGCAGAGACATAGCCGAACTGGTTGCCGCTGTTCTGGTCGACCGCATCCTTGCCGACGCAGCCGGTGAGCAGCAGGGCAACCGCGACCGGCAGCACGGACAGCGGCCACCGCCGGCGCAACAGGGTCACGTCAACCAGTGTGGTATGTGGGCTGGACCACACCAACGCCTCCCCCCGCTCCTGAGCACCCGCTGTGGTATCAGGCGCCCGGCGGCCGGTCGACCCGGTTCGAGGTGCGGCCGGCCGGCTCGGTGTAGTCGATGCCGACCAGCTCGTCGTCGACGAACCGGAACGAGGTGAGCGAGGCCAGCGAACACTGCCGGCGGCGCGGATCGTGCCACAGGTGCTGGTGCTCGGCGAACCGGCGCAGGCAGACGATGGGCAACTGGTGCGAGACGCAGACCGCCTCATGACCGGCCGCGGCGTCCCGGGCGGCAACCAGCGCGGCGTGCATCCTGCGGGCGATCTCGACATACGGCTCACCCCAGGACGGCCGGAACGGGTTGCGGTAGCGCGGCCAGCTGGCGGGCTGCTTCAGCACCCCGTCCGGGCCGGTCACCCGCTGGCCCTCGAAGTCATTGGCCGCCTCGATCAACCGGTCGTCCAGGGTGACCGGCAACCCGAACTCGGCGGCCAGCGGGGCGGCGGTCTGCTGGGCGCGCTGCAACGGCGACGACACCAGGTGGGTGACGTCCCGGTCGGCGAGCGCGTTCGCGGCCAGCTTGGCCATCTGCTCGCCCGATTCGGACAGCCGGAAACCGGGCAGCCGGCCGTAGAGCACCCGGTCGGGGTTGTGCACCTCGCCGTGCCGCAGCAGGTGGACGGTGGTGGTGGTCATGTCGGCTGCACCGGCTCGCCCACCGTCGAGCTCGAGGCGGGTGGTACGGCCGCTGCTGCCGCCCGGGCCGCCGCCGGCAGCGCCTCGGCAATCCGGCCGAGCGACTCGTCGTCGTGCGCGGCCGAGACGAACCAGGTCTCGTACGCGCTGGGGGGCAGGTACACCCGGGCGTCCAGCATCGCGTGGAAGAACGGCCCGTACCGGAACGTCTCGCTGGCCTGGGCCTGGTCGAAGTTGGTCACCGCCGGCCCTTCACCGAAGAACACCGAGAACATGTTGCCGGCGTACTGCAGCCGGTGCGGCACCCCGGCGGCGGTCAGCGCCTCGGTGGCCAGCTGGCCGATCACCCCGGCCGTCCGGTCGAGGGTGGCGTACACCTCGTCGTCGGCGGCACGAAGGCTGGCCAGCCCGGCGGCCACCGCGACCGGGTTACCGGACAGCGTGCCGGCCTGGTAGACCGGGCCGGCCGGCGCCAGGTAGGACATCACCTCGGCCCGGCCGCCGAAGGCCGCGGCCGGCAGCCCGCCGGACATCACCTTGCCGAAGGTGAACAGGTCGGCGTCGACCGGCTCGATGCCGTACCAGCCGGCCCGGGAGACCCGGAAGCCGGTCATCACCTCGTCCATGATCAGCAGCGCGCCGTGCTCAGCGGTGATCTCTCGCAGTGCGGCGTTGAAGCCGGGCGCCGGCGGGACGGTGCCCATATTGCCGCAGGCCGCCTCGGTGATCACGCAGGCGATCTCGGAGCCGTCGGCCTCGAAGGCAGCCCGCACCGCCGCCAGGTCGTTGTACGGCAGCACGATCGTCTCGGACGCCTGGGCACCGGTCACTCCGGGCGTGTCCGGCAGGCCGAAGGTGACCACGCCCGAGCCGGCGCTTGCCAGCAGCGCATCCACGTGACCGTGGTAGCAGCCGGCGAACTTGACCACCTTGCGCCGGCCGGTGGCACCGCGGGCCAGCCGGATGGCCGACATGGTGGCCTCGGTGCCGGAGTTGACCAACCGGACCTCGGCCACCGGCTCGACCCGGGCGATGATCTCCTCCGCGAGCACGATCTCGCCCTCGGTCGGAGTGCCGAACGACAAGCCGGACGCGGCGGCCCGCTGCACCGCCTCGACCACCGCCGGGTGGGCGTGGCCGTGGATCATCGGGCCCCAGGACGCCACCAGGTCGACGTAGCTCCGGCCGTCCGCATCGGTCAGGTACGGCCCCTGCCCGCTGACCATGAAGCGCGGGGTGCCGCCGACCGCGCGGAACGCCCGCACCGGGGAGTTGACCCCACCGGGAATCACGCGCTGGGCGCGGGCGAACAGTTCGGCGGAGATCGGCGCGTCGGTCACCGGTCCAGTGTTCCAGCCGGCGCCGGGCCGTCCGCACCGGCCAGCCGGCGGATCATCACCAGCCGGGGGCCCATCCGCTCGAGTCCGATCCGGTGCTCGGTGGCCCGCAGCGCCTGCAGGCCCGGAGTCAGCTCGGTGAGTTCGGTGAAACCCAGGGTGCGGTAGAACGGCGCGTTCCAACGGACGTCGGCGAAGGTGCACAGGGTGATCTCGGAGTAACCCTGCTCGGCCGCCCATTCACAGGCCGCCCGGACCAACGCGCCGCCGATGCCCCGCCGCATGTACCGCGGCCGCACCGAAAGGCTTTCCAGATGGGCTCGGCCGTCGACCAGGTCGACCCGGGCGTACCCGACGGGTGGGTCGCCGGCCACCAGGGTGATCGGTGAGCCCCGCAGCTCTTCCAACGACGCCGGCCCCGGAGTTTCACCATAGCCAGCAAGGGGAAACAGCCGGTCGGCGGCGACCTCGATCTCGATCAGCTCGGGCAGCTCGTCTTCTCGCGCCGGCCGGATCGGAAAGCTCTCGGCCAGCTGCGGCTCAACTGGTGGTTGAGCGGTGTCCGGACCGGCCGCGGCTGCCACCGCCGGCGGGTTGCGCTGCCCGGCCCAGGCGGCCAGGAAGGTGATGCCGCCAACCAGGACCAAGGCCAGCAGCCAGCCGGGCCAATGCCTGCTGCCGTCCAGCAGCGTGGCGTCGACCAGCCAACCGAGCAATATGAGACCGGTGAGCAGCCACGCGGTGCGGTAGCCGGTGTGCCGGGCGGTCACTCGGTCAGCCTGCGCGGAGCAACAGGGCAGCCTCGTGTGCCCAGTAGGTGAGGATCATCGAGGCGCCGGCCCGGCGGATCGACAGCAGCGTCTCGAGGATGGTGCGGTCCCGGTCCAGCCAACCCCGCTCAGCCGCGGCCTCCAACATCGCGTACTCGCCCGACACCTGGTAGGCCGCGACCGGCACCGGACTCGCGGCGGCCACGGCGGCCAGCACGTCGAGGTAGGGCAGCGCTGGCTTCACCATCACCGCGTCGGCGCCCTCGGCGATGTCCAACGCCACCTCGGTCAACGCCTCCTGCACGCCGCGGGCCGGGTCCTGCTGGTAGGTCAGCCGGTCGCCGACGAGCGACGAGTCGACCGCCTCGCGGAACGGACCGTAGAAGCTGGAGGCGTACTTCGGCGCGTAGGCGAGCACCCCGACATCGGATCGGACGGCCTGGTCCAGCGCCCGGCGGACCACGCCGACCTGGCCGTCCATCATGCCGCTGGTGCCGAGCAGATCGGCGCCGGCCTCGGCCATCGCCACCGCCATCGCGGCGTAACGCTGCAGGGTCGCGTCGTTGTCCACTGAACCGTCGATGGCCAGCACACCGCAGTGCCCGTGGTCGGTGAACTCGTCCAGGCAGAGGTCGCCCATCAACACGGTGGCGTCACCGAGCTCGAACTTCAGCCGGGCCAACCCCTGGTTGAGGATGCCGTCCGGGTCGTCGGCGCCGGAGCCGACCGCGTCCTTGCTCTGCGGGATGCCGTAGAGCATCAGGCCACCGACACCGGCCTCGACCGCACCGATCGCGGCCTTCGCCAGCGAGTCGAGGGTGTGTTGCACGACGCCCGGCATCGAGCCGACCGGGCGTGGCTCGGCAAGACCCTCGCCGACGAACATCGGCAGCACCAGATCTTGTGGCCGGACCGCCACCGAGGCGGTCAGCCGGCGCAACGCGGCGGTACGGCGCAGCCGACGCGGCCGGGAGGACGGGAAGGCGGGAAGGGAAGGCAGTTCACTCACGAACTCAAACCTACCCGGGCCCACCGTCGTCCCCGATCAGTTATCCACAGGGTCGCCCAACCACCCCCACCGCTCGCTAGCCGGGCAGTTGGTCGGCGCCGTAGTACAGCGCCGCGGCGGCCGTCCGGCTGGACACACCCAGCTTGCCGAGCAGGTTCTCGACGTGCTTCTCCACGGTGCGCGGGGTGACCAGCAGCAGCCGGGCGATCTCGCGATTGGACCGGCCGCCGGCCAGCAGCGCCAACACCTCACGCTCGCGGCGGGTCAGCCGGGCGGTCAGCTGACCGGCCCGGCGGCCGATCGCCTGTCGAAGCCGGACGTGCTCGAACGCCGCGCCGAGGTGCGCCTGCAGCAGCTCGGCGACCGCCAGGTCGCGGTCGGTGAAGTCGGGTCCGCTGCGGTCGATGCCGAGCGCCACCAGCGGGCCCGGCGCGGTCGCCACCACCAGCGCCAGTTGGCGGTTCGTCTCCAGGTGGCGGAATACCTCACGCCAGAGATCCAGCGACCGTAACCGCGGCAGCGAGATGAAGTCCGACAACCGGCGCGGCCGGGGATCGGAGGTGCTGCGGTAGTCCGCGATCAACGGATGCTGGTGCTGCAACCGGTCGAAGGCGGTGATGAGGTCCCTGCCGAGCACCAGCTGGGGATCGAAACGCACCCGGCTCGGCGCCCCGGCGGCCAGGTCGATCTCGTTGAAGCTGATCAGGTCAGCCGGCACCACCGGCCGTAGCCGTTCGAGCAGCACCACGGCCAACTCGTTCGGATCGCGAGCCTCGTGCAGCGCGCCGAGCAGGTCGAGGACCGCGCGCAGGTCCCCGGCCGTCAGCTCATCGCGCAACGCCACGATGGCTCCCCGGGTGAGGGGAACTCGGTGATCGAGGTTGATCGGGCTCCGGATCCGGACGCTACTCAGCCCGGGACCGGATGGCTACGCACAACTACGTATGGCTGGCCGGCCGGTCCAGTTGGAACCATGGGCTTCGCCGGATTGGCGATCGGCTGATCAGACACCCTGCGGCAGGAGGATCACGGTGGATCTCCGGGGGGAGCGATCCTCCTGCCACAGGGGTACTGCTTTGTAATCATTGCCAGTTTCTACCCGATGGGTGGCGGTGCCTGCACGGTCAGCGTGAAGCCCTGGCTGACCGGCGCGCTGACCCGGTTGCTGGCGGTGATGGTGATCGCGTAACTGCCGCCGTTCACTGCGTTGCCCGACAGCGTCGCGGTGCCGTTTCCGTTGTCGCGAAACGTCAACCCGGCGGGCAGTGCGCCGGACTCGGTCAACATGGTCGACGTCGGGTAGCCGCCAGCGGTGGTTACCGTGAAGGTCCCCGTAACCCCCGCGGTGAACGTTGTGTGGTTGGCGCTGGTGATGACCGGCGACTCCGCCACGGTCAGCGTGAACGCCTGACGCGTCGAGCCGGCCGCGTTCGTCGCGGTGAGCGTCAGCGGGTAGCTGCCACCGGTGCCGATCGCCGGGGTGCCGGCCAGGGTCGCGGAGCCGTTCCCGTTGTCGGCGAACGTCACTCCAGCCGGCAGCGGCCCGCTCTCGGTCAACGCGGTCGCTGTCGGATATCCGGCGGCCGTAGTCATCGCGAACGAGCCCGCGTGGCCCACGCTGAAGGTGGTGTGGTCGGGGCTGGTGATCGCTGGCGGTTGGTTGACCGTCAGGGTGAACGACTGGGTCGAGGACAGCACGCCGTTCGAGGCGGTGATGGTCAGCGAGTAGCTGCCGCCGGTGCCCGCGGCCGGGGTGCCGGCGATGGTCGCGGTGCCGTCCCCGTTGTCGGTGAACGTCACTCCGGCCGGCAGGGTGCCGGTCTCGGTCAGCGTGGTCGCACTCGGGCTGCCGGCCGTCGTGGTCACCGTGAAGGTTCCGGCGGACCCGGCGGTGAACGTTGTGCGATCGGCGCTGGTGATCACCGGCGGCTGATCAGCGCGAACCACCGTGATTCCGGCCGTCGCAGTGCCGTGGTCGAGGGTGGCAACCACGTGGCCGGCGCCGACTGCGGCGCGCGAATCGTACGTAACGGCAGCCGATCCGGCACTGATAGCGGTATCGGTACTCGACACGCTGGCGCCGGACGGCTGCGGGCCACTCCAGCCCACCGGCACGGCGTCGAAGGCGCCCAGCTGTCTCGGATCCACAGCAGCGCCAGCGGAATCTTCAGTCAGGGTGGCGGTGATGGTCGACGTGGCGTTCGGTCCGACGACGGTGGCCGGGTTCGCCGCGGCGGTCAAGGTCAACCGGGGCAGGACGGTCGGTCCTCCGGCCACGGTGTCACAGCCGGCGCCGCCCGGCCCGGTGTTGCATCCCCACCAGTTCTCCGTCGCATCCGTCGCGGCACCGACGGCCGCGGACAGCGCGGCGCCGCTGGCTGCGGTATTGCCGGCGAACCGGTTGTAGTGCAGCACAGCCGAGTCGCCGTCCACCGCGATCGCGGCACCGGTGGCCGCCGAGTTACCGGCGAAGGCGCTGCTGGTGACGCTGAGAGCACCGCTCTGTGCCCAGATCGCTGCCCCGCGGGCGAGGCTGCCGGTGACGGTGTTGTTGACGAACCGGCTGCTGGAGATGTCATATCCAGCACCGCCGACTGCCAAGGCACCTCCGTTGCTGATGCCGTCGGCCACCGCGCTGTTGCCGCTGAACGTGCTGCCGGTGATGGTCAACCGCTCGCCGCCGACGGCTCCCAGGCCTTGGTAGAAGACCCCGGAACCCGGGCTGTTTCCGGACGAGTTGCCGCTGATCGTGGAGTTCGTGATGGTCAGCGAACCACCGACGAACTGCACGCCGCCACCCGGATACCCGGTCGCGATGGCATCAGCGGGGCTGGTCTGGTTGCCGGTGATGGTGCTGGCGCTGATCGTCAGGTCATCGGAGCTGTCGCTGGTACCCGAGCCGGCGATGATGCCGGCACCGCCCCAGGTCGCATCGCTGCCGCCGCGCACGGTGACCCCGGCGATGCTGGCACTGATCCCGCCGGTGAGGTTGAAGTCGATCTCCAGCACCCGGCTCAGCCCACCCGCATCGATCACCGTGCCGGCCGCCCCGGCGCCGACCAAGCTGATGCGCTGGCCGGGCTCACCGCCCAGCCTCAGCTCGCCGTTGGTCAAGTTGTAGACACCTGCCGGTACGTCGATGGTGACGTCACCGCCGAGGTTGTCGGCCAGGCAGGTCGCCTCGCGCAGGCTCAATGGCGACGGCGCGGTGGTGATGCCGACGTCGCCGCAGGCGCCGGAATCGGGACTGACGTCGGCGGTGGTGGACACGGTGAACGTCGTGGCAGCGTCCGCCGACGACGGGAACGCCACCTGACCGAGCAGGAGCAGGCCTGCCGCGAGAGCGGCCGGCGCGCCCAGCCGCCGGAACGAAGCCGAACCGGTGCACTGCATGGAGATACCTCATCAGGTGGTCCGCCTCAGCGGGAGGAGTTAGCTGCCGGGCGTGGTGGCTGGGGACCCTACGGCCGGAACGCCTCGTGCGTCTACAGCTGTCAGGTAACGAGTGGGTGGCCCGGTTTGGCGATCTCTGCCAGCTGGCCCTGGCGAGAGTTCACAGCATCTGATCAGTGACCGCTCAGCTATTGATTCTCGAACGGCATCAGTCCACACTGTCCGCACCGCCCAGAAAGGGCGATACGCGACCCCGACGCCGCACGTCCACCCCCACTTCCCGGCTGCTCCCGCGTCGCTTCGACGTGCCCCGGTGAGGCCAGGCCTTGGTGTCAGGTCCGAACGCAGGAGACGTCATGGCCGCTTCCGCTCGCATCCCCGCTCCACTCCGGTCCCGCTGGCTGCGCGCCGTGACCGCAGTCCTGCTGGCGGTGTCGATGCTGACCGTGGCACCGGCCGCAGTCCCCGGTGGAGCGCCGAGGGCCCAGGCGCTGGATACCTCCTGCACCGACAGCGCGCTGCCGCCGCCGACCTCCACCACCGCTGACCCGGGCGAGACGACGGTCATCCAACAGGACGCCGGGACGGTCGAGGTGCCATCCGGCGCGGTGACCACACCGGTCACCATCACGGCGCAGTCGCTCTGCCTGTCGGACCTACCGCAGCTGGACGAAGGCATGACCGACGTGACCGACGGGCCGCGGGACGGATACCAGTTCAGCCCGAGCATGGGCTTCGGCGACGACTTGCACATCACCGTGCCGTACGACTCCACCCTGATCCCGGCCGGGTTGTCCGAGCAGGACGTGCAGATCTACTACTACGACAACACCACCAACGGGCAGTGGCTGCCGCTGGACCGGGCGAACCTCAACCAGACCAGCGACCAGGTGGAGAGCGTCTCCACCCACTTCAGCTTCTTCATCGCGGCCACCGTGACGGTGCCCGACTCCCCGGAGAACGTCTCGTTCAACCCGACCAGCCTCAAGGACCTGAAGGCAGCCGATCCGTCCGCGGCGGTGGACCTGATCGACCCCCCGCAGGGCAACAGCCAGGGCGACGCGAAGCTCTCCTACCCGATCGATCTTCCCAAGGGACGGCAGGATCTGGCGCCGTCGCTGCAGCTCGGCTACTCCTCCTCGGCCGGCAACGGCTGGCTGGGCACCGGCTGGGACCTATCGGTGCCCAGCGTCACCATCGACACCAGGTGGGGAGTGCCGCGCTACGACCCGGCCAATGAGACCGAGACCTACCAGATCGGCGACAGCCAGCTCACCCCGTCGGCGAACCGCGGGCAACTGCAGCCACGCTCTGCGGACAAGACCTTCCACACCCGGATCGAGGGCGCCTTCGACACGATCGTCCGGCACGGCAACGCGCCGACCAACTACTGGTGGGAGGTCACCGACAAGGACGGCAACCGATCCTTCTACGGCGGCGATCCAGAAAGCGGCCCGGTGGCGGCGGCCGTCCTGGCCGACGACCACGGCGACGGCTATCGCTGGGCGCTGCGGGAGACCCGCGATCTGCACGGCAACGCGGTGCACTACGACTACCAGACCGTCTCCGACCCGGGGGTGGCCGGTGGCACCGTGCCCGGCCGCCAGCTCTACCTCCGCACCATCGACTACACCCGTTCGGGCAGCACCGCCGGCCCGTACACCGTGACGTTCGTCCGGGACAGCGAGCAGCCCGGCTACCAGCGGCGTCCGGACGTGGTGATCGACGCCCGCGGCGGGTTCAAGATGGTCACCGCCGAGCTGCTGGCCAGCGTCCGGATCGCCTTTCAGGGCAACCCGATTCGCAGTTACGACCTGTCCTACACCGAGGGTGCGTTCCACAAGATGTTGCTGTCCTCGGTGACCCAGCGCGGTGCGACCGGGACACCGCTTGGCACTCACACGTTCAGCTACTACGACGACATCCGGGATTCGTCCGGTAACTACGACGCGTTCGCCCCGGCGGTGAACTGGCAGGTCGGCGCAGACGGGGTGACCGCGGGCTTGCTCGGACACGGCCAGGCGAGTGCGCTGTCCGGCTCGCTGAGCACCAGCGTCGGCAGCCACCTGTACGCCGGCTTCAACCCGGTCGCCCCCACCAAGCAGGGCAGCGCCGGCGCCAAGGTGGGCTACACCCACACCACCACCGACGGTGAACTGGCGCTGGTCGACCTGAACGGCGACAACCTGCCCGACAAGGTGTTCAAGACCAGCGGCGGCGTCTCGGTCCGGTTCAACACCTCCGGCCCGTCCGGCGGCACCAGCTACGGCGCGCCGATCGCGGTGCCGAGCCTGCCGGCCATCTCGAAGGAGAAGGCCGACATGACCTCGTTCGGCCCCGAGGTCTACACCACGGTGAACGCCTTCACCAACCACAGCGCCACCTTCACCGAGGACACCACCTACTTCAGCGACGTCAACGGCGACGGGCTCACCGACCTGGTCAGCGACGGGACGGTGCTGTTCAACCACCTCGATGCCAGCGGCGTGCCGACCTTCACCGCCGACAGCAACGACACTCCGGTGCCGATCGGCGCCGGCGCCCTCGACTCGACGGGGTTGGTGACGGACTACTCGTCGGTCAAGGCCGAGCAGGACGCCAACAACCCGCCGGTCGACGTGCTGCGCCGCTGGGAGGCGCCCTACGCCGGCACCGTCACCGTCAGCGGTGACGTCGCGCTGGTGCAGGACACCAGTGCCGCGCGAGCCTCCTACGTCGGCGCGGACGGGGTGCGGGTCGCCATCCAGCACAACGACACCGAGCTCTGGTCCACCCTGATCGGCTCAGCAGACTACGCCGCCAAGACACCGAGCGGGGTCGGTTCGATCCCGGTCAGCAAGGGTGATCGGCTGTACTTCCGGGTCGGATCGCAGTCGGACGGCGCGTACGACCAGGTCTCCTGGGATCCGGTGATCCAGTACGTGGACCCGGCCACCGGTGCGCCCCTCGCCGCCGCCCCGGACGCGAACGGCCTGGACGGCAACCGCTACCAGGCCTCGCAGGACTTCACCCTGGCCGGCCGACACGGCACCTACGTGCAGGCGCCGCTGAACGGCACCGTCCGGTTGGCCGGCACGCTGCACCTCAGCGGGCCGCTCAGCGACAGCCTGACCGTGCAGCTGACCAAGAACGGCACGGTGGCCGCCAGCTGGCCGATCGCCGCCGGCAGCACCGGCGACACCACCACCCAGACCGACCTCAGCGTCGCCAAGCAGGACACCCTGGCGCTGACCGTCAAGGCGGCCACCCCGGTCGACCTGAGCAAGCTGAGCTGGTCACCGAGCCTGTACTACCTCGACTCCCCGGACGTCAGCCCGGTCACCGACAGCTCCGGCAACCCGCTGGTCCAGCTGCACCCGCCGTTCGACGTCAGCAGCTACCCGGTCGACAACCGCACCGCGCCGCAGCAGCCGTGGACCGCGCCCGCCACCGAGAGCGTGTCGGTGAAGCCGGCCCTCACCGTGGCGGCCGGCACCACCGGTTCGATCAGCTTCACCATCAAGCGCAATCAGAAGACCGCGGCTCGGTGCACCGTCAGCATCTCCAACGGCACCGCCGGCAGTTGCTCGTTCTCGCTCTACGCCACCGCCGGTGACCGCCTGTACTTCGACTACTCGGCGGCCGACCCGAGCCTGCGCGACAAGATCACCGCGACCAGGGCGTACGTCACCCGCTCGACCGGAACGGTCGCCGAGGTGCCCGTCACGCTGCACAGCGCGGCCGCCGACCAGGGTCTGCTGGCCGCGCCGTACCGCGGCTGGACGTACTTCGGTTATAGCGGCGCCGGTGACCGGGCCGGCCAGCCGGTGAACGAGGCCGACCTGGCCCAGACGTTCGACAAGGACTCCAGCTACGACCCGCGGACCGCCAAGGTCGATCCATTCTTGCCCTTCTCCGACGACAGTTCCTGGCACGGCGCCGACCAGGCCGCCACGGTGACCGCGGCCACCATGACCAGTGCGCGGGAGGGCGCGAGCAGCATCGCCGTGCCGACCGCCGGCCAGGTGGCCGGAGCTCGCGCGGTGTCCCGGCTCAGCCACACCACGCAGGACGCGGTGGGCGCCGGCGTCTCGTACTTCTCCGGCTCCACCTCGGACGGGAACACCGCGAGCGACGTGGACTTCCTCGACCTCAACGGTGACCGGTTCCCCGACGTGGTCAGCGACGGCCAGGTGCAGTACAGCACCGCGTCCGGCGGTCTCAGCCCGAGCAGCCAGCCGGTCGCCGGCCTGGGTGCGCCGCGGGACAGCGACGCCTCCGCGACCAACGTCGGCGTGGGCGGCAGCCCGGCCCACTTCACCGCGAACGGCCGGGGCGAGGTGGACACCGCCGACCAGGCGCCGACCCGTGGCAACAAGACCGGCAGCCAGCTGGTCTCGCTCGGCCTGTCGGCCGACCTGGGCAAGGGCAGCTCCACCCCGGGCCATGACCTGCTCGATGTCAACGGTGACGGATTGCCCGATCTGGTTAGCCGAAACGGCTCCACGCTGATGGTCGGGCTGAACCTCGGCTACGGCTTCGCGCCGGCTGAGTCATGGGGCACCGCGGCGATCAACAGCGGCGCCAGTGAGGACGGCTCCATCGGTGCCAACCTCGGCTTCAACACCGGCCTGTACGACTTCGCCGGCGGGTTGTCACTGAGCAAGAACAAGTCGCAGACCAGTGAAACCCTCGAGGACGTCAACGGTGACGGCCTGCTTGACCGGGTGCTGCCCGGCGGCAGCGGCGGCATGCAGGTCGGTCTCAACACCGGCGACGGCTTCGCCGCCCCGGTCGACTGGACCGGTGCCATCGACGGCGGCTGCCACGACGACACCAGCGTCGGCCTGGCCAACATCGACTGGGACCACGCCCGGCTGTGCTCCGGCACTACCGGCCTCGGTGCCGGCGCGTACTTCACCATCGGCATCCCGCTGTGCGCCGCGGCCTGCTACCTGATCCTCAACCCGGGCGCCGACTCCGACCAGTCGATGGCACGGGACGAGGCCAGCCTGCGTGACATCGACGGCGACGGTTACGCCGACCACCTGGTCAGCTCGGACGACGGCACCCTGCAGGTCGCCCGCAACCGGACCGGTCGCACCAACCTGCTCAAGTCGGTGTCCCGACCGCTGGGCGCCTCGTTCACCATGGACTACACCCGGGACGGCAACACCGTCGCGAACCCGAACTCCCGCTGGGTGCTGAGCACGGTCACCGTCAACGACGGTCACGCCGGTGACGGCGCGGATGTGCAGGCCACCACCTACAGCTACGCCGGTGGCGTCTACAGCCGGCTGGAGCGGGAGTTCTACGGCTACGGCCAGGTCATCCAGCAACAACTGGATACCCAGAACGGCAATGCCGTCTACCGCAGGATCGTCCACGACTTCGCGACCGACAGCTACTACACCCACGGGTTGTCGCTGCGGGACCGCACCTACGACGGCAGCGGCCGGCTGTTCACCGACACCCAGAACACCTACGTGCTGCGCGACGTCGCCACCAACGCGGAGCCGGCCGACGGCAGCAGCACCACCGCGACCATCTTCCCGATGCTGACCCGCACCGACGAGCGGTTCAACGAGGGCGGCACCCGGGCGGCCAAGAGCACCGCGACCACCAACCACTACGACAGCTACGGCGACATCGACCTCTACACCGACCTCGGGGAGTCGGGGACGTCCGATGACGTCGTCGCCCAGGTCGGCTACACCACCTGCGCCGCCACCGGGGTTCGCGCGGCGAACAGCATCACGGTCACCGGCGGCGGCACCGCCATGCGCCGGCGCGAGTCCGACGTGGACTGCGCCACCGGTGACGTCACCCAGGTGCGGCAGTACCTGGCGGACGGCACCGCGGCGGTCACCGACCTGAGCTACACCGCCGACGGGAACATCCTCACCGTCACCGATCCGCCGAACGCCACCGGCCAGCGGTCCACCCTGACCTACGCCTACGACCCGACGGTGCGCACCTACGTGGAGCAGATCACCGACAACTTCGGGCTGACCTCGACCGCCACCCACGACCTGCGGTTCGGCACCGTGCTGAGCCAGACCGACGAGAACGCCAACGTCGAGAGCTTCAGCTACGACGAGTTCGGTCGCCAGGTCAGCGTGACCGGCCCGTACGAGCAGGGCACCAATCTGGCCACGATCGCCTTCGAATACCACCCCGAGGCGGTCACCCCGTGGGCGATCACCCGGCACCTCGACAAGTACCGCAGCACCACCGACACGATCGACACGGTGACCTTCATCGACGGGCTGGCCAGAGTGATCCAGACCAAGAAGGACGCCACCGTCTACACCGGCACGGCCGGTGGGCAGGACGTGATGACGGTCAGCGGCGCGGTCAGTTACGACGCGTTCGGCCGGCAGGCCTCGGTGCATTACCCGATCACCGAACCGCTCGGCAGCGCCGGCACCTTCAACGCCGGCGTCGATCCGGTCGCCCCGACCCAGAACTACTACGACGTGCTCGACCGGGTCACCAAGACGATCTACCCGGACGGCAGCGCCTCCGGTAACGGCTACGGCTTCGGTACCGACCGATCCGGTGTCACCCAGTTCATGCAGACCCAGGTCGACCCCAACGGCCACCAGAAGAGCTACTACCGCGACGTCCGCGAGCAACTGGTGAGCCTGAAGGAGTTGCACACGCCGGCCAGTGGCACCGCGCAATCGATCTGGACCAGCTACGCCTATGACCCGCTCGGCGAACTGACCACCGTGCGGGACGCCAACAACAACACCACCCGGCAGACCTTCGACAACCTCGGCCGGCGAACGGTGGTCGACAACCCGGACACCGGCAAGACGCAGACCAGCTACGACCTGGCGTCGAACAAGACCGCCGAGGTCACCGCGAACCTGGCCGCAACCGGCCAGCAGATCGGTTACCGCTACGACTTCAACCGGCTGGTCGCGATCAACTACCCGCGGTTCCCTGCCAACAACGTCAGCTACAGCTACGGCGCACCGGGGGCCAGCGACAACCAGGCCGGCCGGATAAGCCATGTAGTCGACCAGGCCGGCAGTGAGGACCGCTCCTACGGAAAGCTCGGGGAGCTCACCAAGCAGGTCCGGACGGTCGTCGGCTACACCGGCAAGACGCCGCAGACCTACACCACCTCTTACCTCTACGACACGTTCGGACGGCTGCAGCAGCTGACCTATCCGGACGGTGAGCTGCTCAGCTACGGCTACGACTCCGGTGGCCTGGTGCGTTCGGCGAGCGGGGTGAAGGGCGGCACCACCTACCACTACGTCAACCGGATGGAGTACGACAAGTTCGGCCAGCAGGCGTTCGCCGAAGACGGCAACGGCGTGCAGACCAAGTACACCTACGACCCGACCATGGACCGGCTCAGCAACCAGACCGCCGGGCCGCTGCTCGCCCCGAACGGGACCAACCTCGGCAACTTCGAGAACCAGTCCTACAGCTACGACAAGGTCGGCAACGTCACCAGTTCGGCCAACAACATCGCGGTGCCACCGGCGCCGACCCTGGGCGGCCCGTCGTCGCAGACCTTCAACTACGACGATCTCGACCGGCTGGCCAGCGCGTCCGGCTCGTACAGCTACTCGCCGGACAAGACGAACAGCTACACCTACGCGCTGGCTTACGACAACCTGCACAACATCACGTCCAAAGCCCAGAGCAACACGATCGTTCAGGGCTCCGGCACTCCGGTCACCCAGGGCAAGACGACCTACACCAATGCCTATGCCTACGCCGCCGCGCAACCGCACGCGCCGAGCCACATCGGCACCCAGACCTTCAGCTACGACCTCGACGGCAACCAGAACGGCTGGACCGACGACGGCAACGGGCAGCAACGATCCATCGTCTGGGACGAGGAAAACCGGATCCAGAGCATCTCCGACAACGGCAACGAGCAGGACTACAAGTACGACGCCGACGGCCAGCGCATGATCAAGAGCGGCCCGAAGGGCGAGGAGACCGACTATGTCAACCAGTACTTCAGCATCCGCAACAGCCAGATCGGCACCAAGAACGTCTTCATCGGTACCGAGCGGATCGCCGCCAAGCTGGTGAAGGACCACTCCTACGAGAAGGACAGCTACTACTTCCACTCCGACCATCTCTCCAGCACCAACTACGTCACCGATGCCGGCGGAAAGCTCTACGAACACCTCGAGTACTTCCCGTCCGGCGAGAGCTGGATCGAGGAGAAGAGCAACAGCCAGCAGAGTCCCAATCTCGGCACGTCATACGAGTTCGCCGGCAAGGAACTGGATCAGGAAACCCAGCTCTACTATTTCGGCGCCCGCTACTACGACCCGCGCACCTCGGTCTGGGAAAGCCCCGATCCGGCCCTGCCCGACAACCTCGCCAAGCTGTCCAGCCAGAACGGCTCGCCGGCTAATGCGGCCGAGGTGGACTTCCTCAGCCTCTACGACTACGCCGATGCCAACCCGCTGACAAAGACCGATCCGGACGGCCGGTGGCCCAGCCTGCCATCGTGGAACGACGTGAAACGGGTGGCGGCCCAGACGGCCACCTACACCCGCGAGCATGCGGTTGAGATTGGGCACAAGATCGCCGACACGTACTTCTCGGCCAAGGACAGCGCCGTCAAGTACTGCGGGAGCGTAAAGGCGCAGGCGAGCAGTCTCCTGCGCTCGGGTAAGAATTCTGCGATGGCTGAACTACGAGCCTTCAAGAAGGAACACCCGCTGCTCGCGCGATTTGCCGAGGAGGGAAAACCGTCCAAGGTCGCCGGAGCAGTCATGAGTGTCGCCGGAGCCGGTTTAACCCTTCACGACCATCTCAAACATGGAGATCGGATGGGCACCGCATTGGTCAAGACTGCTATCGAAACCGGTACGGGAATGCTCGCAGGCTCGGCCTACGGCGCCTTCGGCGGTGCGGTCGGAGGCCTGGTCGGCAACGTTCCTGGGGGTGTCGTCGGAGCCGCCGGCGGATATGTCGTGGGCAATGAGCTGGGAACCGAGGGTGCGCGCGAAATGACTGACAAGTACAGCAAACAGATTGCCGCTTTCATGGACCCGATACAGGACGCGGTGGAGGGATCCGTGGTGCACGCCTACAACGTGGCGGACCAGGCCGTCTCGGATATGGCGAGACAGGCGACGGATCGGATGTACGGACCGATGTACCAGCAGAATTCAAACGGTCCGCAGTAGCGGCCGGGGTAGCTGAGTCGGCAGCTATCCGATTGGAAAGGGGGATTGACCGCGGTCGGCGGCCAATCCCCCTTCCATCACGGGCGGTTGGAGCTAGCGAGCGGGCGTCGTCCGGGTCCGCGACGAACGTGACGAGCGACGAGCCGGCGCGGAGGCGGCCTTCTCCCGCTCCTCCTCGGCCCGCTTGAGCGCGAACTCGGCCAGCGCGTCGATCAGCGCGGGCACGCTGGCGGTCTCCGGCTGCACGTCCACCCGCAGGCCGAACTCGGCAGCCGTCGCCGCGGTGGCGGGGCCGATGCAGGCGACCACGGTGCGGTTGTGCGGCTTGCCGGCGATGCCGACCAGGTTGCGCACCGTCGAGGACGAGGTGAAGCACACCGCGGAGAAGCCACCCGACTTGATCGCGTCCCGGATCTCGGCCGGCGGCGGCGCCGCCCGCACCGTCCGGTAGGCGGTAACGTCGTCGATCTCCCAGCCGCGCTCGCGCAGGCCCTCGGCCAGCGTCTCGGTGGCGATGTCGGCCCGCGGCAGCAGCACCCGGTCGATCGGGTCGAGCACGTCGTCATACGGCGGGAAGTCGGCCAGCAGGCCCTCGGACGACTGCTCGCCGGACGGCAGCAGCTCCGGCCGGATGCCGAACGCGCGCACCGCCTCAGCCGTCTGCTCGCCGACGCAGGCGATCTTGACACCGGCGAACGCCCGGGCGTCCAGGCCGAACTCCTCGAACTTCTCCCGCACCGCCCGTACCGCGTTGGTGGAGGTGAAGACGATCCACTCGTACCGGCCGGTGACCAGGCCCTTGATCGCCCGCTCCATCTGGGTCGGAGTACGCGGCGGCTCGACCGCGATGGTGGGCACCTCGACCGGCAGCGCGCCGTACTCGCGCAGTCGCTCGCTCATCGCACCGGCCTGCTCCTTGGTGCGCGGCACCAGGATCTTCCAGCCGAACAGCGGACGGGACTCCCACCAGGCGAGCTTCTCCCGGCTGCCGGCGGCCTTGCCGACGGTCACCACCAGGACGCCGTGCATACCCGCGGCGGCCAGCCCGGCGTCGCCCAGGGTGCCGTTCACGGTCAGCTGGCTGGTGGTGGTGCCGGAGCAGGTCACCGCGATCGGGGTGTCCGGCTTCATGCCGGACGCGACCAGCTGCTCGGCCACCGTGGCGACCTCCTCGGCAGCCAGGGTCAGCAGCAGCGGGCCCGGCGCGGCGGCCAGCGCCTCGTAGTCGACGACGGTCCCGTCGCGCAGGTCGGCCTCGGTGTGCAGCGGGCCCACCGGCACGCCGGCGTAACTGGCGGTCACCGCAGCCTCGGTGAAGGCCGGCACCACGTCGTAGGGCACCACGGTCTTGGCCACCGCGAGCGCTTCCTTGGCCACCGCCTCGGAGCTCAGCGGGTCACCGGCGACCACCCGCACCACCGACTGCCCGGTGCGGGCCTCGGCCAGCAGCAACTTGGCCACGTCGGTCACGTTCGGCTCCACCGGCCGGACTTCGCCGGCTATCACCGCCCGAATGCCCTCGGGCACCGCGGCGTCGACGAAGGCCACCTCGGCGGCGGCCAGCACCTCGGTGGCGCGGACGGTCAGCAGGCCGGCGTCGCCGGTGCCGGTGCCCACAAAGGTCACCCGGCCTCCGGACTTGCGCGCTCGGGTCATGACGAGCTCCCCATCATTGTGTTCGCGCCGAGTTCGATCAGCTCGTCGGCCAGCCGCCGGCCGAGCTGCTCGGCAGTTTCGAGTTCACCGGTCACCGATAGCCGGACGGCGTCCGTGCCGTCGACGGCAGTGACCGAGCCCCGTAGGAAAACCTCCTGCTGGCCGTCGTCACCTTCGGTGACTTCGGCCAGTGCCCCGACGGGTGCGGAGCAGCCGGCCTCCAGGCCGGCCAGTAATGCCCGTTCGGCGACCACTGCCGCCCGGCTGGCGACATGGTCGAGACCGGCGAGCAGGGTGCGGGTGCCGTGGTCGTCCTCCCGGCACTCGACCGCCAACGCCCCTTGCGCGGGCGCCGGCAACACTTGGATCGGATCCAGCAGTTCGCTGATCGCATCGGTGCGGCCGAGCCGGCGCAATCCCGCCGCGGCCAGCACCACCGCGTCGAGGTCGTCGGCGATCCGGGCCAGCCGGGTGTCGACGTTGCCGCGGATCGGCACGATCTGCACGCCCAGGTCGAGCGCCCGCAACTGGGCGGCGCGGCGCGGCGACCCGGTGCCCACCAGGGCGCCGGTAGGCAGTTCGAGCAGGGTCCGGTCGTCCCGGGCGCACAGCGCGTCCCGCGGGTCCTCCCGAACCGGCACCGCCGCCAGCGCGATGCCGTCGGCCGGCTTGGTCGGCAGGTCCTTGCAGGAGTGCACGGCAACATCGATCTCGCCGTCGAGCAACGCCTGTCGCAGCGCCGAGACGAACACCCCGGTGCCGCCGATCTGGGCCAGCGGCGCGGCCGACCGGTCGCCCTCGGTGGACACCAGCACGGTCTCGATCGCGAGGTCCGGGTGCAGCCCGGCGAGCAGGTCGGCAACCCAGCCGGTCTGGGTACGGGCGAGCTGGCTGGCCCGGGTGCCGATGCGCAAGGTACGGGTGAGGGTCACGGCGCTTCCTCACCCTCTACACCGGAACTCTCGGCACCGGACTCCACCCCGCGGCTGACCGCGGTGACCGATCCCGGCCGGGCCGGGTCCAGGTCGAACAGCTGCCGCAAAGCCTCGGCGTAGGAGTTGCCGCCGGGCGTCGCCGCGAGCTCCTTCACCCGGACGGTCGGTGCGTGCAGCACCTTGTCGACCGCCCGGCGAACGGCGTGCGCCAGCTCGGCCCGGATCGCCGGGTCGAGGCCGGGCAGCCGGCTGTCCAGCCGCAACACCTCGGCGTCCACCACCTGGGCAGCCCGGGCCCGCAGCGCGGTCACCGTCGGGGCCACGGCCAGCACCTGCTGGTTGGCCAGGTACGCCGCGAGCTCGGCGGTCACGATCTGGTCGGCGGCGGCGATCTCGTCGTCGGACACCATCGCGCCGGAGCTGCGCAGCACCTCGAGATCCACGTAGTGCACGTCCGGCAGCAACGCCACAGCCGGGTCGACGTCGCGGGGCAGCGCCAGGTCCAGCACCACCAGCGGCCGGCCGTCCCGGGCCGCCACGTCAGTTGCCTCGACCACCGCGCCGCTGGCGCCGGTCGAGGAGATCAGCACGTCGGCGCGGGCGATCTCCGGGCCCAGCGCGGCCAACGTGCCGGCCCGGGCGTCGATCGAGTTCGCCACCCGCTCGGCGCGCTCCGGGCTGCGGTTGAGCACCACCGCGTCGACCGGCACATCGCCGTGCAGCCGCTGCAGGGTGGCCGCCGCCAGGGCGCCCATCGAACCGGCGCCGACGATCACGAACCGCTTGCCGGCCAGTTCGCCGCCCAGCAGTTCGGCGGCGTGCTGCAATGCCACCGACATCACCGAGGCGCCGGCGCGGTCGATGCCGGTCTCCGAATGCACCCGCTTGCCGACCCGCAGCGCGGTCTGGCCAGCCTCGTGCAGCACCTTGCCGACGGTGGCGGCCTCGATGCCGCTGGCGTAGGCGGTGCGCAACTGGCCGAGGATCTGCGACTCGCCGACCACCATCGAGTCGAGCCCGGCGGACACCCGCAGCAGGTGCTCGGCGGCCGCCTCGTCGAAGTGGACGTACAGGTTGTCGCCGAGCGAGTTCAGGTCCATCCCGGCGGTGCGGGCCAGCACCGAGGAGATGTGCACGACGGCCGGGTGGAAGCGGGCCACGTCGGCGTAGACCTCCACCCGGTTGCAGGTGGACAGCAGCATCACCTCGGAGATCGACTCGCCGCGGTGCAACTCGTCGATCACCTTGCTGATCTGGGCAGCGGGCACGCTGGCCTGCTCGAGCACCGTGACCGGGGCCGAGTGGTGGGACAGGCCGACCACGAGCAGCGTCATCGGCCCACCGCCAGGTCGGCGCCGCCGGACTTCCGGTTGTCGTGGAAGGACAGGATCTGCAGCTCAGCCGCCAGGTCGACCTTGCGGACGTCCACGTGCGCCGGCACGTTCAACACGGTCGGGGCGAAGTTGAGGATCGAGGTGACGCCGGCATCGACCAGCCGGTTGCAGACGTCCTGAGCGGCGCTGGCAGGGACTGCCACCACCGCGATCGCGATCCGCTCCTCGGCGACCACCCGGTCCAGGGAGTCGATGTGCTGGACGGTCAACCCGCGCAGCTCGGTGCCGACCACCGCCGGGTCGGTGTCCAGGATGGCGGCGATCCGGAAACCCCGGGAGGCGAAGCCGGCGTAGCCGGCGAGCGCCCGGCCGAGGTGGCCCAGGCCGATCAGCGCGACCGCCCGGTTCTGGTGCAACCCCAGCGTCTGATTGATCCGCTCGGTCAGCACCGCCACGTCATAGCCGACGCCGCGGACGCCGTACGAGCCGAGGTAGGAGAGGTCCTTGCGCAGCTTTGCCGAGTTCACCCCGGCCGCTTCGGCCAGCGAATCGGACGACACGGTCAAGGTGCCGGACTCCCCCATCGAGACCAGCGCCCGCAGGTAGACGGCCAGCCGGGCAACGGTCGCCTCGGGGATGGTGCGCTGCTCGGGAGCGTGTTCGACCGCCCGGGCCGGACGCTGCTCGGCGGTATCGCCGAGTGCGTTCAGGCCATCCGGCTGGACGATCATGGAGCTCCCTGTGCCGGGCTCCGGCTACCGTGCGGGGCCTCATCAGCTAGCCCCTCGCACGGGTAGCGGAACCGTGTGGTATTGGAGTGGACGACGATGAACCGTACGCCCTTGTGAACGCATTCACAAAATCGCGCACAGCTGTGGTATAGCGGCAGTTCCTGCTTTGGAAAGCGGCATTTCCCGGACTCTGGATCGGGTCCCTTCAGCGGGCCAGCGCCGCCCGGAACCGGGCTTCCTCCAGCCGCCAGTAGCCGTGCTCGGCGCCGTCGATGAGGATCACCGGCACCCGGTCGGAGTACTCGTTTGCGCGGGCCCGGTCGGCGTCCACATCGAGCAGCTCCAGCCGGAACCCAAGCTCGCCGGCGAGTTCGGCCAGCCGGACCTCGGCGTCGGCGCACAGGTGGCAGCCGACCCGGGTGATCAGCGTGACCTGATGGTCGGCCGCCGCCATCAGCCGTCCTGCCCGGACGGCCGCAGCCGCCACTTCATCACCTTGCCGGTGGCCGTGTAGGGCAGCGTGGCCACCTCGATCACCCGGCGCGGCAGCTTGAACCTGGCCAGCGAGCCGGCCGCCTGTTCCAGCAGGGCGTCGGGGTCCAGCTCGACGCCGTCCGCCGGCACCACGTAGGCCACCAGCACCTCGTCGGTCGACCCCTCGACCAGTCCCAACACCGCTACCTCGCGGACGCCGGGCAGCTTGCTGAACACCGCCTCGACCTCGGCCGGGTAGACGTTGAAGCCGTTGACCAGCACCAGGTCGGAGCGCCGTCCCACCAGATAGTGGTCGCCGTCGTCGTCGGCCACGGCGAGGTCACCGGTGCCGAACCAGCCGTCGGCGTCCGGACCGCCGGCGCCGTCCGGCCAGTAGCCGGTGAACAGGTTCGGGCCGCACACCTCGACAAAGCCCAGGTCGCCGGGTTCGACCGGTTCCCGGTCGGCGTCGACCAGCCGCAGCTGGACGCCGGGCAGCGGCCGGCCGACCGAGCCGGGTTTGGCCGGGCGCCAGCCGCCGCCGTCGGCCGGGGTCAGGTCCAGGGTGACCACCGGCGCCGCCTCGGTCAGGCCGTACCCCTCGTGCAGCGCGACGCCGAGTTCGGCGTACCGGGCGATCAGACCAGGATCCAGCGGCGCCGAACCGGACAGCGCCAGCCGCACCTGGCCGAACCCCTCGGCCAGCTCAGCCTGCTGCGCCCAGCGGGCGTACTCCAGCGGTGCGCCGACCACCGCGGTGGCGCCGGCCGCTGCCATCGCGCGCAGAGTGCCGGCGGCATCGAACCGGGCGGACAGGGTGAGGCTGGCGCCGAACCACAGCGCCAGGCCGAGACCGGCGTTCAACCCGAACACGTGGAACAGCGGCAGCGGCAGGAACACCCGGTCGTCCGCGGTGATCGGCGGCGGGTCGAGCCGGGCCAGCTGATCGAGGTTGGCCAGCAGCGCGCGGACCGGCAGCATCGCGCCCTTCGGCCGGCCGGACGTCCCGGACGTGTACAGCAGCACCGCCAGGTCGTCATCACGCCGGCCGTCGGCGTCCAGCCGCTGGTCCCCGGCCGCGGCCAGCAGCCCGGCCAGCGAGGGGAGTTCGTCGCTGCCGGCGCCGGCCGCGGCCAGCACCTGCAGTCCGTCGTACCGGTCGCGCAGTTCGGCGGCGGCGGTGAGCACCGGCACCGACGCGCTGGCCAGCAGCCGGGCGCCCGAGTCGGCCACGATGTGCTCGACCTCGGGCAGCGTGTAGGCGGGGTTGATCGGCACCACCACCAGCCCGGCCTGCAGCGCCGCGAGGTAGCAGAGCACGAACTCCACCGAGCTCGGCGCTTGCAGGGCGAGCCGATCGCCCGACCGCAGCCCGGTGCCGGCCAGCGCCGCCGCCAGCCGGCTGATGGAGTCGGAGAGTTCGCGCCAGGTCAGGCTCCGCTGCTCGTCGGCGACCGCCTGCCGGTCCGGCTGGGCTGCCGTGGCCCGGCGTACCAGTTCGGCGAACGAGGACGGCTGGGCGGTCATCGTCGCTGCCCTCCAGTAGCCGGATTCGCTGGGCTGCGAGCGGGGCGGTAGCCCCTGGACGCAGGATTGCATGGTAGCGGCGGTCGCCAAAATCGGCCGAAAGTCCCGCACGGGGGTGTCACCGGTGCCGCCGCCGGGTACCGTCGACCCAACGGCTCACCCATCGACCCGGCGAGGAGCGGTTCTGATTCGATGAGCGTCCCCGGCACCCCCTGGTCGTCCGGACGCGCGCCCTGGCAGGCCTTGGCCGTCCTCGTCGCGGAGGCGGTCGCCCAACTGCGCCAGCCAGCGGTCGCTGGCGTCGGCCTCATGCTGTCCGAGTCGATCCGGTCGACCGCGTCGCTGCCCTCCCCTGCGTCCCGGCCGGCTCCCCGGCCCGGTTACAGCACCTCCAACGAGGCATTCGGGCAGAAGATACCCACCGAGTCCGACGATCCGACCTCGGTGCTGGACCCTGCCGACGGCGAGCACGCCGAGGCCTGGGCGCTGGTGCAAGCGGTGCAGCGCGGCGACGGCGAGGCCTTCGGCAAGCTCTACGACCGGTATGCCGCCCAGGTGTTCCGCTTCATCTATTACCGGGTCAACGACCGCGCGCTGGCCGAGGACTTCACCTCGGAGACGTTCTTGCGGGCGCTGCGCCGGATCTCCACCATCAGCTACCAGGGCCGTGACATCGGAGCCTGGTTCATCACCATCGCCCGCAACATCGTCTTCGACCACACCAAGTCGGCCCGGTTCCGGCTGGAGCTGACCACCGGTGAGAACGTCGAGACCGGTCACTGCGAGGACTCCCCGGAGACCGCGGTGCTGGCCTACCTGACCAACACCCGGCTGCTCACTGCCGTCAACGAACTGGGTGACGAGCAGAAGGAATGCATCGTGCTGCGGTTCCTGCAGGGGCTGTCGGTCTCCGAGACGGCCGCCGTGATGGGCAAGAACGACGGCGCGATCAAGGCTCTGCAGCACCGCGCGGTCAAGCGGCTGGCCGGAATGGTGGCCGACGAGTTGCGATGATCCGGACCACGATCACAAATCGAGCACAAACTACCGGCCGGTACGCAGTAACCGCCCGCAGCCGCCCCTCGTTGTTCGCTGCGATGCCCGCCAGCGAGGCGGGTGCGAGCGAGCTCGCCGATCGCCGTCCAGCGCTGATCGGCAACAGGAGGAAGCGATGAGCGGGCCCAGGTTCACAGCCGGGTCCGGCAAGAGCCGGGACGTCGAGGCCGAGTTGATCAGCCGGCTGCGCGCGCTGCCAGCACCGCCTGCGCCGGACGCACTCTTCCTGGCCGAGCTGCGCACCCAGTTGGTGGCGATCACCCCCCGGATCGTCGAGGAGTCGCGGGAACTTGCCAGCCCGCAGAGCCAGCCGGTGCGGCAGGGCCGGCTGGCCAGCTTTCGCCGACCCCTGGTGTCGCTCGCCGGCGCCGCCGCGGTGCTGGTCGTCCTGCTCGGCTGTGCGGTCTGGTTCTCCGGCGGCGCGTTGCCCGGCCAATCGCTGTACGGCATCAAGCGGGCCAGCGAGAACTTCCAGCTATCGCTGGCCGACTCGCCGTCGGACAAGGCGATGAAATACCTGCAGTTCGCGGCCAGCCGGGCCAGGGAGTCCAGCAGCCTGGCCAGCTCAAACCGCTCGGCCCAGGTCGATCAGCTGGTGACCGCCGCGCTGCGCAGCGCGGACGCCGACACCCGCGACGGGGTCCGGCTGCTCGACCAGACCGCGGTGAGCCAGCACTCGGCCAGCCCACTGGCGTCGTTGCCGGCCTGGCTGAGCCAGCAGAGCGTCCGGATCAGCACGCTGGCCCGGACGTTGCCGGCCGGGCCGGCCCGCAGCCAGGCCGCCGCGTCACTGGCGCTGTTGCACCAGGCGGCGGTGCGCGCGTCCCAGCTGAAGTCCCAGCTCAACTGCGGCTGCCTGAGCACCGCCCGGTCGGACGCGCTCGGTCCGCTGCCGTGCACCAGCTGCCCGCGACCACCGGCCCGGTCCGGCGGTGCGCAGGGTTCGACCTCAGGGGGATCCGGTACGCCGCTGTCCGGCGCGCCCGGCTCGACCGGCCTCGGCCAGGCACCAGCCAGCCTCGGCTCGACAGTTCCGCCGGTGACCAAGCCCGGCTTGCCGGCCCCGTCCGGGCTGCCGGCGCCGTCCGGCTTGCCACTTCCGTCGGGCCTGCCGGTGCCTTCCACCGTGCCGAGCGCACCGGCGTCGGTCGGCAGCGGTGGCGCCACGGTGAACCTGCCCGGTGCCGGGATCAGCCTGGGCACCGGGGGCGTCAGCATCTCGGTCGGCGCGACCCTCCCCTAAACCCGCCCGGCCGGCAATGGATCGTCGGGCTGGCTAGGCTTAGCTGGTGCCCGGCAGCAGCGCAGGATCAGCGGCGTACGAGGTCGAACAGGCGCTCACAGTGCCGGCCAACCCCAGGGCCGCCGCGTTCTTCGACGTTGACAACACGATGGTCATCGGGGCGTCCATCTACCACTTCGCCAAGGGATTGGCGGCCCGCAAGTACTTCTCCACCGCCGACCTGCGCCGGTTCCTCTGGCAGCAGGTGAAGTTCCGGGCCGGCGGCGAGGGTGCGGAGAACATCAGCAAGGCACGGGAGTCGGCGCTGGCGTTCATCGCCGGCAAGTCGGTGGCCGAGATCGTCGCCATCTCGGAGGAGATCTACGACGAGGTGATCGCGGCCCGGATCTACTCCGGCACCCGGGCGCTGGCCCAGCAGCACCTGGACGCCGGCGAGCGGGTGTGGCTGGTCACCGCCACCCCGGAGGAGCTGGCCACCATCATCGCCCGCCGGCTGAACCTGACCGGCGCGCTCGGCACCCGCGCCGAGTCGCAGGACGGCCTGTTCTCCGGCCGGCTGATCGGCGACCTGCTGCACGGCGAGGCGAAGGCCGCCGCGGTGCGCGAGCTGGCCGAACGCGAAGGCCTCGACCTGGCCGAATGCACCGCCTACTCCGACTCGATCAACGACCTGCCGCTGCTCACCCTGGTGGGCCACCCGGTCGCGATCAACCCGGACTCGGCGCTGCGTGCCGAAGCACGCCGGCGCGGCTGGCTGGTCCGGGACTTCCGGGCCGGCCGGCGAGCGGCCCGGATCGGCATTCCGGCCGCCCTCGGGCTCGGCGCGGCGGCCGGCGGCGTGCTGGCCGGCATCGAGCACCGCCGCCGCCACCGATAAGCGCAGTTCAGCGCCAGCCGGAGCGGCTGGTCGGGCGGTTCAGCGCCAGACCGAACGACGCTGCATCAGCAGCCGGTACAGCGTGCTCTGGATCTGCTCGCGCACCCGGTCGGTGAGCTCGAAGACCAGCATCGGGTCGTCCGCGGCCTCGCTGCCGTACTGCGCGGTCTCGATCGGCTCGCCGAACTCGATGTACCACTTGCTGGGGAACGGCACCAGGCCGAGCGGCCCGAGCCAGGGGAACGTCGGGGTGAGCGGGAAGTACGGCAGCCCGAGCAGCCGGGCCAGCGTGCGGGCGTTGCCCAGCATCGGATGGATCTCCTCCGAGCCGACGATCGCGGTGGGCACGATCGGGGCGCCGGTGCGCAGCGCTGCCGAGACGAAGCCGCCCCGGCCGAACCGCTGCAGCTTGTACCGCTCGGCGAACGGCTTGCCGATGCCCTTGAAGCCCTCCGGCCAGACGCCGACCAGCTCGCCGCCGGCCAGCAGCCGCTCAGCGTCCGGGTTGCAGGCCAGGGTGCTGCCGGTCTTGCGGGCGAACTCGCCGAGCACCGGGGTGCGGAACACCAGATCGGCGCCGAGCATCCGCAGGTAGCGGTGGCCCACGGTCTCCTCGTGCACCGCGACGGCGGTCATCGCGCCGTCCAGCGCCCAGAGCGCGCCGGCGTGGTTGGCCACGATCAACGCGGCCCCCTCGGCCGGCAGGTGGTGCGAGCCGACCACCTCGGTACGGAACCAGCGCTGGTAGAGCTGGCGGACCACCGGCAGGATCGCCTCGGTGAGTTCAGGGTCGAAGCCGAACTCGTCCACCTGGTATTCGCCGGTCAGCCGGCGCCGCAGAAAGGCCAGGGCGGTGGCCACCGTCCGTTCCCATTCCGACTCGGCCGGTTCCGGCTGCGGCTGGCCGGCCCGCAACTGGATCACCTTGGCCTCGTGCTGCTGCGGCTCAGCCATGCCCGACCTCCAGTGGTTGGCTGCCGGCGGCCGGTGCCCGCAGCAGCCGGGCCAGCCGGTCCTGGGCGGCGTCCACCAGGCTCGGGCTGATCAGCTTGCCGACCGGACGGCCGGTGAGCAGGGTGTCGAACGCGGCGGCGGTGTCATAGGCCGGGACGTAGCCGAAGTCCTCCTTCAACCGCCGGTTGCTCACCACCCGGCCGAAGTTGAGGAACTGGATCTGCTCCGGCGAGAAGTCCACCATGCCGCTGCGCCGGATGCCGCGCCCGACGAAAGCGACCGCCGGCGCCGGTACCGCAACACCGACCTTGCCGGCCCGGCGGACGGCCTGGCTGAGCAGCAGCACGCCGTCCCCGGCCACGTTGTAGGTGCCGGGCCGGTTGCTGGTCGCGGCCAGCCGCAGCACCTCGATCGCGTCGGCCTCGTGCACCAGTTGCAGCCGCGGGTCGAAGCCGAACGGGGTGGGCACCACCGGCAGCTGGAAGTAGCGGGTCAACGGGGTGTCGATGTAGGGCCCGACGAAGTTGGCGAAGCGCAGCGTGGTCACCGCGACATCCGGCCGGCGGCGGCAGAAGCCACGCAGGTAGCCCTCCACCTCGACGGCGTCCTTGGCGTAACCGCTGCCCGGCAGCCGTTTGGCCACCATCTCCTCGGTGAACACCGCCGGATCGCGGGGGGAGGCGCCGTACACCGCGGTGGTGGACTTGACCACCAGCCGGCGCACCGTCTCGGATTTGCCGCAGGCGGCCAGCAGCTGCATGGTGCCGATGACGTTGAGTTCCTTCATCGGCGCGCGGCCGCCGACCCGGTGCGGGGTGGCGGTGACCGACGCGTGCACCACGGTGTCGACCGCGGCCTGGCTGATCACCTTGGCGATCAGCGGGTTGCGGATATCGGCCCGGACGAACTCGGTACGGCCGAGCAGGTCGAGGTCGGCGCGATCGGGCGGCGAGGTGTCGACCCCGATCACCCGGTCGATGCGCGGGTCCGCAGCGAGCCGACCCGCCAGCCGGCAGCCGAGGTACCGGCTGACTCCGGTTACCAGGACGACCCGCGCCATGATCACCTCATCCGCTCGCTGTCCACCGGCCGGACAGCCGGTTTCCCCATCCTAGGCCGCAACGCCCTGGTCGGACGGGGCGCGAGTGGTTCCGCGAGCGGGGGGACGGCGCTGGCGCCGCGCCGCTACTTCTTGTTGCGGCGCTGGATGCGGGTCTTCTTCAGCAGCTTGCGGTGCTTCTTCTTGGCCATCCGCTTGCGCCGCTTCTTGATGACAGAACCCATTACCCAACCTCACTAGCGTGCTTGTCGAGGACTGACCGACCGGCGGCCAGGCGTCACCCGTGGGGCATCCCACGGTCAGTGGCTGTCAGCCTACCGTGCGACCGGGATGCCCCCGACCGGCAGGCGGCCGGGCGCCCGTCGTCCGGTCAGCCGGCAGCCGACCGGGCCTTCGCCGCCGATCAGCCGGCTTCGAAGAAGGCCCCCTTCAGGTAGGCCTGGACGGCCTGTTCCGGCACCCGGAACGACCGGCCGACCCGAACCGCGGGCAGCTCACCGGAATGCACCATGCGGTACACCGTCATCTTCGAGACACGCATCACCGCGGCCACCTCGGCCACGGTCAGGAAGCGCACCTCGCGCAGTCCCTCGGAGGACTTAGTCATGCGTCACCGAACCTTCGGCACGCGACAGTGAGCCGGCTTCCCCTCCGGCAACCTGACACGGCACGTGCTGGATGCGAGAGTAGCGGTACTGCTGGTGCTGCTGCGATAGATGTTCCTCACGAATCGGGGACGATTTTCCGGTTGTCCGGCGTGGCGCCCACACCAGGTCGGCATGAAGCGTTTGTAAAGCTGACCCGGGTGTCAGTCGGTCGACCGGCCCAGCTCCGCCGACCGCCGGCTGGCTGCCTCGATGGCGGACAGGAAGGCTGCCCGCACCCCGTGCCGCTCCAGCTCGCGGATGGCGGCGATGGTGGTGCCGGCCGGCGAGGTGACCGCTTCACGCAACCGCACCGGATGCTCCCCCGAGTCGCGCAGCATCACCGCGGAACCGAGCAGGGTCTGCACGATCAGCTGCTCGGCCAGCGCCCGGGGCAGCCCGAGCAGGATGCCGGCGTCGATCATCGCCTCGACCAGGAAGAAGAAGTAGGCCGGTCCGCTGCCGGACAGCGCGGTGACCGCGTCCAGTTGCGACTCGGGCACCCGGACCACCTTGCCGACCGCCGACAGCAACTCCTCGGCCAACGCCAGGTGCGCCTCGTCGGCCTGGGCTCCGGCCGACACCGCGGTCATCGCCTCGTCCACCACCGCCGGGGTGTTCGGCATGCAGCGAACCACCGCCGGCCGGCCGGGCAGCGCCCGTTCGATCCGCCCGGTCGGGACGCCGGCGGCCACCGAGACGATCAGGTGGTCGTCGGTCACCAGGTCGGCCAGTTCGAGCAGCAGGGCGTCGATGTCCTGCGGCTTGACCGCGATCAGGATGGTCCGGCTGGCCCGTACCGCCTCGGCCACCGGCACCACCCGCACCCCGTACCGCTCGGCCAGCTGCCGTCCCCGGTCGGGGTAGTGCTCCACCACCACGATGTCGGCCGGCTGCCGGTACCCGCGCAGCAGTCCGGAAAGCATCGCCTCGCCGATCTTGCCGCCACCGATGATGGCCAGCCCGGATGTCTCGCTCATCTGCCCATTCTGCAATGCCGGCTGGTCAGCCGAACGCGTCCAGCCGGCGCAGGATGATGCCCTCGCGCAGCGCCCACGGGCAGAGCTCGAGCTCGGTCACCCCGAGGGCGAGCATCGCCTGCTCGGCCACCACGGCACCGGCCAGCGTCTGGTGCGCCCGGCCGGCCGAGACGCCGTCCAGCTCTGCCAGGTCGGCCGATGCCATCCGGGAGATGAAGCCGATCACCTGGCGCAGGCCGTTGATCTGCAGGCTGCGGGCGACCCGAGGTCCGGCATTGGACGGAGCGGCGCCGGCCAGCCGGGCCAGCGTCCGGAACGTCTTGCTGGTGGCCACCACCCGGTCCGGGCGGCCGTCGGCGAGCAGCTTGCGGGCCGGCTTCGCCAGCTCGTCCGCGACGAAGCCGCGCAGCTTCTCCACCCCCTGCTTGCCCGGCGGGTCGCCGTCCAGCCGCTCCCGGGTGAGCCGGCCGGCGCCGAGCGGCACCGACAGCGCGACGTCCGGCGCCTCGTCGTTGCCGACACCGAGTTCCAGCGAGCCGCCGCCGATATCGAGGCAGAGCAACCGGCCGGCGCTCCAGCCGAACCAGCGCCGGACCGCCAGAAAGGTCAGCCTGGCCTCCTCCTCACCGGAGAGCACCGCGAGGTCCACCCCGGACTCGACCCGTACCCGGTCGAGCACCTCGGCCGAGTTGCCGGCGTCCCGGACTGCCGAGGTGGCGAAGGCGAGCAGCTCGTCGCAGCCCAGCTCGTCGGCCTGCCGGCGAGCGCCGAGCACCGCGCCGACCAGCGCGTCCGAACCCTCGATCGCCAGGTCGCCCCGCTTGTCGATGTGCTCGGCCAGCCGGAGCACGCTCTTGCGGGACAGCTGCGGGGTCGGCTGGGCGCCCCGGTGGGCGTCCACCACCAGCAGGTGCACGGTGTTGGACCCGACGTCGAGCACTCCCAGGCGCATGGCTGCCACGCTAGTCGGACGGCTACAGTCGCGCTGTGGCACACGTTCCTCGCCAGCCCAGTTCCCAAGAGCAGCCGAGTTCCCAGAAGCAGCCCGGTTCGCGCCAGCTTCCGGTGATCCAGCCGCGAGAGCGCGAGGTTTCCCTCGACTTCCCGCGCGAATGGATCGAGTTCGCCGATCCGGACAATGCCGAACACCTGATCCGGGCGGACCTGACCTGGCTGTGTTCGCGCTGGACCTGCATCTTCGGCCGCGGTTGTCACGGCGTGGTGGAAGGGCGTCCGGACGACGGTTGCTGCAGCCACGGGGCGTTCTTCTCCGACGACGCGGACCTGCGCCGGGTGAAGAAGCACGCCCGGCAGTTGACGCCGGAGACCTGGCAGTTCGCGGCGGTGGGCAAGCGCAAGGGCATCACCGAGAAGGACTCGGTCGGTGAGGACGAGAACCGGACGCGCACCCGGCGGGTGGACGGCGCCTGCATCTTCCTGAACCGGCCCGGCTTCGCCGGCGGCGAGGGGTGCGCGCTGCATGCGCTGGCGCTGCGAACCGGGCTGCACCCGCTGGACACCAAGCCGGAGGTGTGCTGGCAGTTGCCGGTGCGCCGCGAGCAGGACTGGGTCACCCGGCCGGACGAGACCGAGATCCTGGTGTCCACGGTCTCGGAGTTCGACCGCCGCGGCTGGGGCGAGGGCGGCCACGACCTGTACTGGTACTGCAGCTCGGCGCCGGAAGCGCACGTCGGCACCGAGCCGCTGTACCTCAGCTACGGTCCCGAATTGGCAGCGTTGATCGGGGAAAACGCCTACGCCGAGCTGGCCCGGCTGTGCGAGCGGCGGCTGGCGCAGGGCCTGCTGGCGCCACACCCGGCAACCGTCGTGGCCACCGCCGAGGCTCTGCTCGGCGAGCAGGAGTAGCCGAGGCTCTGCTCGGCGAGCAAGAGTAGCCGAAACGGCCCGGGGTCAGCCCTCGAACTTGTAGCCCAGTCCGCGCACTGTGAGCAGGTACTTCGGGTTGCCCGGGTCGGGTTCCACCTTGGCCCGCAGCCGCTTGATGTGCACGTCCAACGTCTTGGTGTCGCCGACGTAGTCGGCACCCCAGACCCGGTCGATCAGCTGGCCGCGGGTGAGCACCCGGCCGGCGTTGCGCAGCAGCAGCTCCAGCAGGTCGAACTCCTTCAGCGGCAGCGAAACCGGCTCGCCGTGGACGGTGACGGTGTGCCGTTCGACGTCCATCCGGACCGGACCGGCCTCCAGCACCGCACTGAGCAACTCCTCCGCCTCGCCGCCGCGGCGCATCACCGCGCGGATCCGGGCGACCAGTTCCCGGTGTGAGAACGGCTTGGTCACGTAGTCATCGGCGCCGAGTTCGAGGCCGACCACCTTGTCGACCTCGGAGTCGCGGGCGGTCAGGATGATGATCGGCACCTGCGACTTCTGGCGCAGCGACCGGCACACCTCGGTGCCGGGCAGGCCGGGCAGCATCAGGTCGAGCAGCACGATGTCGGCCCCGGTCTTGTCGAAGGCGCCGAGCGCCTCCGGCCCGCTGGCCGCGACCGAGACCTCGAACCCCTCCCGCCGCAGCATGAACGACAGCGGGTCGGAGATGGACTCCTCATCCTCCACGACAAGTACCCGGGTCATCAGGGTTTTCCCTTTCGTTGCAGGGTGAAGCTTCGTTGCGGGTGGTAGCGACGGCGCGAATCAGGCATGGGCCACGGTGGTCGACGCCGGTGAGTCGTCGGCCGGCAGCTGGCCGGCCAGCGGCAGCCGGACGGTGAACGTTGAGCCGGAGCCGAGCACGCTCCAGACCGAGACGCTGCCGCCGTGGTTGGTGGCGATGTGCTTGACGATGGCCAGCCCCAGGCCGGTGCCGCCGGTGGCCCTGGACCGCGCCGGATCGACCCGGTAGAACCGCTCGAAGACCCGGTCGAGGTCCTCGTCGGCGATGCCGATGCCCTGGTCGGAGATCGAGACGGCCACCCAGGACTGCCCGTCCGGGTCGGCCTCCACCCGGCTGGTCACGCTGACCCGGGTGTGCGGCGGGCTGTAGGCGATCGCGTTGTCGATCAGGTTGCCGAGCGCGGTGATCAGCTGGGTCTCGTTGCCGCGCACCAGGCTGCGGTCCTCCGACCGGCACAGCACCGCGATGTCGGACTGCTCGGCCAGCAGCCGGCTGCGGTCGACGGCCTCGCCGAGCACCCGCTCGACCGGCACCAGCTCGTTGCCGGGCAGTGGTTCGGCACCCTGCAGCCGGGACAGTTCGATCAACTCCTGCACCAGCCGGCCGAGCCGGCTGCCCTCGCGCTGCATCCGGGCGGCGAAGTGCTGCACCGCGGCCGGGTCGTCTGCCGCCTCCTGCACCGCCTCGGCCAGCAGGGTCAGCGCACCGACCGGCGTCTTCAGCTCGTGCGAGACGTTGGCGACGAAGTCGCGCCGGACCAGCTCCAGCCGGCGTGCCTCGGTGACGTCGAAGAACCGCAGCACCACCGACTGCACCCGTTGACCGGCCAGCAGCGGCATCGCCCGGACCGCGAAGGTCAGTCGCTCGGGTCCCGGGGCGCTCGGGGTCAGGTCGATGGTGACGCTGTCCGGCTCGCCGGAATCGGTGACCTGGCGGACCAGCTCGCTGAGCTCCGGCACCGCCAACCGGTCGGCGTCCACCACCTTGAGCCGCTGGGCGGCCGGGTTGGCCAGCACCGCGAACTCGTCCCGGTCGACCACCACCACGCCGAGGTCCAGGGCTTTGAGCACCCGCTGCGACAGCGCGGCCGGCGGGGCGGCCGGCGCGCTCGGCGCGCTCGCCGCGGAGTGCCCGCGCCGGACGTACCAGGCGGCGCCGAACGCCGACCCGGCGGCGCCGAGCAGGAACGCCGCGAGCGCGACCAGAACGTTCACGAGGCGATCGTACGCACGCCGATCGGGCCGGACGGCCTCGCGCGGGCCCCGGAACGAGCCGCTAAACCGACTGTCACCGGCTGTTCACCCGGGCGCCGGGCTGAGTTCATACTGGCCGGATTCGCGCCCTCTACCCTGTCTTCATGCGCGACCTCTACCACGACGAGCTGGACGACATCGGCAACTCCCTGGTGGCGATGACCTATCTAGCCGGGACCGCCATGGAACGGGCCACAAACGCACTGCTCGACGGCGACCTGAACGGCGCCGAGCGGGTGGTCAGCGACGACACCGCGATCGACGCGCTGCGGGCCGACCTGGAGAAGCGGACCTTCTTGCTGCTGTCACTGCAGCAGCCGGTTGCCACCGACCTTCGCGTGCTGGTCACCACGCTGCACCTGGTCGCCGACCTGGAGCGGATGGGCGACCTGGCGCTGCACGTGGCCAAGGTGGCCCGGATGAGGTTCCCGGACATCGCGGTACCACCGGAGCTGCGCGACGTGATCAGCCAGATGGGCAAGGTCGCGCTGTCGCTGGTGGACAAGGTGGCCGAGGTGATCAAGGGCCGCGACGTCGAGCTGGCCAAGGCAATCGAGGCCGAGGACGACTCGATGGACGCGTTGCACCGCAAGCTGTTCACCCAGTTGCTCTCGGACAACTGGTCGCACGGCACCGAGGCGGCGATCGACATGACGCTGCTCGGCCGGTACTACGAGCGCTACGCCGACCACGCGGTCGGGGTGGCCCGCCGGATCGTGTTCATCGCGACCGGCCAGATGCCGGCCGGCTCGGCGGCCAAGCAACAGCCGTCCACCGACTGACCGCGTCCGATCCGGGCAGGGTTCGGGCCGGCCGGGCCAGGCGGAGCCCCGCGAACGGGGTCAGCCCGCGGCCAGGCAGCCGCGCGGGAAGAAGCCCCACTGGATGCCCCAGCCGAATTGCGAGCTGGCGTTGCCGGCCAGGTCGCCCATCACCCAGTCGTCCTGCTTGGAGACGTAGCGGACGTAGACGGTGCCCGAGTCGATGTGGCCGAGCGAGTTGCCGGGTGCCGCGGCACCACCGCTGTAGATGGCGTCCGACCCGATGTTGGCGACCACGTCGCAGCCACCGGTCTTGATTTCGGCCGGGTGGTTGGTTATCGACTTCCAGACGCCGGCCTCGGGCTCGGTGCTGTCACTGGTGCCGTCGTTGCACAGCGGGTCGGCCGCGTGGTTGTAGCAGAAGATCTTGGCGGTGTGGTTGGGCGGCGTGGTGCACGGCACCGAGTGGTGGGCGCCCTCGGGGTAGAGCTCGTAGGCGTTCATGTCCAGGTACGACCAGGCGCAGCCGTTGAAGTGACCCCACGCGTAGCCGCCGGCGAACGGGGTGTTCACGCTCGCCGCGCCGGCGGTGTAGTAGGAGTAGACGTCCATGTGGTCGTTGCCCACCGCGCCGGCCACCCCGTCGTGGAACAGGTAGCCGATCACCGGGCCGTGCGGCTGGCCTCCGGTGTCGAAGGTCAGCGCCACCCAGCCCGGCCCGTAGCCGGTGTGCCCGGCGCTGACGCCGGAGGCGGTGGAGCTGGCGATGGCGAAGAAGCCGGTGGAGAACGCGTAGGCCGGGGTGGCCAGCCCGAACAGCGCCAGCAGGACGGCCAGCACGATCGTCGGTCGACGCAGCATGTGCCCGACCACCTCTCTCGGGGACACGGCTCCGCGCGGGGGTGCGAGCCTGGTACCCGAGAAGGTACTACTTGCCCTGGTTTGCCACCTGGTCAATGGCCACCCGGGCCGCCTCCGGATCGAGGTAATCGGCCGGCCGGACCGGAAGCATCGTCTCGGGATCGAGCTCGTACCGCAGCGGAATGCCGGTCGGCACGTTCAGCGAGACCACTTCGTCGTCGGTCAGCCCGTCCAGGTACTTGATCAGCGCCCGCAGCGAGTTGCCGTGCGCGGCGACCAGCACGGTGCCGTGTCGCAGGTCGGGCACGATCGCGTCGTAGAAGTACGGCATCATCCGGGCCACCACGTCGGCCAGGCACTCGGTGCGGGGCAGGCTGTCGAGCAGGTCGGCGTAGCGCGGGTCGCCGACCTGGCTGAACTGGTCGCCGGCGGTCAGCGGCGGCGGCGGCACGTCGTAGGAACGGCGCCACAGCATGAACTGCTCGTCGCCGAACTCCGCGCGCACCGCGGCCTTGTCCTTGCCCTGCAGCGCGCCGTAGTGCCGCTCGTTCAACCGCCAACTGCGCCGCACCGGGATCCAGTGCCGGTCGGCGGTGTGCAGCGCGATCTCGGCGGTCCGGATCGCCCGGCGCAGCAGCGAGGTGTGCACCACGTGCGGTAGCAGGCCGTGTTCGGCGAGCAGTTCGCCGCCCCGCCGGGCCTGCTCCTCACCGGTCGCGGTCAGGTCGACGTCGACCCAGCCGGTGAACAGATTCTTGAGGTTCCAGTCGCTCTCGCCGTGGCGGAGCAGCACCAAGGTCGCGGTCACAGCGTCAATCCTGCCATTGCGCCTGGAATCCCGGTCAGCGCAGTTCGATCCAGATCGCGCTGGTCACCCCGAGCACCCGACCGTCCTCGCCGTAGCCGGTGGATCGGCTGTACGCCTTGCGACCGTCCCACCGGTCGCACCGGGCGACCACCACGCACCGCTCGCCGACCTCCGGGACCTGGGTGATCTCGGCGGTCATCCGGCCGAGCACCGCGCGCCGGCCGGCCAACCCGATCGACCAGCCACCGGCGCAGTCCAGCGCCGCCCAGGTCAGCGCCTCCTCGCGCGGCTGATCCGGGCGCGGCACGAACGGGGTGGCCAGGTAGGTCGGATCGGCCGGGTCCACCGGACCGGCGTGACAGGCCAGCCCGTCGGTGCGCTCGGTGCCGCAGCCGAAGCAGGTGGGGAATGGATGCTCGGCGAAGCCGGCGAACCGGGTGGCTGCCTCGACCGCGGTCTCGAAGTCCACCGGCGGCACCGGTTCCGGCCGGTCGGCGGCCGGAACCGCCTCGGCCACCACCGCGTCTCCGTGCCGCAGGGTCAGCCCGGCGCCGGTCGGCTGCGCGTCGAGCTCTACGTCCAGCGGCGGGGGCAGCCGCAGGGTCACCGTCGCCGGGCCGGCAGCGTCCAGCAGGGCGGCCAGCCGGCCGGCGGCGATCCCGCCGTTGGCCGAACCGGGTGGACCGTTCAGCCGGCCCGGGATCAGCAGTGTGGTCACCGGCCGAATCTAGCGTCCAGGCGTCGGGGTTCAGTCGGAGGTGCGGCGGACGAAGCCCTCGAAGGCGGCCAGGTTGGCCAGCGACTCGCCGCGGCTCTGCCGCCAGGCCCACTCCCGCCGGATCGAGGAGCCGAAGCCCAGTTCCAGCAAGGTGTTGAAGGACGAGTCGGCGTAGTCCAGCACCGCGCCGAGCAGCCGGTCGACCACCTCGGCGGTCACTGCGACCAGTGGCAGCCGGCCGGTCAGGTAGACGTCACCGGCATCGTCGATCGACCAGGCGACGCCGAACATCTTCGGGTTGTGGGCCAGCAGCCAGCGATGCACCTCGGCGACGTTCTCGTCCGGCTTGCGGAGGACGAACGCCTCGATCGCCAGCCCCTGCCGGCCGACGGTCAGCCAGCAGGACGTCTTCAGCCGCTTCTGGCCGGGCAGCGTCACCACGAAGGCACCGGGCGCCGGCTCGTCGAACTGCGCCTCGGACTCGGCGAGCGCCTGCCGGAGGATCTCCCGGGCCTGGTCCGGGTCCACCGGGGTCAAGCCCGGTCCTTCATCAGGCCCAGTCCCGCTCGGCCGGCCGGTGGTACTCGGCCAGCGCGTCCCGGTAGGCGACCAGCAACCCGTCGGCGGTGTGCCGCCAGGAGAACTGTTCGGCGTGCTGCCGCGCCTGGCCGGCCAGCACCGCCCGGCGTCCGGGGTCGGCCAGCAGGCCGCCCAGCACGGTCGCCCAGTCGGCCGTTCGGTGGCCGGCCACCAGCACTCCGCTGCGGCCGTCGGCGACCGCGGTCGGCAGCCCACCCACCGCCGCGGCCACCACCGGGGTACCGCAGGCCTGGGATTCCAGCGCCACCAGCCCGAACGACTCGTTGTGGCTGGGCACCACGGTCAGGTCGGCGGCCAGGTAGTAGTCGGCGAGCTGGCGCCGGTCGGCGGGCGGGCAGAACCGCACCCGATCGGCGATGCCCAGCTCGGCAGCGAGCTTCATCAGCGCGTCCGGTTCGGCCAGGCCGGTGCCGGACGGTGCCCCGACCACCAGCACCTGCAACCGGTCGGCCTGCTCCGGGGGCAGTTCAGCGGCGGCCCGCAGCAGCACGTCCGGTGCCTTCAGCGGCTGCAACCGGCCGACGAACAGCAACACCTGCGCGTCCGGTCGGAGGCCGAGCCGGCGGCGGGCGGCCGACCGGTTCCCCGGCGCGAAGGTCTCCAGATCGACTCCCGGCGGCACCGTGACCACCCGGCTGGGGTCGGCGTCGTACCACCGCACCAGCTGGTCGGCCTCGGCCTGGGTGTTGGCGATCAGCCGGTCGGCCTCGTCGATCACCTGCTGCTCGCCGATGATCCGGGCCATCGGCTCCGGGGTGTCACCGTCGGCCAGCGATGCGTTCTTCGCCCGGGCCAGGGTGTGCGCGGTGTGCACCAGCGGCACCCCCCACCGGTCCCGGGCGAGCCAGCCGACCTGGCCGGACAGCCAGTAGTGCGAGTGCACCAGGTCGTACCAGCCCTCGTCGTGCTGGGCCTCGGCCCGCAGCACCGCAGCGGTGAAGGCGCACAGCTGGCCGGGCAGGTCCTGCTTGGAAAGCCCCTCGTACGGGCCGGCGTGGACGTGCCGCACCAGCACCCCGGGCTCCACCTCGACCAGTCGCGGCAGGTCGGACGACACCGCGCGGGTGAAGATCTCCACCGCCACGCCGGAAGCGGCCAGCCGCCGAGCGGTCTCGAGCACGTAGACGTTCATGCCGCCGGCGTCGCCGGCGCCGGGTTGGTCCAGCGGCGAGGTGTGCACGCTGATGGTGGCGATTCGCTTGGGCAGCACACCGTGCCGGGTGATCCGACCCTGCCGCACGCTGCCTCCGGCTCGTCTGGTCCGGTCGCGGGCACCCCGTGGCGCGCCGCGGAACTGTTGACCCCTCTACTATGCCCCATTTTCAAGGCCGGGCAGAATGGTGCGCCATGACCACCCCCGCAGCAATGCCGTGGTGAGCAGCATCGCCGTGGTGACCGGAGCGTCCAGCGGGATCGGGGCGGCCACCGCCCGCCGGCTGGCCACCGAGGGGTTCACCGTCTGGGCCGCGGCCCGGCGCGCCGACCGGTTGGCGGAGGTCGCCGACAGCCATCCCGCCATCGAGGCGGTGGGGCTGGACGTCACCGACCCGGACTCGGTGCGGGCGCTGGCCGACCGGGCCGGTCGGGAGGCAGGCGGCATCGCGGTGCTGGTGAACAACGCCGGCGGCGCGATCGGGCTCGACTCGGTGGCCGAAGGCGATCCGGACGAGTGGCTGCGGATGTACCAGACCAACGTGCTCGGTGCGCTGCGGATGACCCAGGCGCTGCTCCCCGCGCTGCGGGCCGGCGACGGCGGCCACGTGGTGCTGACCGGTTCGATCGCCGGCTACGGCGTCTACCCCGGCGGCGCGGGCTACTCGGCCGCCAAGTACGGCGCCCGGGCGATGATGGAGACGCTGCGGCTGGAACTGGTGCACGAACCGGTCCGGGTCTCCGAGGTGGCGCCCGGCATGGTGGCAACCGAGGAGTTCTCGCTGGTCCGGTTCCGCGGCGACGCCGAGCGCGCGGCGAAGGTGTACGAGGGCGTCGCCGAGCCGCTCACCGCCGAGGACGTGGCCGACGTGATCGCCTTCGTGGTGACCCGGCCGGCGCACGTGAACATCGACCTGGCGATCGTGAAGCCCCGCGCGCAGGCTGCTTCCCACCTCGTACACCGCGACTGAGCCTGATCGGTCGCTGCCGCGACTGAGCCTGATCGGTCGCTGCCGCGACTGAGCCTGATCGGTCGCTGCCGCAACCGATCCCTCGGCCCGGTCAGGCCGGTCAGCCTGATCAGGCCGGCTGCCGCACCGCCGACAGCTGCACCCGGTTGCGGCCGTTGCGCTTGGCCGCGTACAGCGCCGCGTCTGCCGCGTGCAGCAGGGTCTCGGTGTCGAGACCGTGCGTCGGGTAGCAGGCCAGCCCGATCGAGCACGACAGCTCGGCGACCAGCTGCGGCGGATCGCCGGCGACCGGTACCCGCAGTTCGGCGATCCGCAGCCGGATCCGCTCGGCGATGAGCATCGCCCGCTGCTCGTCCACCTCGGAGAGCACCGCGACGAACTCCTCGCCCCCGAACCGGCCGATCGAGTCGTACCCGCGCATCTCCTCGGCCAGGCAGCCGGCGACCGACCGCAACACCTCGTCACCGGCCAGGTGGCCGTAGGTGTCGTTGATCAGCTTGAAGTTGTCCATGTCGATGATCAGCAGCGCCGCGCCATACCGCTCCCGCTCGGCCCGGACCAGCTCGACCCCGGCCACGTGGTGCCAGGTGGCGGCGTTGAGCAGGCCGGTCTTGGCGTCGGTGGTGGCCGCGACCTCCAGCTGCCGGGTCAGCACGCTGCGCTGCAGCACGAACATCGGCGGCACCACCAGCACCGCGAGCAGCGGTTCGCGAACCAGCGCCAGCGCGGTCAGGCCGCCGAGGCACAGCGTCGCCAGCTCGAGCGAGATGTCGGCCCAGCTGCCGAACAGCGACCGCAGTTCGGCCGGCCGGACGGCGAGGTAGATCGCGACGTGCAGCAGCCCGGCGTTGACGACCAGATAGCAGAGCAGCGCCAGGCCGACCGCCAGGGGCCGGACCGTGCCGGACGGGTGTGGCAGCGCCGACACCACGGCGTGCGCGGCGTAGCAGGAGGCCAGCGCAACCACGCCGGCGAACAGCTGCCGGTAGAACCGATAGCCCCCGGAGCGACCGTGCCGCAGCCAGGTGTTGCCGACCACCAGCAGGCAGAGCGGGGCGAGCAGGCCGGCCGGCAGCACGACCGCACCGGCGAACGTCCAGACCGAGTTCATGTCCACGTGGCTGTAGGTGGCGAGCCGCGTCCGCAGCCGGGCGATCCGCAGCGAGAGCTCTTCGAAGCCGACCGCCAGCACCACCAGCATCCCGGCGCGCAGCAGGTCGGCCGGACGGGTCAGGGTGGGCAGCACGGCGACCGCGATGGCCAGCACCGCCACCTCGACCGCGAGCACGTACCGGCGCATCTGCCGCGGCGCGCTCCAGAACTCCCAGTCGCGGATCCGGCCAGCAACTGCCAGGCCGCGTCGCACGCCGGCGGCAGCCAACGAACGCCGCCCGGACCACCGCGGCAGGCCGCCGGTCGGGCCCGAAGACGACCGACCTTCCTGGCGCGCTGCTCCAGCCATTGGTTACTCCTCGCTTACTGGCAAGCACGCTAGTGGATTGCCGTGCGGCTGTCATCGGACGAACGTGCCCACTTCGCCGGACGGATCGGCCCAACGGCTTACCCGCAGCCCACAACCGACCGGCCATGATGACGGCAAAGCCCCCGTAGCGTCGCGGTTCCCCCGTCCCCGCCGAAAGGACTCGATGCGCTGCCGTCAGGCTGCCCGGCGCTCGGCAGGAGTTAGCTCCCGGTTCGACTGGGCAGCCTGCTTCCGGAGCCGGCCAAGGGTCGCGCCAGGTTCGAGAGTAACCCAACTGATCACGTAGAGTAACCAGAACTGAGCTTGTTGAGTAGTCGAAGCTGCTTTGTCCCAGGAGGTGGTCCTCGGTGCAGAACTTCAACTGGCGCTGAACTGGCGGGGCGCCTCAGGCGCGGTGTCGATAAGCGCCTCAGGCGCGGTGTCGATAAGCGCCTCAGGCGCGGTGCCGGGCGGCGCCACCCGCTGGCCGGTCGGCCTCGCCAACCCGCTCAGCCGACCCCGGCCAGGGCCCGCGGTGCACCTCCGACGACGAGACGTCCGGGCCGGCCTCGACCGGCGCCGCCTCCACGTCGGGTGACTCGACTTCGACTGACTCCGCCACGGCGGCCGACGACCGGCGGGCCCGGACCCACAGCACGCTGAGCAGAGCGGCCAGCGCCATGCCGGCGAGTCCGGCACCTCCCACCGACCAGCCGACCCCGACGGCGCTGGCGATCCAGCCGCCCAGCAGCACCCCGACGCCCTGCACCGCCAGCAGACCCGACGAGGCGATGCCGACCGCCTGGCCGCGTTGGCTGTCCGGCACCGCCCGGACGAACTCGGTGACGACCTGGACCTGGTAGCAGAAGAAGAGACCGGACAGCGCCCACAGGACCAGCGACACCGGCAGCGCCGGCAGCAGGATGCAGACCGCCAGTGGCAACCCCGCCAGCATGCCCAGCGGCCCCATCCAGGTCGGGCGGCGCTCGGCCGACACCCACCGGACGAACAGGTAGGTGCCGATCGCGGTGCCGAGCGGCATCGCCGCCATCAGCAGGCCGACCGCCGTGGGGCCGTGCGAGACCCGGGCCGCGTACGGCGCGGCTACCCCCTCGGGCACCACGTAGATGCCGGCGAGCCAGGCCAGCCCGAGCAGCACCCGCAGCCTCGGGTTGGTGAAGATCAACCGCATGCCGGTCGTGAAGGACGACTTGTGTTCCGGGCTGGCATCGACCTGGGCGGCCGGTCGCTTCCGGACGCCCCACATGATCATCCCGGCCGAGAGCAGGAAGCTCAGCCCGTCCACCGCCAGGCCGCGGCGCGGGCCGATCAGCGCGATGGCCAGGCCGCCACCGGCGAAGCCGGCCAACTGCGCCACCTGGTAGGTGATGGTGCGCAGGCCCGTCCCCACCACGTACTGGTCCTCGGGCAGGATCGAGGGCATCAGCGCGGACTCGGCGGCAGTGAACGGCGCCTCGGCGAGAACCGCCAGGATCAGGAACGCGCAGATCACCACCAGCGGCATGCCCGGGAGCGCCATGCCAGCGAACAGCACGGTGCGGGCCAGGTCGGCACCCACCATCACCCGCCGGCGGGGCAGCCGATCGGCCAGCCCGGACAGGAAGGCACCGCCGATCAGGGCAGGCAGGAACGTGAGCGCGTACGTCACGGCGGTGAGTACCGCCGAGGCCGTGCGCTCGAACACCAGCACCGACAGTGCGATCCGGCCGATCTGGTCGCCGACCGCGGACTGGGCGTCGGCCAGCCACAACGTTCGGAACTCTCGTACCCGGAGCACATCGGTGAAGGTGACGCGCTTGCTGCTCACGTCGCTGATGACTTCATCCTTCTGTCCGATTTGAGGTTGCACCCTAATAGGTGACCCCTGCCCTCCACCAAGGGGGTGACGACGCAACGCGGATCGTTGGCCTCGCTCCGTTCGGGGGTCGGGGGGGCAAGCGCGGGTTCGACTCGCCGTGGGGCACGCTCTGGTGGGCAGTAGCGTACCGGGCGCAGTGCACCGGCAATGGCACAATCGGCAACCGTCATGAGCCGTACTTTCTTCGCCCCGGGCACCGTCTGATGCCTCGCCAGCCGCGGCTTGCCGCCGGCCGGGCCCGCGCGCTGGGTCTGCCCACCCGGGGAACCACCGGCGCCAACCGGTTGCGCCGGATGGACAACTACATCGCCACCGAGCTGGCCGGTCGGTTGCGGAGCGCTGCCGAACCGCTGGTGATCGACCTCGGTTATGGCGAGACCCCGGTCACCGCGATCGAACTGCTCGGCCGGCTGCGCCGGGTGCGGCCGGACGTCGCCGTGCTGGGCCTGGAGCTCGACCCGGACCGGGTCGCCGCCGCCCAGGCCGCGACCACCGCGAACCTGAGGTTCGCCCGCGGCGGCTTCGAGCTGGCCGGCGCACGCCCGACGGTGGTGCGGGCGGCGAACGTGTTGCGGCAATATCCCGAGCCGGCCGTCGAACCGGCCTGGCGAACGATGCGCGAGCAGTTGGCTCCGGACGGCGTGATCGTCGAGGGCACCTGCGACGAGCTGGGCCGGCGCGGCAGCTGGGTGCTGCTGGACGCCGCCGGCCCGGTCAGCCTGACCCTGTTCTGCCGCCCGGAGCTGATCCGGCGGCCATCCGAGATCGCCGACCGGCTGGTCAAGGCGCTGATCCACCGCAACGTGGCCGGCGAGCCGGTGCACGCCCTGCTGCGCGCGATGGACGCCGCCTGGGACCGGCACGCGCCGCTCGCGCCGTTCGGCAACCGGCAGCGCTGGCAGGCGATGTGCGACAGCCTGCGGGTGGACTGGCCGCTGCTGTCCCGCCGGTCCAGGCACCGGCTCGGCGAGCTGACCGTCGACTGGGCTGCCGTGGCGCCAGCCACCTGAGAGAGCCGTGGCGCCAGCCACCTGACGGACCTAGGTCCCGGACGGATGGACAACCGCCGGCCCCTCGGGCATGGTGGTTTACACGCCAACCGGTTTTGTCCAAGCACCCCGTGAGACATGTGCGAGGTAGTTCAGGTGTCCGATCAGACCAGCACCGGCCAGTTCGACTACGACGTGATCGTCATCGGGTCCGGCTTCGGCGGCAGCGTGACCGCGCTCCGGCTGACCGAGAAGGGTTACCGGGTCGGCGTGCTGGAGGCCGGCCAGCGCTTCGACGAGCACAACACCCCGAAGACCTCGTGGGACGTCCGCAACTTCCTCTGGGCGCCCCGGCTGGGCTGCACCGGCATGCAGCGCATCCACCTGCTGCAGAACGTGATGATCCTGGCCGGCGCCGGGGTCGGCGGCGGCTCGCTGAACTACGCCAACACTCTCTACGAACCGCCGGCGCCGTTCTTCGCCGACCCGCAGTGGGCGCACATCACCGATTGGCGGGACGAGCTGGCGCCGTTCTACACGCAGGCGAAGCGGATGCTCGGGGTGGTGGTCAACCCGACGATGACCCCGTCCGACGTGGAGATGAAGCGGCTGGCCGAGCAGTTCGGCAAGGGCGACACCTTCACCCTCACCCCGGTCGGCGTGTTCTTCGGCCGGGACGGCCAGCAGGAACCCGGCGTCACCGTGCCGGACCCGTTCTTCGGTGGGGCCGGCCCGGCCCGCACCGGCTGCATCCAGTGCGGTTCGTGCATGACCGGTTGCCGGTACGGCGCCAAGAACACCTTGAACACGAACTACCTGGGGCTGGCCGAACGGGCCGGCGCCGTCGTGCACCCGCTGACCACGGTCACCGGCGTCCGGCCGCGCCGCGGCGGTGGCTACACCGTGCAGACCCGACCGACCACCGGCTGGCGGCGCCGGTCCCGCGACTTCACCGCCGAGCAGGTGGTGTTCGCCGCCGGCACGTACAACACCCAGCAACTGCTGCACCGGCTGCGGGCCGGTGCGCTGCCCGGCATCTCGGCCCGGCTGGGCGAGCTGACCCGCACCAACTCCGAAGCGCTGCTGGGCGCGGTGAGCAAGAGCCGGGCCGCCGACTACACCCGCGGGGTGGCGATCACCTCGTCGTGGCATCCGGACGCCGACACCCACATCGAGCCGGTGCGCTACGGCAAGGGCAGCAACGCGATGGGCCTGCTGACCACCGCGCTGACCGACGGCGGCGGCATCGGCAAGCGGCTGCGCGAATGGGCCGGCGTCGCGGTGCGCAACCCTGGGCTGCTGTTCAAGACGATCATCCCGTACCACTGGTCGGAGCGGGTGATCATCCTGCTGGTGATGCAGTCGCTGAACAACTCGATCACCGTGTTCCGCCGCCGGGGCCGGTTCGGCCGGTCCCGGCTGGCCTCCAGGCAGGGCATCGGCGAGCCGAACCCGTCCTGGATCCCGGTGGCGAACCAGGCCACCCGCAAGCTGGCCGAGAACATCGGCGGAGTGGCCGGCGGCACCTGGGGCGACCTGTTCAACATCCCGCTGACCGCCCACTTCATCGGCGGCTGCGTGATCGGTGACTCGCCGGCCAGCGGGGTGATCGACCCGTACCACCGTCTGTTCAACTATCCGGGACTGCACGTGGTGGACGGTTCGGCGCTGTCGGCGAACCTCGGGGTGAACCCGGCGCTCAGCATCACCGCCCAGGCGGAGCGTGCAATGGCATTCTGGCCGAACCGCGGCGAGGTAGACCAGCGACCGGCGCAGGACGAGCCGTACCGACGACTGGACCCGATCAGGCCGCACCGGCCGGTGGTGCCGGCCGGCGCGCCCGGTGAACTGGTGCTGCGGCCGGCCAGTCCGGCCCGGGCCGGCTGAGTTCCGCCCAGCCCGGCCACCCGTGGGCTAGTCCCAGAGCGGTCCGATCGCTTCGGTCAGCAGTTGGCCGACGTCGCCCAGCTGGTGCCGGCCGTGCCGCACCACCACCTGGCCGTCCACCAGCACGGTGTCGACGTCGGCGGCCGAGGCGGCCAGCACCACCTGGCCCGGTAGCGCCCCTGCGGTCCGGACGCTGTCCAGCCGCACCGCCACCAGGTCGGCGCGCCGGCCCGGAGCCAGCGCGCCGGCGTCCGGCCAACCCAAGCTGGCGTGCCCGGTCAGGGCTTCCACCAGCTGCGCCGGGCTGAACCGGCCGCGCCGCAGGCTGGCCAGCCGGTCGTTCAGCTCGAGCGCCCGCGCCTCCTCCAGCAGGTCGGCCATCGCGTGCTGGTCGCTGCCCAGGGTCAGCACCGCGCCGGCCTCCGCCAGCGCCCGGGCCGGCCCGATGCCGTCAGCCAGATCCCGCTCGGTGGTCGGGCAGAAGCTGATGTTGGTGCCGGTGCGGCCGTAGTGACCGATGTCGTCCTCGGTCAGGTGGGTGGCGTGCACCGCGGTGTGGCCCGGGCCGCCGAAGCCGTGCCCGGCGAGCAGGCCGGTCGGGGTCTTGCCGAACCGGGCCAGGGTCGCCTGGTTCTCGGCCGGCTGCTCGGAGACGTGCACGTGCACCGGCCGCTCCCCCGCCGCCGCAAGCACGGTGGCCAGCTGGTCGTCCGGCACCGCCCGTACCGAATGGATGGCCGCGCCGACCCGCAGCTGCCCGGCTTCCAGCTCGACCAGCTCGGCGAACCGGTCGGCCCAGCCAGCCGCCGAGCCGTCGGAGAACCGCCGCTGCACGCCGGTCACCGGCAGGTAGCCGGTGCCGTCGAGGCCGCCGGCCAGGTAGCAGGCGTCCAGCAGGGTGAGCCGGATGCCGGCCTCGGCCGCGGCGGTCGCCAGTGCCCGGCCGAACGCGTTGCGGTCCGGATAGCGGCTGCCGTCCGGCCGGTGGTGCAGGTAGTGGAACTCTCCCACCGCGGTCACCCCGGCCAGCGCGAGTTCGGCGAAGGCGGCCCGGGCCAGCGGCAGGTAGCTCTCCGGTTCCAGCTTGCCGGCGAGGGCGTACATCGCCTCCCGCCAGGTCCAGAAGGTGCCGCCGCCGTCGTGGGTGCGACCGCGCAGCGCCCGGTGGAAGGCGTGCGAGTGGGTGTCGGCGAAACCGGGCAGCGCCAGACCGGGCAGCTCCACATCGCCCGGTTGCGGATCGACGCCGGCCTGCACCGACTGCCACCGGCCGGCCTGCTCGACCAGCCGCACCCGGTCGGCCACCGCCCCGTCCAGCCAGCCGTACCGGACCCAGTAGCCGGTCATCCGGCCAATCCGCTCATCCGGCGAGCTTGGCGACCACGTCGGCCAGAGCGCGCACGCCGACATGGCAGTCGTCGGTTTCGGCCCACTCGGCCGGCGAGTGCGAGACCCCGGTCGGATTGCGGACGAACAGCATCGCCGCCGGAATGCCGGCGTTGGCCAGGATTCCGGCGTCGTGGCCGGCCCCGGTGCCGAACACCGGCGCGGCCGGCAGCACTCCCTGCAGGGTGGCCAGCAACCCGGCGTCGAAGGCGGTTTGCTCAGTCCAGGACTCCTGCACCACCCGGCCCCGCTCCCGTTCGGCCAGCTCGACCAGCTCGGCCAGCAGTTCGCGTACCGCCGCCGGCTCCGGGCCGCGCGCGTCCAGCCAGGCGGTGACCCGGGACGGGATGGCGTTCACCCCGTTCGGCTCGATAAAAACCTTGCCGATGGTGGCCACCGCCGCGTGCCACTCGGCCGTCTCCCGGGCTGCCAGCACCAGCCGGGCCAGCCCCAGCATCGGGTCGCGCCGGTCGGCCAGCCGAGTGGTGCCGGCGTGATTGGCCTCGCCCGCCAGTTCGATCCGCCAGCGGCCGTGCGGCCAGATGGACGAGCCGATCGCGATCGGCTGGTCGAGGTCGGCGAGGGCCCGGCCTTGCTCGACGTGCAACTCGATGAAACAGCCGATGCGATCGAGGGTTTCGGTATCGCGACCGAGCCCGGCCGGGTCCAGCCCGGACCGGGTCAGCGCCTGAGCCATGCTGATTCCGTCCGCATCGGTCAGCCCGCGCGCCCGATCGGGGTCCAGGGCGCCGGTGATCAGCCGGGAGCCGGCGCAGGCGATGCCGAACCGGGCACCCTCCTCGTCGGCGAAGTTGGCCACCGCCACCGGCCGGCGCGGGGTGAAACCGCGGTCGGTGAGCAGGTCGACGACGGCCAATGCCGAGACGACCCCGAGTGGACCGTCGAATGCGCCGCCGTCCGGCACCGAGTCCAGGTGGCTGCCGATCGCCACCGCCGGCCCGGACGCAGGATCGCCCCACCACGCCCACTGGTTCCCGGCCCGGTCCAGGGTGAGGTCCAGTCCGCGCCTTGCCGCCTCGGCGGCGAACCACGCCCGCAGGTCGTGGTCCACCGCCGTCCAGGCGAACCGGCGGTAGCCGCCACTCGCCGCCGACCGGCCGATCGGCTCCAGGTCCGTCCACATCCGGTCGAACGAGGCCAGCTCAGCCACCCGCACTTTCCCCTTCCACGCCGGGAGATTCAGCCCCGACGGTAGAACTGTCGAGCTGGATCGCCGACTAGCTAGGCCAGACCCGCCTGAGACAGCCAGCTCTTGGCGACCTGGTCAGGATCCTGCTTCTCCAGCTGGACCTTCTCATTCAGCGCGACCAGGTCGTCGGTGGTCAGCTTCGCCGACACCGCGTTCAGCACGCTCTTGACGTTGTCAGAGGCCTTGCTGGAGTTGATCAGCGGCAGCACGTTCTGCGCGGTGTAGAGGTTCTTCGGGTCCTGCAACACCACCCAGTTGTTCTTGGCGATCAGCGGGTCGGTGGTGAAGATGTCGCCGGCGTCGATCTGCCCGTTCTTCAGGCCGTTCTCGGTCAGCGGGCCGCCCGCGTCGAGCTTGCGGAAGGTCTTGAAGGTGACGTTGTAGGTCTTCTTCAGGCCCGGCACCCCGTCCACCCGGGTCTCGAACTCCGGTGGGCCGCCCAGCACCAGCTTGCCGGCCACCGCCTGCAGGTCGCTGATCGAGGTCAGGTGGTACTTGTCCGCGGTGGCCTTGGTGACCACGATGGCGTCCTTGTCCTGCGCCTGTGACTGGTCGAGCACGGTCAGCGGCGCGGGCACCGACTTCTGCAAGCCGGCTAGCACGTCGGCGCTGCTCACCGCGGTTGCGCTCTTGTCGAAATACTGCAGCAGCACACCGGAGTACTCCGGGATGAGGTCGATCGAGCCGTCCTTGAGCGCCGGGATGTACGTCTCCCGGCTGCCGATGTTCAGCTTGGTCGACACCTTGACGCCCTTGGCCTTCAGCGCCTCGGCGTAGATGTCGGCAAGCACCACGTTCTCCTGGAAGTTCGCCGAGCCCACCACCACGGTGTCGGTCGGCGCCTTGCTGGTGGGCGCACCACCGCTGTTGCCGGACGAGGTCGGGTTGGAGCTGCTACCGCAGGCCGCCAACGCCAGCACTGCGGCAGCCGCCGCGAGCGTGGTCAAGCTACGTACGCGCTTCATATCGCTCTCCCGGTGTTCAGTGGTGAAACCAGATACTAATGGGACTGCTCGCCTCAGCCGGCCGACCGCACCGCGACCGGCTCGGGACCGACCGCGGTGGCGGCCAGTTTCTGCTTGGAATAACGGCCTGTTACCCCACGCGAGACGGTGTAGCGCTGCACCACGGCGAGCACCAGGTCGGCGACCAGCGCGAGCGTCGCGACCAGCACCGCGCCACCTGCCATCTGCGGGTACTCGCGCTGGGCCAGCCCGTCGATCAGGTACCGGCCGAGGCCGCCGAGACCGATGTAGGCGGTCACCGTCGCGGTGGCGATCACCTGCAGGAACGAGCTGCGGACGCCGGAGAAGATCAGCGGCAGCGCGTTCGGCACCTCCACCCGCCACAGCACCTGGAAGCCGCGCATGCCCATGCCTTCGGCGGCATCCCGAACCCCTGGCTCGACGTTGTCGATGCCGGCGTAGGTGTTGCTCACCATCGACGGGATGGCAAGCAGGATCAGCACGATCTCGCTCGGGATCAGGTAGCTGGCAGTTCCGGTGCCGTGGATGTGCGGTGCCAGCAGGATGTAGAAGAAGGTGAGCAGGCCGACCGTCGGCAACGCCCGGAAGGCGTTCGCCACCGCGACCACGAACCGGCCGCGGCCGGTGTGACCGATCAGCAGGCCGGCCGGAATGGCGATCAGGGCCCCGATCAGGAGCGCCAGCAGCGAGTACTCCAGGTGCTCGACCAGCCGGTGCGGAATGCCGTCCTGACCGCTCCAGTTGCTGCCGTCGGTCAACCACTGCCAGACCTGGGTGAAGATCATGCCGGCCGCCCCGCCCGCCGCCACGGCGTGACCAGCCAGGCCGCGAACTGGATCACCAGGTCGAAGACGAGCGCCAGCAACACCGACAGCAGGATGCCCAGCAGGATCGGCGTTTGGTAGAACAGCTGCAATCCGTTGGTGAACAGCTGTCCGAGGTTGGGCACCCCGATCAGGGCGGCGACCGAGACCAGGCTGACGTTCGAGACCGCGGCCACCCGCAGTCCGGCGGCGATCACCGGCACCGCGATCGGCAGTTCCACCCGCAACAGCCGGCCGAATCCTCGATAGCCCATCGCGGACGCCGACTGCACCACGTCGTCGGGCACCGCCGCCAGCCCGTCGGCGACCACCCGCACCAGCAGCGCGATGGTGTAGATGGTCAACGCGACCACCACGTTCACCGGATCGAGGATGCGCGTCTTCAAGATGCCGGGCAGCAGGATGAACAGCGCCAGCGACGGAATGGTGTAGAGCAGGCCGGCCACCGTGACCAGCGGCGGGTACGCCCACCGGTACCGGTGCGCCAGCCAGCCGAGCGGCAACGAGATCAGCAGCCCGAGCAGCAGCGGGATCGCCGACAGCCTGGCGTGCCAGCCGAGCCAGGACAGGATCTGCGCCTCGTGCTGGGTGAAGTAGTGGATCATGCCTGGCCCGGCTGGTCGCCCTCAGCCCGGTCGGCATCGGCCTGGTCGGCCCGGCCCTCGATCAGCGCCAGCACCTCGGATGCGGTTACCGTGCCGAGCAACGCGCCGTCGGCGTCCACCACCACGCCCCGTCCGGTTGGCGACGACAGGCAGGCGTCCAGCGCCTCGCGCAGCGAGCCGCCCTGGCTGGCCAGGGTGCCGCCCCGGTGCACCAGTCGCTCGGTGACCGGCTCACCGTCGCCGGCCTCGGCCAACCGCAGCCAGCCCTGCGGCGCATCGTCGGCGTCGACCACCAGCAACCAACCGTCCGGGCTGTCGCCGGTGGCCGGCTCGCCGAGCCGGATGGTCCGCTCGTCATGGGTCGGCAGCTTGTGCACCGCGCTGAAGCCGAGCGCCCGGTAGCCCCGGTCGCGACCGACGAAATCGGCCACGAAGGCATCCACCGGCTCGTTCAAGAGTTCGGCGGGGGTGGCCAGCTGGGCCAGGTGGCCGCCGACCCGCATCACCGCGACCTGGTCGCCGAGCTTGATCGCCTCGTCGATGTCATGGGTGACGAACACGATGGTCTTGCCCAGTTCGTCCTGCAGGCGCAGGAATTCCTCCTGCAACTGGGCACGCACCACCGGGTCGACCGCGCTGAACGGCTCGTCCATCAGCATCACCGGCGGATCCGCCGCCAGCGCCCGGGCCACCCCGATCCGCTGCTGCTGGCCGCCGGAGAGCTGCGCCGGATACCGGCTGCCCATGCTGGCGGGCAGCCCGACCCGCTCCAGCAGTTCGTGCGCGCGAGCTCGGGCCTTCTTCTTGTCCCAGCCCAGCAGGTACGGCACGGTGGCGATGTTGTCGACGATGGTGCGGTGCGGGAACAGGCCCGCGTGCTGGATCACGTAGCCGATCTGGCGCCGCAGCTCGTGCGGCTTGAACTGGCCGGTGTCGCGGTCGTCCAGCCAGATCTGGCCCGAGGTGGGCGTGATCATCCGGTTGATCATCCGCAGCGACGTGGTCTTGCCACAGCCGGACGGGCCGACCAGAACCGTGATCTGCCCGGACGCGGCGGTCAGTTCGAGGCTGTCCACTGCCACCGTGCCATCGGGGTAGCGCTTGGTCACCGCATCGAATCGGATCACCTAGGGGGTCTCTTTCCTGCCGGTCGGAACCCTGCCGGTGGTCCCGAGGTGGACGGACTTGCCAACTCCCTGCTTGAACGGTGAAGCACTCGCCGGAAAACATTGTTCCACCGCCGCCGACAGCGCAGCGGACCGGCGGTGCGGACCACGGTCCGCCGACCGGGCCGGTTCGAGCCGGAACTGCTTTACTTCAGTTGGGTATGCCCGCCGCCGACACGCAGCCCGAACCGGCTGCCGGCCGCTCCGACGGGCGATCGGGAGAATCTGGACCGTTCTCAAATCGTTATCCCGGATGTTCGATCTTCAAGGGAGCGGCGTGCTGCGCATCGACGGACACCAGCTGACCTCCACCGAGGTCGCGGCGGCTGCTGCCGGCCCGATCACCGTGGAGGTCACCGAGGAGGCCCAGCAGCGGGTGCTGCGCTCGCACGAGCAGGCGGTGCTGGCCGCCGGCCAGCGCGCGATCTACGGCCTGACCACCGGGGTGGGTGCGAACCGGCTGGTCGAGGTCGAGCCCGACCAGGCCAGCGCCCAGGCGCTGCTGCGCAGTCACGCCACGTCGGCCGGCCCGGCTCGGTCCGACGAGCGGGTGCGGGCGATGCTGGTGATCCGGCTCAACCAGCTGTGCGCCGGCGGCGCGGGCGTCCGGCTCGAGGTGGTGCGCGCGCTGGCCGACCTGATCAACACCGACGCGCTGCCCACCATCCGCGAGTTCGTCGGCATCGGCACCGCCGAGCTCTCCGCGCTGGCCACCACCGCGCTGGCGATGCAGGCCCGCTCGCTGCTCTCCGGCGGCGACGAGCTGGTGTTCACCCCGCACGACGCGCTGCCGTTCATCTCCAGCAACGCCGCCGCGCTTGCCGACGCCGCGCTGGCGTTGGCCGGCTTCCGCAGCAGTGCCCGGGCGGCGCTCACGGTGGCCGCGCTGAGCTTCGCCGCGGTGCACGGCAACGCCGAGGCCTACGCCCCGCCGGTGGAGCTGGCCACCCCGATGCCCGGCGCCCGGGCCACCTGCCGGGTGATGCGCGGCCTGGTCGGCGCGGCCAAACCGGCCCGGATCCAGGACCCGTACGGGCTGCGGGCGCTGCCGCAGGCACACGGCATCCTGCTGGACGCACTCGACTCGCTGGACGGCACCATCGAGGCGTTCGCCAACGCCCCGTCGGAGAACCCGTCGATCCTGTCCGACGGCTCGGTGGCCCACCACGGCGGCTTCCACGCCGGCTACCTGGCGCTGGCCTGCGACGCGGCCGCGGTGGCGGCGATCCAATCCGCCCAGCTGGGGCTGAACCGGCTGACCTACGTCAGCGAGCCGAACCACACCGGCCTCGAGCCGTTCCTGGCCGACGGCACGCCGGGCGCGTCCGGGGTGATGGTGGTGGAGTACGTGGCCGCCGCCGCGCTCGGCGACCTGCGCGACGCCGCCGCGCCGGCGTCCACCCAGAGCATCACGCTGTCCCGCGGCATCGAGGACACCGCCAGCTTCGCCTCGCTGGCCGCCCGCAAGTTGCTGACCGCCGCCGAGCGGTACCGGCTGCTGGTCGCCTGCGAGCTGGTGGCGGCGGTGCGGGCGGTCCGGATCAGCGAACCGTCGCTGACCGAGGCCCAGCGGGACGCGCTGCGGCTGTGCGAACCGCTGCCGACGGCACTGGACGACCGGGACCTGACGTCCGACATCGAACTGGCCGAGCAGCTCGTGCCGGCGCTGGCCGAACTCGTCGACCTCGACTGACGTCGAGCACACCCCCGGCTGTACGCCGGCAGCTAGCTCAGCCACCATGTCGGTATGACTTCGCCTACCGCGCCCACTGTCAGAGCTGCCCGTGGCACGGACCTGTCGGCCAAGGGCTGGCAGACCGAGGCTCCGATGCGCATGCTGATGAACAACCTCGACCCGGAGGTCGCCGAGCACCCGGAGGAGCTGGTCGTCTACGGCGGCACCGGCAAGGCCGCCCGGGACTGGAACTCCTACGCCGCGATCGTCCGGACCCTGCAGGGGCTGGAACTGGACGAGACGCTGCTGGTGCAGTCCGGCCGGCCGGTCGGCGTGATGCGCACCCACGAGTGGGCGCCGCGGGTGCTGATCGCCAACTCGAACCTGGTCGGCGACTGGGCGAACTGGGAGGAGTTCCGCCGGCTGGAGAAGCTCGGGCTGACCATGTACGGCCAGATGACGGCCGGCTCGTGGATCTACATCGGCACCCAGGGCATCCTGCAGGGGACCTACGAGACGTTCGCCGCGGTGGCCGCCAAGAAGTTCGGCGGCAGCCTGGCCGGCACCATCACCCTGACCGCCGGCCTCGGCGGGATGGGCGGCGCCCAGCCGCTGGCGGTCACCATGAACGGTGGCGTGGCGATCTGCGTCGAGTGTGACCAGTCCCGGATCACCCGCCGGATCGAACACCGCTATCTGGACGTCCAGGCCAACTCGCTGCAGCACGCGCTGGACCTGGCCGTCGAGGCCCGGGACGCCCGCCGGCCGCTGTCGATCGGGCTGCTCGGCAACGCGGCCTCGATCGTGCCGCAGATGCTGGCCAACTCGGCCCCGATCGACATCGTCACCGACCAGACCTCGGCGCACGATCCGCTGGCGTACCTGCCGATCGGGGTCGAGTTCGACGATTGGAAGGACTACGCGGCCCGCAAGCCGGAGGAGTTCACCGGACGGGCCCGGGCCTCGATGGCCCGGCACGTCGAGGCGATGGTCGGCTTCCAGGACGCCGGTGCCGAGGTGTTCGACTACGGCAACTCGATCCGCGGTGAGGCGCAGCTGGCCGGCTACAGCCGGGCGTTCGCGTTCCCCGGCTTCGTGCCGGCCTACATCCGGCCGCTGTTCTGCGAGGGCAAGGGCCCGTTCCGATGGGCGGCACTGTCCGGCGACCCGGCCGACATCGCCCGTACCGACAAGGCGATTCTCGACCTGTTCCCGGAGAACGAGTCGTTGAAGCGGTGGATCACGATGGCCCAGGAGCGGGTGCACTTCCAGGGCCTGCCGGCCCGGATCTGCTGGCTGGGCTACGGCGAGCGCGACCGCGCCGGCCTGGAGTTCAACAAGCTGGTGCAGACCGGCGAGCTGAAGGCGCCGATCGTGATCGGCCGGGACCACCTGGATTGCGGGTCGGTGGCCTCCCCGTACCGGGAGACCGAGGCGATGGCCGACGGGTCGGACGCGATCGCCGACTGGCCGCTGCTGAACGCGATGGTGAACGTGGCCAGCGGCGCGTCCTGGGTGTCGATCCATCACGGCGGCGGCGTCGGGATCGGCCGGTCCATCCACGCGGGCCAGGTCACCGTCGCCGACGGCACCGAGCTGGCCGCGCAGAAGGTGGAACGGGTGCTGACCAACGACCCGGGCATGGGAGTGATCCGGCACGTCGACGCGGGTTACCCGCGGGCCGAGGAGATCGCCGCCGAGCGATCGGTCCGAGTGCCGATGCGGGAAGGCTGAGCGTTCACAGGCCTCGTTTAGGTTCATTTCACGCTGGGCACACTGCGCGATACCAGCCGGGACGGTCCCGGTCCTACCGAACGGGGGTATCCGCATGACCCAGGAAATGCCGACCTATCAGGCGCAGCCGGTGGCCACCCGCGGCAGCGGCATGGCGACTGCCGCGCTGGTGCTCGGCATCCTGGCTCTGGTCACCTGCTTCACCGTCTGGGGTGGCGTGCTGCTGGGGCTGCTGGCGATCATTCTCGGCGGCATCGCGGTGCGCCGGGCCAACCGTGGCGAGGGCTTCGGCCGCGGCCGGGCGATCGCCGGCATCGTGACCGGGCTGATCGGCCTGGTGCTCGCGGTCGTCCTGGTCGCGGTGGGCGTCTCGATCCTGAACTCGCCGGCCGGCAAGAACCTGCGCAGCTGCCTCAAGGACGCCAACGGCAACCAGCAGCAGGTGCAGCAGTGCCAGGACCAGTACCGCAACCAGACCGGCAACGGCTGACCCGATTTCCAGATTCGACTTTCATGCGCGCACGCCGGGGACATCCGTTCCCCGGCGTGCTCCAATATTCGACATGCGGCCCGCGAATACCTTGTTCGCCGACGAACCGCTGGCCCTGCTGGTCGGCATGCTGCAGCTCCTTACCCGTCAATCTGGCCTCGCGGCGAGCTTTCGCCACCGCGGCCCACTCATCGGTGGTCTATTCGCGCGGTTGCCATTGGCGCGAGAGCAGCGCGGTCGCGAAAGCAATCGGTGACGGCATGTCGAGTGCGGCGCGATGGGTGCCGAGGAACGCAGCCCGCGCCAGGGCGGTGTTCGTTCGGATCAGTCCACTCATGCCAGAGGTGGTAGACGGCCACCAGCGCGGACTTCGGTTCCCCCTCGGATAGTCCCGGAACGAGCTGCTCGATTGGATCGAGGAGCTTGCTCAGGTTGAAGCCTTCCTCCTTGTCGCCCGCGAGTCAGGCTGGGGAACAAACTCGCGGCGCCGCGGCGGCGGCGGGTATCACCGACGTGCGGCACCAGCCGGTGCACCAAGTCGTGGTCGGTGCCTGACCGTGCGGTTCATCGCGAACGTCATGACGTCCGCGAGATCGTTGATGAGATCCTCGCCGCTAGTCGCAATCATGAATTCGTCCGTGCCGTCCGGGCGCTTCGCCTCGAGGCGGTCGACGACCTCGAGCATTGCCGATGACACATCGCCGATCTCGTCGGACCCGAGGATGGTGCCGATGGGCAGCGGGATGGGCTCTTGATCGAGGAACCATGCGTTGCTGTAAACCGTGCGTCGGTGGATCCGCTCGTTCAGCGGCACTCCAGGGCGGAAGAACCGGCCCGACGCGATCTGCAACATCGCCTACCTTCCTTCTGCTCCCCAGAGCTTCGAAGCGATAACGGGCAGCACTCGGAACCCGTCAGTCGACCTGGCGGGCGATGAAGTCGGCCATCGCCGGAACGGTGAACGCGACCACGCCGTACTCGGGCGCGTAGATCAGCCCCTTGCCGATCAACCCGGCCCGGATAGGGCCGAGGTTGCGCTGCTCGCGACCCATCCGGGACGCAACATCGGGGGTACGTGAGCTTTCCCCACCGGCAGCCATCGCCTTCATGTACACGCGTTCGGTCGCGGTCGCGCGGTCCCAGCGCGCGCGGAAGAACCCGCCGTCGAGGATGGCCTGGCCGAGCCGGATGCCATTGTGAGCATCTGCCACGGTGATGTCCGGGCCGGCTGCGAGCTCCCACGTGGCGGCGCCGAACTGCTGCAGGAAGTATGGGTAGCCGCTGGCCGCGGTCACCGCTTCCGCGAGCGCGCCCACCTCCCAGTGCACGCCGGCGTAGGCGGCCGGTACCGCTAGCGCGTCCGATGCGGTCTGGTCCTCCAAGCGGCCCAGCGGTCGGTAGTCGAACAGCCGCTCGGCGTAGGACTTGGCGTCAGCGAGCTTGCCGGGCAGGTTCGGCAGGCCCGCACCGACCAAAACGAACGGAGCGTTGCGCTGCCCGGCGGCGTGAGCTGCCGCTGACAGCGCCGCCATCGCGGGCGCGTCCAGCTCCTGCATTTCGTCGATGAACACGGAGACGCCGGTGCCCAGTTCGCGCGCGGCCAGCGACACGTCCTTGATCGCCGCTGCCAGGTCGACCTCGAGGTCGCCGCTGCTGACAGCGTCGAACTCGATCGTCGCTCCGAGGGTGCCGGACGGGTCGACGGTCAGGCTGAGCGATTTCACGCTGCGGAGGGCCCGCTTGGCTGCATCGCTGAGCCGGTTGCCGCGTTTGGCCCTCAGCCCACGTGCCAGCTCGGCGGTCATTTGCCCGAGCGCGGCCTGCGCGCCACCGGGGCGCACCTCCAAGCGCACGACCAGCCAGTCCTTATCCTCGGCATGGTTCGCCATCTCGTTGAGCAGCACCGTCTTTCCAACGCCGCGGAGTCCGGTTAGTACCATGCCGCGGATCGGGCGCTCAAGCTCCGCGCGGGCGACTGCGGCGGCGAAGGCGTCTAGTTCGTCTTGACGGCCCGCGACGAGGCCGGGGCGTAGGCCGGCACCCGGCGAGTACGGGTTCGAGACAGCGTCCACCGCTGCAGTATAGCGAAAACTAGCAGCACCTATGAAAACTCTAGACCTGCCTAGTCTTTCGTAGACTTGAGCCGTAGTGCGCCATCTTGATCTTCGTTTGCCGCCCCGTCATCCTCGCCCGCGCCTTAACGCTCGGCCCGCTACATTGCTCTTTCTTACCGACCAGGTAGTCCCGGATATTGAAGCGAAAGTCATGGTTACTGCCCCGCACGGACGCCGGGGACACCTACTATCTGACGATGGGATACGCGCGCCTACACCTTGCGGTGACAAACGCCGCCAACGCGCTGCTCGCCGACGACCCGCTGGCCCTGCTGATCGGCATGCTGCTGGACCAGCAGATCCCGATGGAGAAGGCGTTCACCTCGCCCCAGGTGCTCGCCGAGCGGATGGGCACCGCACGGCTGGACGCGCAGGCCATCGCCGACACCGATCCGGACCGGTTGGAAGAGCTGTTCCGGCAGCCACCGGCACTGCACCGGTTCCCGGCCGCGATGGCCAAGCGGGTGCAGGAGCTGTGCCGGGCGCTGGTCGAGCGGTTCGACGGCCAGCCGTCCCGGCTCTGGACGGAGGCCGAGACAGGCGCCGACCTGGTGCGCCGGCTGACCGGGCTGCCCGGCTTCGGGGAACAGAAGGCGAAGATCTTCACCGCACTGCTCGGCAAGCAGTTCCAGGTGCGTCCGGCCGGCTGGCGGGAAGCCGCCGGCAGCTACGGCGACGAGGGTTCGTTCCGCTCGGTGGCCGATGTGGTCGATGCTGATTCCCTCGTCAAGGTAAGGGCATTCAAACAGCAGCAGAAGGCCGCCGCGAAGGCCGCCAAGTAGCTCAGCCGGCCAGCAGCACGCCGAGGAACAGCGCGGCCAGCGCGCTCAGCCCGGTGAGCGCACCGAACACCGCCAGCCCGGCCCGGCTGGTGGCCCGGGCGTGCAGCAGCGCGGTCAGGCCCGAGACCAGCACCACCGCCAGCTTGACGATCAGGGTGGTGCGGTAGGCGCCGTGCACGTCGTCCCGCACCGCGGCGACGTTCCAGATGCCGGTCAGCACCAGCACCCCGAAAGCCGGCCAGGCGATCCGGTTGAAGGCCCGGGCCGCGGCGGCCGGCACGGCGGCGCCAGCTGCCCGCAGGGCCGGGACCAGCGCGGCCAGGGTCAGCTGGCCGCCCACCCAGACGGTGGCCGCCAGCACGTGCAGGAACAGCCGGACGCTGCCAGTACTCACCCCGATCACCGGGCCAACCCTAGGCAATCGGGTCGAGCGACCCTGCCGGCACCGGGTCGGCCACTGCTTTGCTGGACGGGTGCACCCGCCGGTGAGCGAACGCGTGCCCTACCTCGACCGAGCGGCGGCCGGCGCCGAACTGGCAACCGAGCTCGGCGACTACGCCGGCCGGCCCGATCTGCTGGTGCTCGGCCTGCCACGCGGTGGAGTGCCGGTGGCCGCCCGGGTGGCCGCCGGACTGGCCACGCCGCTCGACGTGCTGCTGGTCCGCAAGGTCGGCGTCCCCGGCCAGCCCGAACTCGCGATGGGCGCGGTCGCCGCGATCGGCGGTCGGGTCGAGGTGGCCCGCAACCAGCCGGTGCTCCGCCGGACCGGGTTGTCCGAGGACGACTTCGCCGCCTGCTGCCTGCAGGAGCTGGCGACGCTCCGGCGGCGACAGCAGCTGTACCGGTCCGGCCGGCAACCGGTGGCCGGGCGCCCAGTCATCGTGGTGGACGACGGCCTGGCCACCGGATCCACGATGCGGGCGGCGGTGGCGGTGCTGCGCGCGGCCGGTGCCCGGCTGGTGGTGGCCGCCGTGCCGATCGGAGCGTCGACCACCTGCCGGTCGCTGGCGGGTTCGGTCGACGCGCTGGTCTGCCCGTGGCAGCCGGTCGATTTCTGGTCGGTGAGCCAGGGCTACCAGCACTTCGAGCAGACCACCGACCACGAGGTCATCGAGCTGCTGGCCGGAGCGCCGGGAGCCGGCCCGGATATCCAGCATTGCTGACAATCGTTGCCAAGCGTGCCCAGTCGGTTACTGGCAACAGTTGATCTGCAGCTTGACCGTTGACCCGCCTTCGCGAGGTATGCGAGCATCCCGGCCATTGACTGCACGACCTTGAGCAGACATGGTCGTGCCTGCCCCGCCTGAGGAGGCTCTCCGCCTGTGTCCAGCTACGTCACCAGCCGGCGTCGGATCGCGCTCGCGGTCGCCGCGTGCGCCCTCGGCGCCGCCGGGCTCGCCACCACGAGCCACGCCGTCGCCACGCCCGCAACCGGCCTGCCGGCCGTTCAGTCCCACCTTCCGGCCGACAGCGTCTTCATCTCCAGCGCCGACGCCGCTCCCGGCCCCGGCTACACCGCAAAGTCCCGCCGGTTCACCCCGGTCGGCATCCAGGGCTCGTACAACCTGAACTCGCTCTACGCCGCCGGCTACACCGGCAAGGGCAAGACCATCGCCATCGTCGACTCGTTCGGCTACGACGAGGCGGCCGCCGACCTCAAGACCTTCAGCCAGGCTTACGGGCTGCCGCTGATGTGCGGCATGCCGGACGTCGCCTGCACTGACGGGATGCCGTCGTTCGACCGGCTCGAGTTCGGCAACCGGCCGGTGAAGAACCCGCCGCCGAGCCACTCGCCGGGCCAGGAGGCCAGCAACGCCTGGTCGCTGGAGACCGCGCTGGACATCGAGTACGCGCACACCACCGCGCCGGACGCGAACATCCTGCTGGTCACCACCCCGACCGCCGAGACGCTGGGCGTGCAGGGCTTCCCGAACATGATGAACGCCGAGCAGTACGTGGTGGACAACCACCTGGCGGACGTGGTCAGCCAGAGCTTCGGTGCCGCCGAGGGCTCGTTCGGTTCGGCCGCGTCGCTGGAGAACCTGCGGCACGCCTTCACCAGCGGCACCGCCCAGGGCGTGACCTTCCTGGCCAGCTCCGGTGACAACGGCAGCACCGGCCGCGACAAGACGCCGGTCGGCCAGGGTGGCAGCACCCTGCCGACCCCGGAGGTCGGCTGGCCGGCGTCCGACCCGCTGGTCACCGGCATCGGCGGAACCAACCTGTGCACCGACGTCTACACCGGCACCACCGTCGACTCGACCCACCCGCCGGCGGAGTGCGTGAACAACCCGGGCCAGCGGGAGGTCGCGTGGAACGGTTCGGGTGGCGGCTTCAGCAAGATCTTCGCCCGCCCGTCCTGGCAGGACACCCTGCCGGCCGGTTCGACCAGCATCCCGGCGAGCAGCCGTGGCGTGCCGGACATCTCGATGGACGCGTCCTGCCGCACCTACGTGGTCGTGCTGGACACCGCTCCGGGCTACGGCGGCTACTACGGCGTGTGCGGCACCTCGGCCGCCTCGCCGATGTTCGCCGGCGTGGTTGCCATCACCGACCAGTACGCGGGCAAGGACCTGGGCCTGATCAACGACGACCTGTACGCGCTGGCGAACTCGCCGGCTGCCGCGACGTCGCTCTTCGACGTCACCCGCGGTGACAACGTGCAGGCCGGCAGCGGCGTCCCGGGTTACTCGGCCACCCCGGGCTGGGACGCGGTGACCGGCATCGGCACCCCGAACGCCGCGGCGTTCGTGCCGGCGCTGGCGAGCCTCGCCTCGGCGACCGCTCCGTAAGTCTGATCCGATCGATTCGCAGTAACTGATTGCCGCAGCGGCGGCGGTGCGAGGCTCCGGCCTCCACCGCCGCCGCTGCCGTTCCGCCACTAGAGCCGTCCGAGATACTGGCCGGGTGACCACCACCCTGCTGACCGGGATCGGGCTGCTCGCCACCCACGACGACGACCTCGGCGAGTTGACCGATGCGGCACTGCTGATCGCCGGCGACCGGGTCGGCTGGCTGGGACCGGCCGCGGACGCCCCCGCTGCCGACCGGCTTGTCGACCTCGGCGGCCGGTGCGTGCTGCCCGGCTTCGTCGACTCGCACGCCCACCTGGTGTTCGCCGGTGACCGGGCCGCCGAGTTCGCCGCCCGGATGACCGGACAGCCCTACACCGCCGGCGGAATCCGGTCGACGGTGGCAGCCACCCGGTCCGCCTCGGACGAGCTGCTGCGGGCCAACCTGGCCCGGCTGGCCGCCGAGCTGCACGGGGCCGGGGTGACCACCTTCGAGTGCAAGTCCGGTTACGGCTTGGATCTCGACACCGAGCTGCGTTCGGTGCGGCTGGCCGCCGAGCAGACCCCCGAGGTGACCTATCTCGGCGCGCACGTGGTGCCGGCCGGCGTCGATAGGTCCGACTACCTCGCGGCGGTGTGCGGGCCGATGCTGGCGGCCTGCGCGCCGTACGCCCGCTGGGTGGACGTGTTCTGCGAGCAGGGTGCCTTCGACGTGGCCGAGAGCCGGGCGGTACTGCGGGCCGGCATCGCCGCTGGCCTGGCCCCGCGGTTGCATGCCAACCAGCTGACCGCTTCCGGCGGCGTCCAGCTCGCGGTCGAGCTGGACGCCGCCAGCGCCGACCACTGCACCCACCTGGCCCCGTCCGACATCGACGCGCTGGCCGGCTCGAACACCGTGGCCACCCTGCTGCCGCTGGTCGAGTTCTCCACCCGCTCGCCGTATCCGGACGCCCGCGCGCTGCTCGACGCCGGCGCCACGGTGGCGCTGGCCACCGACTGCAACCCCGGTTCCGGCTTCTCCACCTCGATGCCACTGGCGATCGCGCTGGCCGTCCGGGAGATGCGGATGTCACCGGCCGAGGCGGTCCGGGCGGCCACTCGGGGCGGGGCTCGCGCGCTGCGGCGGGATGACATCGGCCGGCTCGCGGTCGGCCAGCGGGCCGACCTGGTGGTGCTGGACGCGCCGTCCTACCTGCACCTGGCCTACCGTCCCGGCGTGCCGCTGGTCCACCAGACCTGGATCGGCGGCGTACCGGCCTGACGCCGGAGCCGCCATTCGACCCCGGGCCGGCGGCTCAGGTGCTGGTCGGGAAGGCGTAGCTGGCGCCGCTGCCGGCAGCCGGCTCGGGCCACCGAGCGGTGACCACTTTCGCCCGCGTATAGAAGGAGATTCCCTCGGGCCCGTGCACGTGCTTGTCCCCGAACAGCGAGTCCTTCCAGCCACCGAACGAGTAGTACGCCATCGGGACCGGGATCGGCACGTTGATGCCGATCATCCCGACGTGCACGCCGCGCTGGAAGCGCCGGGCGGCCGCGCCGGACGAGGTGAACAGCGCGGTGCCGTTGCCGTACGGGTTGGCGTTGATCAGCGCGATCGCCTCGTCCACGTCGGAGGCGCGCACCACCGACAGCACCGGCCCGAAGATCTCCTCGCGGTAGACGTCCATCTCGGGAGTCACCCGGTCGATCACCGTCGGCCCGACGAAGAAACCGCCCTCGTGGCCAGGCACCGTCAACCCGCGCCCGTCCACCACCAGCGAAGCACCCTGGGCAGAACCGCTGCCGATCAGGTCGACGATCCGGTCCCGGGCGGCCGCTGTCACCACCGGTCCCATCTCGCTGTCCGGCGCCCGGCCCGGTCCGACCTTCACCGCCCGGGCCTTGGCGGCCACCGTCTCCAGCAGCCGGTCGGCCCCGGCGCCTACCGCCACCGCCGCCGACACCGCCATGCACCGCTCACCGGCCGAACCGAACGCGGATGCCACCAGGTGGTCGGCGGCGAACTCTGGGTCGGCGTCCGGCAGCACCACCGCGTGGTTCTTCGCGCCGCCGAGCGCCTGCACCCGCTTGCCGTTGGCCGTGGCCCGCTGGTGGATGTGCCGGGCGATCGGGGTAGAACCGACGAACGACACGGCGGCCACCTCTGGCGCGTCCAGCAGCGCCTCGACCGCCTCCCGGTCGCCGTTGACGACGTTGAACACCCCGTCCGGCAGGCCGGCCCGCTGCCAGAGCTCGGCGATCAGCGCCGAGGCACCCGGATCCCGTTCGCTCGGCTTGAGCACGAAGGTGTTACCGCAGGCGATCGCAGGAGGGAACATCCACATCGGGACCATCGCCGGAAAGTTGAAGGGGGTGATGCCGGCGACCACCCCGAGCGGTTCGCGGAACGAGAAGACGTCCACCCCGGTGGACACCTGGTTGGAGAAATCCCCTTTCAACAGCGAGGGAATCCCGCAGACGAACTCGACCACCTCCAGCCCGCGCTGGACCTCGCCGGCCGCGTCGGAGAGCACCTTGCCGTGCTCGGCCGAGATGATCTCGGCCAGCTCATCGCGATGCGAGCGCACCAGGTTGCGGAACGCGAAGAGAATCTCGGTACGGGCGCTCAGCGAACTCTGCGACCACGACTCGAACGCCGCGGCCGCGGCCGCCACCGCGGCTGCCACGTCGGCGGCCGAGCCGAGCCGCACCTCGGCCTGCACCTCGCCGGTGGCCGGGTCGTAGACCGGCGCCGTCCGGCCCGACTCGCCGGACGTCGCCCGGCCACCGATCCAGTGCTGGATTTCGCGCATCCGCTCGCCTCCTTCGAATCAGCTGAACTGCCGGGTGATCGCCTCGACCCGGCCGACCAGGTCGAGGTCGTAGGCGACCCCCGCCACGTAGCAGATCACATAGTCGATGCCGGCCTCCAGCACCGCCGAGATCCGGTCGGCTATCGCCTGGTCGCCGATCGCGAAGCCCTCGGCGAAGGCCTCGAAGCTCGGCTGGCCGCCGAGCACCCTGGGCGTGACCGCCGACCTCGGGTCGTCGCCGGCCGCCAGCGGGAAGACGTTCAGAGTGGTGGACTTGATGATCTCGTCGTAGTCCCGCCCGACCGTGTCACAGTGCTGGCGCAGCACCGCCAGCTTGCGCCGGATGACCTCCGGGTCGCCGTCGCCGACGTTGGTGGCGTCGCCGTACTGGGCGACCAGCTTGAGGGTGATCTTCTCGCCACCGCCGCCGATCCAGAGCGACGGGTGCGGCTTGCGGACGCCTTTGGGCTCGTTGTAGGGCTTGTCGACCGAGTGGTACTTGCCCTTGAACTGGAACGCGTCCTCGGTCCACATGCCGTTGATGATCTGCACCGCCTCGCGGAAGGCGCCCATCCGGTCCTTCAGCTCGGGCCACGGGTAGCCGTAGGCGCGCCACTCGTGCTCGTACCAACCCGCGCCGAGGCCGGCGTACAGCCGACCGTTGCTGGCCACGTCGACGGTTGATGCGATCTTGGCGTAGAGCGCCGGGTTGCGGTAGCCGTTGCAGCCGACCATCTGCCCGAGGTTCACCCGCTCGGTGTCCCGGGCGAGCGCGGCGGTGGCCGTCCAGCACTCGAAGGTGGCCTCGGCGGCCGGCTCCGGCACCGTGTGAAAGTGGTCGTAGAGCCAGATCGAGTCCCAGCTGCCGGCATCGGCGGCCCGGGCGACCGCGGTCATCGCCTCCCACTTCGCCACCGGGTCCGCGATCTCGGCGAGGTCCATCCGCCAGCCCTGCGGAACGAAGATCCCGAAGCGAGGTGTCATGCCAACCAGTCTGCTACAGCATCCGACACCGCCGTCCGGGCCCAGCTACGGCGCCCGGACGGCGCACTGGTTCTCGGGAACGGCTCAGTCGCAGGGGTGCAACCAGCCGTCGGTGTCCGCCAGCAGGCCGTGCTGCAGGTCGCCCAGCGCGCCGCGCAGCCGGGCGGTGACCGGGCCGGGCCGCCCGCTGCCGATGACGATGTCGCCGTCGCGGTCGACGAACCGGCCGATCGGGGTGACCACCGCCGCGGTGCCGCAGGCGAACGCCTCGGTCACCGTGCCGTCAGCCGCCTCGGCGCGCAGCTGCTCCAGGCTGATCCGCTCGTCACTGCCCGCCAGGCCGCAGCGCTCGGCGAGCCGGAGGATGGTGCGCCGGGTGACGCCGGGCAGCAGCGAGCCGGTGAGGGTCGGGGTGACGATCCGGGCGTCCGCGCCGGTGCCGCGCACCAGGCAGAAGTTCATCCCGCTCATCTCCTCCAGGTAGCGCCGCTCGGTGGCGTCCAGCCAGACCACCTGCGGGCAGCCGAGCTTGTCCGCGGCCTGCTGGGCGGCGAAGGTCGGCGCGTAGTTGCCGGCGACCTTGACGTCACCGGTGCCGCCGGGGAAGGCGCGCGGGTAGTCGTGGTTGACGAAGACCGACATCGCCGCCATGTCCTCGCTGAAGAAGCTCGCCGCGACGAACGCCATCAGCAGGAACCGGTAGGTACGGGACGGGCGCAGCATCAGCGAAACGTCGGTGCCGAACAGCAGCGGCCGCAGGTAGATGCTGTGGTCCGGGTTGTCGGAGAGCCGGCAGGCGTCGGCCCGCACCAGCTGCTCCACCGACTCCAGGAACAGCTCCTCGGGCAGTTCCGGCATGCCCAGCCGGCGGGCCGAACTCTGGAACCGGCGGGCGTTGTCGCGCGGCCGGAACGCGACCATCGAGCCGTCCACCCGGCGGTGAGCCTTGAGCCCCTCGTAGCAGACCTGGCCGTAGTGCAGGCCGATCGTGGCCGGGTGGAACGAGATGTCGGCCAGCCGTTGCAGGGACGGCCTGCTCCACCCCTGCTCGGGGGTGTAGTCGATGACGATCATGTGGTCGGTGAACGCCTCGCCGTGGCCGGGGTCGGTGATCGCCAGCTCGTTGCGTTCGGTTACTGCGGTCATGGGGAATCTCCTGAAGATGAGGGAAGAACTCAGACGGTGTGGGTGAAGTAGAAGGTCCGGCGATCGCGGATCAGGCCGGTCTCGTCGAAGCTGAAGAAGTCGGCGAAGCGCAGGTCGACGGCGGCGCCGTCGTGCAGCCGTCCGGTGAACCGGCCGTGCACCGCGGCCTGCTGGTCGTCGGCCACCGCCATCTGCACCTGGTGCGCGCCGGAGGCGATGATCCGGTCGCGGTGGTAGAACCAGAACACCTCCTCGCGGCCGTGCATCGGCTCGTAGCCGGGTCGGTGGTAGGTGGCGTCCACCGAGTACAGGTCGGCCACCCCGGCGGCGTCGTTGGCGTCGACCAGTTGGTAGAACCTCCTGACCTGGTGCAGCGCCAGCGAGTCGGCTGTTGCGGTTTGGGTCATGACGGTTTCCTCATCTTCTGGGTGGGGCGCCGGTAGGCCGGCTCCGACGAACGGGACGGGTGCCGGTCGGGGATCCGGTCCGGGTCGAGCAGCGGCCGCAGTTCGGCGCAGATCCGCGCCAGCGGCTGTGGGTCGAGTACCTCGGCGTGGCCGCAGTCCAGCGGGACCACCCGCAGCCGGCCGGTCAGGTGCTGCTGCCAATCGGTCGGCAGCGGGGCCTGGTCGTTCTTGTCCGCGACCGCGTCGAAGTGCAGCATGTCGGCCCGGACGGTGCCCGGCCGGAAGCCGGCGAGCAGGTTGGCGTGCCGGGCGAAGACGGCCGGCAGCGCGGCCAGCAGCTCGTCGTCCAGCCAGGCCAGCGGGCCGCCCGGGGTGCGGGCGAGTTCGGTGAACCGGGCCAGGTCGAGCGGGCCGGCCGGCACCGGCTGGCCGACGCTGGCCAGCAGCCGGGCCAGGTTCTCCGAAGCGTCCGCCACCTGCACCGGCTGCGGGCCGGTCGCCGGCGGGTAGCCGTCGATCAGCACCAGCGTGGACACTTGCTCGCCGGCGGCCTCGAGCTGGACGGCCAGCTCGTGCGCGACGTCGGCACCGAACGACCACCCGAGCAGCTGGTAGGGACCGGTCGGCTGGTGCCGGCGGATCTCGGCCAGGTAGCCGGCCGCCAGTTCGGGCAGGCTGCCGGCCAGCTCACCGCCGAACAGGCCGGGCGACTGGACGCCGATCACCGGCTGCTCGGCCGGCAGCAGGCGTACCAGCGGGGCATACACCCAGCTCAACCCCACCGCCGGGTGGATGCAGAACAGCGGAGTGCGGCTGCCGGTCGGCCGCAGCGGCGCGAGTGCCCGCGGCGTTCGGTCGACGCCCCGGCCGCCGTCGGCGCGTACCCGCTCGGCCAGCGCGGCCACGGTCGGGCCGTCGAAGACGTCCCGGACGCCCAGCGCGACGCCGAGCCGTTGCCGGATCCGGCTGGTGAGCCGGGTGGTCAGCAGCGAGTGGCCGCCCAGGTCGAAGAAGTTGTCGTCCAGGCCGACCCGATCAGCGGCCAGCAACTCGGTGAAGATGTCGCACAGCGCGGCCTGCAGCTCGTCCTGCGGGGGGCGGAACTCGACCCGCACCGGTTCGGAGCTCGGCCGCAGCCGCCCGCGGTCGAGCTTGCCGTTCGCGGTCAGCGGCAACGCATCCAACAGCTCGATACCGGCCGGCACCATGTACCCGGGCAGCGACCGGGCGGCATGCTGCCGCACGAGTTCCGGGTCGGCGCCGGGCGCCAGCAGGAACGCGTGCAGTTGCGGGCTGGCCGGGTTGCGCTCGTCGAGCATCACGACCGCCCGTTGCACCTCGGGATGACTGCCGAGCACCGCCTCGATCTCGCCGAGCTCGATGCGCAGGCCGCGCAGCTTGAGCTGGCCGTCGGTCCGGCCGATGAACTCCAGCGATCCATCCGCCCGCCACTGCACCAGGTCGCCGGTGCGGTACATCCGGCCGCCGCGTTCGAACGGGTCGGCGACGAACCGGCCGGCGGTCAGCCCCGGCTGGCTCAGGTAGCCGCGCCCGGTGTGCGCGCCGGCCAGGTAGAGCTCCCCCGGCACCCCGACCGGCACCGGCTGCAGCGCCGGGTCCAGCACGTAGCACCGCACCCCGGGCAGCGGCCGGCCGATCGGCGGTGCTTCCGCCTCGGCCAGCTCGTCGAACCGGATGTCGGCCCAGGTGACGAAGCAGGTGGCCTCGGTCGGGCCGTAGATGTTGAGCAGCCGGAACGGCAGCGCGCGGTCGGTGAGCCGGGTCAGCCGGTCGCCGCCGGTGTAGACCAGCCGCAGCGCGACCGGGGTCTCGGCGAGCACCGGCAGCAGCCCGGCCAGCCGGGCCGTCGGCAGGTAGCAGACGGTGGTGCCGGATCGGCCGATCCACTCGGCCAGCATCAGCTCGTCGTCGAACACCTCGGCCGGCGGGATGACGATCGCGCCGCCGGAGGCCAGGCTGGGCCAGATCTCCTGCACCGAGCCGTCGAAACCCGGGTTGGCGATCATCGACGACCGGTCGTGCTCGGTGAGCCGGTAGCCGGCGATCGAGGCGGCGCACATCCGGGCCAGCGTGTGGTGCTCGACCACCACGCCCTTGGGACGCCCGGTCGAGCCGGAGGTGTAGATGACGTAGGCGGCGTCCCAGCCGGTCAGCACCTCGGGACGATCGAGCACCGGCAACCCGGCCAGCTGCTCGGCGATCGCGTCGACCTGGACCACCCGCGCCGCTCCGGGGACGAACCGCCCGGCCAGCGACCGGGTCTCCAGCACCACGGGGACGTCCGCCTCGGCGCAGATGCCGGCCAGCCGCTCGGTCGGATAGCCGGGGTCCAGCGGCAGGTACGCCGCGCCGAGCCGCCACACCGCCAGCTGGCAGACCACCAGCTCGCGGCCGCGGGGCAGGTGCAGCCCGACCACCTGCCCGCGGCGGACGCCGAGCCGGTGCAGGTGGTTGGCCAGCCGACCGGCCTGCTCGTGCAGCTCGCGGTAGGTCAGCACGCCGGCCGGGTCGGACACCGCGACGGCGTCCGGTCGGCGTTCGGCGTGCCCGCGCACCAGCTCCAGCACCGGCTCGCCGTCGCCCAGTGGCGGCTCGGCGCCGGCGAACCCGGTGAGCAGTAGCTGGCGTTCGCGGTCGGCGAGCACGGCCAGCTGTGAGATCCGGCGCCCGGGGTCGGTGACCAGCTGTTCCAGCACCGCGATCAGCCGCTCCAGCAGTTGGCCCACCGAACCGGCGTCGAACAGGTCGACGGCGTACTCGGCGTTGAACTCCAAGTCGCCGTCCGGCAACTCGGTCACCGACAGGCTGAGGTCGAACTTCGCCGAGCCGGTACCGACCGGGTGCGCCGTCCAGGTCAGCGGACCGCCAGTCGCGGGCCGGGCCGGTGGCTGGTTCTGCACTGCGAGCATCACCTGGAACAGCGGGTGCCGGGCCAGCGTCCGGCTCGGCCTGAGCTGCTCGACCACCCGCTCGAACGGCAGGTCGGCATGCCCGAACGCGTCGAGGTCGGCGTCCCGCACCCGGGCCAGCAGCTCGGCACCCGTCGGGTCGCCGGCCAGGTCCACCCGCAGCGCCATGGTGTTGACGAAGAAGCCGACCAGGTCGGCCAGCTGCTCGTCGGCGCGGCCGGAGACGGTGGTGCCGACCACGATGTCGGAGCCGGCGCCGAGCCGGCCGAGCAGCACCGCCAGCGCGGCGTGCACCACCATGAAGGTGCTCGCGTGGCCCGACCGGGCCAGCGCGGCCAGCTGCTGACGCAGCCGGACGCCACCGTGCCGGCGTACCGCCCCGCCGGCGAAGGTCGGCCGCTGCGGTCGGGGCCGGTCGGTGGGAAACGTGCACTCCGCCGGCGCCCCGGCCAGCGCGGCCGACCAGTACGCCTGCTGCCGGGTCAGCTCGCTGGCCGGATCGGTCAGCTCGCCCAGCCGCTCGGACTGCCAGTGGCTGTAGTCGGCATAGCTGACCGGCAACGGCGCGAACGCCGGCGGCCGGCCGTCCGCCCGGGCTGCATACCCGGCCTGCAGGTCCGCCTGCAGCGGGCGCAGCGACCAGCCGTCACCGGCGACGTGGTGCATCACCAGCACCAGCAGCCATTCGTGTGGCCCACGCTCGATCAGGTGCGCCCGGATCGGCAGGTCGCGGGCGAGGTCGAACGGTTCCTCGGCCAGCCGCGCCGGGTCGGTGCCCGTCGGGTGTTCGAAGAACGGCACCGGCTGGTCGGCCAGGGCCAGCGGCCGCTGCACCAGTCGGCCGTCCGACTCGGCGAACACGGTGCGCAGCGGCTGGTGCCGCTCGACCACGTCGGCGATCGCCGACCGCAGCGCGTCGCGATCGAGTTCTCCCCGTAGCAGCAGGGCGAACGGCATGTTGTAGAGCCCCGGCGCGTCAGCCACCTGCTCGCTGAACCACAGCCGCTCCTGGGCGAAGGAGGCTGGTGCCTCGGTCCCCGCGGCCAGCCGGGTCAGGCCGGCGGCGAGCACCGGCGCGGCCCCGTCCTCGGCCTGCGCCCGGCAGGCGACGATCCGGTCGGCCAGCGTGGCGACGCCGGGGCACTCGAAGACGTCCCGGATCTCGAGCTGTACCCCGAGCTGTTGCCGGATCCGGCTGGTCAGCCGGGTGGCCAGCAGCGAATGGCCGCCCAGGTCGAAGAAGTTGTCGTCCAGGCCGACCTGCTCGACCTCCAGCAGGTCGGCGAGCAGCGCGCAGAGCGCCACCTGGTCCGGGGTCTCGGCCGGCCGGTGCTCCCGCCGGCCGATCTCCGCCGGCACCAGCCGGGCCCGATCCACCTTGCCGTTCGGGGTGACCGGGAACGAGTCGACCAGCTCCAGGCCGGCCGGCACCATGTACTCGGGCAACTGGCGGCTGGCGAAGTCCCGCAACTGCTGCGGCAGTTCGGCGGTCGGCTGCTCGGTCCGGACGAACGCATGCAGCCCCCGGTGGCCGGGCCGGGACTCGTGCACGACCACCACCGCCTGGGCCACCGCCGGGTGGCTACCGAGCACCGCCTCGATCTCGCCCAGTTCGATGCGCAGGCCGCGCAGCTTCACCTGCCCGTCCACCCGGCCGATGAAGTCCAGCTGGCCGTCCGGACGGCGTGCGACGAGGTCCCCGGTCCGGTACATCCGGCTGCCCGACCCGAACGGGTCGGCCACCCAGCGGCTGGCGGTGAGGGCGGCCCGGTTCAGGTAGCCGCGGCCGGCGAGCGCACCGGCCAGGTACAGCTCGCCGGGCGCGCCGACCGGGACCGGCTGCAGGAAGTCGTCCAGCACCAGGCACCGGACGCCGGCCATCGGCAGCCCGATCGGGGGCAGCTCCGTCGGCCCGAGCCGGTCGAACCGGATGTCGGCGCTGACCGCGACCACGGTGTTCTCGGTGGGGCCGTACTCGTTGCAGAACCGGAACGGCAGCGGCCGGTCGATCACCCGGCCGAGCCGGTCGCCGCCGGTGTAGGCGAACCGCAGCCGGCCCGGCTCGGCAGCGAGCTCCGGCAGCAGCTCGGGAATCCGGACGGTCGGCAGGTAGCAGCTGGTGACGCCGGACTGGCGGATCCAGCGGAGGAAGAACTCGTCGTCGAGCAGCTCCGCGGCGTCCGGCACCGCGACGCTGGCACCGCTGGTCAGGACGGGCCACAGCTCGATGACCGAGGCGTCGAAACCGGGATTGGCGATCATCGCCTTGCACGCCCCGGGGCCGAGCTCCTCGATCTCACGGTTGGCGGCGCACAGCGCGGCGAGGTTGCCGTGCTCGATCAGCACGCCCTTGGGGCGTCCGGTGGAGCCGGAGGTGTAGATGACGTAGGCGACGTCGGTCGCGGTGACCGGCACCTCGCCGGACGGCAGCGGGGGCGCCGGTTCGGCCGGGGCGTCCACCGCCAGCTGGAGCGCCCCGTCCGGCCGGAACCGGTCGGCCAGTTCGGTCACGGTGAGCACCACCGGGGCCTGGCAGTCGGCACAGATCTGGGCCAGCCGCTCGCTGGGGTAGCCGGGGTCGAGCGGCAGGTAGGCCGCCCCGGCGCGCAGCACGGCCAGCTCGGCGATCACCAGCTGGCGTCCGCGTGGCAGGTGCAGGCCGACCACCTGGCCACGCCGCACGCCGGCCGCGCGAAGCCGGCCGGCGAGCAGCGCGGCCTGCTCGGCCAGCTCCCGGTAGGTCAGCGTGCCGGCCGGGTCGAGGACCGCCGGCGCGTCCGGTTGCTCGGCCACCCGCCGGTCGAAGGCGTCCAGCACCAGTGGCTGGTCGCCCAGCGGCGCGGCCGGTGCCAGCAGCTCGCGCCGTTCCGCGGCCTCGACCAGGCTCAGCTCGGACACCCTGGCGCCCGGGTCGGCAGCCAACTGGTCGAGCACCATGACCAACCGGTTCAGCAGGACCCGCACCGACTCGCGGTCGAACAGGTCGTGCGCGAAGTCGGCGTTCAGGGTGACGCCGTCGGGCTCGTCGGTGGCGGCGATGCTCAGGTCGAGCTTGACCGAGTCGGTGCCGGCCGGCACCACCGTCATCGTCAGGTCGGTCTCGGGCTCGACGGCCGCCCGGGCCTGGTTCTGCGCCACCAGCATGATCTGGAAGAGCGGGTGCCGGGCCAGCGACCGGGCCGGGTTGAGCTGCTCGACCACCCGCTCGAACGGGACGTCGGCGTGCGCGAACGCGTCCAGGTCGCGGGCCCGCACCTGCGCCAGCAGTTCGGCTCCGGTCGGGTTGCCCGAGAGGTCCACCCGCAGCGCCAGGGTGTTGACGAAGAAGCCGACCAGGTCGTCGAGCGCCTCGTCGGTGCGTCCGGAGGTGGCGGTGCCGATCACCACGTCCGGGCCGGCCCCCAACCGCGCCACCAGCACCGCCAACGCCGCCTGCACCACCATGAACAGGGTGGCTCCGTGCTGCCGGCCCAGTTCCGCCAGCCGCCGGCGCAGCGCCGGCCCGGTGCGCACCGACACCGCGTCACCGCGGTGGCTGGGCGCGGCGGGTCGGGGTCGGTCGGTGGGCAGGGTGCATTCTTCGGGCAGGCCGGCGAGGGTGGTGGTCCAGTAGTCGAGTTGGCGGGCGAGCATGCTGTCGGGGTCGTCGACGCTTCCGAGCAGTTCCTGCTGCCAGAGGGTGTAGTCGGCGTACTGGACGGGCAGCGGCTCGAAGTCCGGCTCGGCGCCGGTGACCCGGGCCCGGTAGGCCAGCCGGAGGTCGGCCAGCAGCGGGCGCAGCGACCAGCCGTCCACCGCGATGTGATGCATCACCAGCAGCAACAGGTGCTCGCCCGGCTCGCCTGGCACCAGGTGGGCCCGGATCGGCAGGTCGCTGGCGAGGTCGAACGCCGACCCGGTCAGGGCCGTCGGGTCGGTGCCGGCCGGGTGCTCGAAGAATGGCACCGGGTGCTCGGCCAGCTCCAGGATCCGCTGCGTCAGCCGGCCGTCCTGCTCGGCGAACACGGTGCGCAGCGCCTCGTGCCGGGTGACCAGGTCGACGATCGCCTGCCGGAGTGCGGCCCGATCGAGTTCACCCTTGAGCGATATGGCGAACGGCAGGTTGTACAGCCCGGATCGGTCGGCCACCTGCTCGCTGAACCAGAGCCGCTGCTGGGCATAGGAGGCGGGGATCACGACTCGTCCCGGGAACGCCGCCGGAGCACCGGCCGGGCCGCCGTCGTGCTGACCACCAGTCGCTCGGCCATGCCGGCCACGGTGGGCGCCTCGAAGATCGCCTTGATGGTGAGTTCGGCGTTGAGGGTGGTGCGGATGCGGCTGATGAGTCGGGTGGCGAGCAGGGAGTGGCCGCCGAGGTCGAAGAAGTTGTCGTCGATGGTGACCGGGGTGTTCA